>ERZ1031127.118-NODE-118-length-12930-cov-4.955573_pt1 | contig 12930 bp, 9 predicted proteins | sample MGYA00518224_ERZ1031127 | MGnify/ENA primary metagenome ERZ1031127 (study PRJEB33718, sample SAMN03159757) | human skin metagenome | collected 2014-05-20 | study: EMG produced TPA metagenomics assembly of the PRJNA266117 data set (Human skin bacterial metagenome... | reverse complement strand
ATGGAGCTGGGCTCACCGCCAGAATGTTCTGCGACATCACCACCCCCGACGGGCAGCCGAGCTGGATCGATCCACGGCAAATTCTTCGATTCCAAACGAAAAAGGCCGAGGAACAGGGCTTCACTTTCCACGTCCACCCCGAGGTGGAGTTCTACCTCCTCAAAACCATCTACACTCAGGGGCAACGGCCAGAAGCCACGGACCTCGGCGGGTTCTTCGACCAGGCGCAAAACGACATGGCCCCCAACTTCCGCCGAGAGGCCATGAGCGCGCTGGAATCGATGGGGATTTCCGTCGAGTTCTCCCACCACGAGACCGCGCCGGGGCAGCAGGAAATCGACCTTCGCCACACCGATGCGCTCACCATGAGCGACAACATCATGACGCTGCGCTACCTGGTTAAACAGGTGGCGCTTCGCAATGGTGTCCACGCCTCGTTCATGCCCAAGCCGTTCGTGGAATATGCAGGCAGCGGGTTGCACTCGCACCTGTCGCTTTTTGAGGGCGAATACAACGCGTTCCACGACCCGGACGACGAGTACTACCTCTCAGAAACGGCGAAGCGTTTCATTGCCGGCATCCTCCACCACGCGCCAGAAATCTCCGCCGTGACAAACCAGTGGGTGAACTCCTACAAGCGCGTCATGTTTGGTGCTGAGGCACCAACGGCAGCAACGTGGGGTATGTCCAACCGTTCTGCGCTCATCCGCGTGCCGGGTTATTCCCCACAGAAGGCGAAGACGAGGAGAATCGAGGTGCGCTCGTTGGATTCGGCATGTAACCCCTACCTCGCCTACGCCGTCCTCCTCGCAGCCGGGCTCAAGGGCATTGAGGAGGGCTACGAGCTGGGGGAGCCGGCGGAAGAAGATATCGCCGCCCTGACGCGCAGGGAGCGCCACGCACTCGGCTATGCAGACCTTCCGCAAACACTCGATCAGGCACTGAGAAAGATGGAAAAATCCGAGCTTGTAGCAAACACGCTTGGAGAAAAGGTGTTTGAGTTCTTCCTCCGCACGAAGTGGGCGGAGATGCGTGATTATCAGGCACAAATCACGCCATGGGAACTGGAAACAAACCTGCCACTGTAGGTAGATGAGTCACGTTGACTGAATCCAGAGCAACCACGAACAAACAGAACTCGCCGCGCACAACCAGGAACGCGGTGCCCACCCCGGCGGCGCTCGGCTTTGAAAGGCCTGCTGCGGAGCGTGAACTGGAGGAGCTCGGCTGGTACCAAGCAGAACACATCGACTTGCTGCGTGACATGTCCGGTGCAGCCGATCCTGATCAGGTGCTTCTAGGCTTGTTGCGGTTCAAGGATGCCGTGGCAGAAGAGGAATGGCAGCTGTTCAACCACAGCCTGCACATCAACCCGGAACTGCGGTTGCGCGTCTTTGGCCTGTTGGGGGCATCGACGGTCCTCGGCGATCACCTCATTGCCCATCCGGAGCTATGGCAGGAGATCGGCAAACCCGCCCCCACGCCCGGGGAGATGATGCACTTCATGCTCTCTGCGGTGGACGCACGACCAGACTGCGCGGTCCAAGGGTGTGGCGCCTCCGAGAACCTGGATACGCCGGGAATGTACCGCTCGGCGCTTCAAGGAAGGGACACGATCCGAACCATCAAACACGCGTATCGCACCCTGCTCATGCGCATCGCTGCGGTTGACCTGGCCGGCACGTTCCTCGTGCGCTCCAACTCCGGGGCGGTGGCCATACCGCTGACGTATTCGCACGTCACATCCATGCTCTCCACCCTCGCCGACGCGGCGCTCACCGCCACCCTCGCGTGCGCCCAGGGGACAGTGTGGGGCGAGGACCCGGCCGACGCCCGGCTTGCCGTCATCGCACTGGGTAAATGTGGCGCGCGGGAGCTCAACTACATCTCCGACGTGGACGTGGTGTTCGTGGCGGAACCCGCAACACCCAAGGCGACGCGTGTGGCGAGCGAATTCATCCGCATCGGTTCCCAAGCGCTGTTTGACGTCGATGCCGCGCTTCGGCCCGAGGGCAAAAACGGGGCGCTTGTTCGCACGCTCGAATCGCACAAGGCCTACTACGCACGTTGGGCGGAAACGTGGGAATTTCAGGCGCTGCTCAAGTCGCGCCCCCAAACCGGCGACATGGCTTTGGGTAACGATTACATCGTCGCGCTTCACCCGCTGGTGTGGGAGGCGTCCCGGCGAGACTCCTTTGTTCAGGACGTGCAAGCCATGCGCAGCCGGGTGATCCGCAACGTTCCCGAGGACCTCAAATCCCGTGAGCTCAAGCTGGGCAGGGGCGGGCTGCGCGACGTGGAATTCGCCGTCCAGCTGCTCCAGATGGTGCACGGGAGGGTGGATGAGTCGCTGCGCGTCGCATCCACGGTGGACGCGCTCCAGGCGCTTATCCAGGGCGGCTACGTGGGCCGGGAGGACGGCCACGCGCTCATTGCCAACTACGAGTTCATGCGGCTTTTGGAGCACCGGCTGCAGCTCCAGCGTCTACGTCGCACGCACACCATGCCCAAGCGCCAGGACGTGGACGCGCTGCGCAGGATTGCCAGGGCCGCGGGGATCACAGGTACCGGCGGGCACAGCTCCGCCACCGAACTGTTGGAGCAGTATCGAAAAACTCAGCACTCCATCGCTGATATTCACACCAAGCTGTTCTACCGTCCGCTGCTCAACTCCGTGGTTAACCTCGACGACGGCACGCTCGCGCTGTCGCCGGAGGCCGCCAAGCTGCAGTTGGCGGCCCTCAACTACAACTTCCCCGACCGTGCCTACCAGCACCTTCAGGTGCTAGCCTCGGGGACCTCCCGCAAGCACAAGCTTCAGCAGCTATTACTCCCCAGCCTCATGACGTGGCTTGGGTCCACCTCCGATCCCGACGCAGGGCTCCTCAACTACCGCAAGCTCTCCGAAACGATGGAGGACCGCAGCTGGTTCCTCCGCTTGCTTCGCGACGAAGGCGTGGTCGGCCAACGCCTCATGCACATCCTCGGCACCTCTCCCTACGTGTCCGACTTGCTGCTGTCCTCACCCGACACCGTCAAGTTGCTTGGCGACGGGGCCAACCAGCCCAAACTCATCGCCGCCAACCCCCGCACCGTGAGCACAGCCTTGGTGGCGGCAGCCGGGCGGCAGTCCACGCCCGAACAGGCCATCAACGTGGCGCGCTCACTGCGACGCGCCGAGCTTGCCCGCATCGGTGCCGCCGATCTGCTCGGCATGATGGGCGTACGCGATGTGTGCCGGTCGCTGTCCATCGTGTGGGATGCGGTACTCCACGCTGCACTTGAGGCGGAGATCCGCGGCGACGAGTCAGGAGAGCCGAAGGCCCGCATCGCGGTCATCGGGATGGGACGCCTCGGCGGCGCGGAGCTCGGCTACGGGTCGGACGCGGATGTCCTATTCGTGTGCGATCCGCTCCCCGGCGTTTCCGATACCGAGGCGGTGACGTGGTCGATCGCCGTGTGCGACCGGATGCGGCGCAGGCTGGCGAAACCGTCTGGAGACCCGCCACTCGACGTCGACCTGGGGCTACGCCCCGAGGGCCGCTCCGGGCCCGTTGTGCGCACCCTGGCGAGCTACGCCACGTATTACGAAAAGTGGGGCGAGACGTGGGAAATGCAGTCACTTCTTCGGGCCACTTACATCGCCGGTGACGAGGAGGTCGGCCGCGCCTTCATCGAGCTCATCGATCCGATCCGCTATCCCTCCGGAGGCATCGATGATGCGACGATCAGGGAGGTGCGACGGATGAAGGCGCGCGTGGATAAGGAACGCCTGCCACGCGGCGCGGATAAGACCACTCACACCAAACTGGGGCGGGGCGCGCTCACGGACATCGAGTGGACGGTGCAGCTTCTCACCATGATGCACGCCCACGAATACCAAGAGCTGCATACCGCCTCCGCTTTGGAGGGCCTCGAGGCCATTGAAAAGTGCGGGATTTTGGATGAAAAGAGCGTCACCAGGCTCCGCGACGCCTGGCTTACGGCGACCAACGCCCGCAACGCGCTCGTTCTCGTGCGCGGTAAGCGCACCGATCAGCTGCCCCCGCCGGGGCCCGCGTTGGCGCACGTCGCCGGCGCTGCCGGGTGGGACCCGGACGATTCGCGCGGGTTCCTGGAGAACTACCTCAAAAAGACGCGTCGAGCCCGCAGGGTGGTGGACAACGTGTTCTGGGGCGAGTCAGAATCGGAGTTTGCCATCGAGCCGTAAATAGTGGTGCCTCGGGTGCCTGCCCGGGGCGTTATACGCCCACGTAGTGGCCGTCGGAATCGACGTCGTGCGCCCACTGGATCACCAGGTCCAGGCCTCGTGAGGCGACCTCTTCTTGGAGGCGAGGCAGCTGCTCCTCAAGGATCCCGCCGTGCCACACGGTGGTGCGCACCTGGAGCTCAAGGAGCCCGGCCGCTGATGCCTCTGCGAGGAAGTTGAGGCTTTCCCACGCGTTGCGTGCGCCGGCCGGCGTGCACCCGACCACGCCCGGCAGGGTCTCCGGCAGAGCCTTGACGTCCAATCCCACCCAGTCCGGACGCGACGTCGGGTCGTCGACAAGCTCATGGATGCGCGAGGGGAGGTAACCGCACGTGTGGAGGCCTACCCCGAGAGCCGGGAACCGCCTGCGCACCTCGCGGATCACCACTGGCAGCCCCCGGTGCATGGTGGGCTCGCCACCGGAAAACACTACGGCATCGAGGAGCCCCTCGCGGCTGGCAAGGAGCTCCATCAGCTCATCAACGGTCGCGGTGGTCTCACCGTACGGATCCTGGAGCGCCGGGTTGTGGCAGTACACGCACGCCCACGGGCAGCCCGTAGTGAACACCGAGGCGGTGAGCTTGCCGGGCCAGTCCGTAGCGGAAAACGGCATGATCCCGGCGATGGGGAAGTTAGCCTGCATGGGCCGCGGCAGCCTTCTCCGTGAAGTACTCGCGCTCGTGGAACTCGCCCTTCTTGCCCGTGTTGAAGGAGCTCACCGGGCGGAAGTAGCCCATGACGCGCGTCCACACCTCGGTGGTCTCGCCGCAATCCGAGCACTGCGGGTGCTCGCCGGAGATGTAGCCGTGGGTGGGGCAGATAGAGAACGTGGGTGTGATGGTGATGTACGGCAGGCGGAAGTTCGTCAGCGCCCGTCGCACGAGGGTGGCGCAGGCCTCGCCGCTGGACATCGCCGCCCCCATGTACAGGTGGAGCACGGTGCCGCCGGTGTACTTTGTCTGCAGGTCCTCCTGCTCGGCCAGGGCCGCGAACGGGTCCGGGGTGTGGGCGACGGGCAGCTGCGAGGAGTTGGTGTAGTACGGCTCCTCGGCCGTGCCGGCCTGGATGATATCCGGGTAGCGGGAGCGGTCCTCGCGGGCGAAGCGGTACGTAGCTCCCTCGGCGGGGGTTGCCTCGAGGTTGAACAGGTGGCCGGTGGATTCCTGCGCCTCGACGAGGAGCTCGTTGAGGTGGTTCAGCACCCGCAGGACAAGCTCGTGGCCGTTGGGGTCCGTGAGGTCGTAGGCATCACCGACAAAGTTGCGCACCATCTCGTTCATGCCGTTGACGCCGATGGTGGAGAAGTGGTTATCAAGACTCGGCATCCACCGCTTGGTGTACGGGAACAGGCCCTTATCCAGGAGCTTCTCAATGGTGGCGCGGCGGCGCTCGAGGGTATCCACACCGATGGCGACGAGCTTGTCCAGCTCCTCCAAGAGCCCCTGCTCGTCGCCGGCGTGGAGGTGGCCGAGGCGGGCGCAGTTGACGGTGACCACGCCGATAGAGCCGGTGAGCTCGGCGGAGCCGAACAGGCCGTTGCCGCGCTTGAGCAGTTCGCGCAGGTCGAGTTGGAGGCGGCAGCACATGGAGCGGATCATACCGGGGTCCAGCTCGGAGTTGATGAAGTTTTGGAAGTACGGCAGCCCGTAGCGGGCGGTCATCTCAAAGAGGAGCGTCGCGTTGTCTTCTTCCCACGGGAAATCCTTGGTGATGTTGTACGTGGGAATGGGGAAAGTGAACGGGCGACCGTCGGCATCGCCGTTCATCATAACGGTGATGAACGCGCGGTTCAGCATGTCCATTTCTTCCTGCAGCTCACCGTAGGTGAAATCGCACACCTCCTCGCCGATGTAGGGGTAGTTATCGGCGATATCGGCCGGGCACACCCAATCGAAGGTGAGGTTGGTAAACGGCGTCTGCGTGCCCCAGCGGCTGGGGACGTTTAAGTTGAACACGAACTCCTGCACTGCCTGCTCAACCTGGTCGTAGGTGAGGTTATCGAGGCGCACGAACGGGGCGAGGTAGGTGTCGAAGCTGGAGAAGGCCTGGGCGCCTGCCCACTCGTTTTGTAGAGTGCCGAGGAAGTTGACCATCTGGCCGAGCGCGCTGGACAGGTGCTTCGGCGGAAGCGAACTGATGGCGCCGGACACGCCGCCAAAGCCCTGCTCGAGGAGTTGGCGCAGCGACCAGCCGGCGCAGTAGCCGGAGAGCATGTCCAGATCGTGGATGTGGATGGCGCCCTCGCGGTGGGCCCTGTTTGCCTCCTCGGAGAAGATCTCGGTGAGCCAGTAGTTGGCCACTACCTTGCCGGAGGTGTTGAGCATCATGCCGCCGAGGGAGAAGTCCTGGTTGGCGTTGGCGTTGACGCGCCAATCCGAGCGGTCGAGATACTCGTTGATGGTGGAGATGGCGTCGATATCGACGCGGCTGGGGGCGTGGGTTTCAGTGAGCATCGAGGTCATACCTAGGAATTCTAAGCGAATAATTACACCGGCGTAACTCGAACTAACGGTTGATAAGACACCAAATATGGATAAGTGGAAAGTAAGAAACACAACATGTAGTGCCTACCGCACGATGCGTCCTGCTGTTTTCAGCAACATATTGATATATAAGTGTTAGCTACGTCGCACTCATGGCAACCCCTTTTCGGGGGCGGTTACAATGGGGCTCATGGCACTCACGTTTTCTATCAACCTTGATGACGCGGACTTTTCTGATCTTTCCACGCTTGTCGACGCCGCTCGCTCGTCCGGGGTCACCGCCGACGCGCGCGTACGGCTCCAGGGATCCACGCTCACGGTGACCGTGGAGCCCAGCAAGGCCGTGACCCGCGGGACGCACACGGCACGGGCCACGAGCCCGGAAGGGGAAGCCCCACGGGACGGACACGTTGCCCCGCCACTGCCGTTTGATGCGGGCCCGTTGAAGGACGCCGTGCGCCAGGTGATCACCGACACGCTCCTCAACAACCCGCCCAAGAAGTAGCTCCGGGCCAAGCGGTGGGAGGATGGTGACGCAGCGTGTTTATCCGAAAAGTTGAGGTGGACGAGTCGGCTCTCCACGGTGACCACCCGGTAGAGCTAGGCTACGTCTTACAGCTGCCGGTTTTCGCGGCGCTGACTTCCTCCCCGCTGGAGTTTCGCGCGCCGGTCACCTACGTCCTCGGCGATAATGGCGCCGGTAAGTCGACACTGCTTGAGGCCATCGCCGTGGCCATGCACTTCAACCCGGACGGCGGCTTTTTGGGCCGGAGGAACTTCACTACGACGGGGGAGAGCACCCACTCCGGCCTCCATTCCGCGCTGCGGGTGAGCCGTCCGGAAAACCCCACGGCGGGCTATTTCTTGCGTGCAGAAACTCACTACGAGCAGGTGACAAAGCTTGACCACTCGATGTTCTACGCGGGGGCGCACGCCCATTCGCACGGGGAAACAGTGATGAATGTGCTTGCCGATGCCCTGGGGGACCGCGGCCTGTTCATTTTTGACGAGCCTGAGGCGGGGCTGTCGCCGGTAAGCCAGATGGCGGTGCTGGGGCACATGGCTCTGGCGGCCAGGAGGGGAAGTCAGTTCATCGTGGCTACCCACTCGCCGATCATCGCCGGCGTTCCGGGTGCCGATATTGTCGTCATTGAGGAGGACGGGATCCGCAGGACGGACTACGAGGATACGGACATGGTTCGCGCCATGCGCGAGTTCCTCGATGACCCCGTGGCTTCCGCCAACTACATCATTGGCGATTTGGCGGACTAGCCTACTTCACAAACTTGTGTGAGCCACCCGCTTGTGCAGGAGTAGATTCATCGTCTGCAGCTCCCTCGACGGGGGCAGGTACCTCCGAATCAGCCTCGGATCCTGCTGCAGCTGCGGAGCCCTCCGACGATTCGCCGTTGGCCTGTTCACTGTCGGTGGCGCTGGTGCTGTCTTCGCTTTCAGGCGATGCCGGTGCGGGGGAGGGTTGCTCAGTTTCTGCAGGCGTTTCCCCCTCCGCTGCCTGGCCCGAATTCGCCGCATCAATCACCTTGTAGTGGGCGTAGAGGCTGTTCTGAAAGTCCACCGTCATCCCCCTGCCGAGCGTTTCAAATGGGGCCGAATCGATATCCTCAAGGGAATAGTTCACCGTCAGCTTCTTGCCATCGAGGCGGTATCCAAGAAGCGGGATAAAAGCAGACTTCATCTGCAGGAAACCGCGGAAGGCCTCGACAAAGCTCGGCTCCTTGCTTTCATCGTCAACGAACACTTCGCGGACCCTGCCCACCTTCTTTCCTTGGCTATCGACCACGGTGGCGCGCAGCAGTTCCTGCAGGACATCCGGTTTCCCCACGAAGCATCCTTTCGCTAGACGTAATTACACTCATTCTAGAAGTTCCAGCAGCACCTCGCACCGTCAGGGTTGAATGAGCTGACCGATGAGCACCACGTTATAGTGCAGGTCCCTGTCTGCCGTGATAGCGCAGGTGATAAGTACCAGGCGGCCAGGCTCGTGAGGATCAAACAGACCCGAGTCACTGTGCGCCTCGTCCTTGGGGACGAGGTAGCTGGAATGAATCCGCCAGCGCCGGGATACGCGGTTGGCATCCTCAAGGGTGAGCGTTGCCCCCTCGATACCGGAGGACACCAGGCGAGACCCCTGGCCTGGCGAGAAATCCGTCCGAGTAGTGACGAATCGGGAGACCGGGTTGAGGGCGTAGGAACCCGCAGACCAGGAATGCCCGATGAGAAAGACAGTTCCCTGCTCCGCGTCGCTGGGCGAAACGCCGAGCCCTTCCACCCACTGCACCGCGTTGGGATCTGGGTCGATTGGTTCAAGAGGATCGGTGACGGGAGTAGGCGAGTAGCGTGCAGTGGATACCGGCACCGGTCCGTCGAGGTACAACCGGCCCGTCGAGCGAAGGGGGCCCCGGGCGGATAGCGTTATCTCGGCGGATGTCGGTGTGGGAGACGGCGTGGGCGAGTCGGCTGCTTGCACCTCGTGGTGGCCCTTCACCTGCGTGCTCCCAATGGTGCTGAGTGGAGCATGAAGAGCCTCCTGCGGGTGGCTCACCGCAAGCAGGCCGTAGGTGATCGCCATTGCGACGACAGCCAGGCCTGCGTCTTTCTTCGAATTGAGGATCCCCCGTGTGGATCGATATTTCCCCCTGCGCACGCCAGTTATCTTAGTGCGAGTTACTTGTGCTCGCAGGGCAAGAAGGGAACAAAAAGCACCCGCACGGTGTGCGGGTGCTGACGGTTGAAAAAGCTAAGACTACTTGTCCCCAGCGTTCGGGTCGACGAAGCCCTTGATTCCGTCGGTGTCGAGCTCATCGTGCTTGACAGTCTCAGACACGGTGCGGGTCTCCTGAATCTGCTCGGTGCCGAGCGAGACCTTCTCCACCGGGATGGACTCCTTGCTGATGTTCACCTTGTCCTCGTGGAGGGTAACGGTGGCCTCATCGGTGTCGGAACCGACGTAATTCTTGGCCTCCTCAGGAGAAATCGGGGTGCGCTCGATGCGGACCTCTTCGCGGGTGACCGGAACCTCGACGGTCTCGGTCTCCTCTACCTGGTACTTGCGGAGGCGAGCTTCGCCGGTAGCGACACGCTCGGTACCAACATTGAGGAGCTCCTTCTCCAGGATGATGTCGTTGGAAGCACCAGCAGCCGGGGCGTGCAGATCGCGCTCAGCGTGGTCGACCTCGTGCTCCTCGTGACGTGCGTGATCTGCAGTGCCTGCAGCACCTGCAGCGGCACCGGCACCAGCGAAGCCAGCGGCCTGGTGATCCTGGGTGGAGGGCTGATCCGTCACGTAGGTCTCAACGTCCTGGACGTCGGTGAGGCGGTAGTGCTCGTAGATGCGGTCCTGGTCGGCAGCGGTGAGCTGGTTTTCGAAGTCGATCTCCGGGGCATCCTTGATAAGGTCCTTGTCAAAAGCGAGCTTGAGCTCGTCACCCTCGAGGTGGTGGCCGCGAAGCTGAACCAAGCTGGAGCCCAGGCCAAACAGGCCATGGTTGACCTCGATGAAGGTGGGCTGACCGGTCTTATCATCAACGAACAGGTTGTTGATCTTGCCCAGCTTCTCCCCCTTGGCATCGAAAGCGGTGGCGTTGAGCAGATCCTGGATGTTCCTCTTGTCGGACATGTGCGAATTCCTTTCTGAGGCGAGCTTGTCAGCGTCTCCTAATGTTGGACGCGAGGTAGCTGCCGGTTAAATGTAAATCTCTTCAAAAAGCCGACGACTGTTGGAGCCGGAAATTTTGACTGTGCCTTGCATGGACCGTCAGGGAAAAAGCTCTGTGTCTATGTCATGTTTATGGCATCCATGCGTTTGTGGCACTGAAACCGAGTGTAAGGAAATCTCAGCAGCGATGACGTGCTCAAGCCGAAAAGGTGCTACGCGGAGGCCAGGCAAAACTGGAAAGTTAACCTATTTGTAATATTCAATCCCATTCCGTGGGAAGAGTCCAGCCTGTAAAAAATTGACTACATGTAACACATGTGATGTACGTGAAAAGCTATTGATAAAAGGGCAGTTCAGAGAATTAGTGAATGGTATGACCGTTGCGTATGCGGGCTACAGTGAGACACGTTGTAGGTAAAAACTTCTTTAAAAATAACGATTTGGTAAAGTCGCTCCAATGGGCGTGAAATTCGGTGACTTTCACCGTAATGGGTGAGGTCTGATGTCGTTTTTGGCGTGTGGGGCGGAAAAATAAGAAGAGGGAAGCAACAGATATTTCTGTTGCTTCCCTCTATTGGGGGTCCGCAGCGAGTTAAGCGCGGATGAAAAGGAACTTAGAAGATGCCCTTCACCTTGTTGCCAAAGTCATCGGTGGTGATGTCCGTGGACTTGAACTCGGTGTGGTTTGCGACGTTAGCATCGCCCCTGTGGCCACCAGTCTGGGTTACCGTGATGGTGTTGTGCATACGGTGCCCGCGCATGAGGCCGTCACCGAAGTGGAGGTTAGCAACGAGGACTTCCTCGCCAACCTCGATCGGGTTGGAAAGGGTGACCTCGAAGGTACGGGTGGAGGTTTCGCGGTCGAAGCCGAGGTCGCGGGTGTAAGCACCGTTGTACCAGCCAGGAGTCATGAAACGATCAACGCCGTAGAGGTAGTCACCCGGCTGAGCCGTGGTCTTCACCTCAATGCGGAAGGTGGTGTACGGGAAGTCAGGCTCGTAGCGCTTCGTGCCCGTGTTCTTCAGACGCAGAGCAACAGCACCGGAGAAGCCATCGGCCTTAGCGGTGGTGAGGCTCGGGGTGAGCTCGTACTCGCCTGCAACAACATCGGTGGAGTCCTTGGCTTCTTCAGCCTTGGAAGCCTCGTCGGCGAGCTTGCCCTCGGCCTCAGCGCCGGAGACGGTCTCGTCCTTCTCGACAGCCTCGACAACCTTGTCCTTGTCCACTGCGGAATCGTCGCCCACGACATCACCGGCATCGACGGAGGTTTCCTTCTCTACGGAAGGAGTGGTGGTATCGGGAACAACCTTGTTGTCCTCGCGGCCGGAGATCTTGTTGTCGATCACAGCATCGTGGGAGCCACCAGCGGTGTCGTAGGTCTTAACAACGATCGAGTTCTTAATCGGGGTGAGGGCGGACCACAGGGTCGGGGTGGACCAGGTGCCGTTCGGCTTGCAGTACTGCTGAGTGCCGTCCATGGTGATGATGCGGAAGCCGTAGGTGGCCTCACCGGTCTGGCCGGGCTCGATCTGGTACGGTCCAATGTTCTGGCCAATGTTCCAGCTCAGGGAGTAGGAAGCGTTGACGCCGAGGGACTGGGCAAGGCTGATAGCGATGCCGGTGGAGCCCTGGCCGCCGTCCTTGCCGTAGGAACCGCCGAGGTTCATGCTGGCGGTCATTGTGCGGTCGCCCTTGACGTTAAGGGAGATGGACTGAGCCTTGCTCGTCGTCTGCTGCAGCGGGATGGCCTTGTCGGTCTTGTTCGTGGTGGACACGGTGCCCACCGGGAGGAAAGTATCGCGAGCCTGGTATAAAACGGTGCGGTAATCTTCCCATGGGTTGCACACCGGGTGCGGGTTGAGGATGTTGGCCTTGATGTGGTCAGAGCCGTGCGTGGTGTTGACGATGGGGAAGACCGGGTTGATCTTGTCAGTCTCGGTGTAGTCGTCGTAGATGGTTGCGGCGCTTGCCACGGTGGACAGGCTAGCGACCATAGCTGCGGTGGAAACGGTAGCCGCAAGCTTGGTGAACTTCATAGTGTCTCCTATTGAGATATGCGGATCGGAAAAGGAAAGAATGTTCAAGCCAAACCGAGGATCTGTACGGCAATGACGGCACTGCCTGACAGTCGGCTGGCAACGAGGCTAAATTTAGACCACCCGCCTAGTTCGGGCAAGGGTTTTTCTCGGGAAAATTAAATGTTGGTTATATGACCAGGGGTTTTCACACCCGGTGCAAACCTTAAAAACCCTTATCCATTATTGGGAATTCCCAAGGTTGGGCGGGGTTAGAGCGATGTGAGTTCACCTGTGTTTAGGTTGGTAAAACAATTAAACGTCGGATGAAAGAGGGGTAATTGGCGGGGGTAGCTGAAGTGTCCGACTAACAACACCTGTGAGTTCCTACTCATGGCTACAACCAGGAATGTTGATGGTCTTAACTGTCTGTAGAATCGTTAAACTCGCGGTACAACTTTTGAACCATTGCGTACTTTCATTCCGTTACATAAGCGACTAGTGATG
>ERZ1031127.117-NODE-117-length-12974-cov-5.980029_pt1 | contig 12974 bp, 11 predicted proteins | sample MGYA00518224_ERZ1031127 | MGnify/ENA primary metagenome ERZ1031127 (study PRJEB33718, sample SAMN03159757) | human skin metagenome | collected 2014-05-20 | study: EMG produced TPA metagenomics assembly of the PRJNA266117 data set (Human skin bacterial metagenome... | reverse complement strand
CGAGATCTCCACCTCTCTATTCGTCGGCAGCGTCAGATGTGTATAAGAGACAGAGTGAGGGACGGGGACTACTCGCACCTTTTGGGCCGACACATCACCGACCCCAGCGACTACAGCGTGATCAGCCCCCTGCCCGGCACCGATGCCGAGGGCCCAGACCTCCTGCCGATCCTCACGCTCACCACGTGCCACCCGCAGTTTTCCAACGCCGAGCGGATGATCATCCACGCCGTGCACGTGCGCACCGAACCCAAAACAGGCGATCTACCTCAAGAAATGATGGAGGGCTAAATGTACGGATACTTGTGGCGGGCGCTGCCCGGGCCCACGTGGGTGAAGGTGATCATCCTCATTGCCCTGGCGGTGGCCGTGTTCTTCCTGCTCATGGAGGTCGTGTTTCCCTGGCTTTCGTCCATCATGCCGTACAACGACGTCTCGGTGAAGCACTAGCTGTCGTACCAACAGCTTCACCTGGCACGGCCTAACCAAAGCCGCGGGTCCGAAACTTTCGGACCCACCATTCCCAACCCCGCAGGGCGCTCCGATTTGGAGCCTCGCCATGCCTCTCTATGCCTTGCCGCGCCCGCGCAAACCCGGCAAAACGCGCAGGAGCACTAAGTGCCGAGAATTTCGGCACCAAGATTTGGTAGCAAACTTGACCACCTGGTCCAATGGAAAATTTTCCGGAATTTGTTACCGAAATTTTCGGCACCAAGCAAGCTGCCCGGCTCCGGCCAAGCAAAACCCTACAACCCCAGATTGCGAATAACTTCCTCGGCTACAAGCTCGGCTTTCACGGATTGTTCCTGGTCGGTGGTGATTACCACGGCCGTATCGTCCTTGCTCACCGCGTACACCGCACCGCCGTCGACCGGACCGCGGCCACCGTCCCAACCAGCGGGGGAGGAGGCCGGCGAGGTTGAGCCGATGGGCGCGTAGTGATCCACCACCGCGCGGGCATCGTCCACCGAACCCATGTGCCGCACCAGGACGGTGAGCTGCGGGGCGTCGCCGTAGGACCAGAATTGGCAGGCCACGGGGTCAAAGCTGGGATCCACGGCGGTGCGCAGCACTTTCTGCCCGTTGAGGTCAGCCACCACCTGCGCGTCGAGGTAGGGGCACGGGCCGTCCTGCACGGCGTTGACCCCGGCAGAAACCGGAGCGACGGCTGCAGAAGACGGAGCAGGTGACTGAGCCACACCAGTCTCCGCTGAGCCCGACGGCCCGCCAGAACACCCCGCAAGCACCATCACCGGCAGCAACCCGAAAACAATCCGACGCATCATAGGGCATAGGATACCTGTATGGCCACGAACAAACACGCGCCCGGGTTCTCCTATATAACAGTGGGGATCCACATCATTACCGCGTTACTCCTCGGGGTGACGGTAGCGACGTCGCTCATGGTGGGCGTGTTCGAGTTCATGCAGGTGAGTTTCCTGGCGGCCACGTTCGGCGCGCTGTACTACGCCGGCAACCACTTCTTTGAGCAGCTCAATTCCACCCAGCATGGCCTGTGGGCGTTTGGGCTTTCGGCCTTGTGGATCCTTTTGTTGCCGCATCACCTGTCGGCGGTGTACCTGGTGGCGGCGCTGTACTTTGTGTACCTGCGCAGTTTTGATGAGAAGATTTCCACGGCGGCGATCCTTGGCGCCACGGGTGTTGTCATCATTGCCAACGTGCCCACGGGGATGACGGTGGGCTCGGTTGTGGGCCCGCTCCTCGGCGGCATCGTGACGGTGGGCATTGCCTTTATTTTTCGGCGCATGTGGCGGATGTCGGCGGAGAAGGAGGAGCTCATCGAGCAGCTCATGAAGACTCGCTCGCAGCTGGCGGAGTCGGAGCACGAGGCGGGGATGGCCGCCGAGCGCCAGCGTATTGCCCACGAGATCCATGACACGGTGGCGCAGGGCTTGAGCTCCATCCAGATGCTGCTGTCGGTGGCCGAGGAGGACATTAAGGCCGGTAAACCGCAGGAGGAGCCGCTGAAGAAGATCGCCATTGCGAAGAAGTCGGCGGCGGATAACCTGGCGGAGGCGCGCGCGATGATCGCGGCGCTGCAGCCGGCGGCCCTGGCCAAGACGAACCTCGAGGGCGCCTTGGAGCGCATCGCCGAGAACATCGACACGGTCGACGTGAACATTTCCGTCGAGGGGGAGGATCGCCAGTTGCCCATGCGCACGGAGACGACGCTGTTGCGCATCGCGCAGGGGGCGCTCGGCAACGTGGTCAAGCACTCGGAGGCGACGGCGGCGCTGGTGACGCTCACCTACGATACCGACGAGGTCCGCCTCGACGTGGTGGATAACGGCACGGGTTTTGATCCCGCCCAGGTGGCGGCCCGCCCGCGGGGACTTGGCCACATCGGCCTTGATGCGATGCGCGAGCGCGCGAAGGAGGTCGGCGGCACTCTTGCCATTGAGTCCGCGCCGGGGGAGGGTACTGCAATTAGCGTGGCTGTGCCTATAATCAATACATCGAGTGATAAACGAAAGGATGAGTCACTTTCATGATTCGTGTGCTGCTTGCCGACGACCACGAGATCGTCCGCATGGGTTTAAAGGCCGTCCTCGACAGCGCCGCCGACATTGAGGTGGTGGGGGAGGTCGCCACCGCCGAAGATGCCATCGCGGCCGCCCAGCAGGGCAACATTGATGTCATCCTCATGGACATGCGCTTCGGCGCGGGTGCCGAGGGCTCCAAGATGCGCACCGGCGCGGATGCCACCGCCGAGATCAAGCGCACGATGAAGAACCCGCCGGCCGTGCTCGTGGTCACCAACTATGACACAGATGCCGATATCCTCTCCGCCATCGAGGCGGGCGCGCTGGGCTACCTGCTCAAGGATGCCCCGCCGCAGGAGCTCATCGCCGGTGTCCGCTCCGCCGCCGAGGGCGACACCACCCTCTCTCCGGTTGTGGCCAACCGCCTGATGACGCGCGTCCGTGGCCCTAAAACCACCCTCACCCCGCGTGAGCTGGAGGTTCTCCGCCTCGTCGCGGCCGGCAGCTCCAATAAGGAGATCGGCCGCGTCCTCTTCCTCTCCGAGGCCACGGTGAAGAGTCACCTCGTCCACATCTACGACAAGCTCGACGCCCGCTCCCGCACTGCAGCCGTCGCCGCCGCCCGTGAGCAAGGTGTGCTCTAGGCTTCTCGACGTTCAGGTGGATAGGTTCAGCGTTTTCTAGGACTGCTGGCCTATTCACCTTTCGCGTCTAAGTAGACTCGTGGCATGTCCTCCACGTTGATCTCCACCCTGCGCGTCCTCCGGACAAGCGACGGATCGGAGAACGAGCTTGTCCGCCGTCGCCACGTGCGCGTGTCAGCGGGTGCCGTCCGTGCTGTGACTGAAACCCGGCCACCAAATGAACTACTCCCCACTAGGTGAAAACCGATTTCTCAATCCAACTAATGGGGAGCAGTTCATTTCAGGGTATGGAACCACCGACCAAAAAGCCCGCTCCCCAAAAAGGGGAACGGGCATCCGCTAACGCGTGCGCCTACTTCCTCAGCTTCTCGTCGATTTGCCCGGCGATCATGTCCAGGTCGGAGCTGATGGAGCGGTGGGTGGCCTGGCGCTGCTCGGGGGTCATGTGCTCGGCGTTGTCCACGGCCTGCTCGAGCTCGTCCAGGCGGGCGTCCACGTCTTTCTTAAAGCCGGTGGGCAGGCCCTCGGTGGCGCGCAGCTGATCCATCCGCACCTTGAGCGGGGCACCGTGCCCGCCGCGGCTTGCCAGCTGGTCGCTGGTGAGGCCGAACTTGCTGGCCTCGCGGTTGACGGAGCTGTCGCGCCACTGGGTGACGGCCCTGTAGATGAGCGGGATGGCCAGCGGCGCAAGCGCCCGCAGGGCGCCTGCGTAGCGGTTGACGTTGTCCTTGTTGAAGCGGCCGGCGCGGATCTTGGCGAGCTCCTGCTTGGCCAGCTTGGTGTCTTCCTTGAAGCGCTTCTTCTCCTGCTTGGCGTTGAGCTTGGCCAGCTTGCTTTCGTGCTTCATGAGCAGCTTGTTTAACTTGAGCTCGTTTTTGGAATCAGCCTTGGCGCGGGCCTCGGCGGCCTTGATCTCTGCCTTGGTCTTGGCACGTGCCTTGCGGATTGCTCCGAACAGTCCCACGGGGTGCTCCTTAAAAAGTTGTCTACAGTTGACCTCCACTATAGTTTAAAGCCATGGTGCAAGCCTCCGATCTGGTGGGGTGCCGGTTCAAGAGCGTCATGCGCCGCCGGTATCCCGACGCGCCGTACCCACCGGAGGCGCAGGCGAGGCACCTACGGCGGGAGGAGGGCGTCGACAAGCTACTGGAGAGCCTTCCCGCAAGGAAAGCGATCGGGGACAGGGGCGTGTTCACCCGCGCGGATGCGGGCGGCGATTTCTTCACCACGCTGGAGGAGATGGCGGCTAAGACCACGCTCATCACCAGGCCGTACATCGATTGCGAAGCGCTGGTGCGGATAGGTGACCTCTACGCGCCGCTCGTCATGAGCACCCACAAGGTTGCCTACCCCGCGAAAACGACCACCCAGGTCCTCGCGGTGCCGCGGATCGGGCTGGGCGCACCGGTAACCGCGCACCTCACCGCGCGCCACCACACGTTCGACAGCTACCGTGTCAGCCTCGCGGCTCGTGAGCTCGCGCGTCTCGGCCACGACTGCGGGCGCGCCATCGTCGTGGGGCAGGACCTCGAGGTGGGTCTCATCGTCGCCTCCGCCGAGTTCGACCCCGCCACCGACCGGGCGCTTTCCACCCCGGAGCCCACCGGCCCGCGCCGGGTGAAGGAGTGCGCGGGCTGCAGGTTCTGGCCCCGCTGTGAGCGCATCCTCACTGATGAGGACCACATTTCGCTCTTCCTTCCCGGCGACAAAGCCCGCCCCTACATGGCGCGTGGCATCCACACCGTGGGCGCGCTCATCGAGTCGGGTAACCGGCTGGCCCGCGCGTGGCGCGACGGGGTTCCCGTGTTGCGGAAGGTTCCCACCTCTGCCCCGCTTTTCGACGTAGAAATCGACGTAGATATGGAAGCCTACCTCAACCACGGGGTCTACCTGTGGGGCACCTACGACCAGCACTCCTACCGCCCCTTTGCCACCTGGGGTGAGCTCGGCGGGGACGCGGAGGCCCGAAACTTTGCCGAGTTCTGGACGTACCTTATGGATATGCGCGCCTCCACCACCTCCTTCGCCGCCTTTTGTTACGCCGCCGGCGGCGAGAACCACTGGCTGCGCACCTCCGCCAAGAAGTTCGCGGGCTACCCCGGCGTGCCCAGCGTCGAGGAGGTCAATGCTTTCATCTCCTCCGGCCAGTGGATCGACGTCTTCAAGCTGGTGAAAAGCCAGCTCGTCGGCCCGACCGGCCTGGGCCTCAAGGTCGTCGCCCCGCTGGCGGGCTTCACCTGGGAGGAGGAAGGTGTCGACGGCGAGGAGTCCATCGAGCTCTACCGCGCAGGCGAAACAGACCGCCTCCTCCGCTACAACCGTGACGATTGCATCGCCACCGCCGCCGTGCGCCACTGGCTCGCCCAGGGCGCGCCGGGAATCCCCGATCTTAACCCCTAATCCTGCAGGCCACAGCGGAGTTATAAAAGTTCTAAAAGTTATAAAAGGTTATAAAGGTCGGCTACACTAGGGGCATGAATTTCGTTCGTAATCCGTACAGGGCAACCCTTGGTGCGAACCCTCCGATGCTGGTGGGGCGCGAAAACGAAATCGAAGACTGTGACCGTGCCCTCCGCAACGGACCAGGGACACACGAGCGGATCTCCCTCGTCTCGGGCCCGCGTGGTGTTGGCAAGACTGTGCTTCTCAATAAGTTCGAGGAGGTCGGTCGTACACACTCGTGGTGGGTGATCTCGGAAACCGCTTCGCACGGTTTTATCGAGCGGATTCGCGACGCCGCCTACCAGATCGCGGTTGAACAGCTTCGTTCCAGTAGGACGCGCATCCGTGGCATCTCCCTCCCACATGGATTTGGTGTGACCCTGGAAGATGCAGAGAAGCATTCGCCAAAACTGACGCTTAGAGCAGCGTTGACCGATCTCCTCACCCTGCAGTCGGAAATCGATCGTCACCTCGGGCAAGAGCCCGTGGGTGTCTTCATCACGCTGGATGAGCTGCACCACTCTCAACGTGACGAGGTCATCGAGTTTGGCACCACGATCCAACACCTAGTTCGAGAAGATCGCGAAATCGCCGTCGCCATGGCAGGCATTCCCAGTGCGGTGAAACCACTGTTGGCAAGCGACGCTGGCTCTAATCCCGTCACCTTCCTTCGCCGCGCCAATATGATCGAGCTCGGTCTGGTTAGCGACGACGAATCACGCCGGGCCCTGGAAGAACCACTGCTTGATCTCGCTTTTTCCTGGGAACCAGCCGCACTTGACCAGGCCGTAAAGGCATGTGCTGGCTATCCGTTTATGATTCAGCTCGTCGGCCAAGAGGCATTCCTTTGCAGGGAAGGTAACGCCATTACCGCTTCCTCAGTCGCTCGGAGCCTCCCCGTCGCACGCAGAAAGCTCGGCCAACTCGTCCACGAACCCGCGCTTGCCGATCTCTCTGAGAAGGATCGCCAGTTCCTCGCCGTCATGGCGCGCAACGACGGCCCAACCCGTACGTCAGACATCGCGGACCGTCTTGGCGTTGGCGCGTCGTATGTGAGCGTTTATCGCGCACGCCTCATAGAAGCGGGAATCATTGCGACTCCCAGCTACGGCTACGTGGATTTTGAACTACCGTATCTACGTGAGTACATCCGCAACCAGGAGTGGTCAAAGGAGGATTTCGCCTGATAGGAGCTGAGTTCTAAAAGTTCTAAAAGGTTATAAAAGCAGACTTGCGGACAATTTTGCTGAAACTATACTTCAACGATTCGTAAAACTGCCGAAACCTGAAAGTATATTTACAGCGTCAGCGCCCACACGGCCACCACGGTCAAAACGCCGCCTGCTACCTGCCACCAGGGGTTATAGCGCGCCAGACCCGGTTTCTCCGCTTCACCCGAGATCACCGCCTGCTGCTCCCTCCGCGAGACGAACTGCGCCGGCAGGAACATTGCCAGCGTCGCCACCGCCAGCACCGGAAAGCCCGCGAGCAGTCCCAGGTTCGTGAGCACCACCCGGTAGTACGCCCCGCGGTTGTGCGCGTACATGCCGGCCCGCACCGCGCCGGGGCCGCCACCCATCCGCGAGGGCAGGAGGAAGCTCATGGCACCGATGAGCAGCTGCCCGATGAACCCGATGACCAGCGCCTCCGTCGGAGCCACGCCCGAAAACGCATATGTAACCAGCCCGCCGATGAGCCATAGGATGGATAGCGCCATTGTCAGCGCCGCGTATCCCACGCGGTCGCGTGGATCGCGCAGCACGGTGGCGATCTCCCGCGCCCAGCCGACGCACGCCCACAGCCAGCCCAAAACGTACACAACGAGACCCACCACGGAAAAGGGCACAAGCACAACACCCGCCGTGAGCAGCGCAATTGCCGCCTCTATCCGCGAGGACTTCATCTGCGTCCGCCACACCATCGGCAGCATCAAAGCGAGCGTCGAAAGCGCCGTGATCCCCACGAACCCCAGCACCATAAACGCGACGTGTACGTCCATCCGTTCCAGCACCCCCGCCGCGGCACCAACCACGAAACACGTCGCCGCAATCACGTACCCAAGCACGGAACTGGAAAAGCGACGCCCCGGCCGGTACTGCCACGCCAGCCGCCACCCGTGATACAGCAATACGCCCACAGCCCCCGCGGCACCAGCGCAGAACAGCGCGAAGAGCTCCACAGCCTGCCCCACAAACATGAGCGCAATAAACGCATTCAGCACCAGCACCCGCGGCACCGCGTCCGTTTTGCACGCCATGAACTTGTCTGTCCAGTGCTGTGACCAGTACACAATCGACGTCGTTACAGCGCCGAGGGTGAACGCGTGGATGACGAACCAGCGGGGCTGCGCCGTAACTGCCAGCACAATAACCGCGACGAACCACGCCATCACCGGTGCTAAGGCCTTCGTGTTCATGACTTTAAGATTAGCTACCCCTGCCTTAGTGCCGCTGAACTGCCGCGTTGTAAAGGACAGTAGGTCGCATTTGGTAGGGACAATTACACTGCTAGAATTTAGAAGCCCAAATGCCAAGAGCTTAGAAAGTCAGTCATGCCTGTGAAACCCACTATTGTTTCTACCTTCGCAGGGTGTGGTGGGCTCGACGCCGGATTTAGGGAAGAAGGATTTGAAACCGTTTGGGCAGTCGACAATGATCCGGCGGCGGCGAGAACGTTCGACGAAAACTTCGATAAAGGAATTATCCGGGTCGCAGACATCCGGGATATCGACCCATTCACCGATCCAACCATTCCACCTGCAGATTTAGTGACCGGGGGCTTCCCCTGCCAGGACTTCTCTTCCATCTGGAAGCAGCCGGGGCTTGATGGCGAAAGGGGAAACCTTTACAAGAATTTCCGCGATTTTATCGCGGCCCTCAAGCCAAAAGCATTTGTAGGCGAGAACGTAAAGGGCCTATTGACAGCGAATAAACGACAGGCCATCAAGACAATTGTCGAGGATCTCGAGAGTATAGAGCCCGGCTATCTCATCAAGCCGATGCTTTACAACTTCGCGGAATACGGCGTACCTCAGTTCCGCGAGCGCCTCCTTATCGTCGGAGTGCGAGAAGACACCGGCTTCAACTTCCGGCACCCGAAGCCGACCCACGGTCCACGAGGTGACCATCCATATAAGACCGCAGGACGGGCCTTGATCGGAGTCGAGAAAGTCGAAGCGAACAACGAGATTCCGAGACAAAAGCAGAAAACGCGGGAAATGCTGGAACAAATTCCTGAAGGCGGGAATTACACGTGCATTCCTAAAGACAGTCCTTACTACGTCAAAGGCCTAATCAGTCACGTCTATCGTCGTCTAGATCGCAACAAGCCGTCTTCTACGGTCATCGCTGGAGGTGGTGGTGGCACATGGGGCTATCACTATGAGGAGCCACGCGCGCTCACTAACCGTGAAAGGGCCCGACTTCAAAGCTTCAAAGATGAGTTCATTTTCGAAGGGAACATCACAGAAGTCAGGCGACAGATCGGAAACGCGGTGCCGCCGGATGGTGTGAGACCACTCGCCAAGCGACTCATGCGTCTCTACACAGGCGACTACGAAAAGGCGGATCTTTCTGCGGAGATTGCACGGTTAAAAGCGCTGCCCATTGATGAGCGGATCAAAGAGGCAGTTCAAGAGGTGGATTAAAGCCCTTTACGAGGCATCTTGGAGCTGTTCTCGTAGGCGTCGCTTTACCCAAACGATTTCATCGGCGACTTCCTCGATGTCGTCATGCTCCCAGTAGCGCAGGACTGTCCAACCTTCATCCCGTAGAAGAATATCGACGTTCTTGTCCCGAGACCTATTCCTTTGTAGTTTCGTTCGCCAGAACGGTGTAAGAGACTGTTTGCGGGGGCCGTGGATAGGGCAATCGTGCCAAAAGCACCCGTCCATGAACACCGCGAGGTGTTCGCGAGGAAACACAACGTCGGGAGTCCCAGGAACATCAGGACAGTTAGTTCTAAAGAACAATCCGCGGCTGTATAGTTCTCTGTGTAGGAGTCTTTCGAGACCTGAGCACTGGAGTGAAGCGTTGATACCTTTGTGCATCGGAAGTCACCTAATCAGTTCTTTTGCCATGATTGGCAACAGTTTCATCCACCAGTTCGCGGATGACCTCATTGAGTTCGGCGTCTGAGAGTGATTCGAGTCGTCTATAACCTGTGCGCAGGTTAACTGCGGTGGCAAACGCTCGCGTCACCTCCCGATTGTTTGACACTCTTACAGGTTCCAAGTTTTCCATGATTGGCCAAATGAGTTTCGGGCTACGAGCAATTGTTCGCTCGAAGAAACTTTGGACACGTTCCTGTTTATCGAACATCCATTCCGTGTAAGCATACTGATTTCCTGTAGCAGCGCTTAAGGGATGTTCAAAATCGTCATCGATGGTGTAATTTGCAACCCACCAAAGGCGAGCAATTCCGTTTCGAACCAATTTGCGGGGATCTGAATCCTGTAGGAACCACCTTGTACGAATGTGCTCTCTAACATCCTTATCGTCGTCTGGCGCCCAGCGTCTGGTCACATAGTCTCTGAATTGCACCAAAGAAAGATATGACCAGAGTCGCGGGTCCGAAGCATTGGCTGGGCGAACAGTCGATCCAACCGCTTCGTAAATGTACTTTGCATTCTGGCCATCTGCATTCACAGAGGGATCTAGTGGAAATTCAATTTGAATCTCGGTTGGATAGCTTATGGTGTAATCAGAATCGTTAGCAATGGTATCAACCCGTGCTAGAAAATCGTTCACGGTATTGCACTCTTCCAATTCCATGCCGATAACTTGGAGAGCATCCAGGTTAAAAATCCTGCTAGTTGAGGTCATCATCTACTCCTCCGCTAATCTTGCCAATGTCTTCCAAGGCGAGGATCGTCGTTCTGCGAAGCAGCTTTTGGGCAGCCTCGAGCGGTTTGTTTATATCTAACTTCTCGTCATAGATTCGGGCTTCAAGCGACTTGTACCATTCAAAATCGCCTGCGTCACCAGTGTCATCGTCACCGTCTTCAATATTTATGTGGTTCTGTGGCAGACCTTTTGCAATGAATGACAGGGTTTCCATAAGAGCAGGTAAAATAACAGTGGCAATCTTCATTGAATCAGACACCAAAGGGGATTGTAAAGCCTTGGCTAAATCACTAGAAGTGTTGATGATGACTTGCTCGCGGTTGCCGTAGTAATTTTTGATCGGGATTTTTTGCCCCTTCTTTTCAACGACTTTGAAAAGAGATCCCAGCGGCGGGTTCAATGCGTCATAAATCTTTTGCGCAACAAAGGTTAGTTTGTTGGTAAAACCGAGATAATCACCCTTCTTGATATTGAAGCGTGTGTCACCGTAATCCTCGTGCTGATTAGTCCACTTAAAACCCGATATGTCTCGGCCTGCTGTGAGTTCCGGTTTGAGAGTCACTTTGCCCCTCAAGTCTTCTTGGAGCAAAGTGACATCGAACTCAATCGCTTGATGGTAGGGAATAAATTCATTAATCGGAATTCTTCCTGAGCTAAGCGAATTTGGGCTAGACCACCAAATTGACAGATCTAGAGTTCCATCCTCTAGGAAGTTGAACAAATCGGGATCGTCAGAGTTAAGCCGAATCCCAATTTCTGTATCTACTGGTGAGAAACTCGCATACCTTCTTTGGACGATAAAGGTTGATCTAACATCGTCCCCATTTCCCAGAACTGGGTGGGGGAAAGAACCAAGTCGGGTTGCCATTATTTCAGCTCCAGAAGGAATCGGTGATTGGACTTAAACTTAATGCGGAGGGTGGCTTTGAGTGTATCTTCCGGTATTTCGACACCAAGAATAAAGTTTTTTGAAAATTTCAGGTCACGCTCACCATCATCGAGTATCTGAGAAACGGACGCGATCGGTAGTATGTAACCTTTTTCCTCTTCGCCATTGCCATTTTTAGCGACAAGCCGGATATTTCCATGTGCAGGACTTGAAGATCGCAGCACGGCTGTGAGCTGATTAGAATTGGTATCCTGCCAGCTCCGCATAGTTAGAAGCGGATTGAGAAGTTCTGAATCGCCTTTTCCTCTATCGCCCTTTTGAGCTCCTGGGCTGCGGTGCTTTGAACTCCCTCCGTCCCCGGATCCTGAGTTCGGGCCGGGTGTTGATGCTTCATCCTGACCTTCTTCGTTAGGTTGAGCTGGGACTTCTACAGAGACCATTGCTTTCTTTCTTGGTTGGCGGCTAGTGGAAAATGGGCCAGGTTTTCCGCCATGGACAGTAGCGGATTCCTCCGTCCCTGGATCTTCAGGCTTGGTAGTAAATCCGTCTTTGGCATCGTCGAATAGATCATTCCCTAATCCGGACGGCAAAAGTTCTTTCAAACCAGAAATCTCGATTTCCTCGCCTTGATTCTTTGGGCGTCGCTCGAGAAGCTTGTCTCTGATAAACTCCTTGATTTTTCGTATGGTGGTTGACCCCCGTGGTACGCGTTCGCTAGTCCAGTTGTTATGGGCGGGTGGCTCCATTTTGCGAAGTAGATCATTTCCCTCATCTGATTCGCAAATGAAAATTCCAGCGTATTTTTCCGGCACGACTCTATGGCGGTAGGTCCTCACGCGCATCAGTGGCTTTCTCATGACAATAGTGTTCATCGTTTTGTCGAGAGAATCGTCGAAGTATAGGTAAAGACTGACTTGTCCGAGACCTGGAATGGAATCGATTACAGGATCCTTCAGTAAAGCCCGATAAAAAGGGTACACTTCGGGGTCGTCCGCTGCGTACGCTTCTAGAGAATGCTTGTCTAGGTACCAGATTTTCGAATCATTTACTGTGCAGTCAACTTCTAGAAATCCACGGTGGATTGCTACAAGAAAGTGCTTCACAAATGCAGAGCGAATCTTAGTGAGTTGTGAGTCTGCATCTGCCTTGAGGTACCCCAGAATATAAGTATCGGTTCCCGGTTCTGTGCGGGTAGGAAAACTCGACCAACCGTCCGACGTGCGAAGGTAGTGGAAGTTATCGCGTCGGTTTCTATCCAGATAGAAACCATCAGGTCCGAATCGATTGTTTCCGAGCTGGTGTGTAGCTAACTGACTCTGTCCGGCGAAAATTACTTCATCAGATTCGGCAGTGCGGGTAGTCCACAAAACAGTGCTAATGCTCGAAGCGAGCGCTCCTGTAGTTGCACCTAGACCAAACGATCCGCCCTTCCCTCGCTTGCCGGAACTAACCCCACGTGATCTGGTGAGGGCAACAATCGGTGGATTTGTTTCGTTATCGTCTTCGCTACCGGTTAGGCCGGTTGTGCCGTAATCGCCAATACGGAGGACGGGAAATACTGTTTCTTTCGATGCTTCCTTGGTGTCTTTCAGTCGTTCATTTTCCTGTTCTCTGTTACTTTCGTATGCCGCTTCAATGTGTTGTTTTAGGG
>ERZ1031127.114-NODE-114-length-13292-cov-10.460150_pt1 | contig 13292 bp, 12 predicted proteins | sample MGYA00518224_ERZ1031127 | MGnify/ENA primary metagenome ERZ1031127 (study PRJEB33718, sample SAMN03159757) | human skin metagenome | collected 2014-05-20 | study: EMG produced TPA metagenomics assembly of the PRJNA266117 data set (Human skin bacterial metagenome... | reverse complement strand
AGATGTGTATAAGAGACAGTCCCTGCTGTTCGTGGGCTCGGCGGTGCTGGCGGAAATGCAGATTAATAACCTGCGCGATACCTGGTACGGCAAAATCGAGATTTCCGTGTCGATGTGTACCAAAGATGACGTGTCTCCCAACTGCAACGGTCAGGAAGCCACCGAGGCCCAGATTGCGGCGATTGACGAACAGCTAAAGTCCGAGCGACTCAGCAAGTACATCGACAATGTGTATTTTGAAACCAAGGAAGAAGCCTTCGAGAGTTTCAAAAAGCTGGCTGGAACCGAACAGTATTATCAATATGTCAGCGCGGACATGATGCCGGCGTCGTTTAGAATCAAGCTAAAGAACCCGGAACAGTACCGGGTGGTCGTTGAGGAACTGCAGGGACGTGACGGGGTCGCCCAAGTCATCGACCAAAAGCAGATTCTGGAGAAACTCTTGACCGGGTTGCATCAGGCGACCTACCTGGCCATCGGGCTGGCCGTGGCCATGATTATTGCCGCGGTCCTGTTGATTACCACCACTATCCGGCTGTCCGCGATGAGCCGGGAACGCGAAACATCCATTATGCGCCTGGTCGGAGCCTCGAACCTGTTTGTGCAGCTGCCGTTCATGGTGGAGGGCGCTGTCGCGGCGACGATTGGCGCTCTAGGTTCGGTGGCGATTCTGTGGGCCAGCGTAAAGTTCCTGGTCGGGTCCTGGTTGTCGGGACTTTCCGGGGTCGTCGAGCTCATTTCGACCAACGATGTGCTGCTCATTGCGCCGTTCCTGGTGTTGGCGGCCATTTTGCTGGCGGTCGTGGCTTCGGCGGCCTCCCTGAACCGCTACACCAGAGTTTAGGGCTTTTGGGGCACTGTTTCGGACGGGGAAAGTCGCGGTATTTGGCTAAACTTGAAACATCACGCTTTGCGGTGTGGCGACCGAGAAGGAGGTGAGCACGTGCGAAGCAAATTGACCGCCCTGGTGGGGGCGCTGGCGGCACTCGGGATTGCCTCGATGTCAACAGTTTCGCTCAGTTATGCCAACGCGGCGCTCACCCCCGCGAACGCTACGGCCGCGAGCGCGACCGGCCTGGTGCGGGCTGATAAGAATTCGGACGAACGCAAGAAACTCGAGGCGCAACAGGCCGCATCGAAAAAGAAACAAGCGGAACTCGCGGCCCAGTTAGAAGGGGTGAACGCGAATCTGGTCCAGCTGGCGGTAGCTCTGGAACAAACGAAAGCGGCCATTCCCGTGGCGCAAACTGAAGTCGCCAATGCCCAGGCAAAACTGGCTGATGCGCAGGCTAAACACCAACAGATTCAAAGCCGCCTGGCAATTGCGAATCGGCAGAAAGAGGAACTGCGCGAACAGATTGCCCAGGGCGAGCAAACCATTGAAAAGACGCAAGTTGCTATCGGTCAGATGGCGCGTATGGCTTACCGCGGGGCGATGCTGGAAAGTTCGCCGCTTTCCCTGCTGCTGGATTCCCAGTCCCTGGATGAACTCACGCTGCGGGCGCAGGTGGCGGCCACGGCGACCAAGTCACAAAATCGTGCCATTGTGGAAGCTCAAGAGGCCAACGCGGCTAACAACAACGCCCGGGCTCGCCAGGAAGCCGTGACCGTCCGCATTGGGGAACTGGAGACTCAGGCCCAGCAGGCAGTGCAAGCCGCTGATGAAGCCCGCGTCGAACAGCAACGAAAACTGGGCGAATTTCAGGAGTTGCAACAAAAACAGGTCGCCCAGCAGGGTCAACTGAACAATCAGCGGGCGGCGTTTGAGAAACAAATCGCGGATGAACAGGCCACACAGGCGGCCGCGGCGGCGCGAATTGCCGCGCTCAATCAACAGCCGGACGCTATGCCGGCTCGCTCCATTTCGGGGGGAATTTTTGGTGCACCCCTCTCATCACTATCGGTGACTTCGCCTTACGGATACCGGGTTCACCCCATCACGAAAACGCGGCGGCTTCATGCCGGCACGGATTTCGGGATAGGTTGCGGAACTCCGATTTATGCCTCGCAGTCCGGAACCGTGACCTTCGCCGGCTGGGAGGGGACCGGCGGGAAATCGACTTATATCAACCACGGCACCATCAACGGTTCCAAGTGGCAGACGACCTACCGCCACCAGTCCCAGTTCAAAGTTTCGGTCGGCGCATCTGTGCAAAAGGGCCAGGTCATCGGCTTGGTCGGTTCCACCGGCGGTTCTACCGGGTGTCACCTGCACTTTGAAGTGTGGCAAAACGGAAAAACTATCAACCCGCTGGGAGTGCTGTAGGCGCGCCCCTCACGCGGGAGCATCACCAGACCGGGTTCGCGAGCGGACGGCCTTGTGCAGTGTCAGTGACGAATCCGTGACGTGTCCGTCACGGGCTGGCGGCCCCCCGACCTAGTGAGGACCGGGGCACCGCGGAAAAACTTGGCAGACCCCGCTTTTGCGCTAAAATTGCACTCTATGGGTAAAAAAGCTGCTAAGGGGGCGGGCCAGCCAGCAAAGCTGACCCCTTCTCAGCGTGCCAAAGCGGAGTCGGATGCCAAGAAAGTCATCGCCCGGAACAAGAAAGCCGCGCACGATTATTTCTTGGAGGACCGCTACGAGGCGGGATTGTCGCTGACCGGCACCGAGGTTAAGGCTTTGCGGATGGGGCGGGCTTCGCTCGCGGAGGCCTGGGTTGAGGTCGACCGCGGGGAGGCGTGGCTGCAAGGGGCCAATATCCCGGAATATTTTTACGGATCCTGGACGAATCACGCTCCGAAACGCAAGCGCAAACTGCTGTTGCATAAGCGCGAAATCGCGAAACTCGAGGGGGCTGTCGCCGCGAAAGGCTACACGATTGTGCCGGTAGAGCTGTATTTCGTGGGCGGACGCGCGAAAGTGGAGATTGCGGTGGCGAAAGGCAAGCAAGAGTGGGATAAGCGTCAAACTATCCGCCAGCGCGAGGACGACCGCGAGGCGCAGCGGGCTTTGCGGGAGGCCAACCGGCGCTCCCGGTGAAGTGCGGGGGCGCGTAGAGCCCGGTAGGGCGGTGAAGTTGCGGGGGCGTGGGCTGTTGCGGGCTGGCGCAGACTGGCGCAGATGACCTGGCCGGAGCGCCGCGAGCACAGCGCCATGCCGGATAAGGTTCGGCGGGCTCGCGAGGCTCGGTAAAAGCTGGTGCGCCGCCGCTTTTACCGCGGGCGGCGGGGTTAGTCTGTCGGAGCTGACTTGAGGTACTGATGCTCGGCGCGGACAGCTTTGACCAGTTCAGCGTGGGCATTGGCGCCATATTTCGCCGAGAATTCCTGCCATTCCTGGACCGCTTGCGGATCCAAGTGCATCATCGCTCTAAGGTTGCCCGCGCTATCGCTGGCGGTAATGGCCTCGCCGTCCTCCGAGCCAGCCCATTCGCGAAACACCCGGTAGCCCTCGGCGCGGAACGCCTCCGTGTAAGCCGCCGCCGCCGCGTTGCGATCGGCGCGATACGAGGCGACTTCCGTATCAGGAATCCAATAGGCATCGACCAAGGTCATGCCGTTACGGTGGGTTTTTGTGTCTCCCGGCGCCAACTCGAAGTCGTCAGGAGGCCAAGAGTCATCCTCCGGTTCGGTGCGGGCAATTTCGGCTTGAAACAGCTCCAGCGCATCGGGGGAAAACAGCACGAAATACACGTTGTCTATCGGGGTTTCTGCGTTTTGGGAGGGGCTTTGAGCTGCGGAATCGCCGGTCGGGTCGGTGTCACGAGAGGGGTGGGTCCCGGCGGCCCACTCGCGCACGGCCGCCACGCCGAGGCGCGCTACCTCGGCCATATCCCAGCCGTAGACCCCGCCGGATATGGCGGGAAACGCCACGTCACGGGCACCCACCCGAGCGGCTTCACTGAGGGAGTTCGCAAAAGCGTCGTGCAGTAGCTGCGGGTCGGTTTGTCCGGCGTGACGGTTAGGCCCGACGGTGTGAATGACCCACCGTGCGGCCAGGTTGAACCCCCTGGTGGCGACCGCTTGGCTCACCGGCAGACCGTCGGGAAAACGAGTCTCGCGCAGCTTGCGACAGGCCGCGAGCAGCTCCGGTCCGGCCGCCCGGTGAATCGCCCCGTCGACACCGCCGCCCCCCAACAGTGAGGAGTTCGCGGCGTTGACAATCGCGTCCACATTCATCTCGGTGAGGTCTCCGCCAATCGCGTGTATCTGCATTGTTGTTCCCTTTCAGCTAGGTTTTCAGTCTAGCGTGAAGCGGTGCAAACGTCGCGGGGAAGAGCGGCGGGGGTGAGTGTGTTCATTGTCGTTTTCCTTACGGCTAGTGGGCGGGTTGGAACACCATTAAGACACGCCGAAACTTTTTCGTTTACCCCACGTAGACCCCACGAAGGAGTTTTACTCGACACCTTGACGGGCGTTTTTATTGCTATTGCAACGTTTTAAGCGGTGCCCTGTGTGGGGCTTGAACCCACGACCAACGGATTATGAGTCCGCTGCTCTGACCGACTGAGCTAACAGGGCGTAAACATCCTAACAAGTTACCGAGCTCAGGTGGTATTTCTGAGCACGGGGAATTCGAGGTTTCGGCGCCACCGCCCCAACCGGCGAAATGCCTGGGCGGGACAGCGGCGCCCTGTTATACAGTTGAGTTCATGGGTTTGAGGAAAGGGAAAATCCCCGCGGAGCTGAAACCGCTGTTGCCCCGCGGTGGACGCAACTGTGTACCGCTGTACTTCGCGGACCAGGACTTGTGGCTGTTTGCCGACCCCAGCGGCTTAATCAGGCGAGACAGCGAGGTGACCCGCTGGGAGTGGCACGAGGTGCAGCAGATTGGGTGGGACCGTGACACCGATACCTTGAGTGTGACCTGGCCCGACCCGGGCAAAGCCCCGCTACTGCTAAAGAACCCGGATTCGGCCATGCTTAAGGCCTTCGGGGACTACGCGCGGATTTACTTGCAAAAGTCCCAAATCTATACCCAGTTTTCGACGCTGCCCTCCGGGACGAAAGTGCGGATTGCAGTGCGAGCCAAGGCGGACGGGAGTCGCTTTTCCGAAGTCGTGGCCTTCGGGGCGCTAGCGCCGGGCGACCTATCCGCGCTGTCCAGCTTGGAATCCCAGGTGCGCGATATGGCGGGTTTACCGGCCTGATACCGGTAACCTCGCAGCGAGTGGACATTCGCGAAAAGGTTCTGTTAGAATCTTATCCGCAATCCCGCGTAGCTCAACGGCAGAGCGTCCGACTGTTAATCGGCAGGTTGCTGGTTCGAATCCAGCCGCGGGAGCTTTTTTGTATCCGGTATTTCGGGGTTTTTCGAGCCGTTTTTCGCTGATTTTCTGTTGGGCCTTGGGGTCTTTTTTAGGTCGGTACGCGCCCCGCGCCCCGGACGGTTTGCCAGCCAATGGTCAATAGTGTCGGTGGACCAGCCGTTGGCTGTAACTTTTTCGCCCGTGCCGATTTCTACATCGGGCGCGGGCATATAGCCGCGCTGAGAATACGCCTTTAGCGTATTTTCGGAAAGACCGGTGTAGGCAGCAACGCCGCGCAGTGAAAGAAACATGGTAGCCCCCTTTTTTTCAGCGGAGCCCCGCCCCCGTGAAGGGACGGGGCGGTTTCCTTACTCTTCCTTACCTTTCCGTTGCATCTTCTCAAGAATGAGAATCAGCGCTAGAATAGAGTTAGGAAGGGAAACCAGGATACTGATGAGTGCAATCATCGTTACCCCCTTTCCGCTGAGCCCCGGATTATTCCCGGGGCTTTTCCGTTGTTAGAGCGGATGCCCTAACACCCATGACTATACGCCTTTAATGGCGTAATGTCAAACGTGAGCGTTAGAAATCGGGGATTAAATCGGGGTTGGTGGTTATATAGACCAGCAACCCCGATTTGATCGCGAATTTGCAACAGGGGACGCGGCCGGTCACTCAGAAAAACCCGTCTGCGCTTTAAAATGAGGCTGTGAAAGGATTCCCGGCGCTCCCGAGCGGACCAGCCCAGACCCCGCCCAAAGGCAGCAAAACCAAGAAGTTGCTGGTGGGAGCGGGGATACTGTGCGCCGTGGTGGCATGCGGCAACGTGCTGGGGAGCAAAACCAGCGATTCTGAACCTGAGCCTACTGTCTCTGCTAGCCCAACCGTTTCCACCAAAGCACCGCGTGTCACCGCGGAACCCACCCCCACGCCTTCTGACACTTCCCCCACGCAGACCCCAGAAATCACTGTTGAACCCAGTCCCGCCGCCACGCCGGAAGCGTCCGGAGACGCCGCGACTGTGCTGGCAACCTTGCCGGTGAAAGGGCGGGCGCCGAAAACCGGGTATCGGCGCGCAGAATTCGGCCAGAGGTGGCGCGATATCGACCGGAACGGCTGCGACACCCGCAACGACATCCTTAACCGCGATTTGACCGATAAAACCTGGCGCGCGAACACGCGCGGATGCGTGGTGTTGAGCGGGGTCCTGGCAGAGCCATATTCCGGTGAAACCAGGTATTTTGACAAGTCACAAGCCTCGGCCATCCAGATTGACCACGTGGTCGCCCTGTCCGACGCGTGGCAGAAAGGCGCCCAAGCCTTGACCGCCGCGCAGCGCGAAACCCTGGCGAACGATCCGTTGAACCTGCTGGCGGTAGACGGCCGGCTCAATCAGCAAAAGTCGGACGGTGATGCGGCGACGTGGTTGCCGCCGCATAAGGGCTTCCGGTGCGCCTACGTGTCACGCCAGATTGCGGTCAAAGCGAAGTATCGGCTGTGGGTGACTCCGGCTGAACGTGATGCGATGGTACGTATCTTGAGCAATTGCCCCGGTCAGGCACTGCCTGCCGACAGCGGGGTGGTCGTCCCCTCTGGGACCGTGCCGGAATCCGCCCCGCCAGACCAGCCAGCTCCGCCGCAGGACGCGGCCTCTCCCGCGGCCTCTCCCGCGGCAGACCCCGCGCCACAGCCCAATCAGCCGGCGAATCCCGGAGCCAGCTATGCCAACTGCCGGGAAGTCTGGGCGGTCCTGGGCCGGCCCATCACCCCGCAGGATCCGGGATTCCGGGACAAATTTGACGGGGATCACGACGGGGTGGGCTGCGAATCCCGACCCCGCTAGGGTCCGCAGTTTCGCCGGATTCTCCCGGTTTTCAGCTGAAAATCCCGGCTGCGGGTAGACTGGGGGAATGGAAAAAATGCGCGTCGACGTGTGGTTGTGGGCGGTGCGACAGGTGAAGTCGCGTTCCTTGGCGACCGCGGCGGCGCGCGCCGGGCACGTGAAAATCAACGGGGTGAGCGCGAAGGCCTCCAGCGCGTTGCGGGTCGGGGATGAGGTGCGGCTGCGGGTCGCGGGTTTCGACCGGGTCTTGAAGGTAAAAGCCCTGATTCCCAAGCGCGTGGGGGCGCCCGAAGCCGTGAAATGTTACGAGGACGTCACCCCACAACGCTTGACGAACCCCGCTAATGCGGCTGTCATCTATCGACCGCGCGGCACGGGGCGTCCCACCAAAAAGGAACGCCGCCAGCTTGACGCCTTGCGCGGGCGCACGTCCTTTTGAAGTCGGTCGTAGCCCGGCAACGCCCGGACCCGCCCGATGCGGGTTGCAAGCTCACGCAGGTTCCCCGCTGGGTTTAGCGCACCAGGGTCTTGGCCGCATCAATCGCCTGGTCAGGAACGACCGCGGTCCCGCCAACTGCCAGGATACGCAGGCCGGCACCGTGGGAGGCATAAAGGTCGCGCAGCGCCAAAGTCGTGGCTTCCGGCAAGTTCCCCCCGCTAACCAGCAGGACCACCCCGTTCTTGAGCGACCCGGCGACGGCAGCATCGGCCAGGGCCGTGCCATTGACCAGGTAAATGTGTTGAATCGGGGACTTGTTGTAGCCCAAGGTTTTCTTGGAACGGGCTTGGGCCAGCAGGCGAGCCGTCTCGAAGCGGTCCGCTCCGCCAATCCGCTTGATATTGGTCGGGTCGCTCTGGGCGGGCGTGGCGGCGGGAACCCCCGCCGAGTTCAACCAGGCTTGAATCTTTGGAATCGCGGCGCGGTACTGGGGCAGGCGCTCTTGCCAGAACGTCTGGTAGCGCTCAAACACCAGCGGAGCCAAGCCCAGCGGCCACTTTTGATAGTCATAAGTCCCGTTGATGACCGAACCGGCCATGGTCCACGACCCGGGAGTGACGCCGCGATGCAGGTAAGTGTCGAATTCCAACTTGAAAGATTCCCGCATACTGGACAGGAACGTATCATCTAGCCAGGAGTAATTGACCCCGAAGTAGTCGCCGTACTTTGTGACGACTTCCTCAAAAGTCGCCTGGTTGTGGGGCAAGGAGATGTCGGCTCCGTAGTAGCCGGACCTCGCCAGGGAGGACAGGAACTGGTCGGCGCTGTCTTTGTTGGCGCTATAGAGCGCGGCAACCGAACTGTACTTGGAATAGTCAATCCCAAACAAGAATTTCGACCAATTATCCTCAATGGTTTCGCGGGTATATTTCTCAGCTTCCGCACCAAACTTAATCCACTGCGAAGAGGCCGAAATCTTTTGAGCAATCTCTCCGTTTGGTTTGGACAGTTCCGTGTAATTTTGCAGGGTCTTTTGCCAGCGGGCGATGTTGTCCGCGGTCTTGGGGGTGTCGGCCGAGGGGACTTCCACCGGTCCAGAGTTGCCTTCAGAAGTCTTGGTGGTCGGCGGGGTCGGGGTGCCTCCCGAAACGAATTTGCTCAGCTGCTGGGTGGTGGCCACGGGTATGGCGCCCGTTCCGCCCAGCACGGTGATCTGAGTAATTCCGCCTTGTTGCAAACGTTTCAGGGTCGCGGCGGGGATGGTTCCGTCAGGTTGCACCAGCAGGATGGGAGTGTCCAAAGCCCCGGCCGCCAACGCGTCAACCATAGAACCACCGTTAGCGATCAATACCGAGATGTTGCGCGGATGGTGATTGAGTTCAACCCAGCGGTCATAGAGCAGGGCCGCGGTTTCATAGCGATCCGCGCCTTGAATCTGGGCCGCTTCGACACGGTAATCGGGCGGGTAAGCGGCATTGAGTCCCGCTGGGGTGTCACCCCACAGACCGGGGCCGCCGAGATAAGCCAGCCGATGAGTATCCATCTGGCGCAGAAAGTTGACTCGGCCATTCGTGTCGGCACCCCAAGGGTCGCCATAGACGATACGTCCCGGCAAAGCTCCGGCGGTGATAGCATCGGGAATCCCGTTCGGCGCCGCCAAGTACACCGTGTTGGCTTCACCATAGGCAGACGCTGCCAGGGACGTGGCCACCCGGTCGGGACCGGCCAGACGATCCTCGGGATTCGCCCCGTTGGCTGCCGGAACACCCATTCCGGCGAGGAGCGCCGCCCCGGCCAGACCACAAAGGAACTTTCGCTGGGAACTAACAGTCATTTTCGCACCGCACTTTCCGTAAAATAACCTGCTTACGAGGGAATTTTACCTCGACCGGCGTCCTAAGAAGGCCGTTTTTGCGGCCAAAACTCGCGGCTTTAGTCCGTTTAGTCCGTTTTAGTCCCAGTCGCCCAGGAAATGGCTGCGTTTGGGGAACTGGGCGTGGTAGTCGTCAGCGCGCCGACCCAGGAAGTATCCCGGCACGCATAGCACCAGGAACGCCACGCCGAACACGAAACCGGGCGCGGTCTGCATCCCCGCTACAATGAAGGCTGCCACCGACAGCACCACACCCAGACCAGCCCCGATGGCCCACAACACTCTTGCGGACACAGAAAACGCCAGGTGCACCAGGCCCACGGTGGCAGCCAGCACACAAGACCCGGCAATCATCAGCGTGACGGTCGCCCCGGTGGTCAGCGAGTTCGGCTGTTCATAGGCCGAGCCGGCGTAGGTTAAGAAGTACGCTGCCAGCGCGCACCCGAAAGACCCCACTACGAACGGCCACACGTCAGCGGTGGAGCGCCACAGGGATTGTTTCGATGCCGGGGCTTTTCCGGATTTGTCGCGAGGATTGTTGCCCGCACGAGGTTCTCCCTCCGGTTTTGCGTTTGCGGGGGACTGATCGGGGTCGCCGGGTTTTTCCTGTTTGCCAAGGTTGTGCGAGGACATGACTCCTAGTCTAGTAAAATTGGGTAACTATGACTGATTTGAAATCTGTTGCGTGTCCACTTCCGGCGCTGCCCGCAGGTGCTCCCGGGGCGGACGTGACCTTGGAGGACGGGGCCATTCGCCGCACGATTTTGCCCGGAGGAACGCGGGTTATCACCGAGCATATGCTGGGCACCCGCGCCGCTACCGTGGCACTGTGGGTCGCGCGCGGCTCTCGTGACGAGGTCGAGGGGGCACGGGGCTCCACGCACTTCTTGGAACACCTTTTATTTAAAGGAACCCCGCGGCGCACCGCCCATCAGATAGCGATGGAATTTGACGCGGTCGGAGGTGATTCCAACGCCGCTACCGGCCGGGAATGCACCCACTACTATGCCGAAGTTTTGGGCGAGGACGTGCCCATGGCCATTGATGTTTTGATGGATATGCTGTGCGCGCCCTTGCTCAATGCCGCCGATTTTGAGATGGAACGCGGCATTATCCTCGACGAGCTGACGATGGCGCTGGATAACCCCAGCGAACAGGCTTTTGACGAATTTACCCGCCGGGTTTTTCCGGCGCATCCGCTGGGACGTCCCATTGGCGGCACGATTGAATCGGTAAAAGCCGACACCCTGGAGGCCATAGTGGCTCACTACCAGGCTGGATATGCCCCGGATCGCCTGGTGGTGGCGGCCGCGGGGGACGTCAGTCACGACCAGGTGTGTGAACTGGTGGCGCGGGCTCTGCACCGTCCCGCTTCCCCGTGGCCGCAATGGCAATCCGCGCCCGACGCGGCCCAGCCCGCCCTAGACTTCAACACTGTGGCAGCCGTCCCGCTGGGTAGCCCCGCCGACCGTTGCGGGAACAGTCTCAACACGGCTGGTCAGGGCGCATGGAAACCCGAATCCGGGGTGTTCCAAATCGCCGGAAAATTCGAACAAAGCCGCATCATTATCGGCGGACCGGGACCGGGGGTGGCGGACGCGAATATGCCCGTCATGAATGTGCTGAACACCGTGCTGGGCGGGGGCATGAGCTCGCGTCTGTTCCAAAATATCCGGGAAAAGCGCGGTCTGGCCTACACCACTTATGCATTCAACTCGTCGCATCGGGACGCGGGCAGTTTCGGGGTGACCGCGACCTGCAATCCGGCGAATGTGGACGAGGTAGCGGCGCTGCTGCGTGCCGAGCTGGAGGAAATCGCCACCAACCCAATCCCCGCGGACGAGCTAGCCCGAGCCAAAGGGCAACTGCGCGGAGCCACCCTGCTGAGTCTGGAGGATAACACCGTGCGCGCCAATCGCCTGGCTCATGCCGAAATCCTGCGCGGGGCCTATATCCCGCTGGCCACGAAGCTGGACCAGATGCAGGCCGTTACCGCCGCACAAGTGCGGGATTGGGCGGCTGAACTGGCGAAACGTGCCACCATCGAGGTGCGATTGGGGCCGGGGGAATGAAACTGTCCCCGGCGGTTCCGCCAAACCCCGCGTCCACATGGCGGACGTAGCTTCCATCATGTGAACAAAGCGCTTAAGATGACTGCATGAGTACTTTTGGGCGTTTTTCAGTAGCGATGGTGACTCCTTTCCATGCGGATGGTTCGGTGGATTACGAATCCGCCGCTCGCTTGGCGAAGCACCTGGTGGACAACGGCTGCGACGCCATCTTGGTTTCCGGCACCACGGGGGAAGCCCCCGCCACGCACTTAGACGAAAAAGCTAAGCTGTTGCACACTGTGCGCCACGCGGTAGGGCCCGACATCAAGGTCATCGCCGGGGTCAGCTCCAACGATACGGCCCACACGGTCGCGATGGTGCGCTCGGCGGCTCAGAACGGCGCCGACGGATTGCTGGTGACCGCGCCCTATTACAATCGGCCTTCCCAAGACGGCATTGTCGCCCATTTCCAGGCGGTTCACGAGGAAAGCGACCTGCCCATTCTGGTCTATGACATTCCGGGCCGCACCGGGGTGCGCATCGCCCCCGAAACGATGGACCGGCTGGCCCGGCTGGAGCGCGTGCGGGGCGTGAAAGACGCTACCGGTAACGTCAGCGCTGGTATCCAGGCCATGCGGCGCACCGGACTGGAATGGTATAGCGGCGACGACGCGTTGAACTTTTTCTTTATGGCAGGCGGCGCTTCCGGGGTCATTTCAGTAGTGGGACACGTGGAGGGCAAGCGGATTTCAGCCCTGCTGGATGCCGTTGCCGTGGGTGACCTGGACCGCGCGCGGCAGCTGGACGCGGCCCTGGAACCCTCGAATCGCGCCATTATGGGCGCCGGTCAGGGGGCGACTTACGCGAAACAGGCCGTTTACGCCTTGGGGTTAATCGAGTCCCCGCGACCCCGCCTGCCGCTGGTGGAACCCAGCGAGACTGAAATCGCCGAGATACGCCGGGCTCTGGTGAGCCAAGGCTTGCTTTAGAAACGGCCGGCACGGTCGGACAGTCGCCACGAAAGGGAGGAAGCGGAAATGTTGAAAGTCGCGGTAATCGGAGCCAAAGGTCGCATGGGCAGCCAAGTCTGTGCCGCGGTCAGCGCCGCGCCGGATATGGAGCTGGTCGCCCAACTGGACCGGGACGATGACATCACCGCTGGTTTGCGCCGTGCGCAGGCCACCCACGCGGTCGACTTCACCATTCCGGCCAGCGCGGAAGCCAACGTGATGGCGGCCCTGCAAGCCGAAACGCACGTGGTGGTCGGTACGACCGGCTGGAGTGAGGACGCTTACCAGCGGGTTCGCCAAGCCGCCCAGGCCGCCGGCCGTTCCGTGCTGATTGCCCCCAATTTCGCCATTTCCGCCGTGCTGGCCATGAAGTTTGCGGCCGCGGCAGCCCCGTACTTTGAATCCGTGGAAATCCTCGAAATGCACCACCCTGACAAACTCGATGCCCCTTCCGGCACCGCCATCGCCACCGCGAAAGGCATCGCCGCGGCGCGCGAGGCTGCCGGTGCCCCCGACTTCCCGGATCACACCGAATCGGATCCGCAGGGGACGCGCGGCGGAAAAATCGCGGGCGTGCCGGTCCACGCAGTGCGTTTGCGCGGCTTGTACGCCCACGAGGAAATCCTTTTCGGTAACCCCGGCGAGCAGCTGGTAGTGCGCACCGATTGCTTTGACCGCGTGTCCTTTATGCCCGGAGTGCTGTTGGGGCTGCGCAAAGTCGCTGCTTTCCCCGGGCTCACGATTGGCTTGGAGCCGCTGCTGGGGCTCTAGGTGCGGCTTTCCTCTGTCCTGTTCCTATTCCCGTTTCTCTATCCCGTGCACAAGGGCCGCTGTCTCTTATACACATCTGACGCTGCCGACGAATAGAGAGGTGTAGATGTCGG
>ERZ1031127.113-NODE-113-length-13318-cov-4.836538_pt1 | contig 13318 bp, 9 predicted proteins | sample MGYA00518224_ERZ1031127 | MGnify/ENA primary metagenome ERZ1031127 (study PRJEB33718, sample SAMN03159757) | human skin metagenome | collected 2014-05-20 | study: EMG produced TPA metagenomics assembly of the PRJNA266117 data set (Human skin bacterial metagenome... | reverse complement strand
TTTAACGCTTGGAGTACTGCGGGGCACGACGTGCCTTGTGCAGACCGGCCTTCTTGCGCTCCACCGCGCGAGCATCGCGGGTGAGGAAGCCAGCCTTCTTCAGAGCCGGGCGATCGTTGATGTTGAACTCGTTAAGAGCACGGGCGATCGCGAGGCGGAAAGCACCAGCCTGGCCGGTGGGGCCGCCACCGTTGAGGTTGGCCTTGATGTCGAACTGGCCCTCGCGCCCAAGAAGGACGAGCGGGGAAAGGATGTCCTGCTGGTGCAGCTTGTTGGGGAAGTACTCCTCCAGGGTGCGGCCGTTGCAGGAAATCTTGCCGGAGCCGGCGACCATGGTCACGCGGACGATGGCGCGCTTGCGGCGGCCGACGGTCTGGATCGGACGATCCAGCTCAGCCGGGGTGAACACGGTGTTCTCCTCGGCGTCGCCCTCGGTAGCCTCGGGAGCGATGGAATCACCGATGGTGGAGGTGAACTCCTCGGTTGCGGCCTGGGCGGCAGCAATGTCCTCGGCGGAGGCGACGTTCGGCTCGTCCTGAACCTGTGCCTCGACGTTTTCTACGTTCTCGGTTGCTTCGCTCACTGTGCCACCTGCTTAATCTCGTAGGGCTCGGGATTCTTGTCGGCGTACGGGTGCTCAGCACCGGCGTACACACGCAGCTTCTTGATGGAAGCGCGGGAGAGGCGAGTATGCGGCATCATGCCCTCAATCGCCTCGAAGATGACGCGCTCAGGGTGAAGCTCGAGGGAGCGACCCAGGGTCAGCTTCTTCAGGCCACCCGGGTAACCGGAGTGACGGTAGCGGTATTCGCGGTCGCGCTTGTTAGAGGAAACTGCAACCTTGTCGGCGTTGATGATGATGACGTAGTCGCCACAATCGACGTTGGGTGCATACTGAGGCTTGCCCTTGCCACGAAGCAAATCAGCTGCGTGGGTAGACAGGCGGCCCAGAACCACGTCGGTAGCGTCGATGACGTACCACTTGCGGGTAATGTCACCGCTCTTCGGGTGGTATGTAGACACACTGACTCCTTGTCTAAACTGTCTGAAACTTTGCCAGCCATGGTGCACGCAACGCTTTCCCTCCAGCTAGCAAGCTGGCCAGAGGGCGGAACACACGGCGGCCGGTGGAGACCCGAGGTTCTAACACGTCAAGCATCATCCCAGCTCACCACCCGCACCCTTGGCACGTGCGGTGCGCAGAGCAATGCTCGCGTACACAAGCGCATAACCTTACCAAACCCCAGCCCCCAAACCAAATGTCCCCCACCACGCGCCCGCAGCTTCCCCACGCGTGTTCAGGCATCTCACCGCAGACGCAATCCAGGCCCCGGAGGGCGATCCGGGGCCTGGTGCATGATACGGGGGTGAAGTTTATTCCATCCAGCTCCTTTCTTTTCGGCTACTCGTATGTCTTTATCGGCGGGGCAGTAAGCGCCGCCCCCGCGCGTGGCTAAGTGCTAGGACCAGCTGGCGGCCGCGCGTGAGTTCATATCACTCATGCGCTGGTTGCCGTCCTCCACCGTGCGTGCAATGGTCTCCAAAATCTGGTTCAGCTCAGCGGCTGCACGGTCCCAACGGTTCTGCGCGTCCTGGTAGGCGACCGCGGAGTCGCCCTCCCACGTGCTCACCATGGGGGCGATCTGGGATTTCAGCTCCCCCAACAGCCCGTTGATGCGCCCCGAGGAGCTTCGCATATCCGCGGCGGCTGCCGAGATCGCTCCAAAGTCGTACCTGATCAGTGAATCCATGATTGTTCTCCCCTTGTATATAAGTGTGGTGATTGTCTCGTGTTGTGTACGTGCCGCCGCTACAGCGCCAGCCCCTGGGCCTCAATGGTGCGCAACGCCTGCGAGTTGTCCGCCTCCGAAGAGTCGAACTGGGAGGCGTTGGAGCGAATATTGGTGGAAATATCCATGAGCGCTGCGCGAAGGCGGGAAGCAGAATCGTCCCACCGGGCCATGAGCCCCGCAAACGACGTGCTTGCCGCGCCCTTCCAACTTCCCGCGACATCCTGCACGATGCCTTTCACGCGGTTGAGTTCCGCCTGTACTTGATCGTTGGTCGCATCCACCTTCTTGGCGGTGGCGACCATCACTTCTGATTCGGTTGCAAACATTCCAGACATCGTGTGTCCCCCTTGTTCCCCGACCGCCCCACGCGGCTATCACGCGGTGCGGCACGGTGTGTGTGATTGTTGTGATTGAAAGGCTGAGCGCCTTCACTTACTTAGACTGTTCAACCACCATCATCGGTTCCCTCCCCCACGGAAATTTTTTACTTTTCCTCGAAAGTGAACGTATCCGCAGCTAGACGGCACGCCGCCTTGTGTGCGTGGGTAGGTTCCCCGCGCGAGTGGCACCCGACGGAAAGCTGACGGTCGCCGGTCACCCACGTCACCCACGTGACCTGGGAGCCATCGCCAGGCAACTCGATGTATTCCACCTTGTCATTCGCGTCGGCCGAGTCTTTGCCCTCTACAACGGTGAGCGTGGGATCCTCCTCCACCATGCGCAGCACCTCGGCCATGACCGCCTCCGGCTTGACCCCGTACACCGGGTCCGCGGCGACAACGATCCGCAGATCCGGGTCTGGGCCCTGGGCCGTCATCGCGCCGTCGGGGCGCGGGGTGAGCGTGAAATTCGGTGGCGTTTTCATCTTCATCCCTTCGGCCTCCACGGTGATCGGTTCGTTGTCCACCTCCGTCGGGGTCGCTGACGCGCTGGTGTCATCCGCGTCATCCGACACCGGGGTCCCGCTCCCGGTTGCGCCTGGATCGCTGCCCGCGCTCGTGTGTTCGGCCGCTGCGGTCACCCCGGCGTCGGCGGAGGGAAGAGAAGCACTCATCGCCCACCAGCTCAGGCCCGCCACGAGGAGGATCACCCCGCCGATGGCGGCGTTGGTGATGGTCGCCCACGCGGGCCGGCGAGATTTTTCCTTTGGCCGAAATACCGCACGGGTACCCGGCGGGTCCTCCTGCGTTGGCTCGCCCACATCAAGCTCGACGGGGTCATCCTCGGAGAGAACGTCGCTGGAGTACGCGGCGATCCCCTTGTTGAGGAGCGTGCGGGCGAGCATTTCCGTGGTCCGCTCCTCGGCGTCGATGACCACCTCGATGTCCGGCCAGTAGTCGGAACACAGGTCTTTGATTTGGTCGACGACGGCGGGCACGGCCCACCCCTCGATGATGCCGGTGCCCGGCAGGTCATAGCGGTACACGGTGTCCGGCCCCTCCACCACGGTGGCGATGTCATCCACGGTGACGGTGACGATGTGGTCTTGATCAAATGTTGTAGTCATGGTTTTCCTTGTCGTTAGTTGTGTTGAGTGGGGTCTGCCTCGGCCGCGCCAGCCGGAGGCGGATCGCGAGGATCATCCGGATCAGGCTGGGCAATGTGCACCGCCCCAAAGCGGGCCGATTCACGCACGAGCTGCGCGCGACCGGCAATGGCAAGCGCCGTCTTCACCCCGGCAATCGGGCCGTCGGCGGGGTCGGCGGAAAAGACGAGCACATCTGGCTGCGCGTCCACCACCCCGGCGAGCAGTGGCGAGTACAGCGCCCGCCCGAAGGCACCCGACTTCCGCGTGGCCACCACGTGGAGGCCGATATCCCGCGCGTGCGGAAGGTACGGTGCCAGCGGGCCGAAAAGGGTGTCGGGCAGGAGGTGAAGATCGTCGATAAGCAAGAACAGCTCGGGCCCCTCCCACCAGGACCTTTCGCGCAACTCCTGGGGTGTCACGTCGGCCGACGGCATGCGAGCGGCGAGGGTGACCACAAGCTGGCCCACGAGCGTGGCCATGGCGTCGGTGGTGGCGGCGTACCCCGCAAGCATGGGTTCAGCAATGCGCCCCAGGAGGCCCCGCCGCGGGTCGAGGACCAGCAGGCGGGCCGAGTCGCGCCCCACCTGCGTGAGGGCCTGGGCAACGAGGAGGAGGAGCGACGTTTTCCCGCATCCGCGCGCCCCCACCCCGAGGAGGTGCTGGGACGCGTCGGGGTGCCAGGCCACTGGTAGAAGACGCGCACCCCCGATGCCGATGGGTACCGCCCCGTCACGTGGGCCGGGAAGCTCCCCGCGGGCGATCTGGGTGGGCAGCAGCCGGAGCCGCGGGACGGCGGGCTGTGACTCCGTTCGGCGCCGCAGAAAGCCGATGTCTTCCCCGGAGCTCAGCGCCACGAGCATCTGTTCCCCCTGGGGCGTAAGCCCCAGACCAGGAAGGGCCGGAACCTGTTCCTGGGCCTTGCGGGCGATGAGCGAGTCGAGCGGATCCGTGAGGTGGAGTTCCATCCGGCCACCGATGAGGTCCCTGATGGCCGGGCGGATGACAGACCAGCGTTGAGCGGTGACAACGAGGTGAACCCCGGCGCTCAAACCATCGGCGGCGATGCGTGCCACCGAGTCGAGGTGCTCTTCAAAGTCGCTGCCGATGACGTGGAAACCGTCAATGATGAGGAAGGTCTCCCGGCGAGTGGGGCGCGGTGCCTCCCCGCCGGAATCCCCCTGGCCGGTGGCCTCGGTGGCGGGGCTGTGGGCTGCCGTCGCGTCCTCGATGATCCGCAGCACCTCGGTGAACACGCGATGGACCGCCTCCACGTTGGCCCGCCCGGCAACGCCTGCCACATGCGGCAGGGGTGCGAGCTCCGCCAGGTCGCCTCCGCCTAGATCGAGGATGTAAAACGCCACATCGGCGGTGGTGTGGGTGGCAACAAAGGAGAGGACGAGGGTGCGCACGGCGGTGGTCTTGCCCGATTGCGGCCCACCACAAATGGCCAGGTGGCCCGTCGCCCCGGACAGCGTGAGCAGGAACGGGTCCTGCCGTTGCAGGTACGGGCGGTCGATGATGCCCACCGGGACAGTCAGTGGTGGCACGTCAGTGGCGGAATGCGTGCTCATGATCTCGCCGAGGGTTACCTCCGCCGGAAGTGGGGGAAGCCACACGGTGTGCGCCTTCACGGCCCGGGCCGCAGCCTCCTCCCCGCAGACCTTCACCACGCGCTCGACCAGCGTCTCCGCCGGAGCGTCCTCGGCACCTGCGGCGTCACTCGGGGTGGGCGACCCGGCCACCGTTTCCCGTTCTGCGCTCGCCGAGCTGCCTGTCGCGCTGGAATCTCCCGGATCCCCGGCGCGCCCGGTGTCATCTCTCCAACCGGTGAACAGCTGGATGAGTGCCTCGTCGTCGCTGCGGGCTACCGCGTGGCGCACGGGCCCGGAAACGTACGAGGCGGTGAACTGCACGAGCTCATCGGCATCGGTTTTGAGAAATCCCACACCCGGCTTGGCCGGCAGGTGGTAGGCATCGCCGGTGCCAATGACCTGCCGCGATTCGCCCGCGGAGAAGGTCCTCAACCCGATCCGGTAGCTGAGGTGGGAATCGAGTCCGCGCAGCCGGCCTTCCTCCAGGCGTTGGGAGGCCAGCAGCAGGTGCACACCGAGCGACCTGCCGAGCCTGCCGACTGCGACAAACAGGTCCGCAAAGTCAGGGTGTTGGCCGAGGAGTTCGGAAAACTCGTCGAGGATGATGACGAGGTGTGGTAGCGGCGCAAGCTCCGAGGAGTGCAGCCGTTTATCGGCGTAGGCACCGATGTTGGGCACGCCGGCTGCGCGGAGTACCTCTTGGCGGCGGTTCATCTCCCCGTTGATGGCCTCCTCCATCCTTCCCACCAGGGTTTCTTCCTCCGCCAGGTTGGTGATGACGGCGGAGGTATGGGGCAGATTGCCCAGTTCCAAAAATGTTGCCCCGCCTTTGAAGTCCACAAGGATGAGGTTTAAGTCCTCCGGCGAGTGTGTGAGCGCGAGCGATACGACGAGCGTTTTGAGGAGTTCGGATTTACCGGAACCGGTCGCCCCGATGCACAGCCCGTGGGGCCCCACACCGCCGAGCGCCGATTCCTTCATGTCGATGATGACGGGTCTACCAGCCTCATCGGTGCCGATGGGTACGGCGAGGAGGTCTTTCTTGCCCCGGTTCCACAACGTGGCCAGCGGGATTTTCTCCGGCGTGGACACCCCGAGCAGGGGGAGGAGCTCGCCCGATCCGGCCGCTGACTCGTACCCACTATCCGGCCGGTCGAAGGCGCCGATGCTGCGGGCAAGCTCGTCGAACTCCGCCGCCGTGAGCTGGTCGGCCGTTCCGATGTGCTGCTCGCCCTCCTCGGTTGCTACCCCCAACGTCATGCCAGTTGTGCCGAGCGAGTCCTTTAGCACGTCTACGCGCGTCAGCCCCGCCGTGTTCGTGGGCTGCGCGTGGGAGTAGAGGATGAGCCCATCCTCCCAGCATGCATGGCCCAGAGGTGTTGATTCGTCGGCACCGACGACGAGGCATACCGAGTGATCGCCGGCGGTGTCGAGTACCTCGCGGACTTCGCCAGCAGCATAACTGCCACCATTTGCCCCGACCTCTGATTCGTCTACCACGACGATGGTCCACGTGGCATCGAGGGGGTCACGGTTGTGGGGAAGCCATTTCACCGCATCCCAGCGGCCCGCTGAATCACCGAACACGTCGATGCCGACGAGCTCCGGGCCGTGAAAGAACGCGATGGAGGCGACCATCGCCCGGGCTAGGTCGCGCGCCCCAGGCCCCGCGATGCCGACAAACGGGAATGCGGTGAAATCCACGGTCAGCGGCACGCCGTGGACGGCGCGACTGGATTGCACCGTGTGACGAAACGCGACGAGGCACACGGGGTCGAGGTCCTCGGTGGCCCCCATGTCGGGGATGATGATTGGTGTGCTGAGCGGAACGGCCCCGCACCCGATGCGGGTGATGAGGACATCGTCGTCCCCGCGGAGCCGTTCCCACAGCCGTGGGGATTCCGTCATGGCCCACAGTGTGTGGGGCGCGGGGTGGCAGAATTCTTCGTGCGCTTTGTGGGCCACCGCCGCTTTGCGCGCCTCCTCGCTGAGTATCCCCAGGTGGCGCAGGTAGGCCCGGCGCACCTCGTCGGGGTCTTCGGAGGAGGTGGGCGCGAACATCATAAGCATGGACATGACCATGAAGATGGGGAACATAAGCATCATGGGGTTGGGGTTGGTCCCGCCGATGAGCATGAGCCCCACCATGCCGAGCATGGCTGCGGCCATGATGATGGGCATGAGGATGCGCATGAGTGGCTGCGGCGCGGGCGTGTCCGCCGGTGGCACGGGGTCGGGCCTCAGTTCGCCCGTGGGTTGTGGCGGTGGTTCCACTCTCCACCGGTCTTCTTCGCGTGCAGGTAGTGGCTTCATCGTCGCGGCGATTGATCCCATGTCCCCTCCTGTTTTCGTCCCCGTGGGCCCGGGCCCGCCCCTTTGTCGGTCCCGTCCGTTTGTCGGCCCCACCCGTTTTAGCGGCCGTTGCCCGTCAATGTAGTCCTGCTAGGTCTTGCCGTCCGGGCAACCGGGAAGTAGTTCTCCCCCGCGGCCTCGGCACGCAGCCTCCGTGGCGCAACCGGGCACACCGTTCCTACCCTGCGTCAAAGCCCTCTCCTTTCGTCCCACTGAGTTCTCTCGGGCCGTGTCCCGTGTCACCCCCGGTTACGGAAGCATCATTCCTATCTGTGGACAACTGGGCCGTCGGTCGCGCACAGTAGACACACACGCGGGGTATCTCCCCGCTTCGGGTTGGCACGAAAGGTGCCGGGGTAGAAATCGGGGAACTTGTATGAGCAAGAAAACGCTTTCTCATTCGCTGCGGGTCACCGTGCGTTTTACTACAGGCATTCGGGGTGCGGAGGCCATCGACGTGGACGTTGCGCTCCCCGCCGGGGCCCGGCTTGCCGACGCTCTCCCGGAGGTCTGTCGCATCGCTGGCGTGAGTCCTCCGGTTTCCCCCTGGGAAGCTCGGACCGCAGCCGGAACCATCGTCGATCCCGCGCTGCCACTTGCGTGGTCGGTACTTCGCCACGGCGATATCCTCACCATCCAGGACGTCTCGGGTGACACCGAACCGCTCCTGTGTGGCGACACGGAGGCCCTCACCCAGGTTCACCGTGTTGACACCAGGTCGGGATTCACTACCTGGGCGATTGTCGCCGGGCACGTGATGATGATGGTGCTCATTGCTCGTTCGTGGGTGGCACTGTCCGTCGGCGCACTCGTGAGCCTCGCCATCGGCGCAGGCATGCGCCTGGTGTGGAAGGACGACCTCAATCCCCATGCGGCAGCAGCGATGAGTGCGTGCGGGAGCCTCACCGCAGCGGTGGCGGGAATAAGCGTCACCTCGTCTTTCGTGCCAGTGGAGGGATTCCCCACCATCAGTGCTGTCTCCGTGGCGACAGCGGCGGTGGCGGCACTCGTCGCCACCGCTGCCGCTAGAATCTCCACCGCGCCGCCCCTCGGAGTGACGGTGTGCCAGGTGACGGCGTGGGCCGTGGTAGGCATCTGGTCCCTCATCGCCCTCGTCCTCCGCGCCGCAGGAATTGCTCCACCGGCGGGCCGTGCTGTGGTTGAGCCGGTCCTCGTTTCGGGTGCGGCACTCACAGCGATGGTCTCGCTTATCGTGCTTATCTACGGACCGCTTCTGGCGATCCGCGTGGCGGGGATCAAAATTCCTCCGGTCCCCTCTGCGGGCGCTAACCTCGCGAGCACGGATTTTTCCGCCGCTGACTACGCTGGCGCGCGGGGCCGGGCACGCGAGGCGACGACGCTTTTCGACGGCATCGTTACCGGCACCTCCATAAGTGGCGCGGTGGCCACGCTCGTTGCCATGGCTGGTGCCGGCGCACCCGCGTTCCGGGTGCTGTGTGCCTCGGTCATCGCCGCGGTGTGCGTCGTCCATTCCGTCCGCCACGCCTCCGCCGTGTGCGCGTGGGCCGTATGGGTGTGGGGAATCGTCGCCGCCGTGTCCACCACAGCCGTCGCCTGGTGGGCCGGGGGTGCCTCGTCGATGGCTGTCGTGGGCCTTGCGGCCACCGTGGCGACCTTGTTTCTCACATCGGGGCTGTGGTCGCAGGCAGTGCCGAACCTTCCTCCCACCACGATCGCCAGCGTGGAGAAAATCGAAAGCGCCTGCGTCATCATCCTCCTCCCCGTGTCGCTCCACCTTGCGGGCGTTTTCGCCGCGATCCGGGGGCTCGGATGAGACGCGGCATCGCCCGTGCCGTCGCCATCGGCACCGTCGTAGCAACGTGTGGCCTTGGCCCCACGCCATTCACCGTGCGCGCAGAGGAGCCAGATCCGACCCAGGAATTGATCGCCACGCCTGACCGCGACGCGCCCACCGACGAACCGTCGGAAAGCCCCGGCGAAGGCACGTCGGTCTGCCCCGAAACGCCGGAGTCGCCAGACGGTCTGCCGGTGCCGGCACCGGCGGGACCCGCTGACCTGGCGCGCGCACGCGAACTCACCGCCTCGCTGCACGAGGTTCACCGCTTCGCCACCGGAGCCGGTGTCACCATCGCCATCATCGATACTGGGATCACACCACACCCCCTGCTGCCTCCGCTGACGGATGCGGGGACATATCTTGAGGAGCCTTACTCCGCCACCGGCGCGCTCGTCGATTGCGAGGGCCACGGAACCGCCGTGGCCAGCGTCATCGGTCTCCGCCCAGCACCAGGGGCAAGCCCGCGTCGCAGCCCCGTCGGGGTCGCACCCGATGCCCACATCATCGCCATCAAGCAGTCCCATACCTCACAGGGCGGAACGCTCGACAGCCTAGGCGATGCCATCAACCACGCCCTCGACCTCGGCGCGGATGTCATCAATCTGTCGGTCTCCTCGTGCTTTCCTGCTACCACAACACTCGCACCAGGAGTTTTGCAGGAAGCGGTTACCCGCGCAGAACGCGAAGGAACGGTCATCGTCGCAGCAGCCGGGAACATCTCAACGAATTGTCCTGCCGAATCAGTAAGCTACCCGGCCCACCTGCCCACCGTTATCGCCGTGAGCGCGTTAGATGATGCGCACCACATTGCCCCATACTCGCTGCCACTTGCTGGCAAGAGAGCGCTCGGGGCACCCGGTGACGCACCGATTTCCGCCTCCGTATCAGGTGCGGGCTACTCCACCTCCACCAACATCACCGAGTTTCGGGGGACTAGCTTCGCTGCGCCCGTGATCACCGGCTTTGTCGCGCTGCTCAAACAGCGACACCCCGAAGCAAGCCCGCAGGAGCTGCGCGAAATGGTGTACACGGCTGCGCAACCGGTGACGGGAACACTCAACGTACGGGCGGGTATTGACATGCTACGGCCCACCCCACTCCCCGGCCGAGAAGCACCACACGTTTCACCGGCGCATACTGAAACCGGAGACCGCTCGTGGTGGCCACTGAGCGGGCTCGTTATCTCAACGCTGCTGGGAATTATTGTCCGTGCTGGGTCACACCGGCCTCGGTCGCAGTGAGAGCAACCCCACGAGGTAGGAGACGCACCACCGGCCACGGTGCGGGAGACGCCTTCTCCACTCCAAGCGCTGCAACGGATTCCGCAGGAACGGGGAAATAGGTTCCTGTCTCTCCCACGAGAACCACACCGTCACCCACATTGACGGGCATGCCACCCAGCCGAGTAGCAGAAAACTGCGTGGCCACCGAGTCACCAGATAGTGCCAGCCCCACAGGAAGTTGCCGGTTTTTAGGCAGGACACCAACAACGGGGGGATCCGTCACAACATTCTGCTCGCCCGGCGGCGTGGAAGGGGGCGTGGGCCCAGAATCTCCAACCCTCGCCTGTTGGGTGACGCACACAGTTGCACCGTCAAGCGAGACGAGCGTTCCTTTTTCTTTCGGCAGTGGAATCTCCTCGGAGCTCAGCGGTCTACCGGAGAGCTCCTCCTTGCGCGCCGTACGCAGATGAGCGCCAAGCTCCTCCACTATTCCGGCTTGGAAATCGGTGACCGGGGCGAGGCCCTCGCCATCATCGAGCCACGTCTCTTCCCCCGCAGTCACAAGCGTGAGCTCGCCTGATATTGTGAGCGATTCCATGGGGGCGAGCTCCGGAATAATCTCCAGCACCTGCGCCGGCGGCTCCCACAGCTCCACATCGGGCGAAATCCCCAACCTGCGCCGCACGGACGTTCCCCGCGTTGACCCCTCCGGCGGCAGCAGCCGACGCCCCTCGGAAGTGATTACGTAATCCTTCGTCGTCGAGGAGCTGTCGGCGTGAACGTCACGCGCAACGATGAACTCCCCAGGCCCAAGCTGCGGAGGGGACTCCAGGCCTTCTACTACGTGAGTGTCGCTGGTACCTGCAGCACAGGCAGCCCACACTCCCGAGGTGTTCTTGTCATCAACGATGGTGCCCGGCGCGCCGGGAATCCCCACCGGGGTGCCGAAGGTTTTGTAAGCCATCACCTCATCGGCAACGTTAGCGGGATCAGCGGGCTGGCCCGCGATGAGGCGTGCAGACGTAAGGTTAAGAGCCGGGTGATACACATCATCCACGCGGACATACAATCCACCCGAGGCCGCACGCACGATCGGGGCATCTCCCGGGTCGGCGCGGGGTTTCACCATGGCGAGCGCACCGGCCCCCACGGCAAAAATGACGCACGCGATGGCCCCCAACGCGACGCTGCGGCGCATCCTCGCTAGCGGATCGTGGATCATCCGTGCATCACCAAAAATGAGGCCGTGCTCAGCCCTCCGAACAAGAAACTTATAGCCTGATACCTGTGGTTTTGTGGTTGGCGCGAGAAGTTTCGCCATGTGTCCCCCTAGAACCCCGATGTGTAGTTTGTGTGGCTTCAGAATAACCCGGCCCACTTCCCCCTGCAACGCGAACAGTACACACATGAGGGGCCGGGTTCTGCACCACCACAGATGCCACTCGGCCGACGTAGCGCGAGGCCCCCACCTCCGAGCCGGCCTTTTAGCTTGCGGGCTCCGGCGGCGGATCGTTATCGGGGATACCATCCGGGGTGAAATCACCCGGCACCGGCGATGGGGCGGGGTCGACGTTCGTGGCGGTGTTCTCAATCTGAGAGGTATCCGGCAGTGTCGGCTCCGGGCGATGGTAGTACGGGTCCTGCGCGTCCTTTAACGAGGTTGCGACTCCGGCCTGTGCCTTGGTGAGCACGGGCAGCAGCGGCTCGGGGGAATCACCAGATTCGCGCATCTTGGTGAGCTCCTCGTCGGTGAACTGCTCGTTTACAGCGTAGATAGCCACGTTGTGGTCCTTGTACACCTGCGTCACACCGGGAGCGCTATCCAGCCCGGGGATCCACTCCGGCAGTGTTTTCTGAAAATCCCAGAAGTTGAACGGGCTGGTGATGAGGTAGTTCACGTCCAGGTTCTTCGCGGCCTCATCCACCGTGTTACGCAGGGCCGGGTCACCAAAGTTGCCCACGCCCAAAAGATTCGGATGGAAGTACAGCATCGCCGTGTCGGAGGTGGCCATGGCGTACGGCCACGTGTAGTGCTTAAACACAGCGGGCAGGTTGTTGTAGGCGTACATCCAGCCCGACCCGTCCGCCAGGTCGGACATGATGTGATGCTCGTAGGCTCCGGGTTGCTGGGCCAGCCAGCGCCACGCCTTGAGATCGAACTTGTTCACCATCCGCTGATCGCGGGAGGCCGCGATGGGCCAGGCCACTTTCCCGTCGGTGCGGTTATCCACGCCCACCCACAGTGCGGCGCCGGCGACGAGCCCAACGATGGTGCTCAGCACCACGGATAGGACGGACAGCCTGCGCACGGGTCCGAGGCACACAAGTCTCACAACCACGGCAATTGCTGACCCCGCATAGGCAACCAGAAGCAGGGCAACGGGCATGATGAGGCGGTGCGCACCGTTGTAGTGGAGGCCACCGACGAACGTGAAGAAATCACCCCACGCGCCTGTGAAGGGATGCATGGCGCTGACTGTGACGGTGAGGCTAAACAGGTAGGAGGCAATCCCCCAGATGTTGCAGCGCCAGATGAGCAGGATCACCATACCGGCTACTCCCACCCACACGAGCGGTTCTGCGTTGAATCCGATCTCGTCGGTGTGCCGGGTGGCTAGGTTAAACGCGATGTCCCATGCGTGCGATTCGGCGAACTTGTCAGAATCATCAAACGCCACCACGGAGTCCGTCTGCGAGGATCCGGCCACAATCTGCGGCAGGAGGATGAGGGCCCCGGCGATGCCGGTGGCGGCCAGCATACCCACGTCCCGCAGCCGGAAGCCCACACCCTGTTTCCAGGAGCGGGGCGTGTGCGAAGGCTTCCACACAAGCTTCGTTGCCCACCACAGGAGAAGGAAGATTACCACGTGCGTCGCCGGTGCCGGATGCGTTTGCACGAGGCCCGCAAACGCAAGCGCCGTGGCGAAGGCCCGCTTGGGCACGGCGGGCACGGACATGAACGCACTGACCACCACGCCGATCATTGCGAGGGCGGCGAGGTACGGCCAGGC
>ERZ1031127.112-NODE-112-length-13375-cov-5.116892_pt1 | contig 13375 bp, 12 predicted proteins | sample MGYA00518224_ERZ1031127 | MGnify/ENA primary metagenome ERZ1031127 (study PRJEB33718, sample SAMN03159757) | human skin metagenome | collected 2014-05-20 | study: EMG produced TPA metagenomics assembly of the PRJNA266117 data set (Human skin bacterial metagenome... | reverse complement strand
GTTCTCCGCCATCATCTGGTGGGAGGTGTTTGTGGCAGGCACCGGCCGGGCGACCATCGCGGCGACGTTTGTGGCGCTGGTGGGTAGCCAGGTTACAAGCTACGTCAAGGCCCGCGGCGAGGCCAGCGGCTTCACCATGGTCGGTGGCCTAGTCGAGCGCCCCGAGCGACTCATCATCGCCTACGTGGGCATCGGGCTGGCAGGCTTCGGCGTGTCCGGCGGCTTCGACGTGGCCATGTGGCTGCTCGCGGTGGGCTCCGTGTGGACGGTCATCCAGCGGCTCGTCATGGCCTCCCGCGACCCGCTGGCCAAGGAGCTCAGCGCCCCGCCCGCGGGAGCGTAACTCGCCAGCCCTTTTTATAGCGCCGGAACCTTGTGGTTCCGGCGTTGTTTTTGCGCTCGGACCCGTTAGATCCCGGCCACGGCTCTTCCCGGTTCCAAGCGCGTTCTTTTCGCCCGTGCGTCCCTCGCGGCTCTGCGCCCTTAGTAAGAGAGGCGCCTGCTAGCGTGAAAGGCGTGCAAAGCTCCTTGGGTTCGCTGTTAGTCCGTCTCCTGCGCCGCCGGCAGTGGGTTGCCGTCGGCTATGTCACCGGGTGGATGGTGGTCTCCGCACTGCCGGAACGCGTGGGGAGGCGGCTTTTCCGTGCGGGCGCGGGCTACGCTGGGTGGCCGACGCAGCTCGAGCGCAACCTCACCCGCGTGTTGGGCAGGCCGCCGACGGGCGGCGAGATCCGCGCCAGCCTCGACTCCTACGCGCGCTACTGGTACGAGGCGTTCGCACTCACCACCATCGTCCCGGATCACCTGGCCATCGAGGGACTGGAGCACCTCGATCGTTCCAGCGGTGCCGTCATTACGCTCACGCACAGCGGCAACTGGGACCTCGCCGGCGTGGCCCTCGTCCGCGAGGTGTCAGGGCTCTCCACCGTCGCCGAGCACCTCCGTCCCGAGGAGCTCTACCAGGCGTTTGTTGGCTACCGAAAGGCGCTGGGCTTCACCGTGTACCCGCACGATTGCCACCCACTGCCGCAGCTCGAGGAGGACGTCCGCGGTGGCCGGGTGGTGGCGATGATGGGGGAGCGCGACCTCAAGGGCCGGGGGATAAGCGTTGACTTCTTTGGCGAGGAGGCGACGTTTCCCGCCGGCCCCGCCGTCCTCGCCGCCCGCGCGGGCGTGCCACTTCACGTGGCGGATGTGTACTTCACCGAGGCGGGCTGGGGCCTGCAGCTGCGCCCAGCCATCGAGGTGACCACGGTGGAGGAGACGACGCAACGCATCGCCCGCGAGTTTGAGCACACCATCGCCGCCCACCCCACGGATTGGCACATGCTCCAGCCGGTGTGGGTGGCCGACCGCGCACGCTAGCGTGCGTGCCCCGCGTCCGTTGCCGTTAGCCCGTGCTTGTTATGTCTATAGAGTTTTTGGACACGGAGTCTAATGACTTATTGGACACGTTAGCCCGTGCTCACGAAAGTGAGCACCTTTCCGCTTGTCGACGCCCTTTCCCCCAGGTTTCCTCGCTCGTCACGGTGGTTGTGAGTACAGTTAGTGCAATCATGCGTGTCGGAATTGTGTGCCCTTACTCCTTTGATGAACCCGGAGGAGTCCAAAACCATGTCCTGGAGCTGGCACACACGCTCATCGATGCAGGCCATTACGTGCGAGTACTCGGGCCCTGTTCGGCCTCCACCCCCGGAATTCCGCGCTTTGTTGACCGGGGCGGCAGATCCATCGGGGTGCGCTACAACGGGTCGGTCGCGCGCATCGCCCTCGGCCCCACGGTCTCAGCAAAAACGCGAGCGTTCATCACCGACGGCTCGTTTGACGTGCTTCATATTCATGAACCCAACTCGCCAAGCTATTCCATGGAGGCTCTGCGGCTCGCCGAGGGGCCAATCGTGGCCACCTACCACGCCTCGGCCGAACGGTCGCTCCTGCTCAAGACGGCATACGCAACGTTTCTCACACCGCTTCTGGAAAAGATTGGCGGCGGCATCGCGGTGTCTGACACAGCCAGGCAATGGCAGGTTCGTCAACTAGGCGGTGACCCCGTGGCCATCCCCAACGGGATCCACGTGGGGGCATTTAGCCCCTATGCGGAAGACACCGTGCCACGCAGAATCGCCTTCGTCGGAAGGCTGGACGAGCCACGCAAAGGACTCGATATTTTGTTGGGAGCGCTTCAGCAACTCAACTGCGACTACCACGTCGATGTCATGGGCTCGGGACATCCCCGCCCATCTACCTCCCGGGTGACGTACCACGGTCGCGTCACCGACGAAGAAAAGGCACGGCTCCTGGGCCAGGCGGATATCTTTGTGGCACCCAACACCGGGGGCGAAAGCTTCGGGATTATCCTCGTGGAGGCCATGGCGGCCGGCTGCGCGGTCGTCGCCTCGGATATCCCGGCATTCCCTGCGGTGCTCGGCGATGCGGGGCTGACCTTTGCCAACGGCAACAGCGCCGACCTAGCCACCCAGCTGCACAGGCTCCTTGATGATGCGCCCTTACGCGATCGCCTCAGGCAGGCCGGGAAAGCCCGGGCTAGTCGCTACGATTGGTCCGTTGTCGCCCGGCAGGTGCTCCAGGTCTACGAGACCGTTGCAGACGGCACCAAGGTCACGTGCTCCACGCCACCGAAGCGGCGAGCATGGAGGAGAAAGGGAGAGGCACGCCGATGACGGAAACTATCTACCTCCTGGTTGGTGTGGCACTCGCTTTTGTTGTGGCGTGGTGCTACTTCACCGCGCAGCGCCTCAACCACCTGCATATTCGCATGGACCGGGCACGCTATTCCCTGGAAAGCGCGCTTAACCGTCGCGCAGCCGTTCTGGCAGCCCTCCACCCCGCGGTCGCGGATGCTGCGCGTGCCGCAGAGGAAATCGAGTTGAGCTACGAGAATTTTGACGCCCGACGCGAGGCCGAACAGGCCCTGCTCGACGCCGTCGGTTTCCCGGGCGACGGGGAGATGGTTGCTGCCGTCTCTGAGCCCGCTCGATTGCAAGTCACACCTAGTAACCAGGGCGATGTTCAGGCGAGAACGGATGAGTCCGATGCGGGTACCGCTGCCCTCGCCGATGCGAGCGTGCGTGTTCACCTCGCCGCCCGCTTCTACAATCAGGCGGTCTCCGATGTGCGTCACCTACGTCGTCGTCCGCTAGTGACGTTCTTTCGTCTCGCCGGAAACGCCCCTCAGCCCAGCTACTACTAGGCGCACCTTGTCTCGCTCAGACGCGGTTATCTTCGTCGCCAAGCAGAATCCGTACGCAGGCCCCACGCAGTTCCAAGTGCAATGGGAGATACCAGCAGACCTTGCTGGTTGCATGGCTTGCCTTGGGGCAGCAAAGCATGTGGAGCTACGTCACCCACTTTTGTGAACTGCGAACTAGTGGTGAACAACGTTGGGGGTGCGACCGTTTCCAATTCGCACGTCTACACCTTTGGCTCGGGGGTACTTCGACGGGTACACCCGCCCGGGAGCCTGCCCACTTTGCAACATAGAGCACGGGTTATGACCTCTGTACGTAACTCGGGGGTTTATGATGAATCAAAGGTCAAAATATGCCATAAACGGCAATGAGCAAAGGAGTTGTAGGTGTCTGAGAACGAGGTTCAGACGGAGCATGGGACTGCCCGCGTCAAGCGCGGACTAGCAGAGATGCTCAAGGGTGGAGTGATTATGGACGTAGTCACCCCGGAGCAGGCGAAGATCGCCGAGGATTCCGGAGCGACCGCTGTCATGGCGCTCGAGCGTGTTCCAGCAGACATCCGAGCCCAGGGTGGTGTCGCCCGGATGAGCGACCCGGACATGATCGACGGAATCATTAACGCCGTCTCCATCCCGGTTATGGCCAAGGCTCGCATCGGTCACTTCGTGGAAGCCCAGGTGCTGCAATCGTTGGGTGTGGACTTCATCGATGAGTCGGAGGTTCTCACCCCCGCTGATTACCAGAACCACATTGACAAGTTTAAGTTCACGGTTCCGTTCGTCTGCGGTGCGACCAACCTGGGCGAGGCCCTTCGTCGTATCAACGAGGGTGCAGCCATGATTCGCTCCAAGGGCGAGGCCGGCACAGGAGATGTGTCCAACGCCGTGACCCACATGCGCACCATTCGCGCGGAAATCAACCGGTTGTCCTCCATGGCAGAGGACGAGCTGTACGTTGCCGCCAAGGAACTCGGTGCCCCGTACGCGCTCGTGCGTGAGGTTGCGGAGAACAAGAAGCTCCCCGTCGTGCTGTTCACCGCAGGTGGCATTGCCACCCCGGCCGATGCCGCAATGATGATGCAGCTCGGCGCCGAGGGTGTGTTTGTCGGGTCCGGCATTTTCAAGTCCGGAAACCCAGAGAAGCGCGCGAAGGCAATCGTCCAGGCTACGCAGAACTACGATGACCCGGATACCATCGCCAAGGTGTCGCGTTCGCTGGGTGAAGCAATGGTCGGCATCAACGTCGACGATCTCCCCAAGGATCACCGCCTCGCGGATCGCGGCTGGTAATCCGCGCGGTTTTAGTTAAGGCCGATAATAGGGAGGGCCGTTTGCTGCAGGCCCACGCCTGCGGCGGACGGCTTTTGCCTTTTGAATCGTCGCTACGTCCACGGTCACACCAACCACGTCGAACCCAGTCTGCGTATTTCGGCGCTCCCGACAAAACCCGGCTTGATTCCGGCGTACCCCAGGAGCAATCCTCAAAATGATCGTCTCTACCGGAGGCCCGGAAAGTGGCGAGTTGTACCGTAGAATCGCATCAGGCAAGGCCACACAGGTGATCAGGGAAAGGACACGGAGAACTAATGGCCTTTATCACCGGGTTTGAACCCTTCGGAGGCAGGACAGACAATGCCTCGTGGGAAGTAGCCCAGCACGTGGCATCCCTCCTGTCTAGCGAGGGCATAGCGTTAGAAGCGCTGCGTTTACCCGTGGAATTTGACGCAATCGCGCCCTTCATTGCCAGGCATCGTAGCGGTGCAGTGATCAGCGTGGGCGAGGCGGCGTCAGCGAAGCGGGCGCGCGTGGAAACAGCCGGTCGCCTGTGGCAGTGTGGCACGGATAATTCGGGGCGTACCTTCAACCGGCCACTACACCTCAACCTCGACCCGCCCAACCACACTGAGCAGACGCTCATCGCCCCTGAGCTCTCAACCAGCTCGGATATCAGGCCACCGGACTGGGTTGCAGGCGACGAGGGGCTGGCCGATGCCGTCCGTGCACCGCAGGAATGTGCCCGTCTGGCCCGCGTCGCCGGATTGGATGTGTCGGACGACGCGGGAACCTACATTTGTAATACGACCACCGCGTTGGGCTACACACACCTTCGACGCTTCGCGTTTGTGCACGTGCCGGCACAGCAACCGACCGATGAAACCTTGAGTGCGGTGACGACTTTTGTCCGCCTACTCTTGTCCGTTAAGAACTAGGGAGACAACCATGAAATCGAAAATTGAGAAGACGCTGTCTCTCGAGCGGATCGACGAGAACATCTTCGTGGGCCCCATCGTGGAGTCACATTTCATCCGCACTTTTGGCGGTCAGATCGCTGCCCAAACGCTGGTGGCGGCCACCCAGACTGTGGATTCGGAGCATGCAGTTCATTCCCTGCACGGGTACTTTATCCGGCCCGGGAAAGCTGAGCTCAAAACCGTGTTCCTGGTTGAGCGGATCCGCGACGGGCGCAGCTTCGTCTCACGTCAGGTGAAGGCGGTGCAGGAGGGCAAAGCCATCTTCATCATGCAGGCAAGCTTCCACCGTATTGGTGACTCCGGGATCGAGCACGCCGACCGGATGCGCGATGTGCCGTCGGCGGACGAGCTGCCCGAGGGGCCACTGGAATCGATGAATGCGACCTACAGGGCTCTCCTTGAGGAGTGGAGCGACTGGGACATCCGTGTCGTGCCACCAGAAAAGTACCAGCACAACCCCTATACTCCCTCCCAACAGGTGGTGTGGTTTCGTGCCAAGGACAAGCTCCCCGACGATGAGACCTTCCACATCTGCACGTTGACGTATATGTCCGACATGACGCTCTTGCAGTCCGCGTTGGTTCCGCACCCAGGAATTGACGTGCAAGAGGCGTCGCTGGATCACGCGATGTGGTTCCTGCGCCCGTTCCGGGCCGATGAATGGTTGCTTTACGATCAAGTTTCACCAAGCGCGGCCAATGGACGTGCCCTCACGCAGGGTAAAATTTTTGATTCGTCGGGCAACCTCGTGGCGGTGGCCACGCAAGAGGGCCTGACAAGAACTCTCAAGGCCGGAACAGCACCTGTTCCCATGACAAATTTGAAGGGATAAGCCCCATGAAAATTGGTATCCTCGCTGTTCAAGGTGGAGTAGCAGAACATGAGCGAACACTGCGCCAGGTGGCAGAAAAGTACGAGGGAAAGCCGTGGGGAGATCTCGAGATTGTCCAGGTGCGGCGAGAAAGCCAGCTTGAGGGAATCAACGGGTTGATTCTTCCCGGCGGAGAATCCACCACCATGTCGAGGCTATTGACTCTGTCTGGCCTGGACAAGGTTCTCGCTGCCGCGTTGCAAGAGGGACTACCTGCTTATGGTACGTGCGCGGGAATGATCCTACTGGCTTCCAACGTGCTTGATACACGCCCGGATGCAATCTGGCTCCACGGCTTGGACATCACCGTTCGGCGCAATGCGTTCGGACGCCAGAGGGATTCCTTTGAAGCAGACCTTGCCTTCCACGGCATTGATGAGCCCGTGCACGCAACGTTTATCCGTGCCCCCATCGTCGAGGAGATTGGCTCCGGAGTGGAAGTTCTGTGTCGCGAGCCGGAGAGCAGGATTGTCGCAGTACACCAAGGCAATGTTCTGGCGACATCGTTCCACCCCGAGGTCAGTGGCGTGACCGAGGTGCACGAACTCTTCCTCTCTATGTGCGAAGAAGCAGGCTTTACCTACAAGTAGTGGGGCGCGATGCCACCGGCTGCAGGAGGCACAATGCACCCCGACGCGTGGCAGCAGCACGGGTGGGGTGACGAAATGTGCAGCTGCCGTGTCGCTCCCGAATGCCAGCTCGGCTGATGGTCGCTACCATGGAACTCACGATGCGGGCTCGCCCCATCGTCCCGCTGTCGCTCGATCGCGGGATCAGCTGTGAGGATTTCAATCACGCTGGTGGGGCGATTCGTGTGCACTAGGAAGGCGCACAAAGCGTGCTACCCCGCGTACAGTAACCAATTCCTACCGCGTTGGACGGTAGGGTGTGCGCGGGTGTAGCACACGAACCCGTATAATGGCTACGTTCAGTGAAAGTTACGGAAAGGATCCTGGTCTATGTCGGGTCACTCAAAATGGGCAACCACGAAGCACAAGAAGGCCGCCAACGATGCTAAGCGAGGCAAAGAATTTGCCAAGCTCATCAAGAACATCGAGGTAGCTGCGCGCACCGGTGGCGGAGATCCCGCTGCAAACCCGACTCTGGACGATATGATCCGCAAGGCCAAGAAGGCCTCCGTGCCGAACGACAACATCGAGCGTGCCCGTAAGCGTGGCTCCGGCGAAGAGGCCGGCGGCGCGAACTGGGAAACCGTCATGTACGAGGGCTACGGCCCCAACGGCGTAGCAATGCTCATCGAGTGCCTGACGGATAACCGCAACCGTGCGGCTACCGAGGTGCGCACGCGTATGACCAAGAACGGTGGCAACATGGCTGACAGCGGTGCTGTGAGCTACATGTTCTCCCGCAAGGGCGTCAGCACCGTCAAGAAGGGTGAGCTCACTGAGGACGATGTCCTCCTCGCCGTTCTGGATGCCGGTGCCGAAGAGGTCAATGACCTCGGCGATATGTTCGAGGTCGTTTCGGATGCCGCCGATACCAAGCCGGTGAAGGAAGCGCTCCAGGCAGCCGACATCGAGGTTGAGGATACCGAGTCCGAGTTCCGTGCGTCGGTGGAAAACCCGGCTGACCTTGCCACCGCCAAGAAGATTCTTCGTCTCATCGACATCCTTGAAGAGTCTGATGACGTGCAAAACGTCTACACCAACATGAACATCCCGGACGATGTTGCAGCCCAGCTCGAGGACGAGGACTAAGCCTTGACGCTAGTGCTTTCCGGCGCTGCCTAAGCAACCGCAAAGACGTAGAGTTCTGGGAGCGCCCTAGAGCGTAGTGTGCGGGGCCCATCTTTGGTGGGCCCGACCACGCAATGTGCCGCCACCACGGTTTTCCGTGCTGGCGGTTTTCCTTTTGCCTGTTTTGCTCAAGGTAGTGCTCGTCAGGCAAGGCGTGTGATTTTACGGGGTGTCACTTTAACGTGCCTAGGGGTCGAACGCCGAAAGGGGGCGAAGGAGAGGGGCAGTCGAACTTGTGGAGGCGTGAGTGCCGTGGGTAGTTCCGCCTCGCCCATGCGCGTAACGGGGTGTGCTAGTTTATTGGGGAACGAAGTTTCGAATACGAGAGAAAGTTGGGCGGGATGGAGTCTACTGTGGGGCTGCGAGTACTGGGCATTGATCCTGGTCTCACCCGTTGTGGCCTGTCGATCGTTCAAGCCGGTCGTGGCAGAACCGTCATCCCGGTTGCCGTGGGCGTCGCGCGCACTCCATACAAGGCGGCGATGGGGGATCGGCTCAAGGAGCTTTATGAGGCGATCACGGAGTGGATCGCGGAGTACAAGCCGGACGTTGTCGCCATGGAGCGTTTGTTCGAACGCGGTGAGGTGTCCACCGTCTTGCACACTGCGCACGCCGTGGGGGTGCTCATCCTCGCCGCCTCCCAAGCCGGGCTGGACGTGCACGAATACACCCCGTCACAGGTGAAAAAGGCCATCACAGGAAACGGCAAGGCAGACAAGAAGCAAATGACTGCCATGGTGACACGCATTCTCGGCCTTGAAAACCCGCCGAAACCTGCAGATGCCGCAGACGCGCTCGCCATCGCCATCACCCATTGCTGGCGCGCACCGCAGATCCAACGTGAGGAGCAGGCGAAGCAGCAGCTGCGGAGGATGGGTATCGATCCTGATCGAGCGGTAGGTCCCAAGGGGATGAATACGAACTACCACCCGCGCGTTGTCCCGACACCCCAGGTAATAGGAGAAACGCTGCGCTCTCTCGGTGGCGATAGCGCACACACGCGCAACGCACCGAAGCGCTAGCTTCGTCCGTGGTCAAACCACGGGTGTCCACACCAATTCCATCCCGCGTTTCAGTTATATGACGCCAAGCTGCAATAAGCTGGAGCTCGCGTGGCGGAACCAACAAGCGGGAAGCCGTTTAAGAATGTACAAAAGGAGAAAACAGCAGATGATCGCCTCGTTACACGGTGAAGTCATTTCCAAGACGCTGACAAGCGGTGTTATCGAATGCGGCGGAGTCGGATATGAGTTCCTCGCAACGGCGACGACCCTCGCAGAACTTCCGTTGGGAGAGCGTGGTTTGGTTCTCACGTCGATGGTCATCGGTGAGAAGTCTGTCACGCTCTATGGCTTCGCCCATGACTCCGAGAGGACGATGTTCTCCCAACTGCAAAGCGTCCAAGGGCTCGGGCCCAAACTTGCCCTTGCCTGTCTCAATACCTACTCGCCATCAGAGATCGCAGTGGCTGTGGCCAATGAAGATAAAAAGACGTTGCAGAAGATACCTGGTGTGGGTGCCCGGATGGCTGCCAAAATGACGGCAGTGCTCGACGGCAAACTAACCGAGTACATCGATGCCACGCAAGCCCAGCCTTGCCAGTCGGCACCGGCGGTCAGCGGCTCAGCCACCGTCATCGCTGCACTTGTACAACTCGGATTTGCAGAAGACGCCGCCGAGCAAGCAGCCGGGGTGGCAGAAGAGCGTGATCCTAGCGCAGATACCGGGGCTAAGCTCCGCCAAGCCCTCCAGTACTTGGGAAAGCGGTAGCCGTAACCGAGGCCATCGTTTCCCGGCTGGTTGTACAAAGTGGCTTCGTCGAAAGAGAGTCTGACGGATTGGTAGTCAGCGAGCGATGCTGTACACGATGGGCTCACGCCCGATAGCCAGCGCACGATGGTTGGCCTTGGACGTGCTCACCATGCACCAGTTTCGCTGTATTGTCGTATAAGGAAGGGGGCTAATAGTGGCCAATGTAGAAAAGACCGAGTTTGTTGTTCCGGATGACTCACGTGCCCACGCAGGTGACGGTGGCATCGGGCGCGATCCGGAAGTCGCAGCAGTCAGCCCGGAGCGGCAAGCGACTGATCACGATGTGGAGATTAGCCTCCGGCCGAAGTCCATCGATGAGTTCATCGGCCAGGATAAGGTGCGAAAACAGCTTCGCCTCGTGCTGGAGGGTGCGAAGAAGCGGGGCTCCGCCCCGGACCACGTCCTTCTATCCGGCCCACCAGGGTTGGGTAAGACAACCATGGCGATGATCATTGCTCAGGAGCTCGGAACATCGCTGCGAATGACCTCTGGTCCCGCGCTCGAGCGCGCGGGCGACCTCGCCGCCATGCTCTCCAACCTCATGGAGGGCGATGTCTTGTTCATCGACGAGATCCACCGCATTGCCAGGCCAGCAGAGGAAATGCTGTACATGGCAATGGAGGATTTCCGCATCGATGTCATCGTGGGCAAGGGGCCTGGGGCCACGTCTATTCCTCTGGAACTGGCTCCGTTCACGCTGGTAGGTGCAACCACTCGTTCCGGCATGCTCACGGGTCCGCTGCGGGACCGCTTCGGGTTTACGGCCCACATGGAGTTTTACTCGCCTCGAGATCTCACAGCCGTGGTGCTGCGGGCAGCCAAAATCTTGGGCGTGAACATCGATGATGATGCCGCAGCCGAGATCGCAGGACGGTCCCGCGGAACACCGCGTATTGCGAACCGTTTGCTGCGACGCGTCCGCGATTACGCCGAGGTCCACTCGGACGGTCACATTGATGTGGAATCCGCCAGAGCCGCGCTTCTCGTCTTTGATGTTGATGAGATGGGACTCGATCGCCTGGACCGGGCCGTGCTCGACGCGCTCATTCGCGGTCACGGCGGGGGACCAGTGGGTGTTTCGACGCTGGCCGTCGCCGTCGGTGAAGAACCCTCGACAGTAGAAGAGGTGTGCGAGCCATACCTCGTGCGCGCAGGCCTCATCTCTCGCACGGGCCGGGGGCGTGTGGCCACGGCTGCGGCCTGGCAGCACCTGGGATTGACACCCCCGGACGGCACCGTCGGACTCTTCTAACCAGAGAATGCTTTGGTGAGCTGCTTCGCTTCGTGGCCGGCGGTGCGCGCCGTCGCGCCGTGGGGTCTCGGCGTGGCGTGAACCTGTAGGTAACCGGTGCCGCCCGTTTTGCCGCTGTAGTGGCCTCGCGGCAGTGCGCAACCCCTGAACTTTCACAAGAATGAACTATCTGGAACAATTCACCGTATGGATCTACTTATTCTTCTTGTTATTCTTGCCATTTTCGCAGCCCCCATGTTCCTCATGCAGCGCAAGCAAAAGAGGCAGATGGATGAGCTGCGGACGATGCAAGGCCAGCTGAAGCCGGGCGATCACGTCGTCACCACCGCTGGTCTGCACGCATTTGTCAACTTCGTGGATGACACGGAGGTGGATTTGGAACTTGCCCACGGCGTAATCACGCGGTGGGAGAAGATTGCGATTGTGAAGAAGATCGATGAGCCCACCACTACCGGGGCAGCTAACACAGACGTGGACAATGTCGAAGGCGAAGCGCCATCCACCGATGCCACCGATAACTCATTCGGTGACCAGGGTGGGCGTACCGCCGGTGAGGACACGGACCGGTAGGTAGAGCAGGGCTGGGCCGCCAACGAGCGTCACAGCCCGGTACCGGACAACCGGTGGCGGACATCCGGACGCAATTTGCTGCCTGTGGATCAGCTGCCGCCGGGGATTCCGAGCGACGTTCCTGGAATTATTGTTGCCTTCTCGCCGTACGAGCGCCCCGCTTTTTGAGCGGGGCGTGCGTGCACTTGAAAGAAGCATGTCGTAACATATACGCGTTGTGCACCTTTCAACTTTGTGGAAGGAAGACAAATTTATTGCTGAAGTGACGCTCACGGGCGTCAGAAAAATAGTTGATGGGCCAAGGGTCTTCCCCCAGGGGAGTCCAGCACACGCGCCATGTGCGCAGGTGACTTGGCCTGTCGTGGAGGAAAAACTGTGGCGTCACAATCTGAACGCGAGGCCGAACACAAGGTTCGGCACACCACGGACTTCGTTGGCCGTTACCCGTGGGGTGCCCTCGCTATCTTTGGCATCATCTTGGTTCTGGTGTACTCGCTTCTGTTCTTTACACCTGGATCCAACACCCCAAAGCTAGGCATCGACCTGCAAGGCGGTACTCGCGTGACACTCGTTCCCCAAGGTGGGGAACCCACTCCGCAGCAGCTCGACCAGGCCCGGACGATCCTGGAAAACCGTGTTAACGGCATGGGCGTGTCCGGTGCTGAGGTGGTGACCGACGGCAACACGCTTGTCATCACCGTTCCCGGTGAGGACACTGCACAGGCCCGCACGCTGGGACAGACCTCCCAGCTGGTGTTCCGCACCGTTGCGCAGCCGACACCCCCGCAGCTTGACCAGATCATGCCCACCATTGAGGACATGGCCAATCGCTGGGTGAAATACGGACTCGTCACGCCCGAGAAGGCGAACGAGGTACTCAAGCAGTACCACGATCTCATGAACCAGCAGGCTCAGCAGGCCGGGGGAGAGGCAGCCACTGGCGAGGCCCCCACGGTGACCGAGCAGCCGCTTCCTGAGCCGAAGAACTCCATCGAGGAGCAGAAGCGCCGCGATGAGGTATTCCATGTCATGCTCAAGGATCGCCAGGCCACCGATGGCGCAACTCAGATGGCGGCTGCCGCACTCATGCAGTGCACCGAGGACAGCACCCACGATCCCATCGCCGGTGGCGATGATTTGTCCAAGCCTCTCGTGGCTTGCTACCCGGAGATGGGCCAGGCTCTTCTCCTCGGTCCCTCGCCACTTCTTGAGGGCCAGCCCGAGGACGGCCGCCGCCTGACCGGTAACGAGATCGACACGAACCGTCCGATCACAGGTGGCATCAACCCGCAAACCGCCCAAAACGAAGTGGTCTTCACCTTCAAGAACGACAACGGTGAGACCGGCTCCGCAACGTGGGCAAAGCTGACGCAGGAGTACCTGAACAAGCAGGTTGCCGTCACACTGGACTCCCAGATCATTTCCGCACCGCAGGTGCAGTCCGCCACGCCGGTGGGCTCCTCCACCATGATTACCGGCATGAAGAACGAGGAAGAGGCCAAGGCCCTGGCCAACAACCTCCAGTACGGTGCACTGCCTTTGAGCTTCGTCGGTGAAAACGGCGAGCGTGGCGGCACGACGACGGTGATCCCGCCGACGCTGGGCGCTGCCTCGCTGCGTGCGGGCCTCATTGCCGGCCTCATCGGCCTGTTG
>ERZ1031127.111-NODE-111-length-13400-cov-5.919895_pt1 | contig 13400 bp, 12 predicted proteins | sample MGYA00518224_ERZ1031127 | MGnify/ENA primary metagenome ERZ1031127 (study PRJEB33718, sample SAMN03159757) | human skin metagenome | collected 2014-05-20 | study: EMG produced TPA metagenomics assembly of the PRJNA266117 data set (Human skin bacterial metagenome... | reverse complement strand
GACAAAGTTGCGGGACGTGGAGAATACGTACACGTCGGCTTTCGTGATCTTCATGGTTACAGTGTCCCGCCCTCCAGTTGTTGCCAGAAGTTGTTACAGGTCGAGATCGCGGCGGATGCGGTCAACGTGTCCCTTCGCCCGCACGTTGTACCAGGCGTGTTCGATTACGCCGTCAACCACGTAAAACGTGGAGCGGATAACACCCATGACGGTCTTGCCGTAGTTCTTCTTCTCCCCGAATGCGCCGTACGCCTCCGCCACCGCGTGGTCCGGATCCGATAGCAGCGTGAAATTCAGCCCGTGGTCCTTGATGAACTTCTCCAACTTCTCCGGCTTGTCCGGCGAAATCCCCAGCACCGGCAGCCCCAACGACTCAATGTTGTCCCGGAAATCGCACGCCTCCGTGGTGCACCCCGGCGTGTTCGCCCGCGGGTAAAAGTACACGATAACCTTGCCCTCCTCCGGCAGGCTTACTGAATCCCCAGTTGCCGAAGTCAGCGTAAAACCGGGTGCCTTATCGCCCTTTTCCAAACGTTTTGTCATGTAGCCGAGTGTAGCGATCTGAGTGTGTGGGGTTCGGATGCGCTGCTAGCGCTGCTAGCCAGCGACGATGGGTGCCAGAGCGAGCAGGTTAATGGTTAATGCTAACAACGCGAGCAGCGAGGCACCACGCCATAACAACGCTCCGCGCCTTGGAGAGGTAGCGTGCTTTCGGTTCGTCATACTGCACCGAGGACAACAAAAAGAGGTACGCGCGGTCAACTAATGAACATTGATAAAAAATGATCGACCCGTTTGGAGAACGTAGAGTAACTCTTCCGTGGTGGGGCGTAAAGAGAACGTAAAGATTCGGCCTAGGGGCGTAAAAATTGCGCAAACATCAACGTCAAAGGGTGATTCCTCTCCGTAGTGTTAGTTGTGGCCGAGAAAACCTCGGCCGCTATTCACAAAGCACACTCCTCCGGCCAGTCGCGTACGTCGCTTGTAATGCACTCGTATTTCTCGAGTGTTCATGGTGGTGGAGGACCGACCGGAGGGTGCCAGAATAGTCAGACACTGGAATGAAAGGGGCCGTGCAGCAATGCTCGATCTCGTAATCATCATCGTCATGGTGGTGACGTTCATCTTCCCGTCGATTCTCACGGAAGTGATGGGTAGTAGCAAGCGATGACCACCACGGCGACTTCTATCATCCTGCTGTTGATTGTTGCAGGGCTGATTGTGTACCTCATTATTTCACTCGTAGATCCGGAGCGTTTCGCATGATCCACGCACTTGTGGGGGTGCTACCCCAATTTTTGTTTTTGGGGCTGATGCTCGCCATCGCCTACGTGCCTCTGGGCGACTGGATGGCGAAGGTTTACCAGTCCGAAAAGGACTGGGCTGTAGAAAAGGCTGTGTACGCGGTGCTCCGCGTCGACCCGAAGCGTGGTCAGACGTGGAAGGGCTACAGCCGCGCGTTGCTCGCTTTCTCGCTGGCATCAATCCTGGTGTTATACGCCATTCAGCGCTTGCAAACAGTATTACCTAGTTGGGGTAACCCCCGAGACGCGGCAGTTGAGCCCTACATGGCTTTCAATACGGCGGCATCGTTCGTGTCCAACACCAACTGGCAGTCCTATTCGGGAGAAGACACCCTGACAAACGGTGCCCAAATGTTGGGCCTTACCGTACAGAACTTCGCTTCCGCAGCCGTCGGCCTGTGTGTGGCGGTGGCTCTCATCCGCGGGCTCGCTCACCTTGGCTACCCGCGGGATTCCCGGGTTGGTGGAGGTCAACCGGGTATCTCTGGCGGAACCGTACCGCAGGGGTTGATTGGTAACTTCTGGGTTGACCTCACTCGCGGACTCATTAGGATTCTGCTTCCCCTTTCCTTTATCGTTGCGCTTGTGCTCATCTTCCTGGGCACAATGCAAACTTTTGGCTCTAACGTGGTGACTTCCCTCGGCGTGGATATCCCCCGCGCACCCGTCGCTTCGCAAGAGGCCATCAAGCTGCTGGGCACTAACGGTGGCGGCATCTTTGGTGCCAACTCGGCGCACCCGTTCGAGAACCCCACCGCCTTTACTAACGTGATCGAAATCTGGTCACTTCTGGTTATCTCCTTCTCTATGATCCGCACGTACGGAACGATGGTCGGTTCTCAGAAGCAGGCCTACACGCTCCTCAGTGTTGCTGGCGGCATCTGGGCAGTGATGGTGGGGCTGGTTAGCTGGGCGCAGGACACACCCGTAGGTGCTGCGGCTCGTGCTGCAGGTGCGAACATGGAGGGCATTGAGCAACGCCTCGGTATTCCCGCCTCCGCGCTGTTCGCGGTGTCAACTACGGGAACCTCTACCGGCGCTGTCGACTCGATGCATGATAGCTACGGTCCGCTTGGAGGCGGGCTTCTCATTCTCAACATGCTGTTCGGTGAGATCGCTCCCGGTGGCGTGGGAACCGGCCTGTACGGTCTCCTCATCGTGTCCATCCTTGCGGTGTTCATCGGTGGCCTGCTTGTCGGACGCACTCCGGAGTTTTTGGGCAACAAAATTGGCAAGCCGGAAATTTCTGCTGTTTGTCTATATACGCTGACCATGCCGATTTTGGTGCTCGCTGGCGTGGGCGCTTCGGTGGCTCGGTGGAAGTTGGTGGAGGACTCCGCCACGAACTTCGGGCTTCCCGGATCGCCCAATAATGCACATGGGCTCTCTGAGGTTCTTTACGCCTTCGTCTCTGCCTCGAACAACAACGGTTCGGCATTCGGTGGTCTCACCGTCACCGACCCTTGGTGGCAGGTGACCCTGGGACTAGCGATGCTGCTTGGTCGCTTCCTTCCCATTGTGTTCGCGCTGTACCTTGCCGGAAGCGTGGCCGAGCAGAAGCGGACCGCAACTACCACAGGTAGTCTCCCCACCGCCGGAGCTACCTTCGCGACGCTGACTGTCGGCGTCATCCTTCTTGTGGCGGCGCTTACCTTCTTCCCCGTTCTTACCCTGGGACCGATTTCGGAGGCCCTGTCATGACACTGAAAACCACAGCAGATCCTGCATCACAGGGATCCGCAAAGCCTGCAGCGCAAGCATCTTCACTGCAGCTAGCTGTAAAGACGTTGCCGAAGAAGCTGTCTCCGGTAGCGCAAGCCCGCAACCCAGTCATGTTCGTCGTCTGGGTCGGCGCGTTCCTCACCACGGTGTGGTCTCTGTTCAGCCCGAGCGTGTACTCCTGGACGGTAACCGTGTGGCTGTGGTTCACCATCGCCTTTGCCGCCTTCGCCGAGGCATACGCCGAGGGGCGGGGAAAGGCGCAGGCCGACAGCCTCCGGGCCGTGCGAGACGATGCCACGGCGAACCTCGTCCTTGCCGATGGCTCGACGGAAACGATCGCCGCATCCGAGCTGAAAAAGGGTGACGAGGTGATCGTCGTCGCTGGAGAAACAATCCCCGGCGACGGTGACGTGGTACAAGGAGCCGCGACTGTTGACGAGTCTGCTATCACCGGCGAGTCCGCTCCCGTTGTCCGCGAGGCCGGTGGCGACCGGTGCGCTGTGACCGGTGGCACGGTAGTGCTATCGGATCAGATCCGGGTGAAAATTACGGCAGAACCTGGCTCGACGTTCGTCGACAAGATGATTGGCCTGGTGGAAGGTGCACAACGGCGGAAAACCCCCAACGAGATCGCCCTCAGTATCTTGCTGTCCACGCTGACGATCCTGTTCCTCGTCGCCGTCACCGCGCTCGCCCCGATGGGTGGCTTTACCGGCGCGAAGCTGGAGCCATTGTCGCTCGTGGCGCTGCTCGTGTGTCTCATTCCCACGACGATCGCTGCCCTTTTATCCGCCGTTGGCATTGCCGGCATGAACCGCCTGGTGGAGCACAACGTGCTTGCCACCTCCGGTCGTGCGGTGGAAGCTGCGGGCGACGTGGCAACCCTTCTCATGGATAAGACGGGAACGATTACCTTTGGCAATCGCCAGGCCACGGGTCTTACCGTGGCAGACGGTGTGGACGAACACTACGCCGCCGAGGCGGCTCGAGTTGCCTCCATTGCGGACGAAACCCCTGAGGGACGTTCCATCGTGGAGTGGCTGACCGCGACGTACAACATCACCGACGACATCACAGACGAGGTGAAAACCGCTAACGTCGTGCCGTTCACAGCTACCACTCGTATGTCTGGTATCGACGTGGGCGGCCGCTTCCTCCGCAAAGGTGCGGGTGACGCGGTTAAAGCGTGGGTAACTGAGGCTGGAGGCACGTGGCCCGAACACATTTCGACGGCGGTTCACGAGATCGCGCAGTCAGGTGGCACGCCACTGCCAGTGGCGGAGGAAACCTCAGACGGCACTCGGCGCGTTATCGGCGTGTTGCAGCTGACGGACGTGGTGAAGCCGGGCATGGCCGAGCGCTTTGCCGAGCTCCGGGAAATGGGTATCCGAACGGTCATGGTCACCGGCGATAACCCGCTGACCGCCGCAGCTATCGCTGAGGAAGCAGGCGTGGACGATTTCATCGCTGAGGCTACCCCGGAAGACAAGCTCACCCGCATCCGCGAAGAGCAGGCCTCCGGCCGAATGGTGGCAATGACCGGTGACGGTACAAACGATGCCCCGGCGCTAGCGCAGGCCGATGTCGGGGTGGCGATGAACACAGGGACGTCGGCTGCCAAGGAGGCCGCCAACATGGTCGATCTCGATTCGGATCCGACGAAGCTTATCGACATCGTCCGCATCGGCAAGCAGCTGCTGATCACCCGTGGTGCACTCACCACATTCTCCCTGGCAAACGATCTGGCCAAGTATTTCGCGATCCTCCCGGCGCTGTTCGCGGAAAAACTACCGCACCTGAGTGCCCTCAACATCATGCATTTGCACTCCCCGCAATCCGCAATTGTGTCGGCGGTGATCTTCAACGCACTTATCATTGTCGCGCTCATCCCGCTCGCGCTGAAGGGTGTGCGCTATAAGCCGGCCAGTGCAGCGAAATTGCTTCGTCGCAACCTCGGCATCTGGGGAATAGGTGGTGTCATTACTCCGTTCATCGGGATTTGGCTCATCGATCTCGTCGTCAGCTTGCTTCCGGGGATGTAGAAAAGGATGAAAAACATGAGTAGAGAAATTCCTCTCGCCCTCACCCAAGAGCTGGCGGCCAAAGTAGCCCGCTGGGCAGAGGCCAATGGCATGTCCACCGCCGCCTCGAACGCCGTGGTAGCAGAAACTCCACACGAACGAATAGCCGCCGATGTGACTTTAGAAAAAGACAAGCAAAGCGCAGAAAGGATCCGGGTATGTCACTACGATCGCTAGCTTCCATGTATGGAAGGAATCTCGGTGCAGGATTCGTTGCCGTGGGTGTCTGCGTTGCTGGGCTGGGAATCGCGTACCCCGTCGCAGTATGGGGGTTCTCGCGCGTGACCGCCGACACCGCTGATGGCGCACTGGTGTATTCCGGCGACTGCCTCCTCGCCTCTACCGAACTTTCCGACGGTCGGACTGACGGCCCCTGGTTCTTCGGCCGTGGGGAGGGGCTCACAAACATGGGGCCAAACAACGAAGAACTGCTGAACTCGATCAACACCCGCAGACAGGAGATCGCCACCCGGGAGGGAGTCGATCCCGCGACCATCCCACCGGATGCTCTTACCGGCTCCGGTTCGGGCGCAGATTCCGGTATCAGCCAGGAGTATGCGCAGTTGCAGGTTCCCCGTGTTGCGCGGGAACGGGGGATGACAGAGGACGATGTACAGGCTTTAGTAGCGGATGCCACTGTTGGTAAATCCTTCGGTGTGCTCGGCGAAAAGTGGGTCAATGTTACTAAGCTGAACTTGTCCTTGCCTAACGGAACCAGCTGCGAATCGGGCAGTTAAGAGTATGAATTCACACACGCCTTCTCCCACTGACCCCGCCCCCGCGGAGGGGGCCGGCACGCCACGCCGCGGGAAGCTCAAGATTTACCTCGGAGCCGCGCCGGGGGTGGGAAAGACGTGTGCCATGCTCAACGAGGCGAAAAACCTTCGCAGCGCCGGGATCGACGTGGTTGTGGGAATCGTTGAAGACCACGGGCGCAGTTACACGCGCAGTCTCTGTGAGGGGCTGCCGATCATGGCTCGCTTGGCCGGGCCAGGCGCGGGCGAACTCGATGTGGAAGGGGTGATTGCCAGGCACCCGAAAGTGGCTCTCATCGACGAGTTTGCACATACCAACGATGCCGGAGCTGTGCGGAGAAAACGGTGGCAGGATGTCTCCGAGCTGCTTGACGCCGGCATCGACGTGATTTCGACAATGAACATTCAGCACCTCGAATCACTCAACGATGTTGTCTCGCAGATCACGGGGATCACCCAGAAAGAAACGGTGCCTGATGAGGTCGTACGTGACGCGGACACCATCGAGCTCGTGGATATTTCCCCCGAATTCCTCCGGACGAGGCTTTCCGAGGGCCACGTGTATGGAGAAGAGCGGATTGGCCCGGCACTAAATAACTATTTCCGCCTGGGTAACCTGACTGCGCTACGCGAGCTCGCCCTCTTGTGGCTCGCTGACCAGGTTGACGATGCCCTATCCTCTTACCGGACCGAGCAGAACATCACCGAGCCGTGGGAGACGAAGGAACGCGTCATCGTGGCCGTCGAAAACGCCGCCCACGCAGAACCTCTTATTCGGCGCGGGCGCCGGATCGCCTCTAAATCTTCGGCGGATCTGGTGGTGGTGCACGTCATCTCGGGCGATACTTTCGTCACCGGCTCCTCCGATACGCTTGCCCGGCTGGGGGAGTTGTCCAAGGATGTTGGGGCGAAACTCCATCAGGTGACGGGCGATTCGGTGCCAGAGGCGCTCCTCAACTTTGCCCGCTCGATGAATGCCACCCAGCTTGTGTTGGGGGTGGCCCCCAACCGTCGCCACTCGCGGGTGCTGCGTGGCTCAGTGGCGGAGGCGGTGCTGAAGAAATCGGGCAAGATCGATTGCCATATTGTTAGTATTCCCTCGAAGCAGAGGGGCCGCGTCCGGGAACTCTTTCACCCGGCCCAAACCGGGTGGGCGCGCGCAGCGGTGCGGTGGGGAGCATCCATTGCGGGTCTGGCAGCCACCACCGGGTTGGTGCGCTTAGCCGGAGGAGAGGAGTTCGGTACGGGGACGTGTTCGGCGTTTTACTTCGCGCTCATTCTCGCGGTAAGCCTGTTCTTTGGGTTGTGGCCGGCCGTGGTGGTGGCGATTGGTTCGGGGCTGGCGCTCAACTGGTTCTTCACTGATCCCCTCTATACGTTTGATATCGCGGAGCCGGCCAACGCCTTTATCCTCGTGGTGATGGTGGCAACCGCACTGGCAGTGGGGATTCTCGTGCGCCGGGCAGAGGTTGATCGCAGGACAGCAGTTTCCGCCACCCGCGATGCCGAGTTGCTCACTGTCTTCTCTCGGGAAGCACTTGGGCGCAATGGTCGCGAATCCGTGGATAGTCTGCTGGGCAAGGTAGGTGAGGCGTTCGGATCTACCCGCGCCACGCTTGTCGATTCCGTGGGAATTGAGTTGTCTCACTGGGATTCACCTCGTGCCCGCGCAGGGCTTCCGCAGCCAGCGGGGGAGGTGGAAACGAGTGTGCTGTCACACGATGAGTCAGTAGGGCTGACCCTCTCCGGACCGGTTCTGACCGCTCGGGACCGAGACCTCATCCAGGTGGTTGCCGATTATCTGGCGGGCCTTAACCGGCAGGTTCACCTTGCTGCGGAGGCTGCCCGCGCAGATGCGATCGCCGCAGCTGACGATTTGCGGCGTTCCCTTCTCGCGTCGGTCAGTCACGATTTGCGCACCCCGTTGTCTACCGCGAAGCTTGCGTTGAGCTCCCTGTTGAGTACTGAGGTGACCTTCAGCGAGGAGGACCGGGTGGCCCTATTGGAGGAAACTGCTGCTAGCGTCGACCAACTCATTACCCTAGTCACGAACCTGCTAGATTCTTCCCGCCTGGCTGCCGGGGCCGTGACCGCCCGGCGCGAACAGGTGGATCTCAGTGAGGTTGTACACCGCGCGGTGGCATCGTGCAGCTTCGGCCGGGACCGTTCGATTCTCCAGCGTGTGGCTGTTCATTCCTCCGTCCGCGGGGTGCAATGCGTGGCGGATTCAGCGCTCCTTGAAAGGGTGGTGGCCAATTTGCTGGATAACGCGTTGCGGTATGCCCCATCGGGAAGCGTCGATGTCACCGCACGCGCTCACGGTAAGGCAGTGGAGCTGCGGGTCAGCGACCACGGGCCCGGTGTGCCGGTGGCACAAAAGGAGACCATGTTCCGCCCGTTCCAACGGCTGGGGGACACGAACAATGATGCCGGCGTGGGGCTAGGCTTGTCAGTAGTCCGTGGCTTCGTCGAGGCAATGCACGGAACGGTGGCAGTGGAGGACGGGCCGGGGACAACGGTCGTCGTCACGTTAGAAGGAAGTGAATAGATGGCCCACGTGTTGCTTGTCGACGACGACCCGCGCCTCGTCCGCACCCTTTCCATCAACCTCCGCGCCCGCGGGTATGAGGTCAGTACCGCGACCACGGGCGCGAGTGCGCTGCAGTTGGCGGCGCAGGCGCAACCAGATGTCATCATCCTGGACATGGGGCTGCCCGATATCGACGGCTCGATTGTCCTCGAAGGGATCCGTGGCTGGTCTGACGTGCCCGTCATCGTCCTCACCGCCCGAACCGACCCGTTGTTCAGCGCTTCCTCGCTTGACAAAGGCGCTGACGATTACGTAACCAAGCCATTTTCGATGGAGGAACTTCTTGCTCGCGTGCGTGCCGCACTGCGTCACGGAGGGCCTCGCGCGTCGGGGGCCGCCAAGCCGAAGGAAGTTACTGTGGTCACTGCCGGGAACCTGGTCATTGATCTGGCGCGACACACGGTGACCAAGAAAGGCCACCTCGTTCATCTCACACCTACGGAGTGGGGTGTGTTGTCGCTGCTCATTCGCGCCGGGGGAGGGCTTGTGCGAAAGGAGGAGCTGCTCTCCGAGGTATGGGGAACCGGCTTCGAGGGGCAGGGACACTACCTTCGGATCTACACCTCTCAGCTGCGCCGCAAACTGGAGGATGACCCAGCTCACCCCGTACACGTCATCACCGAAACAGGGCTGGGGTACAGGTTCGTTATCGACCCCGCGTAATGCACCACGGCCCGACGTGTGAGCGTCGGCCTGTGCTGAAACCTGAGGTGGCTCATGTCAGTACGACGGTTTCGGTAGGTAGTCGAGGATTTCCTGGATTGAGGGTGGGATTGGTGCTTGGGCGTGGATTGTTTGACCTGAAACTGTGATCGTGAAGCTTCGATACCTTTTCAGCGATAGTCCCGAAACTTGCTCGAGGAGATGCCCGACGGCCATGGCACACATGACAACTGCGAGGTGGGCGTGGATGGAATTTTCCAGTTGTTCGTAAATAGGACGTGCTTTGAGGTCGGATTTGGCCATCCGAAAGGATTTCTCAATTTTGAATAGCTGCCGGTACGCCCCTATTACCTGCTCAGGGCCCAGGTCAGTACGGGAGGTTTCATGCCCTTTGATCCCAGCCATCGCTTTGTGTTTTTCGGCCAGAGCGTAGTTGACTTTCTTGTCTGGCGCTTTGAGATCCACATACCGGTTGCGTTTGACTGGTATATCACGGGAGACAGCGCTTTCTGCTTTTGTGGCCTGCTCCTTGATGCCACGGAGGCTGCGCCGGGCTCTGTCTCTTGAGTACTGGTAGTAGGCCACGGTCGAGGACTTTTTTGGGGGAGTGGCCATCTGCATGGGCGGCGGTCGTCCAGATCTGACCGTCCTTACAGTCGGTATTAGGATTGTCGCTCCGCCACTGGGCGATAACCTCCGGAATGCGGGCTTCTTTTGCGCCGAGAATGTAGTCCAGCCCAGCCTCAAGTACCGCGGTCTTATTAGTGGCGGAATACATGCCAGCATCAGCAACCACGGTAATAGTATCGAGGTCATGGGCTGATTGCAGCCGATTGATCATCGGTGCCATCGTTTGGGTTTCAGCTTTGTTGCCTTCAAACGCACTAACCGCCAGTGACAGCCCAATAGCATCGTTGAGCATTCCAACCGTGATTTGCGGTTCGAGGCATCGCTCTTTAGAGAATCCAGGTTTGCGCAAAGCATCTGGGGTATCGGTTTCAAAGTACGACGTCGTCACGTCGTAGAGCACCAACCCGACACGAGCAGAAGCAGACGCGTCTCGTCAGGGCCTGCTACCTCACGCACAGGTTCCCGAGCCTCATTTTGGCAGGTAAATCTGTGGCCGAGTCCCACTCCATCGAGCTTCTCACGCCGCCGGGGGAGATTGAGTTTCTGAGAGCAACGGGTATCAGGGGGAACATTCCAGGGAAGAGTGTGGTGCATAAATTGGGGCGGGAGGGCATGCGACAGATGCACCTTAACCCATAATGTACGCCGACATGGTCTGACCACGTGTGAATGCCCAGGCGGTCGGATCTGCTGCAAAGTTTTGTGCCACCTTTTTCCATGTGGGTGCCCTCTCCTCATATGGCTGCCATAGTCGAGGCCCGCGGTGGTGGCCGGCGGGTCAATTATAACGATTTGATAACGAAGTTGAGACGCGACCTGGCGTTACGTTCCGGTGAATTGAATCCGTGTAATTCCATCGATGTAAGTTGGGGCCAGATGTAGTGTCGTTCCTGAAACTTACCTGGGAATATCATTCTTGTAACTACTACATGTGGTGTGTATTGCGAAAAGTCACCCCAACGGATAGTGTTATTAACTGTTACGCGCTACGGCAGAAAGCGTCGGTGCGAACACCGTGAGAGCCAAGAATTTTGAGTAGAAGGTAGAGCAATAATGTCTATCACCCTGTACACCAAGCCAGCGTGCCAGCAGTGCAAAGCCACCAAGAGGGCCCTGGACAAGGCCGGTCTGGAATACACGGTTGTAGATATTTCCATGGACGATGAGGCCCGCGACTACGTCATGGCCCTCGGCTACCTCCAGGCACCGGTTGTGACCGTCGATGACGATCACTGGTCCGGCTTCCGCCCGGATCGCATCCGCGAGATTGCCAACCGGGCTGCCTAAAGCCCCAACAGCTGGCCGGTCTTTCGGCCCATAACTTAAAACACCTCAAAGGCCAGTCCTGCATCAGGGCTGACTGCGGTGCCACCGAGCGTGGCGCCGACCGCTGTAGCCCGCCTGATAACACCGACTGAACGCGTCCTTATCGGGCGGGCTTTTAACGTGCGACCCACGCTAACAGGAAAGATGTGAACTGACATGCTCGTGGTGTACTTTTCTTCGACAACGGAAAACACCAGAAAATTCGTCGACAAGCTCGGACTACCCAGCGCGAGGATCCCACTCCGCCGGAAGGACCCAGAGCTCATCGTCGACGAGCCCTACATCCTCATCTGTCCCACCTACGGTGGTGGGGTGAGTATGCGAGGGGAGCCGCCGAAGCCAGTACCCGTGCAGGTCATCCACTTCCTTAACAACAGGCACAACCGCGACCTCATTCGCGGTGTGATCTCGTCGGGCAACCTCAATTTTGGACCGGACTTTGGCACGTCCGGCACCGTGATCAGCCAAAAATGCAAGGTCCCGTACTTGTATCGATTCGAACTACTGGGAAACGCCTACGATGTGGAACATGTCAGGCGAGGAATTCTAGACAACGCTGAAAGGCTAGGACTGAAAAAAGATGAGTGAACTGGGAAAATCAGTGGCAGAGCCGGTCAAGGCGGGGGAGAAGGTCGACTACCACGCCCTTAACGCCCTTCTCAACCTGTACTCCCCGGACGGCAAGATCCAGTTTGATAAGGACCGTGAGGCGGCACGGCAGTTCTTCCTTCAGCACGTCAACCAGAACACGGTGTTCTTCCACAACCTCAAGGAGAAGCTCACCTACCTCGTAGAAAACGAATACTACGAAAAGGGCGTGCTGGAAAAGTACAATTTCGAGTTTGTGAAGAGCCTGTTTGACCAGGCCTACGAGCACAAGTTCCGGTTCAAGACGTTCCTCGGCGCGTACAAGTACTACACCTCGTACACGCTGAAGACTTTCGACGGGCAGCGCTACCTCGAACGGTTTGAGGATCGCGTGTGCATGGTCGCCCTCACCCTCGCCGCCGGTGACGAGGATCTCGCTCGCAAGCTTGTCGACGAAATCATTCTCGGCCGCTTCCAGCCTGCCACCCCGACGTTCCTGAACTCCGGCAAGATGCAGCGTGGAGAGCCCGTCTCCTGCTTCCTCCTGCGAATCGAGGACAACATGGAGTCCATCGGCCGCGCCATCAACTCCGCACTGCAGCTCTCCAAGCGTGGCGGCGGCGTCGCTCTGCTTCTCAGCAACCTGCGCGAAGAGGGGGCGCCGATTAAGAAGATTGAGAACCAGTCCTCCGGCGTCATCCCCGTGATGAAGCTCCTGGAAGATTCGTTCTCCTACGCCAACCAGCTTGGCGCCCGCCAGGGTGCCGGCGCCGTGTACCTGCACGCGCACCACCCGGACATTTTGAAGTTCCTCGATACCAAGCGCGAGAACGCTGACGAGAAGATCCGCATCAAGACGCTCTCCCTCGGCGTGGTCATCCCGGACATCACCTTCGAGCTGGCCAAGAAGAACGATGACATGTACCTGTTCAGCCCGTACGATGTCGAGCGCGTGTACGGCAAGGCCTTCGCGGACGTGCCGATCTCCGAGCACTACCACGAGATGGTGGAGGATCCCCGGATTCACAAGAAGAAGATCAACGCCCGCCACTTCTTCCAAACCCTGGCGGAAATCCAATTCGAGTCCGGCTACCCGTACATCATGTACGAGGACACTGTGAACCGCGCCAACCCCATCGAGGGGCGCGTCACGCACTCCAACCTGTGCTCCGAGATCCTCCAGGTGGCCACCCCGTCCGAGTACAACGCGGACCTCAGCTACTCCAAGATTGGCGAGGACATCTCCTGTAACCTGGGCTCGCTCAACATCGCCATGGCGATGGACTCCGGCGACTTCTCCAACACCATCGAGACCGCCATCCGCGGGCTCACCGCCGTCAGCGAGCAGACGTCCATCGATTCCGTGCCCTCCATCAAGAAGGGCAACGAGAACGCCCACGCCATCGGTCTGGGGCAGATGAACCTGCACGGCTACCTCGGCCGCGAGCATATCCACTACGGCTCCGAGGAGGCGCTCGACTTCACCAACGCCTACTTCGCCGCCGTCATGTACGAGTGCCTCAAGGCCTCCAACAAGATCGCCAAGGAGCGCGGCACCACCTTTGCCAAGTTCGACACGAGCGACTACGCCTCCGGTGCCTTCTTTGATCGGTATGACCCGGCGGAGTTCGCGCCTAAGACGGACAAGGTGAAGAAGATCTTCGCCGAGTCCACGGTCCACGTGCCCACCGCCGAGGACTGGGCGGCGCTCAAGCAGGACGTGATGGAGCACGGCTTATAC
>ERZ1031127.110-NODE-110-length-13415-cov-5.894910_pt1 | contig 13415 bp, 11 predicted proteins | sample MGYA00518224_ERZ1031127 | MGnify/ENA primary metagenome ERZ1031127 (study PRJEB33718, sample SAMN03159757) | human skin metagenome | collected 2014-05-20 | study: EMG produced TPA metagenomics assembly of the PRJNA266117 data set (Human skin bacterial metagenome... | reverse complement strand
CGACGAAGAGTAAAAACCACCGTGCGAGCCAAAGGCCGAAACGTGTTTGCTGACCTTGTACGCCGCAGGTTTTACGCCGATAGACTCAACAAACTTTATGTTGGTGACATTACCTACCTGCCTATCGCTGACGGGTCGAACATGTATCTGGCGACAGTATTGGATTGTTGTTCTCGCAGGCTTGTAGGCTTTGCTTTTCAATGACCACATGCGGAGCTTGCTTGTGATTGAGGCCTTGAACAATGCATGCGCCACCCGTAGAAGCCTTGCAGGATCGGTGTTTCATTCCGACCACGGCAGTGTGTATACCTTAAGATGAGTTCAAGAAAACCTGCAGTGACCTTGGTGTCACCCAATCGATGGGGTCTGTGGGAACCAGTGCTGATAATGCGTTTGCTTCAGTCGTTTAACTCCACGTTGAAAAGAGAAGTACTTCAGGATCGGAAAACCTTCGCAAACCCGCTTGAATGCCGCAGGGAAGTGTTCCGGTGGTGTGCCCGTTACAACACATCCCGGCGCCACAGTTAGTGTGACTATCAAGCCCCGAACACTTTCGAGAAGAAACAGATATACCGTGTCGCCTAACCACGTCTGCTAAGATCAAACCCAATCAAATTTTCACCCCAGGTGTCCACATCCAAGGGGTCGGGTCCTTGCAAGTCTGTACCAAATTTATAGTCAGCTCAAAAACTCGAAATTCCTCCGCACTAGCACTATAAGGATGACCTTTTATTAGCCGCTCTCTCACCGTGCGGAAAATGTCACGGCCAGTTTTTATTAGGAAGGAAGGCATGTATTCACCAGCCTGAGGTCGCAACGTCTTTTTACCTAAAATACGCCCTAAAGAAGGTGAGTACTCTCTTTTGCCACCCTTTATGTCGAATATCACACGGAGGATTCTCATCAATATAAAGTACGTCACTTTGAGAGACCACGATGCACAACGCCTTACCCTATTTTGAGAGTGAGGCGTTTGCTCCGTTGTCTGTACTCCACGCCAGTTATCGAGTTCGAAATGCCAATGAGTACAACAAAGCGAGTGATGCACCCTCGAACGGTCGAGACCCTAGCGAAGACCCTCCGCCACTGTGATTTTTGTCATGTTGTTTTGGGTTGGGAAGTGGTTTTACGCTGTAAATAACAGGCTGTTTTACTGAAGGAGACTTCTTATGCGAAGCGTTTTGTGTGTTTGTGTGGTGGCATGTTTGACCTTTGCAGGGGCTTCAGGGGCTGGTGCTGAGGAGTCTGATGCTGGTGCGTTTTCTTCTGCTTTGGAGGAGAGTGTAGTTCTCGGTTCAGATGACGCAGTTTTGGGTGAGGCAACTTCGGTTGGTGGAGGGGCGGGGGATGTGGTGTTGGACGTGTTGAATACGGATGATTTCACCGACCCGCAGCAAGTTGAGCGGGATAAACAGACCACGCGTGCGGTCCCTCAGTTTTCGGATGCTGAGCTTGCAGCATTACGGAAAGCTAACCGTTCTCTTCGGGTGATGAGGCAACGGTCTGTGGCGGGATGTGCCGTTTTTGCGCCACTGAATAAGACTGTGTGCGGGGCGATTTTGGAGAAGTACCTTCAACTGGGTGGGCCGACCAGTTTTCTCCTGACCCCTGTCTCGGATGAACTGACAAACCCTGATGGGGTGGGAAAGAGAACCCAGTTCCTCAATGGGATGATCTATTGGCATCCGCGCACGGGGGCGTGGAGTGTGCCAACGCATTTTATGCCGATGTGGGGCAGGACCGGTTATGAACAGGGCCCGTTGGGGTACCCCACGAGTGATGAGCATGGTACACGGGTGCCTATGGGCCGTAAGCAGTATTTTGAGCATGGTGCTCTTTTGTGGAAGTTGAACCAGGGGGTGGCGGTCTATGGGGAGATTTTTAAAAAGTATGAGCAGATGGGGGCAGAGAATTCATGGTTGGGTTTCCCCGTTGCTGATGAGGTTGGTTTGCCTGATGGGGTGGGCAGGATGAGCCGTTTTGAAAATGGGTGGATTTATTGGCACCCGGCAACTGGTGCGCATCCGGTCAATATTGGTGTGTTTCGCCAGTGGCAGGAGCAAGGCTACGAGGTGGGATCGTGGGGGTATCCAACTTCTGACGGTGTGGAGGATCCTGGTACTGCGATGATTAGTCAGGATTTTCAGGGTGGTCGGTACCGGGGTTGGAATAACCCCGCGTCTGCGATTGGGGTGTGGGCTGGTTTTTCCATTCTGCCGGAGGTTATTCGTGCAGCGTTAGAGTACGTCGATGGGGATCCCGCCAAACTAAACGCAGCTCTCAGAGAAGGACTCGCAGAGATGACCGGCCAACCCCTCACCACCAGCTACGCCACCGAACGAAGTGCGAACCCACAGATTTTCGATTTTTCCCGAAAACCTCAGGACAAGAAACCCCTCATAGAAACCAAAGCACAACTGCGCCGAAGTGGGGACATTTACTATAACTGGGCTGGCCGGGGCAGCAAACAACAACTTGTTGAAGAAGGCAAGGCTACTGCTGCTAACTACGGCCACGTTGGGATTTTTGTGAATCCCAACACGGCCGTTGAAGCCGAGGGAATCGGGAAAACCGCACGCTTCATCGTTACACCTGATAATGTTTTGCGCCCTGGGCTTCGCTATTTCCATGTTCCCTCTGCATCCAGTAGCCAAGTTTCCTCTGCAACCGCCTTCGCTTCGTTTCACGCTCGTAATAAAACTCCTTACGATCTAAACTTCGCCTTTAATAAGAGTTTCGGACCACATGCAGAAGACAAGCTAAACTGTTCCGAGCTGGTATGGAGGGCCTACATGCGAGCTGCACCGACAATCAATCTCGACTCTAACCGCGGCCCAGGAGTCTATCCATTCAACATCGTGCGCAGTGGTTTACTCGAGGAATACTAGTGGGTGCGATGTCTAAGCTTGTGCGCTTTTTTAGAGGCTTGTCGCGTCCGAAACGCTGGCTGGCGGGCTGCGGTCTCGGTTGTATAACCGTAGTGGTTCTGATTGGTCTCCTGATGGGCGCCAATGTTGGTGCAACGTACTTTTTTGGGGCGAAGCCCCAGGAGGTTGGAGCAGAGGCGTGGGACGGCCCGCCTGTGTTAGTGACTCTGAAAAGCGATTACACAGAAACCGGCTTCTTTGGTACTGGACTGGAAACTGCGGACGTACGACTTCTGCAAGATGGAAAGCTTACCCCCTTGGTGTGGACAGGAACCCACGGAGGAGAATTTACAGCCGTTCCCCTTGACCATGGGTTCGCCCTCACCACCGCAGAAACCATCACCTTCTACGATTGGGACGGTAACATCACCGGAGATGTAGACTTCCCCGGCATCGATGCAGTGAAACGCTCCGCTACAACCGATGGGTGGTACATAGTTTCGAGCGTCACCCATTCAGGAGAGAATACCGATGGGTGGGTTGATGATTATGCATTCATTAACCTGTCTCTTATACACATCTCCATTACGGTTAACGGCAATTCCAGCGCCACCGGGGTTTGTGGAGGAAAGCGCTACATCGCTGCTGTGGAAATCGATTATGACGAGACGACATACGAATCAAAACGTCGCTCCATCAAGGTCTATGAAGTATCCGACGAGTGGACCATCGGGGATCCTCTGTTTACTGTTGAGCTTCCGGGGGATCCACGTCCGCTAGCGCAAATCTTCACAGAAATGGCTAGCTGCGACGATGACGGGTTGCTCACAGTTTTTATCAGCATGGATGATCCGGAAGGTCGAAGCCACATGATGAGCGCGAATATCGACATAGCAGGAAAGTCTGCGGCTTTCGCTCCCCTGCTGGAGGAATATGAGGAGCTATCGCCCTATAACAGTCTAATCAGTGACGGGAACTATTCCTGGCTGAATCGACCCGGTATAATGACTTCCTGGGACCGGCACACGTCGCACCTGGAAACAACATGGCAAACTGATCCACTGCCGGAGGATGCCCCGTATGCAAGCACGCTGTCCCAAGACTATGTTGTGACAGGTACAAGCGACGAGGACACGTTCTATTTCACCGCCTACGATGCCAACACAGGTGAGAAAACCTCTCATGTTGCCATTCCCAAAGACATGGGTCCATCACTGTGGATTCAAGAAATCGAGCTAGTCAATTAGATAACTGCAGGTCGTATTGAGGGCGCAACAGTACTCCTCCACGCCGACACAGCAAATTGTTGATATCGCTATCGTCCCGGTTCGTGTCCGCAGTGCTGTACGAGGAGAATTCTTTCCACCGGATGAGTCGCACCAGGTATCCTTGCACTACAAGAGTCATATTCGTGCTGTACCCAGATTCCTCTGGCACGTGTCGAGGGATTACTGGAACGCCGCTGCATCACTGATGACCAAAATGCACGAACAGAGGGATCGAAAGACACAGGCAACGGCGCAAATCGACCTGCTGTTGGTTACGGCAGACAGCACTCGCCACGATTGCGTCCGCAATCTATGTTGCTTACTCACACAAAAAATGCGCTAGGCAAACCTAGCGCATTAGTGTGTGAAGCTCTTAGCGGCGGAGACCGAGACGTGCAATGAGGTCACGGTAACGGTCGATGTCACGGGAAGCCAGGTACTTGAGCAGGCCCTTGCGGCGACCAACGAGGAGCATGAGGCCACGACGCGAGTGGTGATCGTGACGGTGGGTGCGCAGGTGCTCGGTCAGCTGGGTGATGCGACGCGTCAGCAGCGCAACCTGAGCCTCGGGCGAACCGGTGTCGGTCTCGTGAAGGCCGAACTCCTTGAGGATTTCCTTCTTCTCTTCGGAAGACAGTGCCATGGGTTAAACTCCCTTATATTTCAGTTCCGCATGATAGTTCACGTTTCCGTGTGCTCATCTGCTGCGGACCGCAGACAAACACGAACTTTCGACATAGTAATCGCTAAGCCACGCCCATGGCAAATCAGCTATGTCATTTTGGTCATTTTGTATCGAACAGGCGCAGCGTGCGTGCCATGAGCTCCCCCACGAAACGGTTCGCTTCCACGCCCACCGCGACGTAGGTGTTTTTCACCGGATCGGAAAGGCGCGCCTCGTCGCCGATGGTGCGCCCGCCGAGGTCCACCTTGAGGTTGGTATCAAGCGTTGTCACCAGCGTGGGGTCAAGCGCCACGGCCACCGCCAACGGGTCGTGCAGACCACAGCCACCCAAGTCTGGGGACATCGTGGCGTAGGCCCCGATGTAGTAGTCCACCATGTCCGCGTACGTTGCTGCTGCAACCGTACCGAGTTCGCGCCACAGGCTTGTGTGCGCGGTGGTGAGAAGCGTCTGCAGCGTGACATCGAGCCCCACCATCGTCACGTTCTCTCCGTGGCGGAAGACGTAATCGGCGGCATCCGGGTCCTGGGAGATGTTCGCCTCGGCCACGGCGCTCACGTTGCCGGGCACGGTGAGGGCCCCGCCCATGAGCACAATGTGGGCACGGGCCACCTCCGGGTGGCGTTTCATCGCCTCCGCGATGGTGGTGAGCGCACCCGTGGGGACGATGGTGAGGTCTTCTCCGATAAGACGCACCTGGTCCGCGATGAATGCGATCGCCTCCTCCCTGTCTGCGGGGAACTGCGGTTCTGGGGCACCAATGTCCACCCCACCCACGCCGTTATCGCCGTGGATGAACCGGGAGGCATCCTTGCGTACGAACTCCCGCTTGCCCCACGGGTGTCCAATGCCGGGGAGCACCGGGATTCCCGGCGCGCCGAGGATCTCCAGCAGCCGGCGGGAGTTGGCCACGCCCTGCTCCACCGTCACGTTGCCGTACGTCCCCGTGATGCCGACGAGCTCGGCGTCGGGCGAGCCGAGCGCGTAGGCGATGGCTAGAGCGTCGTCGATGCCGGTGTCCAGGTCGAGGATGAGTTTCACTAGTTGATTTCTTTCAGGTTCTCCACCGGCGTGTCCGCGTCCGCGAGGATCTCGCGTGCCTTGGCTACGTCGCGGTCCATGTGCGTGAGCAGCTCGTCCACGCTGGAGAATTTCTCCATGCCACGGATGAAGTCGATGAACTCCACGCGACAGTACCGGCCGTAGAGGTCGGCGTGCTCGTCCAACACGAAGGATTCCACGGAGCGCCTCTCGTCGCCGAAGGTAGGGTTGCTGCCCACGGACACGGCCGTCATGTGCCGCACCCCGGGCTTCATCGTGCCCTCGATGGGAGCTGTGGAAGGGGCCTCGTCCAGTACGGTGAAGAAGCCTGCGTATACGCCGTCGGCGGGGATGGCTACGTCGGGGCCGAAGTACATGTTTGCCGTGGGGTAGCCGAGTTCCGCCCCGCCGCGGCCGGCGCCACGGACCACCAGCGAGCGGACGGTGAATGGGCGGCCGAGCGCCCAGTTGGCCTTTTTGATGTCGCCCTGCAGCAGCGCTTTGCGGATCATCGTGGAGCAAATCCGTTCCCCGTGGTCTTTGAGGAGCTCCACCACGTCCACTTCCACGCCGTACTTCTCCCCCAGTTTTTGCAGGGTCTCCGTAGTGCCAGCAGCCTTATGGCCGAAGGTGAAGTTCTCTCCCACGAGGACTGCTGCGGCCTGAATCTTGTCCTGCAGCACGTGTTCGAAAAAGTCCTCCGGTTCGAGGCTGGACAACGCCCGGTCGAACTGCAGGGCGACGATGTGGTCCACCCCCAGTTCGTCTGCCCGGCGCGCCCGCTGCTCCACGGTGCCGAGGATCGGCGGCATGGCCTGGGGGCGGATGACGGCGAGCGGGTGCGGGTCAAAGGTGATCATGACGCACGGCAGCCCAAGTTCGTGTGCTTTCTCCACGGCGCGACAGATGAGCTTTTGGTGCCCCCTGTGGACGCCGTCGAACACGCCGATGGTGACTACTGTTTTCCCGATGTCGTGCGGGAACTCGTCTAATCCTGGCCAGATATTCACCCCTTAGACAGTACTGCCTTATCTTGTTCCGTATATTTTGGGGGTATGACCGATGAGAAGAGATTAGGCGGGCTCGTGTTAGTGGATAAGCCCACGGGGATGACCTCACACAGCGTGGTGGGGGCGATTCGTCGATACTTTGGTACGAAGAAGGTAGGCCACGCGGGCACGCTGGATCCGATGGCCACCGGCTTGCTTGTTGTCGGCGTGGAGCGTGGCACGAAGTTCCTGGCACACCTGGTGGCGGAGACGAAGACGTACGAGGCGACGATTCGGCTGGGCCAGGAGACCACCACAGAGGATGCCGATGGTGAGATCACCCGCGAGGTGGATGCCTCGGGTGTCACCGACGAGGAGATCGCACGCGAGGTGGCGGGGCTCACCGGTGATATCATGCAGCGCCCGAGTTCAGTGAGCGCCATCAAGATTAACGGGAAGCGCGCCCACCAGTTGGTGCGCGAGGGCGAGAAGGTGGAGATCCCGCCGCGCCCGGTGACGATCCACTCGTTTGATATTCTCGGCCGCGAGGGCACGGACCTGCGGGTGCGGGTCCACTGTTCTTCCGGTACCTACATCCGGGCGCTGGCTCGCGACCTGGGTCACGGTCTCGGGGTGGGTGCGCACCTTGTTGCTTTGCGACGCTTAACCGTCGGCCCCTTCGATATCTCACGGTCCCACCCCCTCGCCCACTTCGAGGATCATCCGGAGCTGAGCCTCACCCTCGACGAGGCGCTCCAGGCCTGCTACCCCACTCTCGCGGTCACCGACGAGGAGGCGCAGGCGTTAAGCGAAGGCAAGTGGCTCACGCCCCGTGGACTGAAGGGCACCCACGCAGCAGTCGCCCCCGACGGTCGCGCCATCGCGCTCATCAAGGAACAGGGCAAGCGCCTGGCCACCGTGTTCGTGGCGCGGCCGTCGACGCTCTAACTGCAGCTATAGCCTTAGCTGCGGCTGTAGCCTTAGCTGTGGCTGTACCTTTTTCTACAGCTGTAGCCTTGGCTACAGCTACTCCACCGCGGTGGCGGCGATGATGTAGCCGTGGCGGCACACCCACTTGCCTTCGATCGCGGGAAACGGCGTGGGGCGCGCGAGGAGAACCGAGGTGAACGTGCCGTCGGCGCGCAGGAGGACGTTGGCCTCGTCAAACCCCAACCACCGGTGGGTAAGCGGGAACCAGGCCTTGTACGTCGCCTCCTTGGCGCAGAACATGAGACGATCGGCGAACGGGAGGTCGTCGACAAGCTCCTCGATGCAATCGAGCTCGGGACCGAAAGCGATGGAATCAACCAGCCCCGCGGGAAGCGGTTCGGCGGGCTCGGCATCGATGCCCATGGAGCGTACTAAGAGACGCGGGGCCACTACCGCCGCCCGCAGCCCCTCCGTGTGGGTGAGCGAGCCGGACACCGACGACGGCCACAGCGGCATGCCCCGATCGCCACGGAGGATCGGCTGGCCGGTGTCACGGTTCATCTCTTTCAGCGCACGGTGCGCGCACCAACGCGCATCGCCAAACTCCGCTTTGCGGGAATCCACCGCGTGCGACACGAGCGCCTTCTCCAGCGGGTGCAGGTTGTTGTAGTGGGTGAGGTCCGGCGTGTCCCTATCGGTGAACATGTACGCGTAGTGCGCCGAGGACGGGAAGAGCAACGGGTCAAGCATCCTCTTCCACCTCCAACACAGGGTACGGCCACGGGCGCTTAGACCTGCCCGGCTGGTTTTGCCACTCGCGCGGGTACCCCAGGGAGACCTCCACGTGTGGGATGCCGTCCACCATCGTCGTCCCCGGAATGTGCAGGTGCCCGTACACGCAGGCGGTGGCCTGGTAGCGCGCCGGCCACGTGCGGGTGTGCCGCGTCCCGCACCACAACTGAATCTCGCGGTACCGTAACCGCTCGCACGGCTCGATGGTAAGCGGCCAGTGGTTGATGAGGATCGTCTTGCCCTCTACCTTGGACAGCCTCTTGATGGAGTAGGCGAGCCTGTCCCAGCACCAGCCGCGGATATCCACAAATGGCGCAATAGCGAACTCGTCGGTCATGACGATCTCGCGGTCGTGCGCGGTTTGGATCGCTTGCTCCACCGTCATGCCGGGGAACCGGAAGGTGTAATCGTAGAGGGTAAAGAGCGGCACGATGGTATGGTCGCCGAACACCGGGTAGGGATCCTCCGGGGTGAGCACGTCGATGTCCCGGCACCCCTGCACGAGCTCGTCGTACTTTTTCCGCCCGGTGAACGGGTCCTTGCTCCTGCAGTACAGCTCGTGGTTCCCGGGCACCCAGATGACCTTGTCAAACTTGGCACGCAGGGTGCGCAGCACGTCGATGATGAGACCCGTGCGCTCGGCCACGTCACCGGCCACAATGAGCCAGTCGGCGGGGTTATCCGTGGTGATCGTTTCTATGGGGTCACGGTTCGCCTTTACCGCAGCATGAAGGTCGGACACTGCCCACAGCGTCTTTGTTGCCTTCTGCGACGACGTCATGAGAGCCGTCCTCTCTACCGAAAAATCCTGGCCTTTCCACTATGGTACGTCGTTACTTCGCCCACCTCATAGAGCGGAACCTCCAGATGACTCCGATCATGCGGATGAGGATGAACATTCCCAATCCCAGCCACACTGCGGGCAGCCCGCCGTCGAGGTAGTAGGCGAGCGCCAGCCCGGGGAGGAATCCGATGACCACGCCCGCGATGTTGAGGTTACGCAGGTACGCCGCGTCGGCGGCTCCCAAAAGCACACCGTCGAGACCGAAGACCACTCCGGCAAGCACCACCATGACCACAAAGAGGATCCACACGGCGTGCATCTCGTGCTGTACCTCGGCCACGGGGGTGAAAATTGCCGGAATGAGTGAGTACCCGGCGGCGATAATGGCGGCCAGAGCCACGCCGAAGACTCCCGAGTAGCGGGCAACCTTGTCCCCCACGCTGCGGGCGTAGCCAATGTTCTTGGTGCCAAGCGCCGCGCCCACGAGCGTTTGAGCGGCAATCGCTAGCGAATCGAGGATGAGACCAAGGAAGTTCCACAGCTGGATGAGCACCTGGTGAGCGGCGAGCGATGCCGTGCCAAACCGCGCGGCCACCGCCGCCGCGGAAATAAACGCGATCTGGAACGCGAGCGACCGGGCGATGAGGTCGCGCCCGAGAACAAGCTGCTGCTTCATCACGCTGAACTGTGGCTTCCACGAACCCTTGTGGGTGTAGATGAGGAACCCGACGAATAAGACGCTGGTGATCGTTTGACCTGCGAGGTTCGACCACGCAGAGCCGACGATCCCCATCCGGTCCACGAGGAACGGCACGGACACCGCCGAGGGGATGACCCCCATGAGCGTGAAGTAGAACGGGGTGCGGGTGTTCTGAATGCCTCTAAGCCAGCCGTTTCCGGCCATCGTAATGAGGATCATGGGGATGCCGAGGCTTGCCACCCTAAGCCAGATGGTGGCCTCGCCTGCGACCCCCGGGTCGTTGGACAGCCACAGGGTGAGCCACGGCGCGGTAATCCACACGAACAGGCAGATGGCAATGCCCACGAAGAGAGCCACCCACGTGGCCTGCACGCCCTCGGCGATGGCTCCCTTCTTGTCCCCTGCACCAAACTTGCGGGAGGCTCGCGCTGTGGTGCCGTAGCTCAAGAACGTGAGGTTGGTGGTCAGTTGCGACTGGATCGTCGTCGCCGCGCCGAGCGCCGCCAGGTCGACGGCGCCGAGTCTGCCCACCACCGCAGTATCCAACAACAGATACAGCGGCGATGCCGCCAGCACCCCCAGCGCCGGCAGCGCCAGCTTGAGGATCGTGCCAAAGGTCACCTTAGAAAGGTCTCCCTCTACCTGCCTTGTATCTGCCACAGAAAAACTCTCCATCACAACGGGAAAACATCAACTACTGCAGTGTACGTAATCGATGTCACGACGCGAAAAACCACAGCGGGCTGACTGACCTCTACCGTTTAGTTCTGTTCACGTGAAAATGGCTAACTGGTCGACCCGTGAGTATTGACGCCCCAACGAAACACACGGAGTAAAAACTCTAAAGCCGGTAGAAAACGGGGTCGGAGATGAACCCCCGGTGGTGGACAGGGGCTAAAAATCTATAGGTCTGGGAAGTCCGGAGCTTGATAGAAGCAAGTACGAGAATATGAGCTCCGCCATGGACCTCATTGTGCCGTATACAGAGCTGTTTAATGGTTAGCCTTAGGTATCACAAGCCTTCTGCCCGTGAGCTACTGCGCGTTCTTGCCGATTTCCTCGACCACCTGCACAAGGTGGCGGGCAAGATCGTCGGCGGTGCCGGTATCGGAGTAGCCGGCGGCAGGCTTGTGTCCGCCACCACCGAGAGCCTGGGCGTACTCGGCAACATCGAGGGTGCGCGAGCGCAAGCTCACGGTCCACTCCCCCGGGTGCTGCTCTTTAAACACGCAGCCCATATCCGTGTCATCGGTGGCACGGACGAAGTTGATGAGGGACTCGATGGTGGACTTCGGGCGGCCCTCGATCATCTCGTGGGTGGCTGTGAGGGACGCGATCTTAATCCCGCCGGCATTGAGCACCTGCAGCTTGGACAGGATCTCACCGTTGAAGCGCAGATCCTGTGTGGTGATGCGGTCGACAAGCTCGTAGGCAATCGCCTGCTGATCGATCCCCGTTTTCACCAGCTCAGCCGCCACCGCGTGCATGTGCGGGCCACCCCACCGGAAGCTGCCGGTATCCGTGAGCACACCGGCGTAGAGGCTGTGGGCGATGTCCTGGGTGAGCTCCACGCCGAGCGGGGCGACGACGTAGTACAGCATGACCGCTGTCGCCTCGGCCTCCGGGATGACAAAATTCTTGTACCCAAACTCGGTGTTGGAATCGTGGTGATCGATAACCACCGTCTTCTCCAGCGCAGCGATCTCCTCCTGCAGCGCACCCGTGCGGTCAAGGGAGGAGCAGTCCACCGTGATGCACGCGGTGACGTCCTTAGGGAAGCTCGTCACCGTGTCAACGTCCTCGGCGCCGGGGATGGTGTACAAGTCCTCGGAGAAACGCTCAGGCTGGCCGATGAAACCGTGAGCGTTGACACCCTTTTGCCGGAGCAGCGCAACAAGGGCGGTGACGGACCCGATGGCATCGCCATCGGGTCGGATGTGACCGACGACGGCGACCGACGAGGCGCGGACAAGCCGGGGAAGCTCCTCAGCGAACTGCTTGGCAAAAGTGGTGTACATGACTTTCTCCTTACTTGTACGGGTTGTCCTCGCCGGCGGGCTTCTTTCCCTCGGCGAGCTTGCGCACCTCCTCATCGCGCGCGCGGGCGCGGGCTAGGAGATCTTCCATGTGTGCGCGGGATTGCGGAACTGTGTCCAGTTCGAATGAAAGAGTCGGGGTGAACCGCACAGAGAGCTGGTCCCCAACAATTTTGCGAAGTCGCCCTTTCCAACGGTTAAGAGACTCGGCGGCCGCAGCATAATCGGGCTCCTCATCGAGTGTCTTACCTCTTACAGTGTAGTACACCGTGGCATCGTGGAGGTCACCTGTGAGAGTGCAGTCGGTCACAGTGACGAACTCCAGGTGCCAATCCTTGATCTCGTGTTCCAGCGCGGTGGCCACGATCGTTTGGATCCTCTTCGCCATCCGCCCCGCGCGTACCTTATCAGCCATGAGTAACTCCTTTTCTCGATTGTGACCTAAGCCCCCGCCATATTACATGCGAAAAGGCCGATCTGCGAAAAGCAGACCGGCCTCATTCGGCTCTCAGTTAAGCCGTCGGTTCGCGCGACTAGTCGCGCGGAACCTCGACCATCTCGTACACCTGGATCTGGTCGCCCACGGCGATATCCGGGTAGCTGAGTACCATGCCGCACTCGTAGCCGGCCGATACCTCGGTGGCATCGTCCTTGCCGCGGCGCAGGGAGTCGATGGTGGCCTTCTCCGCGATGACGTTGCCGTCGCGGGTGAGGCGCACCGTGGCGTTCCTGCGCACCTTGCCGGTTTCCACCATGCAGCCTGCGATGAGGCCGACGGCGGACGCCTTGAACAGCTGGCGGATCTCGGCGGTGCCGATTTCCTTCTCCTCGTAGATCGGCTTGAGCATACCCTTGAGAGCGGACTCCACCTCGTTGATGGCATCGTAGATAACCGTGTAGTAACGGATATCCACGCCCTCCTGGTGGGCGAGCTCGGTGGCCTTGCCCTCGGCGCGGACGTTGAAGCCAATGATGATGGCATCCGATGCAGCCGCGAGCGTGACGTTCGTCTCCGTCACGGCACCAACGCCACGGTCGATGATGTTGAGTACAACATCATCGGCGACCTCGATGTTGAGGAGCGAATCCTCCAAGGCCTCCACGGAACCGGCGTTGTCACCCTTGAGGATGAGGTTGAGCTCCTGCGTCTCCTTGAGCACAGCATCCAGATCCTCGAGCGAGATGCGTTTCTTCCGCTTCGCCTGCAGCGCGTTGCGCTTGCGAGCGTTGCGCTGGTTGGCGATCTGGCGGGCGACGCGGTCGTCCTCCACCACGAGGACGGAGTCACCGGCGCCAGGCACGGCATCGAGGCCCTGCACCTGAAC
>ERZ1031127.109-NODE-109-length-13929-cov-4.935995_pt1 | contig 13929 bp, 10 predicted proteins | sample MGYA00518224_ERZ1031127 | MGnify/ENA primary metagenome ERZ1031127 (study PRJEB33718, sample SAMN03159757) | human skin metagenome | collected 2014-05-20 | study: EMG produced TPA metagenomics assembly of the PRJNA266117 data set (Human skin bacterial metagenome... | reverse complement strand
AGTCATGAGCATGACAAATCTTCGACTTCTCGTGGTAGTGATTACCGGGCGGTGTAGACCGCAGGCGCTACCAACTTCGTTGTCGAGTTAAGCCCCATCAGGCTTAGTAGCCCCCGTCTTCGCACCGCACCACGGTTCCTGAAGGCGGGGGCGTTGTCATATCTGACATGGTTTACCTAACACCACGTCACGCCCCAACCACCGCGAACGCAGTGTCCACCACCCCGATGACACAGTCCGCAGACATAACAACCAGATTCACCCGCACAGGCTCGAAGGGCCGCAAGCCCTAAGGGAAAGGAAAAAGTTGTGACGAATGGTCAAGCCCCAACTCCGTCCAGCCTGCCGCATAAATTGAAGAAATTTGTGGCAGGGAAGGAGGAAACCACAAAACCAGTAACCATGACCGGTGCTGAAGCCGTGGTGCGGTCCCTCGAAGAACTTGGAGTGGACACCATCTTCGGTATCCCGGGAGGTGCTGTCCTTCCCCTCTACGATCCGCTCTACAGCTCCACCTCGATCCGCCACATCCTGGTTCGCCACGAGCAGGGCGCCGGCCACGCAGCCGAGGGTTACGCCACGGCGAGCGGAAAGGTCGGCGTGTGCATCGCAACGTCCGGCCCCGGCGCAACCAACATCGTGACGGCGCTTGCCGACGCGAACCTCGACTCGGTTCCCATCGTCGCCATCACCGGCCAGGTGGGCACGGGGCTGTTGGGTACCGATGCCTTCCAGGAGGCCGATACCCGCGGCATCACGATGCCTGTGACTAAGCACAACATGATGGTACAAAAGGCGGAGGATATCCCCCGCATGCTTGCCGAGGCGTTCCACATCGCGGCGAGTGGTCGCCCCGGGCCTGTGCTTGTGGACATCCCCAAGGATGTCCAAAACGCCACCGTGGAATTCTCCTGGCCGCCGCAGATGAACCTGCCCGGCTACCACCCCGTGACCGAGCCTCATAAGAGGCAGATCGCCGAGGCCGTGGAGCTCATCGCCCAGTCCTCGCAACCCGTGCTGTACATCGGTGGTGGCGTGATCAAGGCGAACGCCCACCGCCAGCTGCGGACATTTGCGGAGTACACCGGTATCCCCGTCGTCACCACCCTGATGGCGCTGGGATCCATGCCGAAGCACCACCCGTTGAACATGGGGATGCCCGGTATGCACGGCACAGTACCCGCCAACGCCGCCCTGCAGCGGTCGGATTTGATCGTGGCCATCGGCACACGGTTTGACGATCGTGTCACCGGCGACGTGGATTCCTTCGCCCCACACGCGAAGATTATCCACGCCGATATTGACCCGGCCGAAATCTCCAAGATCAAGGAGGTGGATGTCCCCATCGTGGGCGACGCCGCACAGGTGCTCGATGCGTTGCTCGCCGCCTACAAGGGTGCCGGACATTCGGCTCTCCACGTGGAAAAGTGGATGACGTATCTGACCAACCTGCAGCGGAAATTCCCCCTCGGCTACGAGAAATCGGCCGCAGGCGAGCTCGATCCGCAGTTCGTTTTGGAGAAGATCGCCGAGGAAGTGGGCCCCGATGCCATCTACGTGGCGGGTGTGGGGCAGCACCAGATGTGGTCCGCACAGTTCCTGGAGCTTGATAAGCCACGCACGTGGCTGAACTCCGGCGGGCTGGGAACCATGGGGTACTGCGTCCCGGCTGCCCTAGGCGCGAAGGCCGCCTGCCCTGATAAAGAGGTGTGGGCGATCGACGGCGACGGTTGCTTCCAGATGACCAACCAGGAGCTGGCGACGGCCGCCATCGAGGGCCTGCCCCTCAAGGTGGCGATCATCAACAACGGCAACCTGGGCATGGTGCGGCAGTGGCAGACACTGTTCTACGAGGAGCGGTACTCCAACACCCACCTTGGTGATAAGGGCTCGTACATTCCGGACTTCGTCCTGCTTGCTCAGGCGCTCGGGTGTGTGGGGCTCCGGGTGGAGAAGGAAGAAGATGTCGCGCCCGCGCTGCGCAAGGCACGCGAAATCACCGACCGACCCGTGGTCATCGACTTCATCGTTTCCGAAAACGCGCAGGTGTGGCCGATGGTCGCTGCTGGTGCCTCCAACAGTGACATCGAGTACGCGCGTGGGTTGCGTCCGCTATTCGACGAAGACGCGGCCACCGCTCGGCTCACCGCTATTGACGCGGCTCTGGAGGCTCACAAATCGGAGCGGAATTCCGATCACTCGGACCAGGCCGCACCAGGTCCTGCCCCAAAGGTGAGGAATTTTGCCTACGATGAGGAGGAAAATAATGGCTAACCGCGAAAAATCCATGCACACGCTGTCTGTGCTCGTAGAAGATGTTGACGGCATCCTGTCTCGGGTTACTGGCATGTTCACCAGGCGTGGGTACAACATCCACTCCGTCAACACTGCCTCCACCGAAGAGCCCGGCTACAACCGCATCACCATCGTGGTGTGGGCGGACGACATCCACATCGAGCAGATCACCAAGCAGCTCAACAAGCTCATCAACGTGATCAAGGTGGTTCGGTTGGAAGATGAGACCTCCATCTCGCGTGCTCTGCTCGTGGTCAAGGTGGCCGCAGATACGTCCAACCGGCCGCAGGTGGTGGATGCGGCGAAGTTGTTCCGCGCTCGGGTCATCGACGTGGCGCGCGAATCCGTCATCATCGAGGCAACCGGAGGCACCGCCAAGCTGCAGGCTCTCCTCGATGTGCTCGAGCCATTCGGCATTCTCGAGCTCATGCAATCCGGGGCAGTGGCCCTCGGCCGCGGGCCGAAGACGATGTTGCCACCGGCGTTGCACACGAAATAACACTCACTAACTACTACATACTGATGGTGGTTACGCCACCATCACATCCTGAAAGGAACAGACACACAATGGCAATCGAAGTACTGTACGACGACGACGCAGACCTCTCCATCATCCAGGGCCGCAAGGTCGCAGTTATCGGCTACGGCTCCCAGGGCCACGCGCACGCACAGTGCCTGCGTGACTCCGGCGTCGAGGTGGTTGTCGGTTTGCGCGAAGGCTCCAAGTCTGCGGTGAAGGCTAAGGAGGCTGGCTTCACGGTGATGACCAATGCGGAGGCCGCCAAGTGGGCTGACCTCGTTGCTATCCTCGCCCCCGATACCTCCCAGGCAGCAATCTACGAGAAGGACATCGCACCCAATCTCAACCCCGGCGACGCGATCTTCTTTGGACACGGCCTCAACATCCACTTCGGGCTCATCAAGCCGGATCCGTCCATCGTCGTGGGCATGGTTGCCCCCAAGGGGCCTGGCCACCTTGTGCGCCGCCAGTTCGTCGACGGCAAGGGCGTTCCCTGCCTCATCGCTGTCGCCCAGGACCCCGAGGGTAACGGCCGCGACCTCGCACTGAGCTACGCCGCCGCCATCGGTGGTGCCCGCGCCGGTGTTATCCCCACCACCTTCAAGGACGAGACCGAGACCGACCTGTTCGGCGAGCAGGCCGTTCTGTGCGGTGGCCTGGAAGGCCTCATCATGACCGGCTTCGAGGTGCTCACCGAGGCCGGCTACGAGCCGGAGATGGCCTACTTCGAGGTGCTGCACGAGATGAAGCTCATCGTCGACCTCATCTACGAGGGTGGCATTGGCAACATGAACTACTCCATCTCCGATACCGCCGAGCTCGGTGGCTACGTCTCCGGGCCGCGCATCATCGACGCATCGGTGAAGCAGAAGATGAAGGACGTGCTGGATGACATCCAGAACGGCAACTTTGTTAAGCACCTGCTCAAGAACATCGAGGGTGGCAACAAGGAGCTGGAGTCCCTGCGCGCCCAGGTTGCTGACCACCAGATTGAAAAGACTGGCGCCGAGCTGCGCGACCTCATGAGCTGGGTGAAGAACCCGCTGGATGAGACCGCTCACTAAGTAAGCCACGTTGTGGTGCCGGTAAGCGTCGCACGCTCCATGTAACCGCACTCCCGCCGGGGGTGCGGTTTTGGTGTTTCTCCTGCTTGTTGTCTGCGTGTAGCGTGCACCTCGCGAATTGGTACCGTGGAGGCATGATCTCCCACGAACCGTCCTTTCACTGGCGCTCGCAGCCGTTTGACCAGTGGCTGCGCGCACTGCTTGCTTGCCACCCGCGGTGGATTGCCATCGACGGCCGGGGCGGTGCGGGCAAAAGCACCCTTGCCGCAAGGATGAGTGATGTGACCGGCGCACCCGTAGTCTACGTTGATGATGTTTCGTGGAACTTTTCGCGCTTCGGCTGGGCCGAAGAGCTCAAAGAAAACATCGTCGCCCCGGTCAACGCGGGGGAAGCGGTGGACTACCGTCCGCCTGGCTGGGTGACGCACAACCGCCCCGGGTCGATCCGGGTTCCCGGGCGTTGCCCGCTAGTCATAATCGAGGGAACCGGGCTGCTCCGCCCCGAGCTGGAGTGGGACACGGGGGTGTGGGTGGCAGGCGACCTTGAGGCCCTGCGGGCGCGGTGCATTGAGCGCGGAGAAGACCCCAATTTTTACGACGATTGGCAGGTAGAAGAGCTGCCGTTTATTGAGAACAATCGCCCCTGGCTGCGCGCCGATGACGTGGTCGATGGATCGAACCTGCTCGGGGAGACAATCTTTCACACGGCCACACACCTGCCGGAGTAGAAGCAACCGCACGAGCCCAATAGTGAAATGCGCGGGAGGCAGACGCATACCTGCCCACAGCGTGCTGGTGCAGCGCCATGCGGTATGGATGGGCCAGGGGGAAACAGGGGATTGTGGGCCCTTGGAATTTAGATTAGAAAGGGTAACCTTAGTTCTGTTACGAAAACCCTGTAGTTGAAAGTTGTGGAGGAATCGTGGCACACCAGCATGATGACCCGCGTGATACTGCCGATGATGCGTCTGTCTGCCGCCTAGCACACGATCATCGATCGCACGATAACCAACCTCGGTGTGACGATGATGGTGAGGTTGACTACTCGCGCGCGCATCCGCACGGCCAGGGGCATGCCCATAGTGTGGGACATGGCCATGCGCACGGGCACGCGCACGGGGCGGCCTCGGCTCAGGCGTTGAGTATCGCGTGCGCGATGACGGTCACCATCTTGATTGCTGAGGTGATCGGTGGCTTCGTGTCGGGGTCGCTTGCGTTGCTTTCCGACGCAGCACACATGCTCTCCGATGCCGCTGGGTTGATCCTTGCCCTCGCGGCGTGCTGGTACGGGCAAAAAGCCGCCTCCAGCAAGGCAACCTACGGGAACAAGCGCTACGAGGTCCTCGCTGCTTTCATCAACGCGGCAGTGGTGCTCGCGATCAGCGTGTGGATTATTGTTCGTGCCATCGTCCGGTTCCTCGCCCCGAGCCCCGAGGTGCATACGGACATCATGCTCGTGGTGGCAGTTGTGGGCCTGGTGGCCAACATCGCCTCCGCGGTGGTTCTCAACCATTCAGCAGGTGAATCGATGAACGTTCGTGGCGCGTTCCTCCACGTGCTCTCAGACTTGCTCGGGTCAGTCGCGGTGATCATCGCCGGTTTGATAATCGAGTTTACGGGCTTTACCGCCGCCGATTCTATTGCGTCGCTACTGATCGCCGTCATAATCGTGCCCCGCGCCGTGAGCCTCGTGGTGAGCTCGTCACGGGTGCTCACGGAAGGGGCACCGGACACAGTCTCTGTGGACGACGTGCGGGAGGCACTCGAGGCAATTCCCTCCGTCATCGCGGTGCATGATCTCCATGTGTGGAGCCTGGACGGCGAGTCGCTGTTGGCCACCTGCCACCTCGTCGCCCACGCGCCTCACCACCCGGTTTTGGACTCGGCGCATGAGGAACTCGATCGCCTCGGGATAGCCCACTCGACCATCCAAATGGAAACGCCTGACCACGCATTGTGCGAGGGCGAGCTGCATCCTTAACGGAAAGAAGATAGATTAGGGGCCATGGGTTTTTCAACACCAAGCTACGGTTTGCATGATCTGTTTGCGCGTATAGATAGAGGAGATCTTCAGCTCCCTGATTTTCAGCGAGGTTATAAGTGGAACCTCGATGCCATCCGTGAATTAATCGTCACGGTGCTTCGCGGGTACCCCGTCGGCGCTCTCATGGCTCTGGAGACTCGCCATGTCCCGATCCGGTTCCGTCCGCGCCCCATCGATGGTGCGCCCGACCTCAACGACAACCCTGGGCTCTTGCTTCTCGACGGTCAGCAGCGCCTCACGTCGCTGTACCACACGCTGAAGGGTGAGGGGTTTGTCAAAACCGTTGACTCACGGTCGAAACCCATCAAGCGTCGCTTCTTTGTTGACCTCAACAAGGTGGCGGAGTCCGATATCCTTCCCGACGAGGCAGTGTTCTCGGTGGACAAGAACGGGAAGGTCCGCAGCCACTTCGGTCCGCAGATCGACTTCCCGCTCGATAACTACGAGGCATACCTCAAAGCCAACGTTGTCCCCGTCTCCACGCTGCTCTCCGACAAGGTGACAGACCTACTTCTTGATATGGCCTCCACGGGCAACATGCAGAGGCAGGAAGTAAAGGCCTTTAACAACAAGGTGGTAAAGCCACTGGCGGGCTACCAGATCCCCGTCATCCGCCTCGACCGGGAGACCGCGCAGGCCGGTGTCGGTTCCATCTTCGCCCACGCCAACTCGGCGGGCCTGCAGATGGATGTTTTCGAGCTCCTCACCGCAGTGTTTGCGGCGGAGGACCCGGAGTTCGACCTCAAGGCCGATTGGGACCGCACCCGCGTCATCCTTGGAAACCACCCCGTATTCATGGAGCTGGATCGCACAGACTTCCTCACCGCCGTTGCCCTGTACGTGACGGCAAAGAAGGGGCACGCGCGCGGGCACAGGGAGGACATCCTCCGGCTTACCCTCGACGATTACATTCCGGCCGCGGAGTCGGTGCGCAAGGGCATCAAGTCCGCAGCAGAGTTTGTCACCGTGCGTGGCATGTTCACGGCTGAACAGATCCCGTTCCCCAAGCAGCTCATTCCAATCACAGTGATCCTTGCGCTTCTCGCGGATACGCCCGAGGTATTTGAATCCCAGGATGCGGTTGATCGCATGAACCGCTGGTTCTGGTCGGGCGTGTTCGGAGAGCTGTACAGTTCCCACTCGCTCACAACGCGCATCGCGCATGATTGCTCTGAGGTGACCCGCTGGGTGCGTGCGGGTGCCGATGGTGATGACTCAGTGCCGGAACCGGCGACAGTGCAGTCGGCCACCTTCAACGAGTCTCGGCTCTTCTCGGTGGGGCGCGATTCGCCAGTGCACAAGGCGATCTACACCCTCCTCATGGCCCGTGGTGCTCGCGATTGGCGCACAGGAGAGCTGTTCACGGAGCAATCGTTCTTTGAGATGAAGACGGGCTTCCACACGATCTTCCCGGGCTCGTGGTGTGAGGACAACGGCGTTGACCGCGTGCTCGAGGAATCGGTTCTCAACCTCACGCCCATGGCTCGTCGCACGGAGGTGGTCCGTGCCGGGACATCGCCAGCGCGGTACCTTGCACGCCTCATGGGTAAGTCCCTCATGGATCAGCAGGAATTTAACAAGGTGCTGGCCTCGCACCTCCTGGATCCCGAGCTTCTGCAGGCAGGTGAGCCCTTCAAGTTCTTCGCGGATCGCCGTGAGCGGTTTGTGAAGATGGTGGAAGAGGCCATGGGTAAGCCCGTCATCCACGATGTGAACGAGGATGATCTGCGCGGTGGCTTCGAAGGGCCAGACGCCTTCCTCAACTAGCTGCCAGAAAACTGCTCTCATTGCGGGGACTCCGCGCCTGTGGTGTCCCCGCTTTCATGTTGTGTCTGGCGGGTGACGCTTCAAAGCCTTGGACACGGCTGAGGTAGTCCACGGGGAAAATTGATCTGCGATGGTCGTGGACTCGTGCCCCACAGAGGTCACATCCCCGTGCGCTAGTTGCTGTAGTTGCTATTTTCCCAGTTTTTTGGCACCGTGGAAACATTGTTGTCGTTTTATAGTCAGCCATGAACGTGTGGTGTGACCAGTTGAATTGGGAAAGGTCCGGGTTTTGTCGGTCCCTAGGAAGCTAGCTGCCGTTGTGTCCACGTTGTGCGTGGCGGGTGCGACCCTCGTCGCGTGCGCGAATAACGAGCGCGACGCAGTGGAGACAGAGGCCACTCAGACACAGGAGAATGGTCTGTTTGCGGACGCGAAGGCCCGCAACACGTCTCGCACAGTGGATGAGCGTTTCCCCTCCCATCCCGAGGTACTCATCGACGAGAGCTACTCGGGCGTGAGTACCTCGCGCATGTTCCTGGAGAAGTCCGAAACGGCCATCGTGACCGGCCCGACGATGAACGAGCAACTCCGTGGTGCGTCGTTGTCTGTTGCGTCCTACGCGCCGATGTTTCGGATGACGCCTGAGAACCACGAGTCCATCTTGGAGGAGCTCGCCCGCCTGGAGGCGCACACCGTCCTCGCGGTAGGAGATGCGGATCTGACGGGGCTTAACCCCGAGACCACTATCATCACCGATGACTTCACCGACCGGGCGGTGGAAGAACTCATCGCCATGAAGCTAGACAAGAAGCAGGTGACCGAGCCACAGGACGTGGCCGCAGCGGTGGCGAGCCTCGGACCGGAATCGTTGGCGCAGCTGGTGCCTGATTTTGAACCGATCCCCGAGCACCTTGTCAAACCGGAAGCACCGGTGACAATGGTGGATAACAAGCCAACCACGGCGAAGCGAACCCCGCTTCACGCCTTTCCCATTCAATCCGCACGTGACGGGGGAATGGCACCGGTCGTCTTGGCATGGCCGGGAACCTCTGTGGCAGCCATTGCGAATGCCCGAGTCTACGGCGCGGATGTGCACGTGCTTGATTACCCTGACCCACGCATCTCTAAGGAGTCGATGGAGCTTGTAGCCGGGTTGGCGGATCGTCCGCTCATCGCCCTCGGCGAGGCCTTTGGCACGGGCGAGTTTCTTGCAGAAGAAATTCGTTTTGGGGAACAGGAGCGCCCGCACCTCGCCACGGGTACGCCGTTGGTCCTTCCCGGTCAGCGGATGGTTGCCTTGTATGGGCACCAGCTCACGCCCGTGTTGGGTGTGATGGGTGAGCAGTCACCTGAAGAGTCAGTCGATCGCGTCAACGAGCTGGTCTCGCAGTACCAGCAGTTTTCCAAGGAGCCTGTCGTCCCTGCCTTCGAGATCATCGCCACGGTGGCCTCTGGCGGACCCGGTCCCGATGGGAACTACTCCAACGAATCGGAACCCGAGGAGCTCGTCGGCTACATCGACGCCATCACTGCCGCAGGAGGGTACGCGGTGCTTGACCTCCAGCCTGGTCGAGCGAGCTTCCTAGAGCAAGCGAAGCTCTATGAGGGGCTTCTGAAGCGCCCCAATGTTGGTTTAGCGCTCGATGCAGAGTGGAACATCGGCCCGGACGAGCTGCCCATGCAGCGCATCGGCTCGGCCACTGCGGAAGAAATCAACGTTGTGTCAGAGTGGTTAGCCGAGCTTGTCCGGGAAGAGAACCTTCCTCAAAAGCTCTTCGTGATCCACCAGTTCCAGGTGGCGATGTTGCCTGACCGGGAGAATATTGACACCCTGCACCCGGAGCTAGCGTTCGTTTTGCATGCTGACGGCCACGGGTACCCGGAGCAAAAATTTGATACGTGGAATGTACTCCGCCAAAACCTCGGGTCGCGCTACTTCATGGCGTGGAAGAATTTCATCGATGAAGACATACCAACTTTCACCCCTGAGCAGACGATGGTGGACGTCCAACCCCAACCGTGGTTTGTGTCCTACCAGTAAAACCCTCGCCTGAAACGGGTTCACATTGGGGAACTGGTGGGCTACAATCTGAACCATCATATGCATAAAATATGCATTACCGTGCGATTTATTCGCACGGTGTGGTGATTTGAAGGAGAGATATGCCTACGCGTAAACCAGTAGTTCTCATTGCAGATAAGTTGTCGCAGTCGACTGTGGACATCCTGGGTTCGGAGGTAGAGGTCCGCTGGGTAGACGGTACGGATCGGGCCGCTCTCCTGGCGGCTGTGCCGGAAGCAGATGCGCTCCTCGTGCGTTCTGCCACCAAGGTGGACAAGGAGGTGCTCGATGCGGGAGCCGAGCTCAAAATTGTGGGCCGGGCAGGTGTTGGGCTCGATAACGTTGACGTGGAGACGGCTACTGAAAAGGGCATTATGGTGGCCAATGCTCCCACGTCGAATATTCACTCGGCGTGTGAGCATGCTCTGGCACTCATGCTGGCTACCGCCCGCCAAATCCCTAGCGCGGATAAGTCCTTGCGCGATGGTCAATGGAAGCGGTCCAAGTTCAAGGGTGTAGAGATCTACGGCAAGGTTGTAGGCATCGTTGGCTTCGGACACATTGGGCAGCTTTTTGCCGAGCGCCTTTCCGCCTTCGGTGTGGATGAAATTATCGCTTATGATCCGTACGCTAACCCGGCCCGTGCCGCGCAACTTGGCGTGGGGCTCGTTCCTATTAAGGATCTCATGGAGCGCTCGGACTTTGTCACGATTCACCTGCCTAAGACTCCGGAGACGGAGCGGATGTTCGATCGGGAGCTGCTCAGTTGTGCCAAGCAGGGGCAGATAATTATCAATGCCGCGCGAGGCGGGCTTGTTGACGAGCAAGCGTTGGCCGACGCGATCAATGAGGGGCGCATCCGTGGCGCGGGCTTCGATGTCTATGCAACCGAACCTTGCACGGATTCGCCGCTGTTCGCCCTACCAGAGACTGTGGTCACCCCTCACCTGGGTGCCTCCACTTTCGAGGCGCAAGATCGCGCCGGGCGGGACGTGGCTCGATCCGTCCTCATGGCGCTCGACGGCGACCTGGTCCCGGATGCCGTGAACGTGCCCGGTGGGCGGCCATCCCGTGAGGTTTCGGATTGGCTCAACCTGGCCCGGAAGCTGGGGCTTATCGCCTCCGCCGTGCTTAATAAGGCTCCGGCCACGGTGGAGATCATTGCCAGGGGTGAGATCTCTCACGAAAACATCGAGCCCCTTGGGCTCTCCGCGTTGCGCGGGATCTTTGCCCGTGTGGTCGATGGTGGCGTGAGCTTTGTCAACGTGGCGCAGATTGCCAAGGAGCGCGGTGTCACCGTGTCTACCTATACCGAGCCTCAGGCGCAGTCGTACAGGTCCACCTTGGAGGTGACGGTCATCGCCGCGGATGGCTCGAAGTACTCCGCCAAGGGCGCGCTCTCTGGCATTGATAAGGAGGAACGCATCATCACGCTGGGGCGTCGTCCGCTGGACCTCCACGCGGTGGGCAAGAACATTATCCTGCGCTACCAGGATCACCCCGGTGCCATCGGCAAGGCAGGGTCGCGTCTGGGTGCCAAGGGAATCAACATCCTGGCTGCGGCGATGTCTATTGATAGGGATTCGGCGGCGGCCACGTTGATGCTCCGCGTCGACGGGGATGTCTCTCCCGAGACGCTTGAGGATTGTGCCGAGGCTCTCAAGGCCGAGGCGTACAAGATTGATCTCGGCAGATAGTTAAGCCCCTGTCGCCGGGTTGCCGCACAGCAGTTTGAGCGGGACCCGGCGCTCGGATAGTCTTTGGACCACTCAGGTCACGCACGTTTTTGTGCGTGACCTTTTTGTGTGGCAAGGGTCCAAGGTTGTGGGACTACTGGTTGTGTGGCACGGACGTGCCAGTCCCGCTGTGGCTGCGGATAATGGGTTGTGGCTTTGAGGTGGGACGGGGAAAGCGGAGTATGTCTGTTCGCCCTCTCCTGCTACACTCTAGGAAGTCACATAGTGAGAAATGGAGTTCATGTTATGAGATTGGCAGTTATTGGTGGAGACGGCATCGGGCCCGAGGTAACCGCTGAGGCACTCAAGGTGCTGCGTGCCGTCCGGGACGATATCGCGGTGACCGATTTTGACCTCGGCGCGCGGCGCTACCTGGCTACGGGGGATCTCCTCACCGACGAGGATCTGGCACGCCTGCGCGAGCACGATGCCATCCTGCTCGGTGCCGTCGGCGCACCCGGCGAAGTGGCCCCCGGAGTCCTGGAGCGCGGCCTGCTGCTGAAGCTGCGCTTTGAGCTGGACCACTTTGTCAACCTCCGCCCCGCAAAGTTGTACCCCACGTCCCCCACGCCCCTCAAGGATCCGGGGGAGATCGATTTTGTCGTCGTCCGCGAGGGAACTGAGGGCCTGTATTGTGGCAACGGCGGTTCGCTTCGCCACGGCACTGCCAACGAGGTCGCATCCGAGGTTTCCCAGAACACCCGCTTCGGGGTGGAGAGAGTAGTGCGTGATGCTTTCGAGCGGGCGATGAAGCGCCGCAAGAAGCTCACTCTCGTGCACAAGATGAACGTCCTGGTCAACGCCGGTGGCCTGTGGAAGCGCACCGTCGACGAGGTGGCCAAAGAGTACCCACAGGTGGAGGTGGACTACAACCACATCGATGCCGCAACCATCTACATGGTGACCGATCCCTCCCGTTATGACGTCATCGTGACGGACAACCTGTTCGGCGATATCCTCACCGACCTGGCGGGTGCCATCACCGGCGGAATTGGCCTTGCTGCCTCGGGCAACATCGACGCCACCCGAAAGAACCCGTCTATGTTCGAGCCGGTACACGGCTCCGCGCCGGACATTGCAGGAAAGGGAATTGCCGATCCCCGCGCCGCGATTTTGTCTGCCGCCATGCTGCTCGAGCACCTCGGTGATGAGGAGAATGCGCAGAAGATCCGCTCCGCCGTCGCACACGATGTGGAGACTCGCGCCGCGGACGATATCCACACTGCCACCATCGGCGACGATATCGCGGCGGCGGTCGCGTCCGCATCCTAGAGCGGAGGTCCCGCCTCTCGTCGTAGGAGGCGTGGGTACGGGAGCACCGCGTTGCCGCCCCGGGGCCACAGCCCCGGGGCATTCGTGTCTGCAGCCCACAGCCGCCGCGCGCCGGTTGAACACGGGAAACGGATCGAGGGCTGGCCCTAGGTGCTACGTTTGGAGCTTTTTTGCGCGAGCCCGTGGGGTGGCGGGTTATAGTTCTCCGTATGCGTTTTGCACGAATTGCCACAAAAGAATCCATGAGCTTCTGCGTCGTCGATGGCGACGGTGCCGATATCACATTCAAGCCCATCAAGGGGCACCCCTTTGAGGAGCCCGTGTACACGGGTAAGGAGTACGGCCCGGACGAGGTTAAGCTGCTCGCCCCCATGCTTCCCTCCAAGATCCTGCTCATCGGCAGGAATTATGCCGACCACGTGGAAGAGGTGTTCAAGAAAACCGCGTCCACGCTGCCCCCCACTTTGTTCATGAAGCCGCCGACATCCGTGATCGGCCCCGGTGCGCCCATCCGGATCCCCGAGTTCGCCCACAACGTGGAGTTCGAGGGGGAGCTTGCTTTTGTTATCTCCAGGCCCTGCAAGAACGTGAAGCGCGATGAGTGGAAGTCCTACGTGTTGGGCCTCACCATTATCAATGACGTTACTGACCGGGACCTGCAGTTCTCCGAGGGGCAATGGACCGTGGGCAAGGGAATCGATACTTTCTGCCCCATGGGCCCGTGGATTGATACGGACCTAGACAGCTTCGATCTCGAGGATCTTGGCATCAAGGGGCACCTCACCCACGAGGGCTCGACCACCACGTATCAGGATTCTCGGACAAGCCAGATGATCTGGGGATTCGGTGAGATTCTCGAGTACATTTCCCGGACGATGACCCTCCTGCCCGGTGACGTCATCTCCACCGGTTCGCCGGCGGGCACGCGGCAGATGGTTGATGGGGACACCGTCACGATCGAGGTCGAAGGCATCGGCCAGCTGCGCAACAAGGTGGTCAACGCGTAAAAAACTGCGACTACTACAAACCGAGGGCACCGAGGATTGTCTTGAGCTTTGCCGTTGTCTCCTCTAACTCCTGGCGCGGATCGGACTGAGCGACAATGCCACCGCCGGCCCACGCGCGGGCGTGCGTTCCGTCGCCGGAAACCTCGGCACAGCGGATGGCAA
>ERZ1031127.106-NODE-106-length-14069-cov-5.337306_pt1 | contig 14069 bp, 8 predicted proteins | sample MGYA00518224_ERZ1031127 | MGnify/ENA primary metagenome ERZ1031127 (study PRJEB33718, sample SAMN03159757) | human skin metagenome | collected 2014-05-20 | study: EMG produced TPA metagenomics assembly of the PRJNA266117 data set (Human skin bacterial metagenome... | reverse complement strand
GGCCCGGGCCGGGCAATGAGCGGGTACTGGGAATTCCCCGGCGGAAAAGTAGAACCAGGAGAAACCGAAGAAGAGGCACTGGCCCGGGAATTATTTGAAGAGCTCGACATCTCTGTCGAGGTGAGAAGCCACGTGGCAACCACCCCCTATTCTTACGACTTCGGAGATATCAGCCTCTCCGTGTACGTGAGCACCATCGAGGAGGGGGAGCCAACCCGCAGTGAGCACCAGTCGCTCGGGTGGGTTCCGGTAGCCGATCTAAGTGACCTGCGGTGGGCACCAGCGGATATCCCCGCCATGGAAAAACTTAGGGATACGCTCACGAGCTAGCTCCACGCCCCTGGGCGTGCACTACATGGGTTACCACCACGGTAGTATCGCGCGGCGTTGCAGCACGCAGTAGCCGCCCCTGCCATGTGACCCCTTACATACGAGTGCACGCCGTGTAACGAACTAGCTGTTGTTCTCCCGTGTGATCCGGTTCTTCCGGTGCACCTTGCTGGCGAGCGTTTCCTGTCCCCACAGCCAGGCGATAGTCGCAATCAAACCAACCACCGCACAGGAGGTGAATGCAGCCTTGTAGCCACTGATATCTACGAGGGCTCCAGCAAGCACGGGACCAATGATGGACCCCAGATCCTGGGCCATCTGGAAGTTGGCGAGCACCTTTCCACCTGAACGCTTGTTACCAATAACATCGGCCACCACAGCCTGTTGGGCAGGGTTGAGCATCCCCGCCCCCACACCGGCGACGAGCGATAGCACCAGCACCTCCCAGAAGGCCTGCGACCAGCCGAGGAGACCAGTGAATACGAGGTTAACCACAAGACCCGTCATGATGAGGGGCTTCCGGCCGATGCGGTCAGCACCGCGTCCAGAAAACTGCTGGGCAACCGCGTTCCCCAAGGCAAACGCCGCCAACGCAATGCCGGACACTGCCGCACCCCTATCAAACATGCTGGCTGCCAGCAACGGCAGGATCGCCACGCGACACCCAATGTTGATCCACCCGTTGGCAAACCCGGAGGCGAGCGAAGCACGGTAGGAGGAACTCTTGACCGCCTCGCCAAACGTCATCGGAGGAAAATCGTTGGCATGCTCAACCTCGGAAATCTTCTTGGGATCGAGGAGTTTCCACACCAGAGCCGCCGAAAACAGCACACCCGTCCCGTAAATGAAAAACGGTGCCCGCATACCGATGGCGGAGGCCGCAGCGCCAATGACAGGACCTAGGACATTGCCAAGGAGGAAGGCAGTGGCATACAGGGAACTCGCACGCCCGCGCTGATTCGGTGGCGCTAAGCGGACAATGAGCCCCATAGCTGAAACCGTGAACATGGTGGAACCGAAGCCACCCAGCGCGCGACACAGGAGCATGTGCCAGTAATCCTGAGCGAAGGCGATAGCGCCGGTGGTCACACCCACGATGATGAGTCCTGTGAGGTACACCTTGCGGGAGCCTAAACGGTCAATGATGCCGCCAGTTGCGGGGGCGAAGATAAGGCGCGACAGCGCAAATACGCTGACGATGGCGCTCGCCGCAGCCATCGACACGTCAAAGGAACGCGCGAACTCCGGGATGATGGGGGCAATGAGGCCGAAGCCCAAGGCGATGATGAACGCAGCAGCCACCAGCACCCAAATTTCGTACGGTATAGCGTTCTTGCCACGTGCCACTGTCTAGCCTCCTACATCCATGCACCCGCAATACCGGCCTATCGAACCTCCCCCACAGTCCACACAAAGCCAGAAACTCTGCCGTCACCAAGCAGCCGATGTATTGGCACTGCTTGTTGATGGCTGCGGTTGCTTATTATTTTTAGACTAGGCGACAACGTTACACTTCCCGTCCGAGTATGAGAACTCATTGCTTCACAGCGGAAGTCGCACACGTGTACGCCACTGGTTCATACGCACCCTCCACCATATCCCAGAAATAACTTCTAGCAAGAAAAATCTCCACACCTCTCACCAGGAACAATTACGCGTTTTAGAATGTGTGTTCTAATTTTGACGTTTCCGTGCGTTTCCGCGTGACCGTCGTTTTTTAGAGTGTGGGCATGTTCAATCTTTCACGCATCTCAAACAAATCCTCCCACCGTCGAGTGCCAGCTCGCACCACCCCATCGTTTCTCGCGCGCTTCCAAGGTAACGCCACCGAAAAAGAGCCTCACGGGGAACGCACATCGAGGAAGCCACTGGCAGCTACGTCACTCCGTGCAAGCCACGCTTCAGCTAACCCTTCTGCAGCAATCTCCGCCCACTCTCACATGGAAGATGCGCAAGATTCCTTCAGAAGCACGATGCGCCATCCACGGTCGCTCGCGCGGGGTATTCCCCGCTGGAGGCCCCCGCATGTTCGTCTCCCACTCACCCCTGAGGGGCCAGAACTCGCTGTGACAATTACCCGCCACCGCGCCGGCGATCGGGTGCGAGACGCTGTACGGAGTTTTGGGGAATCTCGCTTGCCCGCGTATTTGGTCACCATCCGCTTTAGCGATCCAACCGGGCGTCCCGTAAGCACCGCGCACGCAGACAGCTGGGTGGAACGCTTCACACACAACGCGCCCGACCATAGCGTGCGAGAACTCCGTGGCGAGACCTCTCCCACCTATTGCTGGCTAGTTGATTCTTCCTTTGACCCCATAGCCTCCCCCGACTCCCTATTTAAGGAGGTGGGATATGCAGCTTAACTAGCGCCACAGTGGCTGCCCTCCCCCGATTTCCAGAGCAGTCACCTGGCACACTAACTGCTGGTGGTACCCCCTCTGTTTGTTCGATTCACCACCAGCAGTTTTTCATGCCTTAATAAGACGTGCAGCGGGAATCCGCTCACACTTCGTGAGCACGATAACTCACTACTCGTCTTCGGAATCGTCCTCCAGATCATCCTCAAAGGATTCGCCGAAGTCCTGGTAATCATCAAAATCGTCGTCATCATCGAAGGCGAGAAGCTGCGCCTCCCACTCTTCAGCCTGATCCGCGGCCAGTGATAAAGCGTCGAAGAGCCGATCAAAGTCGGTGAACTTCCCCAACTCGAGTATCTCGGCATCGTCGTCAATATCGTCATCAACGTTGCCGGGGTAAGCAATAAAGAACACCTCCGCAACAGGAACAACATCGTCTTCGGCTTCCACCTCCACGCGGATGACCGAATCCTGCCCCACCGGGGTACTAACTACATGCGGATCGAGGTAGCTCTGCTGAAAATCGAGGTCAGCGATCCGTTCGTCCGTCCCGCCAATGAGGTCTTTGAGGATGGTGACGATCTGGTCGGTTGCCATGTGCTTGCCAACGGCTTTCACCGCGTCCTCAACGGAAAACACAACGCTCACAAGGACCGCTTCGAAGGTGTTGTCATCCTCATCAATATCCGAGTTGGCAATGTACACGTTCGCCGCTGGAAGCAGCGGATCAATTTCAACAAACTGGATTTCCAGCTCTGAAGTGATGGGAACAAATAGGGTGTCACCGTCGCCTCGGGATTCGATCCCTTCGGCATCGAGTGCAGCAGCAAGATCTTCAAAGAATGCCATGTCAATCCTTTCCCGGTCAAGGAAAATCCAGACCATGGATGGTACTTTCGTGCAAACAGCCAGTGTTGACCGCGCTGCCCTCGATGGTAGACGAAAACGTCCACTCCCACGATGCAAGAGGGCTCCCACAAGGATCTGGCGGGACAACGCCCCGCGCAAGTGGATGGTCGAGCAGGTCCTAGGTTTCAGCCATCTGCCGCGGGCCGTGCAAAAGTTTGGCCGCCAGCACTTCTAGATGCGCAGGAAAAGGCGTGAAAATCACACGCAGGCTAGGCAAACCGGGCCCGCTGGGCGGCTTCTTTTCTCAGGGTTTCCTTTCCTCTCCGTGGGCAGTCGGAGCAAATATCTGCATCCGGTGAGCGGAAAATTTTGCAGCACGACGAGCGGAAATACTCAACAAAAGAGCCATCATCGTCCGCATCAATGCCACGACGGGCAAAAGTACCCCCGGTGAGGACTTCGTAGTGAGGCGGAGGAAGCTTGTGGCCAGATTCCGTACACATGACCCGCCAAAATTCGTCCGCCGCTTCACACCCCTCACCCGGCGCGAAGTCCTGAACACCGTACCGAACGAGCCCACCAACAGGTGAATCCATGGCGAGGGCCCACAGAGGTGCCGGTTTCAGGTCTGCGATCTGTGAAACAATGCCAATGATTTTTCCCACCGACCTGACGTAGGTGCGGGCGACATCTTCGATGGACTCCACCGCTTCGAGCGGCTCAATCGTGTACCAGAGCGGATCCATCCAGGTAATCCGGCACGTGGAGAGATCGAGGCTGGGGTATTTTTCTTCTTCGATCATTGCGGCAGCAGCAGGTAGCGTTAAGGCGTTGGCAAACCGGTAAACCCACACCTGGGCGGCATCGTGAAGCTCTGGGAGGTGCAGGCTCGCGCCGGTTGCCTGGATGGCGCTGGTCACGCGCTTGATTGTGAGAAAGTCCTCCTCACTAATAACTTCGCCACTCCCCGGGGCTGTGAAATAGCCAGCCAGTTCCGGATGTGTTGACGCAACCGAGTGCACTACTGACATCTCACGGTCACCTCCATCTCTCGCGATTGTTGTTTCTCACTTGCTCGGCGTTGCCATAGCTGACATCCCGGTGGCTGCAGCCTAGCGAGTTGTTCCGCTCATGTGTCACGTGCTTTCGCCACATGCTGTGGCGGAGACACAGCTTTTCGCGTTCTGGTCTCTGCGCCCCAGTCAGCTCTCTGCGTTCCAGTTTACTGTGCGGGTACCGGGCTAACCGTCGGTTTCGCCTACTCTCCGCGGTGTTGCCCAGTCTGTGTACTTCCGGATTCCTGTGGTCCCCAAACTCCGCAGTTCCCACCGGTATGAGAGATCGCTTCGCATCTGTATGGCGAAAGCCTAGGAATGGCGTTGTACTCGAACTTCTGGCACGGCGCTCTTTGTGGTTTCGCTCGCAATCGCGATATTCGTCACCTATTTTTCGCACAATTCTCTACAGTGGAAGCCATGGTAAACATCGTTGATAATGAGACCACACTATGTATCTCTCTCGCCGCCCGCCCCTCCGACCACGGCGTGCGGTTCCACAACTACCTGTACGCAAAGTACGGTCTCAATTTTCTCTACAAGGCCGTCGCCCCGCGAGACATCGAGGATGCCGTCGCAGGTATCCGTGGACTCGATATTCGGGGAGCCGGAGTATCCATGCCCTACAAGCAGGCGGTAATTCCGCTTCTTGATTCGGTGGATCACTCTGCCAAACGAATCGGCGCCGTCAATACCATTGTCAACGATGACGGTGTGCTCACTGGGTACAACACGGATTACATCGCAGTCGCGCAGCTGGTGAAAGATCACCAGCTCGCACCCAACTCGCACGTGGCTCTGCGTGGAAGTGGTGGCATGGCAAACGCTGTGGTGGCAGCGCTCACTGATTCTGGTTTTACCGGAATCATCGTCGCCAGGAACCCCGAGACGGGCCCCGCCCTTGCGCAAGCGTACGGGTGGGAATACTCGAAAGATGTGCCCGCCGACGCGGAGATGCTCGTCAACGTCACACCAATTGGTATGAAGGGCCCAAACGAAGACGATCTTTCGTTCTCCCTACAAGAGGTGGAGAGGGCACAGATCATCTTCGATTGCGTGGCGTATCCTGTTGAAACTCCGCTGATTCAGGCAGCCCGACAGGCCGGCAAGAGCATTCTCACCGGCGGCGAAATCATTGCGCTGCAAGCAGCAGAGCAGTTTGAAAAGTACACCGGAGTTCGCCCCACGGCAGCCGATGTGGAGGAAGCCGAGGAATACACACGCAATCCGGATAAGTAGCGAACGATCCTTTCCCGCAGCGCCGCCTGCCCGATACTCGCTTGCGTCCCCGTCGTCCAGGGGTGTCTTTGTAATCCAGGAATTTTTTGCGCTCTCGCACGTTGTAAGGAGAGCACGCTACGGTACTCTATTCGTTGAGCAACGTAGCTTGGGTGAAGCCAGTAAGTATCGGACGAGGGCTGCGGGAAATCCTGACCCGCCTTAGCCGAAGGATTCGCTCTGGTGCAAGGGACAATGAAGCAGACTCTTCAAGCAGATGCCCCGCGTGAGGTACCGTCGATAGAAGAGCAAATGGACGAGGGCACAGTGGTGACTGCATGGGCGCTCAAGAATAAAGACTCGCCGTAGCAGCCCCGATATGAGGCCAACGAAATAGAAATAGGCAGGAAAAAATCAAGATGGGTGCAAGTAATCCAGTGAGCAATTTCTTTTCCAAGGACGACAAAGTCCACGCGAAGGATGGCTCTCGTACCGAAGAGCCGCTCACTCACGCTCCGACAGATCCGAAGGAACTGGAATCGCGTGCTCGCGGCGTAGGAAAGATCGTCGTCTCGGCTTTGGACAAGGCTGTGCAGATTCAGTCCGGCGCGATCACCAAGTATGTCTCCTGGATGAAGAAAAAGAACCCCACCGCTACCCCGGCGGAGCTCCAGCTTGAACTGGACAAGCACTTCAAGAGGGTGGCAACAGCCACGGGTGCAAGCTCGGGGGCTGCGGCCAGTATCCCGGGGATTGGCATGATTTCCGGTGCCGCCGCCGTGAGCGCGGATTCACTGGTATTCCTCGATGCCGCTGCTTTTTACACCATGGCGAGCGCCTTGATCCGGGGCGCCGATATCACCGACCCTGAAAAGCGTCGCAGCCTCATTCTGTTGGTCCTCGCGGGATCGTCTGGAACCGCCATCGTGGACACCCTCCTCGGTGACCTCACGGAAGAAAACGGTGCCTCTACCGCTGCGCTCCTCACCCGTTTTTCGGCACCGAAGCTCAGCGAGATGAACGAGCGACTGGTGAAAACGGCAATGAAGTCCATGAATAAGCGTCTGCGGCGCGCCTGGCTGGGCAAGCTCATGCCGTTGGGGATCGGCGCGGTGCTTGGCTCGGTAGCTAACCGCAAACTTGCGGATAACGTTGTTGAAAGCGCCCGGAACTCCCTCGGGTCCCTCCCACAATCGTTTGCGGATATCGACCCTATCATTGATGGCGAGGTGATTTCGGAATCCGTCGTCGAGGAAAACGCGGACAGCGACACCCCAAATCGCTAGTCAAAACGTGTGACCAGCATCCTGGATAGCAGGCAGTGGACAGCGGTCTAGACCCCGTCCACGGGCGACAGCGTATTCCCGCCGAATACCTGCTGGGCCCGCCCTCATGAGGTTGGTCACCGTCTGCCCTCATTTGTTTCTTTTCTCTACGCAGTCCCCACGCTTACATCCACCGGACTCCACTCGGTTTGCCTCTGGTCACGGTGTCGCGCGTAACCACGTACTTCACGTAAGCAGCACACCCACAGCGAGCTCTCTGGTGACCGCACCCCATCGTCTTGCGGTTTGCACACCCAGCCTGATACCTGTTTATGCAGGTAGAATAGAAGTTCCCTACTGAAAGGTGACTTTCCCGTTGACAGAAAAGACTTCTCAACCACGACGGATTAGGCAGCTTTTTGCCACCATGTGGCAGCGTCCGTGGGTCGCCCTCGCGGCGTTTGCCTCCGCCATCATCACCGTCGCAATCGAGACTGTCATCCCGCTGTTCACCCGAGATGCCGTCGATGTGGCCACGGGAGAGACTACCTCCTCACTGGCGACGGAGTTGATACCCGGCGCAGCCCCCATCACGGCGATCATCATTACGCTGCTCGCGTGCGCAGCCGTCCGCTTCGTGTTCCAGGGCGGACGCAGGTTGTCCGCCGGGTTCCTCGCACATGACACGCAGCACAGGATGCGAGTTGCGGTGTTAGACGCACTCCAGAACCTCGACGGGAGGAAACAGGACTCTATCCGCACAGGCCAGGTTGTCTCGCGGACGATCTCGGACCTCACCATGGTGCAGGCCCTCCTTGCCATGTTCCCCATGGCATTTGGCAACCTTGCCAAACTGTTCTTCACCCTCGCGGTGATGCTCGTCATCTCACCCCTGCTCACCGTCATCGCGCTGGTCAGCGTGCCCGTCCTCGTGTGGATCACGGCGCACTCGCGCTCCGCAGTGTTCGCCGCCACGTGGTCTGCGCAGCAAAAGGCCGCCGACCTCGCCGAACATGTGGAGGAGACCGTCACAGGAGTGCGGGTGGTCAAGGCGTTCGCGGGAGAAGATCGCGAAACCGATGAGCTGGAGCGGCGCGGCAAGGAGCTGTACGCCCACCGGATGCGCAACGCTTTTGTCAGCGCCCGCTACATGCCGGCTCTGGAGCAGGTGCCTCAAATCGCTCTCATCCTCAACATCGTCCTGGGTGGATTTATGGCGATGTCGGGCTCGATCACCATCGGCACCTTTGTCGCCTTCACCACCTACCTGTCAGCGTTGACCATGCTCACCCGCAGCCTGGCCAACATGGTTTTGAGGCTGTCCATGGGGCTTGCATCCATCGACCGGATATACGAGGTCATCGATCTCGTCCCGGATCTGGACGAGCCCGCCCAACCGGTGGATATTCCCGCGGGCCCCTTGGGGTTGCGGGCCGAGCACGTCACGTTTTCCAACCCAGACCGCGAGGTGCTCTCCGGCTTCAGTCTCGATGTCAAGCCAGGAGAAACGGTTGCGTTGGTGGGGCCACCCGGCGCGGGCAAGACAATGTTTGTCCAGCTGGCGTCCAAGTTCTACGCCCCGGCTTCTGGGGCCTTGCAGCTCACGTACCCACGCGCTGATGGCACCGGACAGCTGGACACGCTAGATTTCTCCTCTGTCCATTCGAAGGCCCTCCGCAACCGCGTGACCACGGTTTTTGACGATCCGTTCCTGTATTCCGCGTCGATTCGCCAGAACATCGCCATGGGTGGTGACTATTCCGACGAGGAGGTGGAGGATGCCGCCCGCGCGGCCCAGGCGCACGAGTTCATCATGGAGCTCGAGAATGGCTACGACGAGGTGGTGGGCGAACGTGGGCTAACGCTTTCGGGCGGCCAGCGCCAGCGCATCGCGCTGGCTCGCGCTCTGTTTTCCCGACCGTCTATTTTGCTTCTCGACGATGCCACCTCGGCCATCGATGCGTCCACGGAGGAGGATATTTACTCCGCCCTCAAAGATCTGGGGGATGTCACCATCATCGCGGTGGCCCACCGCTCCTCCACCATCGACCTAGCCAATCGTGTGGCGCTGGTGGAAGACGGCGCAGTGACCGCCATAGGAACGCCCAGTGAAATGGCGCGGCACCCTCGCTACGCGGAACTCATGGATCAGGAGAACGCGCCCGAGCCTGAATCAGAGGGTGACCCGCTGTGTGTTGACTGCGACGATTCGGATATGCCGACGCTGGAGGAGCTGTGGCCGTCGGATGATGTTCCAGCCTCTCCGGTCGGTGGTGAGGCTAGTAGCAATGGTTCCGGCGGGCGTTCGGCACGGACCCGCTCGTCGTCTTCCGGAATGAACGCGATGCGACGCGGCGGTGGCATGGGGATGGGTGGCCCAGGCGGCGCCATGGCAGCGCTCGCCCCGGCGTCTCCTGAACTTCTTGCTCAGGTGGATGCACTTCCCCCTGCGAAAGAAGACCCGAAGGTGGATTCCGCCGAGGCCCGGAAGGAACAGGATGGCCTCCAACTCAAGCCGCTGTTCCGCTCCGCTCGTTGGCTCATCATCGGCGTCATCTTCTTGCTGCTCGTGTCCGTCGCGGCCGACCTCATCTTCCCGCACCTCGTGCGCGTTGCTATCGATGGCGGCATCGTTGCTCAGGATGCCAGCCGGTTGTACGCGATCGCCGTCGTCGGACTCGTCGTCATCGCTGTCGCATGGGCTGTCGGCTACTTCCGGCAAATTCTCACCGCTCGCACCGGTGAGCGGATGCTTTATACTCTCCGGCTGCGCAGCTACGCGCACCTGCAGAGGCTGTCGATGGACTTCTTCGAGCGAACCCAATCAGGCAAGATTATGACGCGCATGACTACCGACATCGATGCGCTCAGCTCCTTCCTGCAGACCGGTCTGGCCCAGGGCGTTGTCGCGTTGACCACCTTGGTGGGCATCATCGCGATGCTTGTAGCAACCGATGCCTCACTGTCGCTGGTCATGGTTGTTGTCATCCCCATCATCGTGCTCGCAACGCTCGTGTTTAGGTCGGTTTCCGCGCGCTTGTACGGCGTGGCCCGGAATCAAATCTCCGAGGTCAATGCGCAGTTCCAAGAGTCGATCAACGGCCTGCGTACCGCACAGATGCACCGCATGGAGGAGTACTCCCTCGACACGTTCACCGCGGCCTCCCGCGCCTACCGGCAGACTCGGATTAAGGCCCAGTTCGCAGTGGCGACGTACTTCCCCGGCATCGCTTTCGTGTACGAGGCAACCCAGGCGGCTGTGCTGTTCTTCGGAGCCCATGCGGTCCTCACGGGACGGCTCACGGCCGGCGTTCTCGTGGCGTTCCTCATGTACATGGGACTGCTGTTCGGTCCGATCCAGGAACTATCGATGCTTTTCGACGGCTACCAGCAGGCCAAGGTGAGCTTCGGACGGATCCGTGAACTGCTTTCCACCAAACCAACGGTGGAAGACAACGGAACCCGCTCGAGTGCAGAAGTAACCCAGGCGGCAACGGGGGCTCTCGAACTGGATGATGTCGACTTCGGCTATTCTTCGTCGACAAGCCTCGTCGCCGAGAACCTCACCGTGAGGATCGAGCCGGGCACAACCGTCGCAGTGGTGGGGACAACTGGTGCAGGCAAGTCGACCATGGTGAAGCTCCTTGTGCGCTTCTACGACCCAGTTGCGGGCACGGTTTCCGCCGGCGGCACCGATATTCAGGAGTTCCCGCTGAGAACGTGGCGTTCCAACATCGGGTTCGTCCCCCAGGAGGCGCACCTGTTTTCCGGCACGATTGCGGATAACATCGCCTACGGAAAGCCCGATGCCACCAGGGAAGAGATCACCGCCACCGCCCGCCGCGTTGGGGCATTGACCGCGATTGCCTCTATTCCCGGGGGATTCACTCACGAGATTGGTGAGCGCGGGATCGGGTTGAGTTCTGGCCAGCGTCAGCTCATCGCTCTCGCCCGGGCGGAGATGCTCAAGCCACCGATCATGTTGCTTGACGAGGCGACCGCGACGTTAGACCCGGCCACGGAGGCGGCGTTCTTGCAGGCCTCTGACCGTGTGACGCGGGGCCGTACGTCCATCGTCGTCGCCCACCGCCTCGCCACCGCCGAGCACGCGAACCGCATCCTCGTGGTGGACAAGGGCGCCATCGTGGAAGACGGCACACACGAGGACCTGGTAGCCGCCGGTGGCCTGTATGCCCGCATGTGGCAGGCGCAAACGCACGACGCGGAGCCCAGCGCTTCCTAAACCCCCGGCCAAAGGTGAACCTTTGGCAGAGTATGCACCCTTGCAGAGTGTGCGCCTTTGACTGGGAGCGAGCGTCTCTGGCAGAGTGCTCGCCTCGGCCGTAAGCGAGAGCTCTGCCGAGTGCGCGCCTGCCACAGCGATGGGTGCGACCACTCATCTCTGATGTCGCACTGACTCAAAGCCCACAAATGTGACGTGTACTACCGGCGGGGCTAAAAGGAGCGATCGGTTACGAAACGCGCCCGAAAGATAGGCAAAAGCTACCTTTCATTCCACCGGGTTTGACTTTGTCGATGGCCCCGCACTCTTGCGCAAAACCACATGACAACCACCCAATTCACCGGGCCCCGGGGGCATCGCAGGGGTGCCTCAAGGCACACTAATTCCCTCCAGAGCGCAGCTTAGGCCTGCCCCGCCTGCACCTGGTAAGCCCCCGTTTGCGGGTTCAGACGGGTTTAAAAAACGGGTGAGAACTGACACAATAATAGGTGCACTCATGTCTGTACTTTTTCTGCGGATCGATCCGCCGACGGAGATTGCGCAGTGCCATTACACTTGGTTAGAAGTACGACATGAAAATTTATCCGCTAGACAAATGAGGCGAGGTTTCTACAGCCGTGACAACCCAAGACTTCGGTGCAAATCAATGGCTAGTCGATGAAATGTACCAGCAGTTTAAGAAGGACCCCTCGTCGGTTGACGACGAGTGGAAGGCCTACTTCTCTAAGGGGGGCACCCCTGAGACTGGACTCACCGATACCACTTCCGCACCCGCCACTAAGAAGGCTCCCACAACGAAGCGGGACCCCCAGCCCCGGGACGAGGAGCAAGCTTCCAACCCCGACGAGGCCAAGTCTGGGCTAGGAATGACGGAGCAAGAGGACCACGATCAGGTCGCCGAGCACGCTTTCGACTCAGCACCTGAAATCAAGCGCCTCAGCGACGCAGAAGAAGAGCTGTGGAAGAAGAAGCTCGAGCACTCACCTCTCAGCAAGATCGCTGACAAGCCCGAGCCCGGCGAGCAGGTGATGAAGGGCATCGCCAAGGCTACCGCCAAGAATATGGACATCTCCCTCGAGGTCCCCACCGCGACGTCGGTAAAGGACATGCCCGCCAAGTTGATGTTCGAGAACCGCTCGATCATCAACGCCCACCTCAAGCGGACCCGTGGCGGCAAGATCTCCTTCACTCACATCATCGGCTGGGCGATTGTCAAGGCTGTTCAGATCCACCCGGCAATGAACGTCAGCTACGAGCAGAAGGACGGGAAGCGTTACTTCGTCACCCCTGAGCACATCAATTTGGGTCTCGCCGTTGACACGACGCAGAAGAACGGCGACCGTGCACTCGTCGTCGCCGCGATCAAGGAATGCGAGAAGCTGAGCTTTGCGGAGTTCGTGGAAAAGTACGAGGACATCGTGGCACGTTCCCGCACAGGCGAGCTCGGACTGGACGATTTCCAGGGCGTCACCATTTCGCTGACCAACCCGGGCGGAATCGGTACCCGCCACTCCGTCCCCCGCCTGACCAAGGGCCAGGGCGCCATCATCGGTGTCGGCGCGATGGACTACCCCGCAGAATTCCAGGGCGCGTCCACCGACCGTCTCGCGGAGATGGGCGTGGGCAAGCTCGTTACTATCACCTCTACGTACGACCACCGCGTCATCCAGGGTGCTGAGTCCGGCGAGTTCCTCACGGACCTGTCCAAGCTGCTTGTCGACGACGCCTTCTGGGACGAGATCTTCCGTGAAATGAAGGTCCCGCATTCCCCGATGCGCTGGGCACAGGATGTGCCGAACACCGGCATTGATAAGAACACTCGCGTCGCCCACCTCATCGAGGCGTACCGCACGCGTGGACACCTCATTGCCGATACCAACCCGCTGCACTACATCCAGCCGGGTGTGTCCGCCCCTGACCACCGCGACCTCGATATCGAGACTCACGGTCTGACCCTGTGGGACTTGGACCGCACGTTCAACGTCGGCGGCTTTGCTGGCAAGGAGCAGATGACGCTGCGCGAGGTGCTGGACAAGCTGTACGCGGCTTACACCCTCAAGGTTGGCTCCGAGTACATGCACATCCTCGACCACGACGAGCGCACCTGGCTCCAGGATCGCATCGAGGGTGGCATCACCCGCCCGTCCCACGCCGAGCAGAAGTACGTGCTGCAAAAGCTCAACGCCGCGGAAGCCTTTGAGAACTTCTTGCAGACCAAGTACATCGGTCAGAAGCGATTCTCCCTCGAGGGTGCTGAATCCCTCATCCCGCTCATGGATGCCGTCATTGACACCGCTGCAGGGCAGGGCCTGGACGAGGCCGTCATCGCAATGCCTCACCGCGGTCGCCTCAACGTTTTGGCCAACATCGTGGGCAAGCCGCTGCGTACCATCTTCAGCGAGTTCGAGGGCAACATGGACCCGGCAGCGCCCGGTGGCTCCGGCGACGTGAAGTACCACCTCGGCGCCGAAGGCGAGCACATCCAGATGTTTGGCGATGGCGAGATCAAGGTCACGCTCGCTGCCAACCCGTCCCACCTCGAGGCCGTCGATCCGGTTCACGAGGGCATCGTCCGCGCCAAGCAGGACGCACTGGACAAGGGCGAGCAGGGCTTCACCGTCATTCCGATCCAGCTTCACGGCGATGCCGCATTTGCCGGCCTCGGCGTGGTGCAGGAGACCCTCAACCTCGCCCAACTGCGTGGCTACACCTGTCTCTTATACACATCTGACGCTGCCGACGAATAGAGAGG
>ERZ1031127.105-NODE-105-length-14258-cov-5.967753_pt1 | contig 14258 bp, 4 predicted proteins | sample MGYA00518224_ERZ1031127 | MGnify/ENA primary metagenome ERZ1031127 (study PRJEB33718, sample SAMN03159757) | human skin metagenome | collected 2014-05-20 | study: EMG produced TPA metagenomics assembly of the PRJNA266117 data set (Human skin bacterial metagenome... | reverse complement strand
CTGAGGCCATCGGCGTCATCGTGGCCCTCATGGTGCTCATCATTACCTTCGGCTCTGTCGTCGCGGCGGGCGTACCTATCCTCACGGCGCTGCCGGGGGTGGGCCTGGGCATGGGTGCCATCCTTCTCACCACGCGGTTTGTCAGTCTCAATAACACCACCCCGGTTTTAGCCATGATGATCGGCCTGGCCGTGGGCATTGATTATGCGCTATTCATCTTGGCTCGCTTCCGGGCGGAAAAGCGGCGCATGCCCTGGGACGAGGCCGCAGGCATGGCGGTGGGAACTGCGGGCAGCTCCATTGTTTTTGCTGGCACTACCGTCTTTGTCGCACTCATAGCGCTGACTTTGGTGCGCATCCCGTTCCTCAGCTGGATGGGAATTTCCGCCGCCTTCACGGTGCTCGTGGCCGTGTTGGTGGCGCTTACCCTGCTGCCCGCGATCATGGGCGTGTTCGGTGGCAAGGTATTTGGCTGGCAGCCCGCGTTCTTGCGCCGCCGCCAGGAGAAACTCCAGCAACCGGAGGCCCGCACTCTCGGGCGACGGTGGGTGGAGACCGTGCATCGGGTGCCCGGATTGTTCCTTGTCGGGGTGGTTATCACGCTGGGCCTCATGTCTACCCCGGTGCTCCACCTCAACCTCGCGCTCCCCGTTGATGCGGTGGCCAATAAGGAAACCACGCAGCGGCAGGCCAGTGATCTCATGCAGAGTGCCTTTGGGCCTGGGATCGATGCGCCGTTCCTTGTGGTGGTGGACGGCCATAACGTGAACACCAATGCCGAGGCTTTGCAGCCGTTTAAAGTCGATGGTGAGGTCCCACGCGAGGCGGCCTACATGTACATTGTCCAGCAGCTCAAGAATCACCCGGACGTGAAGCACGTGCAAATCGCGGGGATGAACGAGGACGGCACAGGAGCGCAACTGCTCCTCACCCCGCGCACCGGCCCCACAGATCACGCCACCACCAGGCTGTTGGAATCGCTCCGCAGCCAGCAGCAGGCCATCGAGGAGGCCACCGGCGTGACGATGGGTGTTACGGGTCTCACGCCGATCATGCAGGACATCACCACGCAGCTGGAAAAGGCAATGCCCATCTACCTCTTGGTTGTGGTGGGGCTGGCGATCGTCTTGCTTTTCATCGTGTTCCGCTCGATTGCGGTCCCCATCGTCGCCGGTCTCGGCTTCTTGCTCTCGGTCGGCTCGGCGTTCGGTGTCACCATCCTGGTGTGGCAGGACGGCCTGTGGGGGCTCGTGGGCACGCCCGGGCCGCTGGTGAGCTTCATGCCGATCTTCCTCATCGGTATCTGCTTCGGCCTGGCCATGGATTACCAGGTGTTCCTGGTCACCCGGATGCGCGAGCACTTTGTCAAACACGGCAGTGATGAGCACGGCGCCTTCACTCCCACGGAGGCGAGTGTGGTGGAGGGATTCACCTTGGGCGCTCGGGTGGTCACCGCCGCTGCACTTATCATGATCGCTGTGTTTATCGCCTCCATTGACCAGCCCCTCCCGTTTGTCAAGGTGTTCGGTTTCGCGTTGGCCTTCGGTGTGCTTTTCGACGCTTTCTTCGTGCGCATGACTCTGGTACCTGCGGCTATGTTCCTGTTGGGGCGGGCTACGTGGTACATGCCCAAGTGGCTGGATAGGATTCTGCCCACCATCGACATCGAAGGCGAACAACTGGAAAAGGAATATGAGCTTTCGCATTAATCACACCCATGGTGCCGCGCGCACCGGTGTCATCTCTACGCCCCACGGCGATATTCACACGCCCGCGTTCATCCCGGTAGCTACTAAGGCGACGGTGAAGACGCTCACCCCGGAGCAGATCCGCTCCACGGGTGCGCAGGCGATTCTCTCCAACGCGTACCACCTCTACCTGCAGCCGGGCCCGGATATCGTCGACGAAGCCGGCGGCGTGGCCAAGTTTGAAAACTGGAACGGCCCCACGTACACCGATTCCGGCGGTTTCCAGGTGATGAGCTTGGGTGTGGGATTCAAGAAAGTCCTTGCGATGGAGATCGCCGACCTTACGGAGAAGGACATCCGTGCCGCCAAGAAGGACCGGATGGCGAGAGTGGACGAGGACGGCGTGGATTTCCGTTCCGTTATCGATGGCTCCAAGCACCGCTTCACACCAGAGAAGTCGATGGAGATCCAGCATCAGCTCGGTGCAGACATCATCTTTGCGTTCGACGAGCTCACCACCCTTATCGATACCCGCCAATACCAGGAGAACTCCGTCGCCCGTACGCACCGGTGGGCGAAGCGCTGCCTGGAGGCCCACGAGCGTCTCTCTAATGAGCGCTCGCACCGTCCCGAACAACAGCTGTGGGGGGTGGTACAGGGTGCCCAATACCAGGATCTACGCAGGCGGGCCGCCCGCGGGCTCATGGATCTGGACCGCGAAGCCCGCGCAGCAGGTCACCGCGGCTTTGATGGCTTCGGCATTGGTGGCGCGTTGGAGAAGCGCTCCCTGGGCACCATCGTCGGCTGGGTGACGGATGAGCTTCCTGAGGACAAGCCTCGCCACTTGCTGGGGATTTCCGAGCCAGACGACATCTTCGCAGCAGTGGCCGCCGGTGCGGACACCTTTGACTGCGTGGCTCCTACACGCCTGGGCAGGCGCGGTGGCGTGTACACCCTGGACGGTCGCTTGAACCTGAAAGCGGCTCGCTTCAAGCGGGATTTCACGCCCATCGACGCTGAGCTCGGCGGTTACGTCAGTGAGAATTACACGCGCGCCTATATCCACCATCTTCTTAAAGCTAAGGAATTCTTAGCGGGCACCCTGTGTACCATGCACAATCTGTTCTTTGTGGTGAAGCTCGTGGATAGCATCCGTCACCACCTTGAGCAGGGCACATTTGAAGAGTATCGCGACGAATTTATGTCGCGCTACTACGCTCGTTCCTAGAATGTGGGCCCGTTCGGACACTGTGGTTTACCCCCTGAAAGGGCTAGCCAATAGGTTAGTTCTTAGGAAAAAACTCTAATCCTTAAGAAACCTCAGAACTGGATGCACAGGCTTGCGTTTTACCAGCATGAATAGTGAATGTTCTTACAAGGCGGGAGGAGTGCTTCCTCTCATCTTCACAGGTAAAACGGTGTAGGTGGGCTGTGCTTTTCGCGGACTTCTTCATGCTCGGCTGTTTAAGGTGCTTGCTCCTGAGAAGAAACTGAGTAAAGTCTGAGCAAAGGGTTTTACTCGTTGATATGCGATTCAGTTTTGCACGAGGGTGAGTCCTTGAATGCAAACACCAAGCAAATTTTGAAGAAGGACCAGGCAATGAAAAAGCGCAAGATTTCTCGGTGGAGTGTCTCTGGCTCCGCCATGTCCGGATTGGGAGCATCCAGCTTCTTCCGGTCCCTCACAGCCCTCGGCGTAGCAACCGCTATGACCGTCTCCGGCCTCCAAGCAGTAAGCAATGGTCCCGTCGCCAACGCTGCCGAGACCGCCACCACTGCTCCGGCCGCCGCCCCAGCAAAGGCTAAGGCGAAGGCAGCACCGGGCACCTCCGTTGAGACGGCAATCGCCTCTGATGCCATCGCTAGCGGCCAGGTAAAGAGCGTATTTGATCTTCAGATGGGAAGATTCATTGCTTCCGGTCACGCGTTCACCATGGATGCCACCACCGCGTCGTACGGTGGCGTGAACGATAACTCCGCTAACACCCGCGTTCCCGAGGGCACCAAGGTTTATGCCCAGTGGATTGATAGGAAGGGCGGGGCCGTTTCTCCTATCTATGTCACCGAGACTCATGATCTGGACTGGGGTAAAGGAACCCAGGGGGGCGTGGGTACCTTTGCTGTGGCGTTCCCGCAGTACACCGATGCCGCCGGCGAGCAGCATGAGTACAACCCCGGTGCTGGCGACCGCGTCAAGTTCTGGGTCCAGCCGTCCCCCAGCAAGCGTGGCAACAAGCTTGAGATGATCCGCGTTGTCCCTGGTGCGTTCCCCGGCTACAACAAGTCGAATTCCCGCCCAGCGGGCTCGACTATGAACATCAACACGAACAACCTGCAGAACGTCGGTATCTTCCTGTACGAGTTCCCGGGCGACTACATGTTCTCCAAGAGCGTGAACAAGGACACCTCCGGCCCGCGTGTTAAGGGTCGTGTGTGGCACGAGGCTGGCGATGCCAACCTGTCTACCGGCCCAGGCTTCGACTCCGTCACCGGTGGGGACATCCCCGCTGCTGGCTACACCGTCGAGTTCACTGGTCTTACCGAGGCTGGTCGCGAGGCTATCGAGGGTGCCACCAAGGGCATGACCCGTGACGAAGAGGCCACCAAGGTCAAGGAGATCATCGAGGCTCACCCCGAGTACGTCACGGGCACCAACACCACTGAGGTGGGTGCCGATGGTTGGTACGAGCTCAATATGCCGGCTGGCACCGATAAGTACGCGCTTTACGGCGTGGTGAAGAATCCCGCTGGCGAGATCGTCCAGGCGTACAGCTCGTACACCACTCCGGTGTTTGGTGCCCCGAACCGTTTGGGTTCTGTGGCCCCCGCCGCTATCGCCTCCCCGGATGCTCCCGGCTGGTTCAACGTGCACTTCGCTGTGTCGGATTACAAGACGGTCACTCTTGATATTCCGAATTACAACCTCACCAACAACCCTGCCACAAAGGGCGACACTCTTACTGTGAAGCTCGATGGCACGCTGCCGGTGTTCCCCAATAAGATTGTGTGGACCGACAGTGAGGGCACTGAGCTCAAGACGTGTGAGATCAAGGACCTGAAGGACGCGGATAACTGCTCCATCACCGTTCCCGAGGATTTCAAGGGCAAGACCATTTACACGGCTACCCTCCACTCTGGTAACAACATCGTTGCTGCCGATTCCGCGCTTGTCACCGATAAGCTGAAGGATTCTGACGATGACGGTATCCCGGATCGTCTCGATCCCGATGCTGATAACGATGGCGTGAACAACGACGATGAGATCGCCGCCGGCCTCGATCCTTTGGATCCGTTCTCCAACGGCACCAAGGACAAGGACGGCAACCCGGTTTCCGATGGTGACTTCGATTCCGATGGCGACAAGCTGTCCAACTCCAAGGAGTCCGACGTTCCGGAGGGTCCCGTCAAGGACACCGACGGTGACGGCCTGGCTAACCCCGGCATCACCGACAAGAACAACAACAAGGTTGCCGACCTCATTGAGGGCAAGGATACTGACCGTGACCAGATTCCGGACTCCATCGACCCGGACGCTGATGGCGACGGCATCAACAACGATGACGAAAAGGCTGCTGGCCTCAACCCACTGGATCCCTACTCCGGTAAATACAAGGATAAGGACGGCAAGCCGGTTAAGGACGGCGAGGGCGACGAGGATGGCGACGGCATCAAGAACGCCGACGAGTCCGACGTTCCCTCCACTCCGGTTCCGGATACTGACGGCGACGGCCTGGCCAACCCCGGCATCACCGATAAGACCGGCAAGGTTGGCGATGACGGTAAGCAGAGCCCGAACGGCGTTGCTGACCTCATCGAAAAGCTTGACACCGATGGCGACGGAATCCCGGATAACGAGGATCCCGATGCCGATAACGACGGTGTCAACAACAACGACGAGATTGCCGCTGGTCTTAACCCGCTGAACCCGACCTCCACCGTGGACAAGGACGGCAAGCCCGTCAACGATGGCGAGCTGGACTCCGATAAGGACGGCAAGTCCAACAAGGACGAGTCCGATGTCAACGTCAAGCCGAACGGTGTGAACCCGGACGGCACCGCCAAGGTCGACATCACCGATAAGAACAACAACAAGATCGCTGATCTTATCGATGCCGACAACGACGGCGACGGTATCGCGAACAACCTGGATCCTGACGCTGATAACGACGGCATCAACAACAACGACGAGATCGCCGCTGGCCTCGACCCGCTCAACCCCGACACCGACGGTGACGGCGTGAAGGACGGCGACGAGGACTACGACGGCGACGGCATTAAGAACGCCGACGAGTCGGATGTCAACGTCAAGCCGAACGGTGTGAACCCGGACGGCACCGCCCTGGTTCCGATCACCGATAAGAACGACAACCGCATCGCTGATCTCATTGAGAAGCAGGACACCGACGGCGACGGGATCCCGGACAACGAGGACCCGGATGCTGATGGCGACGGCATCAACAACGATGACGAGAAGGCAGCGGGTCTCGACCCGCTCAACCCCGACTCCAACGGTGACGGCATCAAGGACGGCGACGAGGACTACGACGGCGACGGAATCAAGAACGCCGATGAGTCCGACGTTCCGGAAGGCCGCGTTAAGGACACCGACGGTGACGGCCTGGCCAATCCAGGCATCACCGATAAGACCGGTGGCAAGGACAACAACAACGGCCCGAACGGCGTTGCTGATATCGCCGAAAAGAGCGATATGGATGGCGACGGAATCCCGGATAACGAGGATCCCGACATTGATGGCGACGGTGTGAACAACGCCGACGAGAAGGAAGCTGGCCTCGATCCGCGCAACCCCGACACCGATGGTGACGGCGTGAACGATGGCGACGAGGATGCCGATGGCGATGGCAAGACCAACGCTGAGGAGTCCGAGGTTCCGGACGGTCCCGTTGCTGATAAGGACGGCGACGGCATCGCCGATCCGGACATCACCGATAAGAACGGCAACGGTACGGCCGATATTGTTGAGGCTGACACCGATGGCGATGGCATCCCGGATTCTGAGGATCCGGATGTTGATGGCGACGGTGTGAACAACAACGATGAGATCCGCTCGGGCCTCGACCCGAAGAAGGCTGATTCCGACGGAAACGGCATTCCCGACGGCGAAGAAGACACCGACAAGGACGGCATCAAGAACTCGGACGAGTCCGATACCAACGTCAAGCCGAACGGTGTGAACCCTGATGGCACTGCCAATGTTCCGATCACCGATAAGAACGGTAACAACGTTCCGGATATGAACGAGGCAGAGACTGCAAAGTGGATTGGCAAGTACGATTCGCAGCAGCCGCAGCCTGGCACCACCGTTATGGTGACGCCTGAGTTCGACAACACCTACACCTCGGAGAACGAGCGTGGCGCGGCCCCGGCTGGCACCACCTTCGAACTGGATCCGGCTACGGTTCCTGAGGGCTGGACGGTGACGGTTGATCCTTCCACCGGTAAGGCTACGGTTGTTGTTCCTGCCGATGCTCAGTCCAACTTCACCAAGACCATCAAGGTGAAGGTGAACTACCCGGCGGCTGAGACCAATAAGGCCACCCAGAAAGAACTCGAGCTCAAGGTGACGCCGGCCGCCAAGCAGGTGGCTGATACCAAGACGATCATCGAGAACTGCATCGACCCGTCCGAGTGGTACGCCAACCCGCTGCTGTACCTGGTTCCGCTGGGCCTCATTGCCCTGGCAACGCAGGTGAACCTGCCGCTTCCGGAGTCCATCCAGACGCAGCTCAACTCGATCCGGATCACTGACCCGAACAACCAGCCTCAGTGGCTGAAGGATGCTAACGCGCAGCTGGCTGCCATGGGCTCCAACGTGAACGTGGCCGGTATCCTCTCCATCCTTGGCCTCGTTGCTGCGGCCTCCATCGTGGGCATGTACTACGCCACCAAGTGCCTCAACGGTGAGGCATGGAAATTCACCGGCATGTCCTCCGGTCTCGACAACAAGGGCACCGAGGGAGAGGGCGAAGGAGCCAACGGCTCCAGCATCAAGTCCGAGAAGACGACGCCGACCTCCACTCCGGAGACTTCGACGTCCGAGCAGCCCGAGGCTACGGAGGGCACCACCACTGGCAGTGAGAGTGAACCCACCGAGTAAAAACGAGGATGAGTGAGTAAGGTTCCGGCGTGCACGCCACGCCGGAACTGTGCTGAGGGCAAGCAGGACCGCCTCAGAACCATCCGCTAGAATTATTTAAAGCTCCGCATCTGGTCCTGCGGAGGCTCCCGAACCACCGGTTGGTGGTTCGGGAGTTTTTCTTTGTCCAGCAGTGGAACGGGAGACTGTTTCTCAGAAAAATGTCGACTAGGGTAGGGGTAGCTGAGAAAATATGAGAAAAGAACTAATGAATCCTGGTGGATTATCTGAAACTGTTTAACGGCGCAGTATAGGGGGTAAAAAACGGGGGAGTGAAATTAATAATAACTCAGTTTGCATGTTAGCAAAGTGTTGGGATGATAAACCTGAGGTTAACCTGCGAGCGTACGGGGGTAGCTAGAGGTTTCATGTTGTGGGATAAGTACTTGAAACTGAGAAAAACCTGAGTAAAATCTAAATCCGTATTGTTTCCAAAACAAAAGGTTGTGCGGAGACTTTTACGCGATGCACTCGGGATCAGATCATTGGGCTCGTGGTGTGAAATGTATGAACGTCCGGGCGTGCGCGCCCAAGGATCAAGGAGAACAATGAGTAAGACTCTCAAGAGGGCAACGTCCATTGGCGTGGCGGTGTCGCTTGCTTTCACAAGTGTGTACGCGGTGGCGACACCGGTAGTGGCCCAGGTGGCCAATTCCGCTAGCGTGTGGAATAACGAGGCGAGCTACTCCACAGCTGCGGCTATCGATGCCGATGCCATCGCCAGTGGTGAGGTAAAAAACGTCAATGACCTTCGCTTTGCCACCTACGTGGTGTCCGGCCACAGCTACTACATGGATTCCACGACCGCATCGTTCAGTGGGGCACCGGATAACTCTACTAACACGGCACTCCCGGAGGGTACCACGGTGTACCTCCAGTGGATGGATAAGGATGGCTTCGTTTCACCGATTTACTCTGCAGTAACGCACAATGTGGAGTGGGGAATTGCCAACCAGGGTGGAGACGGCCTGTGGGCGTTCAGCCTCCCCAAGCTCAAGGACGCGCTTGGGCAGGAGCACGAGTTTGATCCGAAAATGGGCGATCAGTTCCGCGTGTGGGTGGAGCCGTTCGTTAACGAGCGGGGTAACACCGTCGAAATGGTTCGCCAGGCTCCCGGAATGTACCCGTCCTTCAGCGCAAGCAACAGGCTGCCCGCCGGTTCGACGATGAACATCAACAAGTTCAACGTCCAAAACGCGGCGGTATTCATGTTTGAGCAACCCGGAAATTACATGTTCAACCAGAACAAGGGTGAATACCGCCAAACGGATAACTGGGTGTCCGGCACGGTGTGGTTGGAGAGCGGAGAGGCCACGTTGGGTACCGGGCCGAGCTTTGGCTCCAGGGATGTGGCCGCCGAGGGCTACACGGTGGAGATCACCGGCCTGAGCAACGCCGGCCGTCGCGCCATCAACGCGGCTACGTATGGTCAGCCGCGCAGCCAGTGGCAGAACATCACCAAGAAGATTCTCGAGGCTAACCCGGGCTACATTATGGGCACGTCCACCGCAAAGGTGAAGGCAGACGGCACGTACAGCATGTGGCTGCCGTGTTACACCGATCCGGCATCTCTCTACGGCGTTGTGCGCGATCCGCAGGGCAATATCGTTCAGTCCTACAGCGCGTACACCACTGCGCAGTTCCTCAGCCCGAATGAGCTGCAGTCGGTGTCGCCCGCAGCAGTTCCTTACTTTGTCAGTGGCGGGTGGAAGAATGTCAACTTCGCTGTCGTTCCGTATAAGGAAGTCACCCTCGACATTCCCAACTACAATGCCACCGATAAGCCGGCCCTCCCTGGGGCCACCCTGGACGTCGTGCTGACCGGAACGCTGCCACCGTTCACCAACAAGATCGTGTGGAAGGACAGCGACGGCAAGGAGCTCAAGTCCTGCGAGATCAACGCTCTCAGCGATGCAAAGAACTGCTCTCTTGAGATTCCCGCTGATTTCAAGGGTTCCACCATCATCACCGCCACTTTGGTGAGCGGGCCGAACATTGTGGCCGCCGATTCGGTGCTTGTCAGTGACAAATTCAAGGACACCGATGGAGATACTATCCCTGATTACCTCGATCCGGATGCTGATGGCGATGGTGTGAACAACAACGATGAGATCGCTGCTAAACTTGATCCGCTGAACCCCTTCTCCAATGGCACCAAGGATAAGGACGGCAAGCCGGTGTCCGATGGTGACTTTGATAGTGACGGTGACAAGATCCTCAACAAGGACGAGTCCGATACGGATGTTCGGGTTGATGGCACTAACAAGGACGGCTCCGCCAAGGTACCGATCACGGATAAGAACAACAATGGTGTTGCTGATCTCATCGAGAAGCAAGATACCGATCACGACGGAATCCCGGACGATGAGGACCCGGATGCCGACAACGACGGAATCAACAACGATGACGAGAAGGCCACGGACGGTGTTCTTGACCCGTTGAACCCGGATAGCAACGGTGACGGTATTCGCGACGGGGAGGAGGACTTTGACAAGGACGGCATTAAGAATGCTGACGAATCCTTGGTTCCCGAGGGCAAGGTGAAGGACAAGGACGGTGACGGGCTTGGCGACCCAGGCATCACCGACAAAACCGGTGGTAAGGATAACAACAACGGTCCCAACGGTGTCGCCGATATCATCGAAGGCCGTGACACAGACGGCGACGGGATTCCGGACTACCTCGATCCCGATGCCGATGGTGACGGTGTGAACAACAACGATGAGATCGCTGCTAAGACTAATCCGCTGAACCCCGATACAGACGGCGATGGGATTAACGATGGTGACGAGGACACAGACGGGGACGGGATCAAGAACCGCGACGAGTCGGACACCAATGTGAAGCCGAACGGTGTGAATACCGATGGCACCGCCAAGGTTGAGCCTACGGACCGGAACAACAACAAAGTGCCGGACATCATTGAGAAGTCCTACGCGCCGTGGATTGGCAAGTACAACCCGCAGTTCCCGCAGCCCGGCACGGAAGTTACTGTGACCCCCGAGTTCGATGACACGACGACATCCGTCACCGAGCACGGCGCTGCACCGGCTGGCACAACGTTTACGCTTGATCAGTCGTCTGTTCCCGCGGGATGGGACGCTACCGTCGATCCCACAACTGGTAAGGCACGTGTGACGATCCCCAAGGATGCCACCACGGGGATCACCTCAACCATCAAGGTGAAGGTCAGCTTCCCCAAGGAGGCAGCGAACGAGGCCTCGCAGAAGGAGCTCGAGCTCGCAATCACGCCGAAGAACGAGACGATTTCTCAGCAGACGATCATTGAAAAGTGCATCGATCCGAAGGACTGGTATGCCAACCCGCTGCTGTACCTCGTTCCGCTGGGGCTCATCGCCCTGGCAACGCAGGTGAACCTGCCGCTTCCGGAGTCGGTCCAGGCGCAACTCAACAGCCTGCGCAGCTCCGAGCCTGGCGATCAGCCACAGTGGCTGAAGGATGCTAACGCGCAGCTGGCTGCCATGGGCTCCAACGTGAACGTGGCCGGTATCCTCTCCATCCTTGGCCTCGTTGCTGCGGCCTCCATCGTGGGCATGTACTACGCCACCAAGTGCCTCAACGGTGAGGCATGGAACTTCACCGGCATGTCTTCCGGTTCGAGCGACACAAACACCGACGGGGACAACGGCTCCTCCGACAAGTCCAAGAAGCCGACCACGACCCCCACTTCCGAGGCGCCTACCTCGGAGGCCTCTAAGCCCGCCACGGGGGACAAATAAGAATAAGGAAGATTGAGGGTGATGAGAGTATTCTTAATATATTGGATTCACCTTGGAGGTAAGCAGGACCGCCTTCTTCGCTTCCGCTAAAAATAATGTGCAAGCTCCGCATCTGGTCCTGCGGAGGCTCCCGAACCATCAGGTGGTGGCTCGGGAGTTTTTTTATGTGGACCGGTCACAGGAGCCCGGGTACCGACTCACCCAAAGCTTAAGAAACGATAAGAATAAGGGGTGGGTGACGCATGAAGGCGCGTGATTAACCAGGGGAATCGTAAACCGCTTAACGCAGAACCTGAGTGTTTATAACAATATGGGAACAAAGGTGTGGACAGCACGGGTCTTTCATGGAACTGCAGGTCATTGGCGTTTAGAAATTTGCACACAGGGAGTGCAAAACTTGGTAAGCTAATAAACACTCAGTAAAATATAAGAACAGCGAAGCAAACATGAGAATTGTTAAGGAAACTTCGCGGTGAATTACCGAGCACCAGCGTTGAACGGGACCCCGGCTCAAAGGAGAGTGAGAAGCATGCACATGAGAATGCCTGCACTCCTCGTGCTGTCCTCTGCGCTTGCGCTGATCGCCCAGGTGGGTGGGGACGTGCCACAGGTGCTCGCTGCCGATTCGGTATCGTCCGCCACTACCTCAGTCGCCAGCACGCAGCCGGTTCCCGCAGACGGGTTAGCTGGTGAATCGGTGCAAGCGCCGGGGGAGCCCCGCGTGGGAACCGCGGTGGTGTCAGGGCATGCACGCTATGCCGGCGTGGGGCCGGGCGATGCTGGGCCCACCAGCAGTACTGGTGCGGTACCGGAGTTCACGCCGGTGTACCTCCAGTGGTTGGGTGGTGACGGCTTCGTCTCCCCGGTGTACGCAACTGTTACGCACACGTCCGCGGGGGAGTGGGCGTTTGATCTCCCACTCGCGCGGGACGCGGTAGGGAGAGTACATCGCTTCGACCCAGGGCGCGGGGATACGTTCCGTGTGTGGATGGACCCTTTCACCAATGAGCGAGGCAATACGGTGACTATGCTCGGGCGGCCCACGGGAGGACCGCATGGGGCGGGGGCCGGTGCCCAGACCGATTCCTCCAGAGATGTGACGATTTCCCTCTTCGAGCACCCCGGCGCCTACATGTTTGGGGAGCGGCCGGCCAGTGGTGATTCACCAGCGGGGACGATGGTGAAGGTAGCAGGTGTCGTGTGGTTCGAATCCGATGCCAACGCGTCTGTTGGTCATCGTGATAGGGGAGTGGGCGATCGCGCAGCCCGGGGGTACGCCGTGGAGTTTTCGGGGCTGAGTGCTGCGGGTAGCCGGGAAATCGCTGTTGCTCTATCGAGAGACCCTCGGGGTGACCAGGAGAATATAACGAGGAAGATTCTCCTGGCTCATCCCGAGTTCATCACGGGCACGGCCACGGCCAGGATAGGTGCCGATGGTCGGTACTCACTGTTGCTTCCGCAGGATACGGATCCGCAGTCGTTGTACGGTGTCGTTCGTGACGTGCAGGGGAACATCGTCGAAGCTATCGGTCCTTATTCCACGCCCCGGTTTACAAGCCCCAAAGAATTCGGTAGTTCTGCACCGAATAACCCCGAGTTGACAGACGCGGGCTGGGAAAATGTCAACTTCGCAGTGGTGCCGTGGGGGAACGTTACCGTGGAGATTGTTGGTAAGGATTCATTGAATAGACGTGTCGTACCGGGGGAGAACCTCGAGGTGCGACTGACAGGAAAGCTTCCACCGTTTGTGAACACACTCGAGTGGAGGAATGACACCGGCGCGCTGCTCTCTACCTGCGTGATCGAGGTCATTAATGCCGCGGCGAGCTGCTCCTTGGCTCTTACTTCAGCTCGCCGTGGACCGACGTTCTACTCCGTCGGGCTTGTGTCCGGTTCCACCCTCGTCGCCGCAGATTCGGTGGCGGTGGGAGGGACCGGCACGGTGTCACCACCCAAGAGTAGTCGCATTCACGTCGGCTTTTCCTAGGCTTATCGACGCCTCGAGGGACGGTCGGCTTGCCCGTCGCCGTCATGCACAACTAGATAGACTCCCCGGTTCGCGCTGTGGCCGGGGCTTGTGCTGGGGAAACCGTGTCCCGGCACGAAACAAAAACCTCCGCAATCGGATCCTGCGGAGATGCCAGGAGCAGACAAAAAGGCGGTCTGCCTGGCAACCACAATGTGGCACCGAGGTGAACACTGCCTCGGTGCCACATTAGTATGGGACGCATGTACTCACCAGCAGGGCGCTACGCGCCGAGCCCATCGGGGGACCTGCACATCGGCAACCTGCGCACCGCGCTAGCTGCGTGGCTGGACGCGCGGGCATCTGGGCGTCGGTTCGTGTTGCGCATCGAGGACGTGGACGAGCAGCGCAGCTCCCGCGAGACCGCGCGGCGGCAAATCGAACACCTCGCGGCACTGGGGATCGAGTGGGATGGTGAGCCCGTCTACCAGCAGGACCGGTACGCACTCTACGAGGAGGCGCTCACGCGCCTGCCCACCTTCGAGTGCTACTGCACGCGGAAGGACATCCGCGAGGCCACCCGCGCTCCGCACACGCCGCCGCATTTCTACCCGGGCACGTGCATCGGAATACAAGCACCGAAGGAGGTGGGGGATCGCACCCCGGCGGTGCGGTATCTTGGGGGAGGGGAGGCGACTATTTACGAC
>ERZ1031127.104-NODE-104-length-14596-cov-5.591225_pt1 | contig 14596 bp, 15 predicted proteins | sample MGYA00518224_ERZ1031127 | MGnify/ENA primary metagenome ERZ1031127 (study PRJEB33718, sample SAMN03159757) | human skin metagenome | collected 2014-05-20 | study: EMG produced TPA metagenomics assembly of the PRJNA266117 data set (Human skin bacterial metagenome... | reverse complement strand
TGTGTCAACTGTCATGTACAAAACCGCAGAGCCAAGGTGTCAACTAAGTACTGACGCAGGACACTGTCTGGGGCGCGGTGTGATCAGTCCGGACATACTTGACAGTTTGAGTCGCGACATGGTTGACAGTTGGCCCCATCGGTTGAGAACACAGTTCCCAGCTGGTGGGGCTTCTGCGTTGGTGGGGGGCGGTGTTCCAGATTGTGGTGGGTTGGTAGCATCTGCCGTACCGGCTTGGATGTGGTGATGCGGAATGCGAAAACCGGAGGCGCATGTGGGAGCCTCGCTGCCACTTGTGCCTTAGCGTGCCAGCTGTGCGTAGCCCCATTGCCGGATCGGTGAAACCAGCGGGATGCGTCTGACACGGTGATGCCCTGGCATCGTATCGCGCGGTTTGTGGAGGTGTTCATGGCTTATGGTGTCATGGAATGTGCCGACTATGTCGCGACTGATCTGTCACCTATCACCGCCTGCCTGGCGGTGACACAAAATGTCAGCGATGTCTCGACTGACCTGCCAGCTATCACTAACAATCCCGCAGAACCAGACTGTCAACTTTGTGATGACGCACAACAGCTTCAACTCAAACTCGTAAGAGAAGCAAACGCCCCACCATGTTGGTGGGGCGTCGCGGTAAGTGCGGTACAAACGCGGAATGGGGATCCGCTTAGCACGGGTTGTGAGTCTGTGACTCGGCCCGTGAGAAGCCGGCTATCTAGTCTGTGACTACGGCTCGGCATCTGGTTTTTGGCCACTTTGTCTTGCCAATTCTGTCCAAGATTTCTCGTGACTTGTCTGCAGTTTTAGCAGGTTAGTCCGGCAATCAACAAAGTAGGTTTCACCTAGTATGGCAGCGATATCCTTTGCTAGTCGTGCCTTTGGCGTTCTGTCCTCCAGGAAACTTTCAAGACCATTGTCTTCTATTTTTTTCCTAGCATGAAAAACAGCGCTCGCTAACAAGTCCGCAATCTGCAAAGCGGAGCACGTTCTTGAATCCAGGCTCACGGCTGCGACAACTCGTTTGTTCCCAAAACGCGAATTGAGAGATGTAGCGAGTTCATCGCCGTAAGAAACTCCCTGAGGAACATCGATATGATCCATCATGACCACACTCGCCTCGCGACGGACAATGAGCCCTCGAAGCAATCGATCCGTTGCAAAAAGGTGTCCCTGCCGCTGATCTCTACCAGACCAGGAATCAAAATGCCGCTTATCAAGGACGAAAGCGCCAAAAGTACATCCGCTGGCCACCGCCTCAGAAAAGATCTCCGCCAAGGATTGGCTCGGAGTTACGCGTGACCTTGGAGAACTTAATCTCATCCGCTTTTGTAAATCTATTCCGATCTCGACAAGCTTGAATCGCTGGAGACAGCCTATCGGGGTCGGTTGTCCGCACTGCGGCCACCACGAAGTGTTTCCCTAATGTTCCCTTGCTCCCCGCCTCATCAACGAAATGCACGGTGCCTTCTGCAGAAAGTGGAAGGTAAACCTGGGGAGGACGCGGAGAAGAAGAACTGTTCATGAGTCTGTGCTATCGATTTAGCGAGATTACCAACTTGACCCCATTTCACAGGTGTCAACCAAGCTGTGCCTTGGACAGGGTGATCCCGCACGCACACAATTGATTGAAGGCTCTCCGCCTCAGATCACCCCATTCCACCGTCTTCCTCATCGCCGGCCGCTAGGGTTAGAAGCATGAGTATTCTCTCCACCATTGTTTCCGCACTCACCTCCGCGTGTATCGCCACGGGCGCGCCCGTGTGCGGCGATGCCTACGAGGCGGCTGCCGGTTTCCTCCCCGCCGAGGCGTTCGCAACGCAGCAGGCAGATGGGTACGCCAACGTCGATGCCGCACTCTTTGGCCCCGGGTTCCTCGCCCAGGTGGGGCCGCACGCGCAGGCGCTGTGCCAGGTGACGGCCGAGGGCGCAACGTGCAGGGCGGATGCCGCGGTGAAGGAGCCGGTGCACCCCTTAGCAGCAGGGAATCACGCGGGCCTCAACGCGGTGACTTCCACCGCGACCGGCATCGGCTGGACGCACCTCGATGCCACCGCCCGCGGCAACCTGCGGCTCACGGAGGGCAAGCGCGTCCAGGTGGGAGACAACTACTGCAAGGTGGAGCCCGACCGCGTCATCTGCGGCACCGGCGCGGCAAGCTTTACCCTCACCGAAAACGAGGCCCGCCGCTAGGCGCGACGGGTGGCAGCGGTGCCGGCCTACTCTGCCTTGAGCACCGGGATGCCAATCCCCTCGGACGGCTGCACCACGACGAAACCGGGGCCGAAGAAACGCATCTGGAACGCCTCGCCGGAGCCACGGCCGATGAGCGTATTGATATTGATGTCCGTGGTGATCTCCGGGGTGAGGTTGGCGGACCAGCACACGGCGGCCTGCGGGTCCACAAAGGTCGGCTGCTGCGAGCAATCAAGAACGAGCGGCATTCCCTTGGAGCACAGGGCGACGGTTCCTGCGCCCGAGAGGGTGACGTTAAACAGTCCCGAGCCACTGAGGAGCGACCCGGCACCGCGCAGGCGGCGAATGTCGCTATCGAGCGCGGGATCGTAGGCCAACAGTGAGCTGGAGTTGACGGAGAGAACATCGGCGACACCTTCCAGCTCCATGAGGAACACGGTGGCGGCATCGCGGGCGAAGAACACCTCGCCATTGCCGGTCACCCGCATCATGGGCGTGTTTTCGCCGGTGAGCTGCTTTTTCAAGAACTTCCCCAGGGATCCGGAGGACTGGTGGTTGAACTTCACCTGCCCCTGGTAGGCAACCATCGCCCCGGCGGTGGCGATGACCGGCTCGTTCTCCGTCACCACCACGCGCAACATCTTGGTGGATTGGAGGGTCCAGCGCTCGCGGGTCTGGTTTTCCAAATTAGCTGCATCAAACAGAGGTGATCGCATGGTGCCCAGTGTACGGACGGGCCCCGTTGTTTGCTCTGTGAGAGCGTGGCGATGTGACCATGACGGAAGTAAATGGCGCCTATTTTTCACATTTCCCACACAATTCCACCCCCATTAGTGGGACTTAGTGAGCACGGATACACCACATAAGAAGCAACTCATTTACGGTAGTAGATATGAAACTATCGTCAACGGAGTCCTTATGTTCACTGGCCATCTTCGGCTGCTGGACATTCGGGATACTTGCCATTTGCACTGCATATGGGTGGAATTTGACGCAGGCCATCTTCTCCGTTCCGGCGTTTACTATCACCGCAGTGTGCCTCATTGTTGCGGGCACAAAGTTCATCTTGGACAAGGCATCGGACTCCGAACCTGTGTTCGAAGATGAGATTCCGGTGACGACCCCCACAACGGAGGACACTCATTAGTTAGTCTTTGGCACCTCCTCTATGAGCCACCGTGGGGCCCTAGGGGTGCTACTGTGCGCTTCGCCGATTGGCGCGGCATGGTTTACCACCGCAGGCTAAGGTGGGACAGATCTTTGCGCCCATCGTCCCAGGTCGAATGGAATCAGCGCCGCGAAAAGGCAGCTTTTAGAAACGCTAACAGTTCCTCGTATGCTTTCCTTGTAACCGCCGCATCCATGCAACTCATTGAGCCGTGGACGGTGCCCGGGTACATTTTCATGGTGACGGGAGTCCCCGCATCCGCTAGCCGCAGCGTGTAGGCAATTCCTTCGTCCCTTAACGGGTCCGATTGGTTAACGATGACGTACGTTGGGGGCGCCAGCCGGGCCGGCACCTCCACGCTGCGTCCCTGCAGTAGGTACTGCCAGGACAGCTCGCCGTTGGCTTTGGTCCACACGGGCCCCTCGGCGTAGGTTTCCATGCTTGCCGACGCGCACCTGGGGTCCACTTCCGGTTCGATGAGCACTTGCGCGCCCAATTCGATTCCCTTATCCAGCGCCCATTGTGTCACCATCGCCGCTAGTCCCCCGCCGGCGGAGTGCCCCATGACCACCGGGTGCGGATCGAGATTCCGCACCACCCACGCGAGCGCGTCGCAGCACTGGGTGAGGGGCGCTGGGTACGGGTTCTCTGGGGCGAGCCCGTACTCCGGGGACACCACCGTGCAGCCGAGCTTGCGGGCGAGCAGCTTGTTTTCCGGGTCGTCGCTGGAGGTGCTCCCCAGCACGAACCCTCCTCCGTGGATGTTGACAATGACCCGGCTCCCGTGGCCAATCACCTTCCACGGGCCACTATTGTGGCCCCCGCGTGCACAGACCGCGCCCTGGTTCTTCGCCGATGCCGCCCGCGCGACGGGCAGGTCGGCGATGTCCACGGGGGTGAGGGTGGTAAGCCAGCGGGAGATGTCCGGGTCAACGTACATGGGGAGTTATAGAGCTCCCTCGGCCTCGAGGATCTCGCGGATCTGTGCGATTTCCTCCTCGGTGAGCTCGGCCACCGGCTCCGGCATCGTCGCCGAGGCGAAAATCCCCTGCAGCTTGAGGGCCTGCTTGAAGGCACCCACGCCGCCGCCGAAGCCGGTGATGCTCGTGGCAACGCCTGTGATCCGCATGAGGCGGGCGAGGCGATCCTGCTCTGCGCGGACCGTCTCCCAATCGCCCTTCTGGTAGGCCTGCCACTGGCGGACATAGCCCCACGGATCAACGTTGCCTAGGCCCGGCACGGAGCCGTCCGCGCCGGACAGGTAGGCACCATCCACGACCACCTCGTGGCCGGTGAACAGGCGCAGTGGGTGCCCGGCTTCGTTGTTAAGCTGGGTGAGGAAACGGAAGGAGACATCGTCGCCAGAGGAATCCTTCACGCCGGCGAGGACTCCGTCCTTGCCCAGCTTGATGAGGAGCTCCGGGGGCAGCTTGACGTGGACGCACACGGGGATGTCGTAGGCGAAGATGGGCAGGCTCGTCGCCTCGTGGAGGAGCCGGAAGTGGCGCTCCACCTGAGGCAGGCCGCCAAGCGCGTAGAACGGTGCGGTGGCCACGATGCCATCGGCACCGGCGGCCTCTGCGTGCTTGATGTGCTCGATCACGCGACTGGTCTGCGTATCAATGCAGCCGACGAGCACCGGCACCTTGCCGCCGGCGACGGCGATGGCGTTTTTCACCACCTGGTCGCGCTCAGCAGCGGTGACAAATGCGCCCTCGCCGGAGCTGCCGAGGATGAACAGGCCGTCCACCCCGGCTTCCAACAGGCGGTTCAGGTTCTTGGTGGTGGATTCCTCGTCAAAGGTGCCGTCCTCGTGGCGGGCGATGACGACGGGGGGAATGACTCCATGGAAATCAGTCATGACTGCGTACTAGCTTTCTATCTTTGTCATGTCGGGGTGGAGAAGGGACGGCGCGGCACCCAGGAGCTTCCGCGTGTAGTCATCCTTCGGGTTGGAGAAGATCTCCTTGGCGGAGCCTTGCTCGATGATCTTGCCGTGGTTCATCACCACGATCTTGTCCGAGACGTACCGGACGGTTTGGATATCGTGAGAGATGAACACCATCGCCAGGCCGAGCCTGTTCTTCAGGTCCGTGAGCAGGTTGAGGATCTGGGCGCGCACCGACACATCGAGTGCCGAGGTGGGCTCGTCGGCGATGATCGCGTCCGGGCTCAAGGCCAGCGCGCGGGCGATAGCCACGCGCTGGCGCTGGCCGCCGGAGAGCTGGCCCGGCAGGGCATCGAGCGCCGAGTGGGGAAGCCCCACCAGGGAGATGAGTTCCTCCACCTCAGCGTCGCGCTCCGCCTTATCGCCCACATTGTGCACGTTAAGCGGATCTTTCAGCTGGTCGCGCACAACCATCCGGGCGTTGAGGGCGGTGGACGGGTCTTGAAACACGACGACACAACGCGACCCATCTTCTTGCGGTTCTTCGCCGTCCGCTTGGTCACGTCCTCGCCACGGAAGTACACCTTGCCGCTCGTGGGCTTTTGCAGGCCGCACATGACGTTGGCGGTGGTGGACTTCCCGCAGCCGGACTCGCCCACGATGCCGATCGTCTCGCCCGGCATGAGCGTGAGGCTTACGCCGTCGACTGCCTTGACAATGTTGGGGTGCAGGAGCGGGCCGGTACGGCTGCGGAAGTGGACCTTAATATCATCTAGTTGAATGATGGGTTGAACACTCATTTGGTCGCCTCGTGTTTCTTTCCAAGCTCTGCATAATCATCGTCGGTAAGCCCCGGGGTGAGCCTGCCGGCACGCTCCTCCTCGGCGGCCCACAGGAGCTCGTCGGGAAGCGAAGCGTAGAGGTGGTACGTACCGGGGACCGTCCGCATGACCCGCGGGGTGGTAAGGCCCACCGACGGGTGAGACGAGCGCGGCGCGAACCGGTCGCCCACCGGGAAGTCCTGGGGGCTCGGAACCGTACCGGGGACCTGGTGCAGGCGACCCGAGCCCGCCTCGATGGACAGGACGGCGCCCAAGAGGCCGCGGGTGTACTCGTGCTGCGGGTCGGTGAGCAGCTCCCGCGTGGAGGCCTGCTCGATGACCTGGCCTGCGTACATGACGGTGATGGAGTAGGCCACCTCCGCCACAAGCGCGAGATCGTGGGAGACGAACACCATGGCGAAGCCGAGCTTCTCCTGCAGGTTCTTGATCAGCTCGATCACCTGCTTCTGCACCGTCACGTCAAGGGCGGTGGTGGGCTCGTCGGCGATGATGAGGTTGGGATCGCGGGTGAGCGCCATGGCGATGAGCACGCGCTGGCGCTGGCCACCGGACAGCTCGTGCGGGTAGCTCTCCAGCGTGCGCTTGGGATCGAGTCCCACCAGTTCGAGCAGCTCCTCGGCGGAGCGAGTACCGCCGCGCTTGGTCAGCTGCGCCATCTGGGACTTGATGAGCATGGACGGGTTAAGGGCCGAGAGCGCATCCTGGTAGATCATGGCCATCTCGTGGCCAAGCAGACTGCGGCGTTTCTCCGGATCCATCTTGAGCAGATCCTCGCCCTTGTAGAACACCTCGCCGGTGATCTCGGCCTTGGGATCGAGGAGCCCCATGATGGCAAACGCCGTGATGGATTTGCCGCACCCGGACTCACCCACGAGCCCCATGGTTTCGCCGGCGGCCACGGAGAAGCTCACGTGGTCCACCACGTTCACCTCGCCGTGGCGGGGGAACCTGATGCACAGGTCGCGCACCTCGAGCAGCGGCGTGGTGCCCGGCGCGGGCGCGTAGCGGTCTGTGCGGGTGAGCTCCACCTCGCGCAGGCGGTCGAGCCTGGCCACGAGGGCGTCGTGCTGGGTGCTGTAGGCCTTGACGGGATCGGCGAGGAGCTGGTCCTCTTCGCGGTGCTCGGCCACAACGGGGCCGGTGGGGGCCGCGACCATGGCGTCGGTAATGCCCTCGCTGAGGATGTTGAGGCACAGCACGGTGATCATGATGGCCAGGCCCGGGAACAGCGCCTGCCACCACTCGCCGCGCAACACGCCCTGCTGCGCGGAGCTCAAAATGTTGCCCCACGTGGGGGTGGGCTCCTGCAGGCCGGCGCCGATGAAGGTGAGCGACGCCTCGAGGATGATGGCGTCGGCCACGAGCACGGTGGCGAACACGAGCACGGGGGCCGCGGTGTTGCGGGCGACGTGCTTGACCAGGATCCACGGCGCGCGGGCGCCGGAGACGACGACGGCGTTGACGTAATCCTCGCCGTACTCGCTCAGCACGTTGGCGCGAACGATGCGGGTGAGCTGCGGAATGTAGACGAACCCGATGGCGGCGATGATGACGCCGAGCATCTTTTCCGGGTGCTCGGGGTTCTTGAACACCACGACGGCCACGGCCGCCAGGGCGATGCCGGGGATGGACATGATGATGTCCATGATGCGCATGATGATCTCGGAGACCACCTTGCCGGAGACGGCGGCAATGGAGCCGAAGATGGCACCGGCGACGAGCGCCAGGCCGGTGGCGGCGAGCCCCACCGTGAGCGAGTAGCGGCCACCGTAGAGGAGGCGGCTGAACACGTCGCGGCCGAGGTTATCGGTGCCGAACCAGAATTCGCCCGACGGCGGCTGGCCCTTGAGGTCGATGGCCGTGGGGTCGTGCGGCGCGAGGAGCGGTGCGAAGATCGCCGAGAGGGCGATGAGCGCGAGGATCACGAGCGCGATCTTGGAGCCGGTGCTCATCCGTTTGAGGCCCTGGAACTTCACGCCAGGGGCTGTGACTTTGTCTAGCTTTGTCATTTCTTGTTACACCGTCCTGATCCTCGGGTTGATGAGGATGTAGAGGAGGTCAACCACGATGTTCACCACGATGAACGCGATGGCGACCACGAGTGTTGCGCCCTGGACCACGGTGACCCAGTTCTGCGTGATGCCGTCGATGAGCACACGCCCCATGCCGGGCAGGTTGAAGATGATCTCGATGACGACGGCGCCACCCATGAGGTAGCCGACGCGCAGGCCGAGCACCGTCACCGGGGTGATAAGCGCGTTGCGCAGGACGTTGCGGGAAACGACGATGTGCTTGGGAATCCCCGCGCCGAGCGCCGTGCGGACGTAATCGTTATCCAGCTCCTCCACCATCGACGTGCGCACGATGCGCGTCATCTGGCCGATGACGGGCACCGCCAGCGCGAACGAGGGCAACAGCATGCGCTGGAACCAGCCGGATGGATCGTCCCCAAAGGCAGGCAACGCGCCGGCGACGGGCAGCTTCCCCATGAACACGAGGATCAACAGGATCGCCAGCCAGAAGCTGGGGGTGGCCAGGCACGCGATGGAGATGATGCGGATCACCTGGTCGGGCCAACGGTCACGGTACAGCGCGGCGAGCACGCCGAGCGGGAACGAGAAGATGATGGCGATGAACAGGCCGATGAAGGTCAGTTGCATCGTAATCGGGAGGGCGGTGAAGACCTTGGCGGAGACGGAATCCTCGCCGACACCGTAGGTGCCAAGGTCGCCCTGCAGGAGGCCGGCAACGTAACTGCCGAACTGAACGATCCACGGATCATTGAGCCCGTGGGATTCACGGTAGGCCTCTAACGCTGCGGGCGTTGCGTTCTCCCCCAGTGCCGAATACGCCGGATCAATGGGCGACAAACTCATCAGCACGAAAACGAGGAAGGTGACGCCCAAGATCATGAGCGGCAGGGCCACAAGTCGCCTACCTATAAGGCGGATTAATGTGTTCACCTTGTGTTTCTCCTTTAAAACAAAAGCGCCGCGAGTTCAGTTACAAGCGGCGCTTTTTTAGGTGGGCTACTTAGTGGAGACTCCCAGGGCCCACAGGCCCGTGGTGCCGATGGGCTCAAAGCCCTCGAGCTTGTCAGCGTTGTAGCCGGTGATCATGGTGCGGTGGAAGAGCGGGTAGAGCGGGACCTCGTTGGAGATCAGGTCCATGGCCTCGTTCCACTTCTCCTGCTGGGCGTCGCCCTCGAGCTGCGTGGACTCGTCCATGAGTGCCTTGAGCTCGGCGAACTTGGCCGGGTCGGACTGCTGCCAGAACGTGCGCTGCTTGGTCCACACGTTGTCGCCGTACCACCAGTTGATGAGCAGTGCCGGGTCGTTACCGAACACGGACGGATCGCCGGGCGCGAGCGCCAGGTCGAAGGTGGGGTTCTCTACGTCGAGGTTGTTGGCGTAGAGGGACGCGGAGGCCTCAGACTGGATGGAGGTCTTGATGCCCACGGCCTCGAGATCGGACTTGATCTGCGGGGCGAGGTCAGAAATCCACGGGTGATCGGTGGTGAGGAGGGTGACGGAGAGGTCCTTCACTCCAGCTTCCTCGAGGAGGGACTTGGCCTTCTCGGGATCGTAGCTGAACTGGGTGGCCGCCTTGTGGTAGTTCGGGTGGCTCTCCGGCAGGAAGCTCGTGGCCTCCTTGGCCTTGCCGCTCATGTTGTTCTGGATAAGCATGTCGGTGTTCACCGCGTACAGGAAGGCCTGGCGCACCTTGGCGTTATCAAACGGGGTCTTGGCGGTGTTGAACAGGAGGAACGGGAGGTTGAAGCCGTCAACTTCCTTGACCTCCATGCCGGCGGCCTCGAGCATGCTGGCGTTGTCCGCGGGGACTGCCTCCATGATGTCGATGGTGCCGGACTGGGCGGCGGTGGTGCGGGCGGTGTCATCCTTGATCACGTCCCATACCATCTTGTCCGCCTTGGCGGCGTACTTCTCGTCGCCGTTGTAGTACTCGTTCGGCACGGCGGTGATCTTGGAATCGGTAATGGACTCGTACTTCCACGGGCCGGAGCCGATCGGCATCGAGGTCATCTCATCCTTGGTGGATGCGGCGGGCACGATCTTCACCGTGGCCAGGCGCTTTTCCACCATGGAGAAGGGGGCCTTGAGCGTGATGGTGACGGTGGTATCGTCCTTGGCCTCCACCGAATCGATGAAGGAGAGGAAGGACTCGTAGATGTTGCCCTTGGCCGTCGCGCGATTGAAGGATTCCACCACGTCGGCGGAGGTGACATCGGTGCCGTCGGAGAACTTCGCGCCGTCGCGCAGCGTCACCTCGTACTCGGTGTCGCTCACCTTGACGGGGGCATCCTTGGCCAGCGCGTTGCGGGTGGTGTAATCGCTCATGTTGAGCTCGTACAGGCCCTCGACCACGTGCCAGTTGGTGCCCATCGCCAGGGCCGAGGAGGTGCTCGACGGGTCATAGTTGGTGGTCTCGTAGGCCACACCGAGGTTGATCTCCCCACCCTGGCTGGCGGTGGTTTCACCACCCGCTGCCGAGGAGGAGGACGTTTCAGAGGAGCCGCCGCAGGCGGTCAACGTGAGGGCGAGGGAGGCGACGATCGCCACAACGCCCTTCTTGAGATTCTTCATTCTTACCTCTCTAAATCAAACCGGTTGTTGCCAGTTCGTTGAAATGGTTATACCCAGAATATGATGTCAGACATCTAAACTCAAGAAATTTTGCGGTCTGGGGGTATTTTCTTCATCACACCCGTATATGACCGAGTTCACGGCAATGACCGACATCAGATAAACAGGTGTTCTATAGTAAGGTGTAACGAGCAGTTTGTTAGACAGGAGCACACCATGACACCAAAGGGGAAGAACACTCACGAGCGACCGACGTTGCGCCCTGTGACCGCTGGCACGGAACGAAAACTCACGCACTCCCCCACCCGCAGGCACGGGCGAAGCTACGAGACGATGGCCGCGATCAAGGATTACATCCTCCAGAACAACCTGCAGCCGGGCGACCCGCTGCCCACCGAGGCATCCATCTGCGAGGATCTCGGGGTGTCGCGCTCTTCGGTGCGCGAGGCTATCTCCAACCTCACCGCCCTGGACATCGTCGAGGTCCGCCACGGCTACGGCACGTTTGTGGCCAACGCCTCCATGGACCCCATGGTGGAGCTCCTTGTGTTCCGCGGCCTCCTCAACCCGGGCTCCGATTACCGCGTCCTCATTGAGATTGTCGAGGTCCGCCAGGCCCTCGACCTCGCCTTCGCCCCCGCCGTTGTGCACGCGTGGAAGGGCAAGTACTCCGAGGCCCTGCACAAGGTGGTGGAGAAGATGGAGGAGATCGCTGCTCGTGGCGATTCCTTCCCCGAGGAGGACAAGTACTTCCACACCAAGCTGCTCTCCCCCCTGGATAACCAGCTGTTCCGGCAGCTCACCGAGGCGTTCTGGGATGTGCACACCGCCATCCAACCGATGCTTCAGGTGTCCACCGCCAAGGACATCCTGCTCACCGCCTCCGCCCACGGCGATATCCTCGCCGCCGCCGAGGCCGGCAACCTCGAGCAGTACAAAGAGGCAGTGTTCAGCCACTACGCTCCCCTGCTCCGCAACCTCGACGAGGCGCGGAACAAGGCGCGCGGGCTGGAGACTACTTAATCGCCTCCACAAACCACGAGGTGATCGAGGTGGGGTGCGTGATCGCCGTGCCCACCACGATGGTGTCCGCGCCGGTGTCGAGGGCGGCCTTGGCATCCGCGCCGGAGTGAATCCGCCCCTCGCAGATGAGCGGCACCTCGGGGTACGTCTCATGCATCTGCGCCAGTAGCTCGAGGTCCGGCCCCTCTGTCTTCTCCCGCACCTCCGTGTAGCCCGCGAGCGTAGTGGAGATGACGTCCACTCCCGCCTCCACGGCCTGCTGCGCCGATTCCATGCAGTCACAGTCCGCCATGATGAGCACGTCCGGGCGCTCCTTCTTTAGCTTGTCGACGGTCTCCCCAAAGGTCAGCCCGTCAGGTCGCGGTCGCGTCGTCGCGTCCAGTGCCACCACATCCGCCCCGGCGTCGGCAACCGCGATGCACAGTTCCAGGGTGGGCGTAATGTACACGCCCTCGTGGCCCTCCTTCACCAGCCCGATGATGGGGACATCGACAACCTTGCGGGTCTGCCTAATATCCTCCAGCCCCTGCAGCCGCACGGCGGCCGCGCCGCCCTCGACCACGGCCTGCGCCACCTGCGCCATCGTCTCCGGGTGGCGCATCGGCTCGCCAGGGTAGGCCTGGCAGGAGACCACCAGCTTGCCCTTCAGATCTGCGAGATTAACGTGCTTCATATTGTTTCCTTTCTTCAACCCACGCGGCAGCACCGATGAGCGCCGCGTTCTCTAACGTTCCGTGGACGATGGGCGTGTCACTCAACAGTTCCATGCAGCACTCCTCAAACCCGCGGTGGAAGGCGTCCTCCCACACCGGGCCCGCCTTGAGCACGGAGCCCGCCGTGACCACGAGCCCCGGGTCGAAGACGTTGACAAGCCCGCCGATGAGCCGGCCGAACGCGTGGCCCGCGGTGGCCAGGACGTCACGCCCGGCGGGGTCAGTGGAGATCTCCGCCCCCATCTTGTGCACCCCGGTCGCCTTCTCATACTCGTGCTCGATGCCGTAGCCGCTGGCGATGGCCTCCACGTGCCCGGTGCGCCCACACGTGCACTCCACCCCCTCGGCGCCATGGACGTCGACGTGGCCCACGTGCCCGGCGGCGAAGTGTTTACCCAATAACAGTTTCCCCTCGAGGATGACGCCGCCGCCGATGCCCGTGCCGGGGGCGACGAGCAGCATGGAGGGGTGGCCTTTCCCTGCCCCGTAGAGGTACTCACCGAGGGCGTGGGACTGGACGTCCTTAAGCACACTGACCGGAACCCCGAGCCGGGCTGTAAGCCCCCCGGCGACGTCAGTGCCCTTCCAGCCGGTGAGTTGGCTCGTTGCGAACTGCACCACGCCGCGGAACGGGTCGATGAGGCCCGCCGACGAGACACCAACGGGTGCCGTCCCCAGCTGGGAGGCGAGCCCGGCGGCCGCGTCGAGGATCGCCTCGGGCCCGTCGTGGGCGGGGGTGGGGATGGTGAGGATGCGCTCGGCGGTGCCGCCCGTGACGCGGGCGGCGGCGATTTTGGTGCCGCCAATGTCGAGGCTGATTACTGTTGCCATTTTGTTCCTTTTACTTGTAAAAATAGCTAACATCAGACATCATAAGAGTATCAGATGCCGAGCCACAAGGACGGAAAAATGGAAGTCATTATCGCCTCATCGCCACAACAGATCGGAACCATCGCCGCGGACTACGTTGAAAATCTGATCTCCACCAAGCCCGCCGCGGTCCTCGGCGTAGCCACCGGGTCCAGCCCCCTAAGCCTCTACGCCGAGCTGGGCAGGCGCGTCGACGCGGGAACGCTCTCGCTAGCCAAGTCCAGCGCCTTCATGCTCGACGAGTATGTTGGCCTCCCCGCCGACCACCCCGAGCGCTACCACACCTTTATCGAGCGCCACTTTGTCGCTGCCACGGACATCGACACGAACAACGTCCACGGCCCCGACGGCGCCGCCGACAACATCGAGCAGGCCTGCGCCGCCTACGAGCAGGCGATCCGCGATGCCGGAGGCGTGGACCTGCAGATCCTCGGCGTGGGAACCGATGGCCACATCGCGTTCAACGAACCCGGCTCCTCCCTTGCCTCCCGCACCCGCCTCAAGTCCCTCATGGAGCAGACCCGCAAGGACAACGCCCGCTTCTTCGGCGGCGACATCGACGCGGTCCCCCACCACTGCGTGACGCAGGGCGTGGGCACCATCATGGAAGCCCGCCACCTCGTGCTGCTCGCCTCCGGCGAGGGCAAGGCCGAGGCCATCCGTGGCGTGGTGGAAGGTCCGGTGTCCGCCATCTGCACGGGCTCCATCCTGCAGATGCACCCTCAGGCCACGGTGATCATCGACGAGGCGGCCGCCTCCAAGCTCGCCTACGCCGATTACTACAAGTTCGCCTACGCCAACAAGCCGGACTGGCAGCGCCCGGTGTGCACCTCGCGCGGCAGGTAGGTCTGCGGATCAAGGACGAGGAAATCGGCCGGGTAGCCAGGGGCTAGCCGGCCAAACTTATCCTCCACCCCGATTGCCTCTGCCGGGTGGGATGTGGCCGCGGCGACGGCGACATCCACGTCCACGCCGACCTCCGTCACCGCACGGGCGACGGCGCGGTCCATCGTGAGCGTGGAGCCCGCGATGTTTCCGCCGTCCACCAGCCGGGCCACGCCGTCTTTGACGGTGACGTCGAGCTCGCCGAGCAGGTAGTGGCCGTCGGGCGAGTTCGTCGCCGCCATCGCGTCGGTGACGAGCACCATCCTGTCGGCGGCCTCCTCAAACAGGCTGCGCACCACCGCCGGGTGGACGTGGACGCCGTCGTTGATCACCTCGATCCACACGCGCGGGTCTCGCAGCGCCGCGATGACCGGCCCCGGCGCGCGGTGGTGCGCAGCCTGTTTGAGGAG
>ERZ1031127.103-NODE-103-length-14719-cov-13.340971_pt1 | contig 14719 bp, 10 predicted proteins | sample MGYA00518224_ERZ1031127 | MGnify/ENA primary metagenome ERZ1031127 (study PRJEB33718, sample SAMN03159757) | human skin metagenome | collected 2014-05-20 | study: EMG produced TPA metagenomics assembly of the PRJNA266117 data set (Human skin bacterial metagenome... | reverse complement strand
ATCGCTGACAACCCCGGTGAGTGGGCATTTCACTGCCATAACGCCTATCACATGGAAACCGGGATGTTCAGCTCGCTTCGCTACGAGTAACCGCCACAGCAGGGTTGAGTGCCGAGGTGGGCGGGGGTGCCCCCGAGTAGTGGACACGGCGTTGGTGTCAGGGTTGAGCAATGTGTGCCAGGAGTTGACGGGATTGAAGTATGCGTCGGCGTGCACGGCAGCAAGTTCAATGATGCGGTTGTAGCGCTTGTTAAAGCCGGTGGTTTCGGCATCAATGACCGCAAAGACCGGCTCGCACGGCATGCGTGGGGTGTAGCGGTTGAGGAGGTTTTCTAAGAAGCCTATGGCCTCAAGCCAAGAGGCCCATACCGACATGCCCGCCTAAACGCTATCGAACACTGCAACCAACGTGGATTTCTGTGGATAACCACACTAGCCCTGTGTGGGTTGTCCACAAGGTTAGTGTGGTTGGCCTTTCGTAGCGGGCGTGGGTGTGGTTGCCTTAGTGCTATGAGCACTTCGCAGGACTATCCGAACTCCACCCCAACCCCCGCTACTACGACCACTGGGGAGGGTCAGCGGCGGGGGCCGAGTTTGCGGTATATTTCCCAGCAGGAATTAAATACTGCTACCCAGTACATGATTGATGAGCATGGATATGCTGCGCACTAAGCAGAAGAACAGCGATTAGGAAAGATAAAAAGAACCGGAGTGGAAACTTCTGTGGTTTCCATCTCCGGATTTTGATGGTGTGCTGTTCACATCCCATGGTCACACGGTAATTCTTGTGTACAGCTCCCGAGCAGCACTTATGTAATCTCCCGAGAATAAATTCCGCCTCAACTAGGCCAAAAAGTCGATGAAAGACCGTGCTATAAGTGGCCTCAGCAAGCAAACTTTTTTACTTTTGCCCTCCCGTTGACGGCAGAAGAAACTCGCCCTGCCGAAGCAGGACGAGTGTTAGTACATGCGTGCTAAATAGTTTCCAGACCTTTTAGGTTCGAGGTGGAGCCTTTACCGGGGTACGACCAAGGTCTTCTTCAATCATGCGCAGGCGCTTTTTCATCGAATCCTCCGATGGCAGCCGCCTAGCGTATGAATCCTGAATAGCCCGATTTGTTGCAGCTATCCACAGAGCAATGGTGATATAGAGCATTGGCTCTCGCCGAACGCCGCGCCTCAGGTTATCCATACCTGTGACGTAGTGGGATTTCATAATGGAAAACCGTTGTTCAGTAATGGCACGTGCGGATTCGTAGTAGGCGGTGTGCTCCCACGAGCCTGGCACTAGCCCCCACTGGGCCCGTTTCCACTGCTCAGGCGTGTAGGTTTGAGTAATACTCGAGCTTGAGCAGCACCGGTACCGTGTGGCATCCCAGGACGGTGCAACAGTAGGGGCTCCATTTTCGGCAGAAACCATGGAAGCCGGCTTAAGCGGGCATTTCACCCTGCCTTGGACGGCGGGACAAACCAGATCGATTTTCACCGGAAGATCACCTTCAACTTCTTGTTTACTGGGTCTACCGCGGGTCGCCCGTTTACGATACGGACGCGAATTCGTGCCCATCAGCAGTGGAAATAGGGCTTCCATCTGTGCATCATGCTGTTCGAAACCGTCCGGTTCGTCGAGAAGATCCACAGTACGGCGGGTGATTTTCCCGTCACCTGCCAGGTGACGGGCCATGGGGCAGTAGAAATCGCCTGCGATCTGGACTGGGCCGCTCGACATGTCAGTCGTTCCTGGCGCATCTGAGGCCATGATGGTGCGCCACGAGATTGGATACCGCACAATAGGCGCGTACCCCGCATCGAGTACAACATCAGAAAACTGACGTTTGACGTTGTAGCCCATGTCCACGGTGAGAAAAGGGATCCGACCGCGTTTCGTGCGCTGGTCAAAGCCATTTTCTTGGTGGAAGCGAAGAGCACGCTCCAAGCTCATCACCGACCCGGAGCTTGGTTTGTCGATTGATATGGCGGTGATCACCGACGGTATGCCATAGACCGCCTGGGGTGGCCCGACCCGACTGACTGCAGTCACACCAAGGCCTACACCGCCTTTGGTGATGCGTCGGCTTCCGGCCTCGGCATGCAGGGAGTGGTCCTCGCGATCGCGGATGTAGAAGGCGCCGGAGTATGCTGCACCGCGTTGCTTATCGTCGCGGCTGCCCAGCCCTTGGGATTGACCAGCCAAATCGATGATCGTCTCATCCGCAACCACGTCGCCCTTGTATCCCGACGGGGACGGGTCATCGATAGACCCAGCTACGATGGCATTAACAACTTGGTGGAGGCGCTCACTGGCGACCACTGAGGCCTGCTGCTGCTCCTCGGTCCGCGCAGCCATCGTTTGACGATGAGCTCCGTTTTTGTCTCGGCGGGCACGGATATCCGGTAGAGAATCCAGCGGTTCCAGATATCTGGTCAGCCACATGGCGAATGCGCGGTAGGTTCCTTCCCCACTATATCCGTGCAGGTCAAGACCCAGTCGCTGCTGAGTGTCGCTATCCAGATCCCAGAGGGTACGCCAGATCTCTGCCATGGACGGCGCACGTTGAGTACCAATCAGCGCTAGTCCTATCGTTAAGACGGCAAAGATGGAGTAGCGTGGGCCAGTTGCCGTGCGCCCACCGATTCCTTTTGCCTGCCGTCGATAAAAATCGATGAACGTATGTGCTCCAGATTTGTCGATCACTTGTGCGCATTCCTCCAGGTAGGTGCGCGAAAAGGTCAACTTTTGTTCCTGTAGTGCGATCGTCATACCTCTGCAGCCTCCTTGGTCCGCAGCAGCGCATGCGCGATATCCGCGGACGAATAGTCCGGCAGCGATTCATCCAGGTCGTGCAGAATCCGTAAATCCGCGATGCCAGCGAGCTTAAGCAGCATTGCTGCGGGTATAGCCGGATCTGTGGCCAAATCGACCACCCAACGATTTCGCAATGCGGCCGCATTAAAACGCGGAAAACCCTGCTCATCCAACCTATCTGCAACATGACAAATTGCGTTGCGTGGCATGGTCTGCCCCACACAGGGAAAGACGAACCCACCGCCAGCCTCTTGGGCGCGGGTGAGCAGACGGTGCCCACGAATAGGGCACACGACCGGCACCACCCGACTAACCACGCCCTTTTTGCGTACCGCAACAACGACGACGGTTCTTTCCTGAAGTTCTAGCGCAGTGATATCGGTTCCGCGGAGACGTCGGATTTCTCCTGCCGACAAACCCGCTCCGGTGGTGAGATCCAAAATCACGAGCAGCTGCTGGCGCAAAGAGCCGCTCAGCGAGGGCACGATGGCGTACAGCTCATCTGCCAGTGGCTCGGAAGCTGGCGCGACAGCCTTCCGACGCGGACCGCGTGAGCGGTGCGGCTCTGGAAATTGGTTCGGATACAGTGCCCTACCTGCGGCGTACAGTATAGTGCGATAGGTGCGCTGTGCTCGACGATTGAAAACGTCATCTCTAAAAAGCCATCGATCGACAGCCTCCCTGACCAAGGCTCGCTCCTCATCGACCACACCATATACCAGCCCCTCGTCGTACAGATACCGCGCTAACACGCGGCACGCTTTCGCATCGGCGACCTCATCAAGCTCGCGCGTATGGGCCTGGACCAGCGCGGCCCTCTCGATTGCCTGCGAACGCAACGGGCCTACAGGACGCCGGATCCCCACATCCCGAAGTCGGGCATACCGATCTGCATCAGGGACGGTCCGGCGGGTCAAGCGTCGCACACGCTCAGGTGCTATATCTCCGGCCACCACCGTCAACGTCGCCGTACCACCAGCTCGACCACTCTTGGTTGGTTCGGAGCTTGGTGCTGCTGCTAAGGCCTTAAAACGCCCCATGATCGCACCCCGATTCCACGACGACGGGAGCACTGGAAAATTCGCGATTGCAAAACGCATTTAGGCATGACAAGATTGAGCCATCTCCTTCACATAGGTAGAACGTGTTGAATGGATATACTCACGAAAATTTCGACAAAAATTTTCGTGACCGCAGGGCACGATCTTGCAGGATCGGGCCCTGAATTTGTTTTCGGATTTGTCCGATAAGCAGTCTTAGGTCACAGATGCACCCCCTGCACCCTGACTATCATCACCACGGAAGCGACCTGCTTCGGAAAGCCACTGCGTCATCACATGCGACATGGAGCACCCGCGCTTCGCTGACTCAGTAGAAAGCTTCGCCACGAATGGCGCAGGCAAGCGTAATTCGACGCGCACAATCGCGTCGTCGGGCACTACCCGATGGGCCTTACGGCCAAAATGCGCTGACGGAATTTCCATCAACCCTCCTTCACACAGCTACCGACTCGCGACACGGGTGTGCCACGAGAACACAGACAAACGCCTGCGCCAGCCAGAAAAAATCCTGGTCAGTAGTGACATTAAAGTCACTTCAAATCAGTAACCCTGTGTGGGTTGTGTACCTTCACGTCAAAGCGTGGCCCGTCATGGGCTTTTATAGATTACCGGCTCCAACCGGTACAAAACAAATCATTCAATTACCTGCGCATTTGTCTGAGTTTCCACCACCGATCAACTTCACCCGCGTCATCTTGAGGCAGGTTTGCCATACCGCATGTAGAGTTCTGTGGGCAGAAGCTTCCTCACGTGGCCGACTACCTAGAGGAATCACTCGATGAGCTGTTAGCTTTTACTACCGCACCGAAACCGGTATGGACCAAGACCTGGTCCAATAACCCCACCGAACGGCTCAACCGAGAAATCCGACGTCGCACCGACGTCGTCGGGATCTTCCCACACCGTGAAGCCGTCATCCGGCCGGTCGGGGCCGTCCTTGCGAAACAACACGATGAGTGGATCCAGCAAAAACGCTACATATCGCTAACAAGCCTGACCCAGACCAAGAAGATCATCGCTGCCAACCTCGTCGACGACACTCCCACCGACGACAAGGAGATCGCCGCCTAATGCTTACCCAACCCCGCCCCCGAAACTAACCACATACTCGAAAGCCAGATACACCACTTCCCAGGACTTGACCTAAGGTCTATGCAGGACATCGTTTCTGCGACGCGTCTTCAACTAATGATGTTTGATAGAAACATGACTAAACCACACATCGAAGCCGCCAAAAGAGCCTCTCAAGTGTTGTACAACAGCGTCCTCAACGACCTCGACGAGGACAAGGCAGGTATCGGATGGATGACCGATCAAATCAATTGGAAGCACTCCGCGCTAATCGGCGAGTATCTCCTATCATCAATCAGCGGTGTCGAAACAGCACTGTCCACCAGCGCATTGTGCAATGAAAAATTCAGAGAACTCGAACTCTCTCAGAATATGAAAATTGCCCATGTCCAGAACTCTGACCGTAGCGCGAGGGATCCAATTCCGCCAGAGTTGAGCACGGTCTTTCATTCACCAAACAACGAGCTGCTCCACGTATTTAAAGACCATTCACTCATCTCACTCGCACAAGCACTAGACCGGCTCGCAGCAGTCACAGTCGCAGTCGGCGGGTTCAAAGAAAAACTCCTCCATACCGACTGCGGCAGAATCTTAGATATCGCAGCCAAAGCTCACAAAAACGGGAAATCCGGCAACACACTTCGCCCAGGAATTTTTGCCGACGTCGGAACTGCCGGGAGACAAGAACAAAACAACCTCTTAGGACTATTCCTAGACTGGCAAAGGCATGGTCCAGAAGATTGGCTCCCCTGGCTTAGGCAATATCGCAGCACAATTGTTCACCGCGCCCCATTCGTCAACTGGATCGCTCATACGAAACGTCCCCATCAAAATCCGGGTGAATCAGTCATTCGACCCTTTTATCTACAACCAGGGTGGGCAGAAAGCGAATCGATGTACCGAACTGCCCGAAAAGGAATCCAAGACCTCCTCCTTATGCAACCAGCTCACACGATCCTGAGCGGATTGACTGAATCTACCGCACAGTATTGTCATTCAGTTCTCCGCTATGCCAATGAGCTTTGGAGTAAACGACGCGCGAACCCCGAACTTATCGTTCAATCCGCCGGAATGTGGCCAGAGCTGGAGTCCTCGAGCAAACTTTCATTCAAGGGATACAGCCCAAATCTCAAGATGGCCGGAAATTTTCTCGCTATCAACCCAGACCGAGTGAAACGACTAAAAGCCACGCAACTCCTAGATCGTCCAGCTGATAAGTGGCGTTCTTAAAGCACTTTGGCAGTCAGGGCATACCAAAACTTCACACGTCCATGTCTTCGGGCGCCGCGCGCAGGTCCTTTTGAATCCGCCACCGGAACTTGCTTAGACGCTTTTTCGTATCCCCCACTGCTTGCAGCGTCGAGCATTAACCGCCGCGTGGTCCGCAAACGCGTTGAGAACATGGTCGCTGTGGCTGCGAACCCAATGGACCCGCACCTCCATGCCCGCTGACCGCGCCTTTTTAATCTCCCGCCAGCAGTAGGCGATGTGCTCGTTACCCAACGAGGATGTGGACTTCCGCCAGTGGTGGAATAAAGCCTCGGTGGAGGATAAGTGACGGCTTGCGCAGCTGATGATGGAGATCCACATCCTTCCCGGAACGGCCGGAAACAAACGATTCGACCCCACGCGAGTCAAAATCGTCTGGAAAAACTAACCCCCGCTGTCCACAATCGTCAATTCGCTAATTGTGAAACAGTCACAATAATGGCACACTATTTCGGACATCCCGTGGCTGTAATTTCAGAGCCAAAAGACCTGCCGAAGCACTCAGTGTACACAATCGAGCCATGTAGTTAATGCCTTAGTGAAGAAAGTTACCCCGTGAACAAACAAGAACTTGCCTCCCTCATCTGGGAGTCGGCCAACAATATGCGCTCCAAGATTGAGGCCAATGAGTACAAGGACTACATCCTCGGCTTCATCTTCTATAAGTTCTTGTCCGACCAAGTAGAGCAGTTCATGCTCAATAACGACGCTGAACCGGAAGACCTGCCAGATACGCTTGTTGAGACCGACACTGACACCGTGGCCCTGGTGCGTAACAACTTGGGCTACTTCCTCACCTACGAGAACCTGTACTCGACGTGGCGAGACTTGGATAACGACTTCTCCATCGCTCACGTGCGTGAGGGTCTGGCTACCTTCAAGCGCAACATCGCCTCGGAGCGCAAGCACGTCTTCGACGGCATCCTTAACACCCTGGACACCAGCCTGTCGAAGTTGGGTACAACCGACGCTGCCCGTACCTCTGCCATCAAGAAGCTACTGAACCTTATCGATGACATCCCCACTGATGGCAAGCAGGGCTATGACGTGCTGGGCTACATCTACGAGTACCTCATCGAGAAGTTCGCGGCCAACGCGGGCAAAAAGGCAGGCGAGTTCTACACCCCGCATGAGGTCTCTCTCATCATGAGCAACATCGTCGCTGACCACCTCAAGGGCCGCGACGAGATTCAGATTTACGACCCGACCTCCGGCTCTGGCTCCCTGCTGCTTAACATCGGCCATGCCGTCGCCAAGCGCATGGGTGACCCAGACCGTATTAAGTACTTCGCCCAGGAGCTGCGCGAGAACACCTACAACCTCACTCGTATGAACCTGGTCATGCGCGGCGTGAAGGCGGACAACATCGTCGCCCGCAACGGTGACAGCTTGGCCCATGACTGGCCGATGTTCGACGAGGCCGACCCGGTGCAGACCTACAAGCCGCTCTATGTGGACGCAGTAGTCTCCAACCCGCCCTACTCCCAAAAGTGGGAACCCGAAGGCAACGAGGCTGACCCGCGCTTCGCACGGTTTGGTCTAGCGCCCAAGACCAAGGCCGACTACGCCTTCATGTTGCATGAGCTGTTCCACGTTAAGCCTGATGGCATCCTCACCGTCGTCCTGCCGCACGGCGTACTGTTCCGTGGTGGCTCGGAGGCCGACATCCGTCGCAATCTCATCGAAGCCAACCACATCGATGCCATTATCGGCCTGCCTTCCAACATCTTCTACGGCACCGGTATCGCGACCGTCATCATGGTGCTCAAGCAAGAACGTGACCGCGATGACGTGCTGTTCATCGATGCCTCCCAGGGCTTCATCAAGCAGGGCAAGTACAACCACCTGCGCGCCCGTGACATCCAACGCATCGTCGATGCCGTTCACAACCGCGTGGACGTGCCGCACTTCGCTAGGGTAGTGACCCGCGACGAGATTCGCGCCAACGACCACAACCTGAACATCCCACGCTACGTCTCTGCCACCCTGCCGCCTGAGTCTGTAGACCTGTACGCCACTATGCACGGCGGCATTCCCACCAGCGAAATTGACACCCTGGAGCACTACTGGACCGCCCTGCCGGGGCTGCGGGAGGCACTGTTCACCGAGAAGACAGAAGGCTACGCGGAGCTGAAAACGACCAACCTACGCGAGACGATCGACCAGCACCCTGCAGCCCAGGCACTTCGTGACCAGGTTGGCGCTGTACTATCCGACCTGCCGGAGAAACTGCACGCGCTGCTGGTGGATGGCGCAGCTACCGTGCCTATTACTACCACCGAGGACCAGCTCAAGGCCAACCTGTTCGACCGCCTCGATCGCGTGCCATTGGTCGATGCCTACGAGGGCTACCAGGTACTACATGACAGCTGGGTCAAAACCGCCGGTGACCTGGAGATCATCCAGACCGAAGGCCTCGATGCCGTGCGGGTCAATGACCCCGTGATGGAGTGGAAGACCAAAGAAAAGAAGAAGGTCTATGTCCAGGTCGGATGGGACGGGCGCGTTGCTCCCAACGAGTTGGTGCAGACCTTCTACCTGCCGCAGCAGAAGGACCAGGTAACGCAGCTAAGTCGCGACGTGGACACAGCTGTATCTGAGCTGACGCAGCTCGTCGAGGACTTAAGCGAAGACGACAAGACCGATCTGGCCGAGGTACTTAACGACAAACAGGATGCCTTCAAGAAGACCGAGCTAAACAAGGCCATCAAGGACCTGCCGAAGCTGGCCAAGGGCGAGACCTGGCCGGAGGGCAGCACCGAGGCTGCCATGCTCAGCGCCAAGGCGCTCATCGCCCAGCGGGACCAACTCAAGAAGAACCTCAAGACTGCGCAAGAGCAGCTGGAGAAAGACACCCACGCGACCATCGAAGCGCTTACCGACGTGCAGGTGGATGAGGTGCTCACCGCCAAGTGGATTACTGCACTTATGGGTGACCTGCGCGAAATCCCTGGTCATGTGCTCGCTGGTCTTTCAGCCCGCGTACAGGCGCTGCACGACAAGTACGCCGTCGCGCTGACCGACCTCGACGTGCAGGTTCGCGAGACGGAGCAAGAGCTGGCAGGCCTACTGAGCGGGCTTACCGGCAACGCCGCCGACATGCAGGCCCTGGCTGCACTCCAGGAGCTGCTGGGCGGTGGTCGCGATGCGTAGCCGCAACGTGCCCGCACTGCGCCTGGAGGGGTTCGACGGTGCGTGGAAGACGACCAGTATTGGTGCAGTCTCAGCTCTCCACAACGGTCGTGACTACAAGCATCTGGGGGAAGGTTGTATTCCCGTCTACGGGACCGGTGGCTACATGGTGTCAGTGGACCAAGCTCTTTCTCACGATGAGGACGCCGTAGGCATCGGTCGAAAGGGCACCATCAGCAAGCCATACATCCTGAAAGCTCCCTTCTGGACTGTTGACACGTTGTTCTACGTTGTTCCGAACCAAGAGACTGACCTAGCGTTCTTCTACGCATCAGTATTGCAAGTCGATTGGATGGCGAAGAATACTGCAACCGGGTTACCTAGTCTGACTAGCCAGACCATCAACAGCGCAGATATCTCCATTCCGCACACTCTCGAAGAACAGCAGGCCATCGGCGCTATCTTCACCAACCTCGACGATGCCATCAACCAGCACACCAAGAAGCACCAAGCTCTGCAGCAGGCCAAGACTGCGCTCATGCAGCGGATGTTCCCGCAGGAGGGCCAGACGGTGCCGGAGCTGCGGCTGGATGGCTTCGACGGTGAGTGGAAAGAAAGCTCGTTGAATGATCACGTTGAATATTTCAGTGGGCTGACCTATTCACCAGGCGATGTTGTGAAGAATGGGGGCACTCTGGTACTTCGGTCAAGCAATGTGAAAGACGCTACGCTTGCCTTTGATGATTGTGTGTATGTCCGCTCCGGCGTCGTGAACGTACAAAATGTCAAGCCAAACGACATTATTATGGTCGTCCGAAACGGCTCCCGCGCTCTTATCGGAAAGCATGCGTTGGTGAGGGGGGAACTTCCGCCGACGGTCATCGGTGCATTCATGACTGGTATTCGAAGCAAACAGCCTCATTTCATGAGCGCCCTATTCGATACTGAACTCTTCGAGTCTCAAGTTGCGAAATCAATGGGTGCCACCATCAACCAAATTACGGGCGGGATGTTTGCGAAGATGCATTTTTTGTTCCCACCAACCCTCGAAGAACAGCAGGCCATCGGTGCGGTGTTTACACGGCTGGACACGCTCATTGCTACCGAGGCCAAGTACATCGAGTCCCTTAAGCAGGCCAAGGCGGCGCTGCTGCAACGGATGTTCATCTAAGGAGCAGTTATGACCACACCATTTCGTTCTGAGGCTGAATTCGAGGCTGCGCTCATCGACCTGCTCACCCGCCACGGCTGGAGCAAGGAACTGCTGCGTTTCCCGACAGAGCAGCAGCTCATCGACAACTGGGCGGACATTCTTTACGCCAACAACCGGGGCCGTGACCTGCTAGGCGACGTGCCGCTCACCGAAGGCGAGATGGCGCAAATCATCGAGCAGGTCAACAACCTGCGCACCCCGCTGGCGCTCAACGAGTTCATCAACGGTCGCACCGTGACCATTACCCGAGATGCACCGCAGGCGGCAAACTTCGGCTCTGAGATCAGCCTGAAAATCTACGACCGCCTAGAGATTGCCGGTGGCCAGTCGCGCTACCAGATTGCCGTCCAGCCGCGCTTCCAGACCGCCAATGAGCTGCTGCCCACCCGACGTGGCGACTTGATGCTGCTCATCAACGGTATGCCGGTCTTCCACATCGAGCTGAAGCGCTCCGGTGCGCCGGTCTCCCAAGGTGCGAACCAGATAACCAAATACGCCCATGAGGGCGTCTACCAGGGAATCTTCTCCCTGGTGCAAATCTTCGTCGCCATGACCCCAGAAGAGACGATTTACTTCGCCAACCCGGGGGCAGGCAAATTCAACCCGGACTACTTCTTCCACTGGGCAGACTTCAACAACGAGCCGATCAACCAATGGGACGACGTGGCACGTGCGCTGCTGTCCATTCCGATGGCGCACCAGCTCATCGGCTTCTACACCGTCGCAGACCGTGCCTCTGGCAACTTGCTGGCGATGCGTTCCTACCAGTACTATGCGGCCTCGCGTATCGCTGACCGTGTGGACCGTCACGACTGGGACAGTGGCGACCAGTTGGGCGGCTACATCTGGCACACCACCGGCTCCGGCAAGACGATTACCAGCTTCAAGACCGCTCAGCTCATCGCTGACTCCCACAACGCCGACAAGGTGGTGTTCTTGCTTGACCGTGTTGAGCTGGGCACGCAGTCGCTGGAGAACTACGTCAGCTACGGTGGCGACAGCATCGCGGTGGAGGACACCTCCAGTGCTGCCAACCTGGCAACGCTGCTCAAGGACAAGCGCTCCACTCTCATCGTGACCTCACTGCACAAGATGAGCCGCGTCAATCCTGAGACGATGAAGACAGCTGACCTGGACCTCATCCGTTCCAAGCGCGTGGTCTTCATCGTCGATGAGGCGCACCGCACCACCTTCGGTGACATGCTCGCCTCCGTCAAGCACACCCTGCCGAACGCGCTGTTCTTCGGCTTTACCGGCACGCCCATCCATGACGAAAACCAGAAGAAGCATTCCACCACGGCCACACTGTTCGGCAATGAGCTACACCGCTACTCAATTGCCGACGGCATCCGCGATAAAAACGTGTTGAGCTTCGACCCTGAAATGGTGGAGACTTTCAGGACGCATGACGTGCGCACCGTGGTCGCCCTCCAGGCGGCCAAGGCCAAGACCGTAGAGGAAGCGCTGACAGACCCGCAGAAGGCGGCAGTCTACAGCAAGTTCATGGACAAGAAGCAGATCCCTATGGCCTCTATCTATGAGCTGGAAAAAGACGATAAGGGCAACAGCACCTATAAGCGTGTGACCAAGGGCATCGAGGACTACCTGCCAACGACCCAGTATGAGAAGGCAAACCACCGCGAGGCTGTCGCCAGCGACATCAACGAGCATTGGATGCAGCTCAGCCGCAACAGCATGTTCCATGCCATCCTAGCGACTTCCAGCATTCCCGAGGCCGTGGAGTACTACCGCATCTTCAAGAAGCAGTACCCTCACATCAAGGTCACAGCACTGTTTGACCCCAACATCGACAACACCGGGGACAATCAACTGCTCAAGGAAGACGGCCTGCTGGAGATTCTCCGCGACTACAACAACACCTACGGCCAGCACTTCACCATGCCGACCCATGATGAGTTCAAAAAGGACGTCTCCAAGCGCCTAGCCCACAAGAAGCCTTACAACACCAAGGCCTTCCTCGACGACCGCAGCCAACACATCGACCTGCTCATCGTGGTGGACCAGATGCTCACCGGCTTCGACTCCAAGTGGCTCAACACCCTCTATCTGGATAAGGTGATCGAGTACGAGTCCATCATCCAGGCTTTTTCGCGCACCAACCGCATCTTCGGCCCGGAAAAGCCCTTCGGGTCCATCCGTTACTACCGCAGGCCGCACACTATGCGGGACAACATCGACCGGGCGGTAAAGCTCTACTCCGGCGACCGACCCCTCGGCCTGTTCGTGGACCACCTCGATGACCACCTCACATCCATCAACGAGTGCTTCGCTACCATCGAGGCGCTGTTTACCGACCCGAAGACCGGCCAGCCGGACTTCTCGCAGCTACCCGACCTTGAGGCAGACCAAGGCGAGTTCGCCAAGACCTTCAACCGCATGTACCGGGAACTTCAGGCCGCGCAGGTGCAGGGCTTCACCTCGGACAAGGACACCTACTACTTCGATGCCCTGACGGAGCCTATCGTGGTGGAACTTACCGAGGACACCTACACCACGCTGGTGACCCGTTACAAGGAGCTCGGCAAGGCAGGCGACGACTCAGAGCAGTCGCCTGAGGATGCACCCTTCGACATTGACGTGCACATCAAGCACATCGACACCGACCGCATTGATGCCGAGTACCTCAACAGCAAGTTCAAGAAGTACCTCAAGGCCCTCCAGGACGGCGTGCCGCAGGATGTGCTCGATGACCTGCTGGAACAGCTGCATGCCAGCTTCACCCGCCTGAGTCAGGATGACCAGCGCTACGCTAACCGTTGGCTGCACGACCTCCAAGCAGGTGACGTGACCCTGCAACCAGGCAAGACAGTGCACGACTACATCAACGAGTACCGCATCACCGAGCGCGACCGACAGCTGGTACGACTGCATGAATGTCTAGGGCTGGACATGGCGCAGCTGCGACGGATACTCGACGCCCGGGTCACGGCGGCAACCATCAACGAGTATGGGCGTTTCGATGACTTAAAGGCATCAATTGACCTTGACCTGGCGGCGGCGTACTTCACGGAAGACACCGGAGCAAGGGTGTCGAAGTTCAAGGTCCGTGCTCTGCTGGACAAGCTGCTACGCACCTACGTCATCGACGGCGCGTTGCCTGCTGACCTCAGCGTGACCGAGGAAGAACTGACAGGTGAGTAGGTATGTTGATTGGATATGCGCGCGTCTCGACCTCGCGACAGGGGCAGTCGCTGGACACGCAAAGCAAGGCCCTCATCGACGCTGGTTGCGACCCTAAGCATATCTACAGCGACACCATTAGTGGTGCCAAGTGGTCTCGCCCCGGCCTCGATGATGCCCTCGCCTACATGAGGCCGGCCGATACCTTGGTCGTGACCCGGCTAGACCGGCTGGGCCGCAACATGGTCGAAACCGTCACTACCATCTCCGACCTAGCTGACCGGGACATCAATGTCCGGGTCCTTGATCCTGCTCTGGACACATCCCGTCCTGCAGATAAGGTCGTGGTCAACATCATGGCTTCTCTAGCTGAGTGGGAGCGTGACCTCCTTATTCAGCGCACTCGCGAGGGCGTCGCCCATGCCCGAGCACAGGGACGAGTTGCGGGCCCGAAGCCGAAGCTCAGTAAAGAGCAGAAGCAACAGGCTGCGCTATTGGTCGAGAACGGCCAGTCAGTGAAGTCAGTCGCCAGGTCCTTCAACGTCTCCCGGCAAACCATCTACAGGGCTATCCGTGAGGTGGACGATACTAAGTAAACGAGTCTGCGCGAAACGAAACCCCCAGGTGGAAACACGGTCAGAAAGTGCACACCCGGCCCGTAAGGTGTTGGGCAGAAACGACCCGAACACCACCTCTAGGAGTGAAAACATGGCCACCAAGCCGCTGTCAGCCGTTCGCCTTGGCATGGAGGTCAACAACATCACGCTGGCGCACTTCACCACCGAATCCGTCACCCAATTCCTCCACCACGTCGCAGACCTCGTCGAAAACCGCGTCGTGCGCTCCGCAGGCGACTCCCCCTGGTTCCCTCAGACAACCGTTCACTAACGCGTCCTTCACGTCGAGCGGCCTGCGTCCATTGCCTCGCTGTGTGCCACGAAAGCCCAGCTTTGGTGCCACGATCTTGCAGGCTTTCTGCATCGAAATATTCTCCGCCAGAATGCGAGCTTCCACGAGGCGGACCAC
>ERZ1031127.102-NODE-102-length-14744-cov-12.509293_pt1 | contig 14744 bp, 15 predicted proteins | sample MGYA00518224_ERZ1031127 | MGnify/ENA primary metagenome ERZ1031127 (study PRJEB33718, sample SAMN03159757) | human skin metagenome | collected 2014-05-20 | study: EMG produced TPA metagenomics assembly of the PRJNA266117 data set (Human skin bacterial metagenome... | reverse complement strand
TCTCTATTCGTCGGCAGCGTCAGATGTGTATAAGAGACAGGATTTAATAGAGGCGGATTTCAGCGGTTCGTGCCGCGCGCCATGAGGCTGATTCCCAGCCAATCGGGGCTCACGTGAGAGGAGGACATAACCCGCAGACCAGCAGTTTTCGCGGCCTCCTCGACGAACTGAGTATCCACCGAGTTTGGCTTACCGGACACGGGAGTCATGACCCAAATCAGCCCGCCATCGTCGAGGTTCCCAGATGCGTCAACTAATAAATCCGCCAAATCATCGACTTCGCCGTCTTCGGCGCGCCACCAAATTAGCGCCCCATCAGAGACATCCCCGTAATCTTCGTCGACCAGTTCGTTTCCGAGGAAGTCCTCGATGGCGCGACGCAGTGTCTCATCGACGTCATCGTCATAATAAAATTCTTGGACAATCGATCCCTTTTCGAAACCAAGACCAGGCTGAGATTTGTTTGCGCGATCCTTTTGAGATTGTTCCGCGTGGGCGGAAGCATTGTTCGTCATAGTTTCAGGATATATGAAACCGAGCCTCCGTGGGGAATTTACACCGAATTTTCCCCGCACTGGCAACGTTAGCAACTCTGAGAGAGGGCTCACACGACCTTGTGCAGGTACTTCACGGGAGCGCCGACACCCGCCCAACGGTACGGTTCCAGCTCCTCGTCCCACGCGCGCCCCAAAGCTAAGTCCAGCTCACGGCGCATTTGCAAGGGATTATCCGCGTGTTCCAACGCCGCTAGAATCCGGCCCTCCGGCACCACCACATTGCCCACGCTATCGGTTTGGGCATAGAAAATTCCCAATTCCGGAGTGTGTGACCAGCGTCCGCCGTCCGTGCCGGGAGCCGCGTCCTCGGTCACTTCATAGCGCAAGTGTTCCCACCCGCGCAGAGCTGAAGCCAACTTGGCACCGGTTCCGACCATGCCTACCCAGGAGAATTCGGCGCGAAAAAACATCGGGTCGGCCTCTTGGACGGTCCAATCCAAACTGACTTCGGTGTTCAAAACCGTCCCCGCCGCCCACTCAATATGGGGACACAACGCCCTTGGCGCCGTGTGAATAAACAGGACACCTCGCGTGTATTGGTTCATGGTTACCTCCTGTTGTGCTTGAGTTGAGCCACAGCTCAACGGGCCGGTATTGCGGCTTCCCCTCCGAACACCGAATCACAACGAGGTAACTTATGTTTCTATTATGCGCTAAACCGGTGGCAGTTGCACGCCTATCCGGGGTCTACCAACCCATTTTCCGAATTTGCTGCAGCGCTTCCTTGCGGTATTTGCGTTCCAATCTGTCCAGGTACAGCTGTCCCTCCAGATGGTCGCATTCGTGCTGCAGGCAGCGCCCCATCAGTTCTTCACCCTCAACCACCAGCGGTTTTCCGTCCAGGTCGATGCCTTCCACGCGGGCATACCAAGCGCGTTTCGTCGGGTAAAACAGCCCCGGCACACTCAGGCAGCCCTCGTCGCCATCCTGGAATTCATCTTCGCTCGTGGCGACCAGTTTGGGGTTCAAAACGTAGCCGACTTCCCCGTCGATGTTCCAGGAAAACGCCCGCAGGCTGACCCCGATTTGGTTCGCCGCCAACCCGGCGCGACCGTCCTCGTCTACGTTCTCTAACAGGTCCTCGACCAGCTGTTTCACGCCGGGGTCGCGCGGGTCTGTGATCCAGTCACAAGGGGTGCGCAGCACGGGATCCCCCACCACGCGTATCTCACGAAATGCCATGTTGACCTCTCTTTGCCGCCGCCCGGGCGCCTAGTTTTGATCCTTTTCCCACTGATCGGGCTCGCCAATCAGCTCAGTGGAGCTGAGGGAGAAAGCTGTTTTCGCGGTCTCACTCGCGATGGCCCGCAACAGTTCCTCCACGCAGTTCTCCGGGGAGGTTTCCACAGTTGTGCCCTCGCGGCGCTGACGGATTTCGACCTTCCCCTCAGCTAATCCCTTGCCCACGACCAGCGCAAAAGGCATTCCCAACAGTTCTGCGTCCTTGAACTTCACCCCGGCGGAGGCCTTCGGGCGATCGTCATACAGAACTTGGATACCGTCTGCATCGAGTTCACGCGCGAGCTTTTCGGCGGTGGCAAAAATCTCTGGGTCTTTGCCGGTGGCCAGCACGTGAACCTGGAACGGAGCGATATTGAGCGGCCACATCAGCCCCTTATCGTCGTGGTTTGCTTCGGCAATGGCCGCCACCAGGCGTGACACGCCAATCCCGTAGGAACCCATCGTCACGACTTGTGCCTTACCGTTTTCGTCCAGCACGCTCAACCCCAGGGCTTTCGCGTACTTGCGTCCCAGCGCGAAAATGTGACCGATTTCGATGCCGCGCTCCAACGTCAATGGCCCCGAACCGTCGGGAGCCGGGTCGCCCTCCAAGACTTCCGCGGCTTCGATGGTTCCATCGGCCGTAAAATCGCGCCCGCACACCAGGTTGAAAACGTGCATTCCGGATTGGTTGGCTCCCGTCACCCAGCGCGTACCCGGAACAATTCGCGGATCAATCAGGTAGCGCGGGGAACCGACAGGATTACCATCCGCGTCCGTAGTGCGTTTCGGTGAGTTCGGGCCGATGACCTGCGGGCCGATGTAGCCCGGGACCAAATCCGGGTAGGCCTCCAGGTCTTTGGCCTCGGCCATGCGCACGTCAGCGGGAGACAGGCTCGCCTCCAAGCGTTTCATGTCAACTTCGCGGTTGCCGGGGACCCCGATAACCAGGACTTCTTTGTGCCCGTCAGGATAGTCGGCGACCACCACCACGTTTTTCAGCGTGTCGCTAGCTTCCCAAGGCCGATCCGAGCGCGGATAGAGTTTGTTCGCCTGGTCCACCAACGTTTCAATCGTGGTGGAGTCCGGGGTCGGCCGTACTTCCGCAGCGGGGGCGTCGTCATAAGGGAGGGGCTGTGGCGCGATGGTGGTGACGGCCTCCGCGTTGGCGGCGTAGCCTCCGGGGGACTTCACGAACGTGTCCTCACCAACAGCGCAGGGGAACAGGAATTCTTCGGAGGCGGAACCGCCCATCGGGCCGCTCAAAGCGTGACAAATGACGTAATCCAGCCCGATACGGGTAAAGACCCGCCGGTAAGCTCCGCGGTGCAGGGCGTAAGAATGCTCCAGCCCCTGATCCGTGAGGTCAAAGGAATAGGAGTCTTTCATCACGAACTCGCGACCTCGAATGATTCCCGCGCGCGGACGAGCCTCATCGCGGTACTTTTCCTTCATCTGGTACAGAATGACCGGCAGGTCTTTGTACGAGGTGTACAGGTCCTTCACCGCCAGGGTAAACATTTCTTCGTGAGTGGGGGCCAGCAGGTAATCCCCGTCTTTGCGGTCTTTGAGTTTGAACAGCGAGGGGCCGAACTCTTCCCAACGGTTCGTCGCCACGTAAGGTTCGCTGGACAGCAGCATCGGGAACTGCAGTTCTTGTCCCCCAATACGATCCATCTCTTCACGCACGATGTTTTCCACGCGCCGCAAAGTTTTCAACCCCAACGGTAGCCAGGTGTAAATCCCTGGCGCGGCGCGGCGAATATAGCCCGCCCGCACCAGTAACTTGTGGGACTCCACTTCGGCTTCTACCGGGTCTTCACGCAGGGTGCGGACAAAGAAAGAGGACATTTTTGTAAGCATTCCTCAACTTTACCGCGAAACCAGCCCAAAGATTAAAACCAACCCGACCTCGGGATTTGCCCGCCAGGCAGTAGCATTTGGGCCGCGGGCAGGGGCTAGTGACGCGACGCGTGTAAATCCCGGCGATGCCAGAACAGGTTTTCTTCCGTGTCTCGATCGGTGGCGCGCAACAGGGCTTGCCACACCGCGAGAGGATCCGCGCCGCGTTCTAACGCCTGGAGCGCGGTCATGCCCCATTCTGTCAGTACTTGGTCGCTGGCCAGAGTTTCGCCCAAACCGTGCGGAAACACCTCGGAGAGCGCTTGCTTAAACTGAGAGCGCGTCATGCCGCGCTGCACCGGACCGCCCTGGATTTGAACCATCAGGAAATCGGGGCGCAGTCGATGCTGTCCAGCAGCTCATCAGGCACCAGCTCGGGGACCACCACGCCCTCGACCACAGCTATCCGATCGGCAACTTCATGGAGTACGAAAGAAACCGGCGCGTCCAACGCGTAACAGATGGAGGCCAGCAACTCGCTGGAGGCTTCCTTTTGACCGCGTTCCACCTCGGAAAGGTAACCCAACGACACGCGCGCCTTCGCCGAAACATCGCGCAAAGTCAGGCCGCGAGTTTGGCGCAGTTGACGCAAAACCTCCCCGAGCTCGCGCCGCAATACTGGCGTGGAGGCTTTAGCAACTGGAGAAATCTGCATCATGGAATCAGAATACCGCTTTTTAGGTAGGCTTCGCACCCCCGCACGATTCGCCGGCCTGACCGAACGCTCCGGGCTAATCCCCGGACGCAGCGCGTAAGGCAACTTCATGTTGGCAAAGGTATCTTTTTGGTTCATCACACTCAGTTTAACCGACTTTGTCAGGCTTTTATTCCCGCAAATCTCATCCCCAGGACTGATTGCCGCCCCAGCACGACGCCTCGGGAACGCGGCAAAACCCCGGTCACTTTTTACGGTGACCGGGGTTTTGCACTGTCGGCTTAGTTGATTACCGCGTACTTGTCGGGGTTCGCGGCTTCCCCGCCAATGAAGACCAGAATCTTGGTACCAGCCGGAACCTTTAAGGTATTGGAGTTGGGGTTCGCCAAAACCAGCAACTGTCCGGTGGAGGCTGCCAGGGCACGGCCGTGTACAAGTATGGTGGCGGTGACTCGGCTCACCTATTTGGAGCTGTACGCCAGTATCCGGGCACCAGTTTTCCGCCCCGATAGTGCTCTTTTACCCAGATTTTGCCTGGCGGGGGTGTTTCCTTGCGTTTTGGGACTGAAACGGCGAGGGGGGCGGCTTCCTCGATTTTCTTGGAGATGTTCTTTGCCATGTTCGATTCGTCAATGTAGGCGATTCCAAGGTCTTTTGCTATCTGCATGAAGTTCGAGCAGGCATCCGCAACGGCGGCTATCCGTTGTTTTGCTTCTTGCCTGGGGATTCCGAGCTTCTCCGAAGATTTTTCCAGTTGCTCCAGCGTCCTGTTGAAGCCGCTTTGCCCGTAGGCGATGGGGGTTGCATCCGTTCTCCATCCCTGCCATTGTGGCGTTATGTCGAAAGCCGGGGATAATGCCCATCCGTCTTTTTCGCGGAGAAAACCATGGTTTCGCATGTGGTCGTCCACATTGTCAAAAATGATTGACAAGGCGATACGGTCAAACAAAGAACGTTTGTTTTTTTCCGGGTCTACACACAATATGTCGATTTTGTTTGCCAGCTCCTCGTAGGAGTAGCTGTCATTAGCTCTAAGTGAGAGTGCGGAACGGGCAGAGATGTAGCCGATTCTCCGGTTGTTTTCGCGGTCAAACCTTTTCACCAACAGGGCAGAATTGAAGTCATCCACTCTCAAATGTCTGTGCTCCGGGGTGGGGATGCCAGCCTGGTTCGCACACGACAAGGCCACGAACTCCCATGCTTCCGTATCGTCGTCTTCATGCCGCCAGGGAAACTTCAGTATGGACAGCCCGAAATCCTGGTCGTTGACGTTTACTTTCGGCCTGGCACCCCCGAGTGAAGACCCCGCATCGGCCACCAGCTTGAGCTGGTCATCCGTCATGGCATCAAGGTTTCCCGCATACTCAGCCGCTTGCAATGCCGCATCCAGGGAGGGCAGCGGGTCAACTTTGAGTGCGACAGGCTGACCATCGGAATATATTCTGAGGTTCCCCATCCGCAACCGGTCGTCAACCGCTGCGATAATGTCAAACTCGGACATTTCCTTCCCACGGTGCGTGGCATGTATAAGCCTTTTGCCCCAAGAGTCGGGGCCTGCGTCCGCAATGGCACCGGGCATTTGCGGGTCGCCGTAAAAATGTGTGCTTTTCTCATTCAACGGGATGTCCGGGCTGAGCGGGTAGGCGTCCGGGCGGCTCAGCCACTCTCCGGCGTAGGCGAAAGTCGAACTGCCGGAAATAGAATTCCCCTGACCAAATAAAGTCCCGGCGTGGATTTCATCCGCATAGATTTCCAGAATGCCGTTCACCGGACTCTCTCTTTCTCCGTCAGTCCCCATCGAAGCCGGGCCACGGAGTCATTCAGGGGGTCTAGAGAGTCGAGCATTTTCTTCTCTTGCCCGAGAATCTCCAAGATGGATAAGACGTCATCTAAGCGGGCATGGGGGTTGCCCTGTTCGATTTTCGCCAAGGCTTGCCTGGTGATTTTAGCTCTTCCCGCAAGGTTTTTCTGGGTAAATTTGTGGATTTTTCGCCAGTTTCTAATATGCTCGCCGAGCTGCTTGACGTTGCGGCTGGTTGATGGCGTAAGAACCCGCATAACGACCTCCTTAATGTGAGCTATATGTAACATTATAACTCTTAAGCTCGCAATAAGCTAACATTATTTCTAAAATCATAAGACGGCAAAATCCCCCACCCGGCAAAGGATGGGGGATTTTGTTTGGTTCACGAGGTCAGTTCACGACCGCGTACTTGTCGGGGTTGGCTCCCTCTCCGCCAATGAACACCAGGTTCTTCACGCTCGCTGGCACCTTGAGAACCGCAGACGAAGGATTCGCCAAAACCAGCAACTGTCCGGTGGAAGCCGCCAGCGGACCCGCAGCAAGAGCATCAGCAAAATTCGTGCCTACAGCCACCATCACGGTGTCGCCGCCTCTCCATACCGACCAATTCACCAGCTTGTTCGCCGTGTCATACCGGTCTTTCCCGTCGAACCCTCCTGACATAGACACTCTCATGTTCGCCATCAGGCTGGTGGTTTGTGCTCCTACTGCGTACGGATAGGTTCCCGCCACCCGATTCACCTGTTCCGGTGTGTCGGCCAGGATAACCGCCGCACCGATTTTCGCCGCGACTGCGGAGGCAGCCAGGGCGTCCGGAAAGTCTTTGCCAGTGGCGACGAACACACTTTGCGTCTTCAACTTGCCGTTGGCTTTCATGTGCTCGTATACCTTGAACGCGGTGTCGTAGCGGTCGGTTCCCGCGATACGGTTAACCTGGATTCCCGCTGTTTTTAGCGAATCCTCCACGCCCTGGCTGACGGCACCGGTTCCGCCGACAATAGTGACCTTGCTGGTTCCCACGGACTTCAACTTGCTTAGAGTCTCCGGCTCAATGGCAGTAGTTCCCATAGTCAGGACTACGCCGGATTTGGAGGCTCCCGCGAGGGCACCCGCCACCAGACCATCCGGGAAGTTGCGACCCGTAGCCAACACCACCTCGGACTTGTTCTGTGCATTATCTAGCAACATCGTGGAAGTAGAGACGCGAGTGATGCCGCCGATACGCGACTTGCCTACCTGGATGCCCTGGGGCTTGGGCTGTTGGGGTTGCTGGGGAGCAGCAGCCAAAGTTACCTGGGCACCATGGGCAACCAGCCAGTTGTACACGTCGCGGGTGATAAGGGGTTGGGGAGAGTGTTGCTTTTTAGTTACTTCAACAAGCTTTCCGTTGTGCCATGTTTCTTCCGTGATGACACCTGTCATTTTGGAAATAACACCAATTAGACTCCCATTTAAAAATACGCCACCACCAGAGTCGCCGTAATAAACGGGGGCTGTGCCATTAGACCACACGGTATTGATGTGCGTGCTGTTTAGCGTAACCCGTCCATCGGCTACAGAGCACGAAGCGTTGTATTTACCACCATCAATTGGATTTCCGCTGTTATCAACTAGACGTTGACCACAAAGGGAAACTCCCTGCCCTGTTATGTCACTGTCTGGGAGTGATTCACGTAAAATAACAGAGGCCGTTACACCAGATAAAGGAACTTTAGTAGTAATTAAGGCAAAGTCTGCATCTTGATACACAGATACTTTTGAAATGTTTCCGCCATTCAGGAAGATTCGAGAAGAAGCCGCATCACCTATTTTCATGCCGGAATTTGAGGTAATTACCACTCCGTGGAAGTTCTCAAACTCAGTACCCTTATAGTGAATACAGTGTGAGGCTGTTAGTACATGGTAAGGAGAAATCTTTGTTCCGGAACATGAGGCATCATCCAGCCAAATCTGCACCGTCGGAATGTCCTGCCCCCATTGCGGATTGTTTCCGACACCAAAAGCTACAGTAGGCACCCCCATTGCTGCTAAAGTTAATCCAACGAAAAAAGCAGCTGCTCTCTTACTTACTGGCTTCATTTTCGTCTCCTTTCCTTGCCCGGTCGGCTTTTCCGACCTCCTGATAAAAATTCTAAGGCCGGTTCCACGAAAAATAAAGGAGCTATAGCCAGTTTTCGTTGGAATTGCAATCCTTTTCCGCTATTTTGCAGCGAAAAGTCAAAAACAGAAAACCCAATAATCCCCCCGCGACTCTCGCCGCAGCACCTTGGGTGCCCGAAAAACCCGTGTCGAACGATATTAGGAGTACAAAGGCTCGGTTGTTTTCCCGGTTTTGGAAGCGAGGAGATAGAAATGGGAACCATCAGAAATAAACTTTTGGCGGTTATTGCTGCGGGGGCGTTGTCGGTGACTGCCCTGGCTTCGATAACGCCGTTCACCGAAAATTCGACAGACCTGCCCCAGGCTAACGCCTCTGGCAGCTTGAAGTCCACTACGGAAGGTGGCGGGAAAGGAGCTCCGCCCTCGTGGCTAGTGCTGTTCAGCCGGGTGCAAGGCCTGACGCACATAGTCAATCCCGGTGAACACCGTAATGACTACGACCAGGACCGACAGAACTATCGCCACGATGCGCACCACCGGCCACGCCGCGGGGACCAGGGCCTCCCACGGAATCAACAGCAGCAAAATCAACGTAATCTGGGTCACGGTCTTCAGCTTGCCGCCGCGGCTGGCGGGCATGACCCGCCCCCGGCGCGCCAACACTAGGCGCATCAGGGTAATCCCCAATTCCCGCACCAAAACGGGGACAGTTACCGCCCAAAACACCGGCCAGTGCAGGCTCAGCAGCACAAATGCGCTGAGTACCAGGGCTTTATCGGCGATAGGATCGGCAAGTTTGCCAAAATCGGTGACCAGGTTCAGCCGGCGCGCCAGGGTCCCGTCCAATTTGTCTGTCGCGGAGGCCACGGCGAACACCACGAAGGCCCACACTTGTGCCTTCACCCCCGGCACCAGCATCAACCAAATAAATACCGGCACCAAAATCAGGCGAATCACCGTCAACACGTTGGCGATGTTAAAGTTCGGGGGCGCGGGCGGCTGCGGCGCTTCCTGCGGGTTTGCGGTCATGAATCCATCCTAGTCAGAACGGCAAAGGCTCGGTATCGTCCGAATCGTATAATTCCTGGCGGCCCACCTGGGTCGGCGGGGTTGCCGGGTCGGGCCCGTCGGAAAATGCCGGCGTGGGGTCGAGCGGGCGGGTAGCAGCATCGTTGGGTTCCGGGGCCGGTGCCGGAGGCTCCTCGTCTGCAGAGTCGTCAAAAGGTTCCCCGGTGTCGTCTTCCGGTTCCTCCCCGTCCGGCGAGAGGTCCGGCTCAGGTGCGGTTTCTCCGCGCAGCATGGCCAGGACGCCGGGCAAATCTTCGTTCGTGACCAGGACTTCGCGCGGTTTGGAGCCTTCTGAAGGTCCCACAACCCCGTAAGTTTCGAGAATGTCCATCAACCGACCGGCTTTGGCAAATCCTTTGCGCAGTTTGCGTTGAATCATCGAAGTGGAACCGAACTGGGTGGAAACCACCAGTTCGGCGGCGGCCAGCACGTCGTCCAAGTCGTCGCCAATCTCTTCGGGAACCTTGGCTTCCTCGCTGCCCTGTTCGCTGGTGACGCCTTCGCGATACACGGGCTCCATCTGCGCCTTGACGTGGGCGACAACCCGCACGATCTCTTCCTCGGAAACCCAGGCTCCCTGCACCCGCTGCGGCTTGGATTCCCCGCTGGGCAGGTAGAGGGCATCGCCCTGACCGATAAGTTTTTCCGCCCCGGACTGATCCAAAATCACGCGGGAATCCTGGTTCGAGGAAGTTGCGAAAGCGAGCCGGGAGGGCACGTTAGCTTTGATGATGCCCGTGACCACGTCCACGGAGGGACGCTGCGTCGCCAACACCAGGTGGATTCCCGCCGCGCGACCCAGCTGGGTGATGCGTTGAATGGAGGCTTCCACATCCCGCGGCGCAATCATCATCAAATCGGCCAGCTCATCCACCACGACCAGCAGGTATGGCATCCATTCCGGCTCGAAACGCGACTCGGGCAGCTTTTGTACCTTGCCGGCGCGCAGCGCCTGATTGAAATCATCAACGTGACGGTACCCGTAGTTCGACAGGGTGTCGTAGCGCATATCCATCTCGTTGACGCACCATTCCAGCGCCGCCGCGGCTTTCTTTGCCGAGGTAATAATGGGCGTGACCAGGTGTGGAATCCCGGCGTAGGCGGTGAGTTCCACCCGTTTCGGATCGACCAGAATCAGCCGGACCTGTTCCGGGGTGGCTCGCATCATGATGGAGGTAATCATCGAGTTAATGAACGAAGATTTACCCGACCCGGTCGCCCCGGCGACCAGCAGGTGTGGGGTCTTGGCAATGTTAGTCAGGACGTAATCGCCCTCCACGTCCTTGCCGACCCCGGTGACCAACGGATGCGTGAGGCGCGCGGCCGCTTCGGAACGCAGCACGTCACCGAGGTAAACGTTTTCGCGGTCCGCGTTGGGGATTTCAATCCCAATCGCGGATTTTCCTGGAATGGGTGACAAAATCCGCACTTCCGGGGACGCTACCGCGTAGGCGATGTCCTTGGACAACCCTTCTACCTTCGAGACTTTTTCTCCCGGACCGAGTGTGACTTCGTACTGGGTCACCGTCGGCCCGCGTGAAAAGCCGGTAACCTCAGCCGCGACCCCAAATTGCTGAAAGACGTTGGTCAGGGACTCGATGACGCGGTCATTAGCCGGGGAACGTTTCACGTGTTCAGGCCCGACTTTCAACAGGTCGAGCGAGGGCAGGTGGTAGTCGATGTCGTGTCCCAAGCCGGTGTGGACCCGCTCCGGCAGAGTGTCCTGAGTTTTGGCAGACGGTTCGGGCTGTGGTGTCGCCTGGGCCGGTTTACTTTCGGCCTTATGCCGTCCCCCGCGTTTCCGAGAAGGCAGCAGTTCGGTGGCTCCGGTCGCGGGCGGCTCCGGGAGGGTCTGTGTCGCGACAGGGTCTGTGGACTGAGCGGTCAAGGTCGAGTCCGACTCCATGACCTTGGTTTCGTCCGCATCGGACTGGGGGCGACGGCGTTTCCAGGGCATCCGCGAGGGTGTCATGACTTCAGTCGCACCGCTGAGGTCCACTATCTCCGACTCTGCATCGCTGAGGTCGTGACCTGGAGTCAGTCGGGCAAAACGCTGCCGAATCAGCGTCACCAGGGTAGCCGCCGGAATTCCCCCGGTAATGAGGACTCCAATCAGCATCATGATAATCAGCAGCGGGAATGCTCCCCACGGCGAAAACAGCACGCCGATAGGATGACCGAAGAACCAGCCCAGCAGACCTCCGGCCGCCATAATCTCGGGAAAACCGGTGGAGGGCCAGGGCAAACCCTTCCCCACATGCACCATTCCCGCCAGCGCTCCCAAGATAACCAAAAGCCCCACCAGAATCCGGGTTTCCTGCGCGCCGCGAAGCGCGGCGACTTCCGCAGCTTCTGCCTCGGTGACACCGTCATTGTCCGGGTCGGGAAGGAAACGACCCCGCAGGAACAAACGCACGGCGAGAAACCCTAGACCAATGGGCAAAATGACCGCAAACACACCGAAAATTCCCGCGAAAGTCACATGAATTACGTTCCCGGCTGTACCGGAAAGGCCGAACCATTCCCGCAGAGCTACCAAAATCCCCAGAGCGATGAGGCACAGCCCCAAAATGTCGCGTTTGACCTGGGGGTCCAAAGTGGAGCGAGTCGGCTCGGGGCGATTGCCCGGTCGAGCTGTTTTTCGATTGCCGCCAGCAGCCCCGCGTTTCGACGGGTTGGTTTTAGCTTGTGTTTTGGTCGCACTCATAGCGTTTTTAGGCTATCCGCTCGGGGACCTTTTTTGGCACTCCCACGCCGAAAAGGTGGGATTATAGCCGAGAGTTCGCAGCCAGGAAGTTATCGATTTGGGAAGCCGTGGGAATTAGGTAGTAACCCCGTCGCCCCATCGCCAGCGAGGCGGCCGCGTTCGCCCGCTCACAAGCCTGGTCTAGCGGTAGCCCCATCATCAGTGAGGCCAGCAGGACCCCGGTATGGGCCTCTCCGGCTCCGGTTGTGTCCACCAAGTCAGTGGGGTAAGCGGGCACTCCTCGCGGCATCTGCCCCGCAAATTCCTGAATCGCTGCCCCGTTTGGCCCGTCACGCAGCACCAAAATCGTCTCCGGTTTTACGTAACGGCGTAGCACCTCAGCAATGGGACCGCGCCCCAAGCGCATCCGCACCGTCTCGGTCTGGTGCTTATTCAACGTCAACAAATCCGCCCTGGCCAGGATTTTTACCATCACGTCCAGGTCGACTTCCCCGACCAGCGGGCCCCCCGCCACCGCCAGGAACAGATTGTTCGGCAGCTGTTCAATCCAGTTCGTGAGAATTTCGGCCAGCTGTGGGTAAGCCAGATCGTTGAGGCTGGCAAAAACATAATCATTGTCCCGCAGAATTATCCCCGCCAGGTCGCGCGGGTCGGGCTCAATTTCTACGCCGGGGGACGTAATGACGCTACGCACCCCTTCGGAATCTATGGCCGCTATCCGCAACCCGATATCCCCCACAATTTCGTGGGAAAGCACGGAAATCCCTTCTCTGCCCAAGGAGTGTCGGGCCTGAATCGAGTTCGGGCCAGTTCCCAGGGGAGCCGTCACGCAGGCGGCGATGCCTTGCCGCGCCACGGTGGCGACCACAAAGAATCCTCCGGCCACGACCGCCCCTTCCATGATGGAGGCACGGACTTCGGCACCTTGATTGGGCAGGTGGTCAACCCGCAAGGGTAGTTCCAGGTTGATTGATTGAGTGGAAATGAAACGAGCCACGGCGATTCTCCCTGAGCTAGTCAGCTTCCAGCACTAGGGGCACAATCATGGGTGCGCGCTTCAACCGCTTGGACACCCAACGGCCCAAGGTGCGGCGGGCGACCCGCTCCATGTCCCGCACGCTGGCTTGTCCGTCGGCCGCCGCCGCGCTCAACGCGTCAGCAATGGCCGGCTCAATATCCCGAAACACGTCATCGTTTTCCGCCACCCCGCGGGCGATGACGGTCGGACCAGCGAGGATAGTCCCCGTACTCATTTCCATCACCACGTAAACCGCCACAAACCCCTCTTGGGCCAGCACGCGGCGGTCATAAAGTTCGGACTCCCCAATCTCCCCGATAGAGGTACCGTCCACATAGATGAAGTCACACGGTACCTGGCCCACAATCTGGGCCTCACCGTTCTTGACTTCCACGCACACCCCGTCCTCGGCAAGCATGACGTGGCGCGGGTCGACCCCGGTTTTCACGGCGTGTTTCCCGTTGGCGACCAAGTGGCGAATCTCGCCGTGAATGGGCATCACGTTCTTTGGCTTCACAATGTTGTAGGCATAGAGCAGCTCACCCGTGGCGGCGTGACCGGAAACGTGAACCTTCGAATTACCCTTGTGCACGACCTGCGCGCCCAGACGAATGAGCTGGTTGATGACGCGCCCCACCGAGTTTTCGTTGCCGGGAATCAGGGAGGAAGCCAGCACCACCGTGTCGCCCTGGCCGATAGAAATCGTCCGATGAGTGCGGTTCGCAATCCGCGACAGGGCGGCCATCGGTTCGCCCTGCGAGCCGGTAGCCATATAAACGCGGCGTTCGGGGGGCAGGGAATTGACGTCCTTGAGGTCAATCAGCACCCCGTCCGGCACGGTCATGTAACCGGCCTCCGCGGCGATGGTCATATTGCGTTCCATAGATCGCCCCACCAGGGCGACCTTGCGGTTAGACTTCGCGGCGGCGTTCAACACCTGCTGCACCCGGTGGACGTGGGAGGCAAACGATGCCACGACAATCTGGCCGGTAGCGTGGTGGAATACGTCCTCGAGGACGGGTCCGATCTCCCGTTCGGAGGCAATAAAGCCCGGGACCTCAGCATTCGTGGAGTCTACACAGAACAGGTCGACCCCGGCTTCCCCCCAGCGGGCGAAAGCACGCAGGTCGGTAATGCGCCCGTCCAGGGGCAGCTGGTCCATCTTAAAGTCCCCGGTAATCAGCGCGGAGCCGGCTTTTGTACGCACCATGACCGCCAAAGCGTCGGGAATCGAGTGGTTGACGGCGCAAAACTCCAGGTGGAAAGGTCCCAAGTCGAGCCGCTCGCCCTCTGCTTTGACCCGCAGGTTCGTGGTTGACAAGCGGTGTTCCAAAAGTTTCGGTTCCACGAGCGCTATCGTCAGGTGCGAACCGTAGACGGGAATATCCTCGCGCAGTTTCAACAGGTAGGGCACCGCTCCGATGTGATCCTCGTGTCCGTGGGTCAGCACCACGCCCACCACGTCGTCCATTCGGTCTTGAATATAGGTAAAATCCGGCAGAATCAGGTCCACCCCGGGCTGGATTTCTTCGGGAAACAGCACCCCGCAATCCACAATCAGGATTTTGCCTTCGGTTTCCAAAACGGTCATGTTGCGGCCGACTTCGCCCAGACCGCCCAAGGGCACCACTCGCAAGACATCGGGTTGGGCCGGGCCGGGCTGTGGCAGCTGAAAAATATCTTCACTCACCCCCCTATCTTAGCGGTTTGCC
>ERZ1031127.101-NODE-101-length-14765-cov-5.559687_pt1 | contig 14765 bp, 15 predicted proteins | sample MGYA00518224_ERZ1031127 | MGnify/ENA primary metagenome ERZ1031127 (study PRJEB33718, sample SAMN03159757) | human skin metagenome | collected 2014-05-20 | study: EMG produced TPA metagenomics assembly of the PRJNA266117 data set (Human skin bacterial metagenome... | reverse complement strand
TCCTCACCGATCGCCCAATTGACAATCTCGCCCTCGACCTCTGCAGGAGACACCCGCTCGGGCTCCATTTCAGCCAGCTCGGTCTCCTTCCCCACCGCGATACCCGGCTGCTCAGTGTAGAGGACAACCCGATGCATCTCATCGGTGAGCCGTACGTCCGGGAGGCGCACGAGCGCCACCGGCACCGGGGCCGACGCATCGCTTGCCTCGCCACGTGCGCGCTCCTCAACCCTGGTAAGAAAGGCACCCAACGCGTCATCGACACGGGTGGTAATGAGCTCGGGGTGCGTCGTGTTCTCGTGATAGCGGTCAAACCACTTACCCGGCTCCGTGCCAGTACAGAAGAAAACTTCCATGGTCATGGTGCAAATGATACCGTTATGCACGTGAGTGAAAGCGATAGCAATGTGCGCCGCGAACCGTCTTCGCAGGCGATGAAGCCGCAAACAGCGGCGAATAAACTCGGCATCTATCTCCCGGCGACGCCACCGGAGTTCCAGGAGAACGCGTTGACACACGCCGAATTCGTCGAGCTGCAGAAGAATCCCCCGGAGTGGCTAGCCACCCTGCGTCGCGAGGGGCCCCACCCCCGCAAAGTGGTCGCCCAGAAACTCGGGATTTCCAACACAGCCCTGAAAAACAGTGGTCTCACACCACCGTTGACCACGGCTGAGATCAAGGAACTCCTCGCGCAGCAGCCGGAATGGTTGGCCAAGGCCCGCAAGGACATGGCGCTGAAGCGCGCGGAGCACAGCGCACCGAAGGAGGAGGATAAGTGAGCCCCGAAGGATACGAGGGATACCAAGGTTACGAGGAGCACCAGGAACGGCCCCGCCGCCAGGTAGACCACGTCCACTCCTCCCCTTTCAACCCACACCTGGACGACGGGCACGAACTGGATGCCGCCAGCGAAGACAGCTTCGACCGCCATGGCGGGATCTCCAAGCTGACAATCGCAATGTGGGTGATGATCTCACTCATCGTGGTGATCTCCGCGGCGTGGATGCTCATCAGCTACCTGCGTGGTGAGCTCATCATCGGCTAACGGCGGCCACAGGCCCCACATCAGCAGTCGCAACGCACGTGGCGACTGCACGCGGGCCCGCACCGCCTACAGAAACGTTCACACCCCGGCACCGTCAATCCGATGGTGCCGGGGTGTGCTGCTACGTCCTGGCGCGCGCAGTCGCTCGCGTGGCGCTTCTAGCAGATGGTCCAGTTCTCATAGCCTTCGTACAACGGGTACTGCTCCGCCAGCTTCTTGGTGCGTGCGCGAAGCGACTCAATATCCGCGCTCTCGCCGGCGGCAAGGGCGGTGCCGATGATATCTGCAACCTCACGGAAACCGGCCTCATCAAAACCACGCGTGGCCAGTGCGGGCGTACCGATGCGCAGGCCGGAAGAGACCGCCGGCGGACGCGGATCGAACGGTACGGTATTGCGGTTGATGGTGATTCCCACCTCGTGGAGAAGGTCCTCACCCTGCTGGCCGTCCATCGCGGAATTACGAAGATCAACCATCACCAGGTGGACATCGGTCCCGCCGGTGAGCAGCTCGATTCCGGCCTTCTTGCAATCCTCACCGCTGAGCCTCTCAGCGAGGATCTGGGCACCGTCGAGTGTGCGCTGCTGGCGCTCCTTGAACTCCTCCGTGCCGGCAATCCCCAGGGCCACGGCCTTGGCCGCGATGACGTGCATGAGTGGCCCACCCTGCTGGCCCGGGAACACCGACGAGTTGATCTTCTTTGCCCAATCCTGCTTGGCCAGGATCATGCCCGAGCGCGGTCCCGCCAGCGTCTTGTGCACCGTGGTGGACACAACGTCCGCGTACGGTACCGGGCTCGGGTGAAGCCCTGCGGCGACGAGACCTGCGAAGTGGGCCATGTCCACCCACAGCTTCGCACCGATCTCGTCGGCGATCTCACGGAAGGCCTTGAAATCCAGGTGCCGCGGGTAGGCAGACCAGCCAGCGATGATCACGGCGGGGCGCTCCTTGAGAGCCATCTCGCGCACCTGATCCATATCGAGCCGGTGCGTCTTTTCATCCACGCCGTAGGCGACAACCTCGTAGTTCTTACCGGAGAAGTTGAGCTTCATGCCGTGCGTGAGGTGCCCGCCATGGTCCAGCTTGAGGCCCATGATCTTGTCACCCAGATTGGCTAGTGACATGAGGACGGCGGCGTTTGCCTGCGCTCCGGAGTGCGGCTGTACGTTGGCAAAATCAGCGCCGAACAGTTCGCGAGCCCTGCTACGAGCGAGATCCTCGATGACGTCGACGTTTTCACAGCCACCGTAGTACCGGCGACCGGGGTAGCCTTCTGCGTACTTGTTGGTGAGAATTGATCCCTGTGCTTGGAGCACCGCACGCGGAACGAAGTTCTCCGAGGCGATCATCTCAAGCATGTCGCGCTGGCGATGTAGCTCGTTGATAATTGCCTCGTACACCTTCGGATCGAGTTCTTTGAGCTCTCGATAGCGTACGTCGTTGGAATTCGGTGCAGTCATAACCTAGTCCGAAACCTTTCTTCAGAGCGATTGTGGGTTATCCGATTACCGGCGTGCAAACCACTTGCGGAGGCCACATGGCCTGTTGTCACTCATTTTAGGGAATGTGACGTGTCGGCGTTGGTAAAAATACTACGTTTTATCACACACTGGTTAATACCAGCAGCTTATACACTTTCCACACATCTCGCGCAGTTCAGATGAATATGACGTGCATTATTGCGCCACATTTTCATTAACGCTATCATTTCCCCACCCCCTTTCCGGGGGTTGACCTCCACGCCGGCTCTCGCTGTCTACCGTGACATTGACACGTTAACTCCCCCAGGTGCTCCACTACCGGATGACAACGGGCAAAATAGGACCATGGCTAAACGACCCCCGGACCCGAGCCCCTACATCGACTTCGGCCGTGAAGAATGGCGCGAACTGCGCCAAAATACCCCCCAGGTGCTCACAGCCGAGGAGGTAGAAAAACTACGGGGCATCGGCGACATGATCGACCTGGAGGAGGTCTCCGATGTGTACCTTCCCCTTTCCCGCCTCCTCTATCTACAGGCGAAGGCGCGACAAAAGCTCACGGATGCGACCGCGGACTTCCTCGGAACGCCCACGTTCCGGGTCCCTTTCATCATCGGGATCGGTGGTTCCGTGGCAGTGGGGAAATCAACAACGGCACGTGTCCTCCACGTCCTCCTGCAGCGGTGGACATCGACTCCCCGGGTGGACCTTGTCACCACCGATGGGTTCCTCTACCCCAGCGAGGAACTGCAGCGGCGCGGGATCATGAACCGCAAGGGGTTTCCTGAATCCTACGATCAACGCGCGCTTCTGCGGTTTGTTACCGATGTGAAGTCCGGCAAGGAGGATGTGCTCGCACCCGTGTACTCGCACCTCAAATACGATCGGGTGCCGGGCGTGTACACCCACGTGAAGAAGCCTGACATCCTCATCCTGGAGGGGCTCAACGTGCTTCAAACGGGACCTACCCTCATGGTGAGCGACCTGTTTGATTTCTCACTCTTTGTGGATGCCGCGGCGCAGGACATTGAGCGCTGGTACATCAACCGCTTCCTCGCCCTCCGGTCGACCGTGTTCACGGAACCAGATGCCCACTTCGCGCACTACTCCCGCTTATCGGAGGAGCGTGCCCGCGCGGAAGCCCGCGAGATCTGGCAATCCATTAACCTCCCCAACCTGGTGGAGAATATCCTCCCCACACGGGTGAGGGCCTCCCTGGTCCTATGCAAGGGGCCCGACCATCGCGTTCAACGCGTGCGCATGCGCAAACACTGATTTGGGGCTGAGGCTACCTGGTTTCGGCCCACTTGATAACGGGCGCCGCCAAGGAGACATCGACCTTGTCAAAGCCGATGGCCCCCGATGCGACGAGTTCTCGCTCGAACGCAGTGGCTCCCGGCTTGGACGAGTAGTACAGCAGCATGGCTTTAATGGCCGTCCGATGGGCAAGCTTGAGCTTGGGGTAATGGATGCGCCCGGGCACATAGAACCGCTCAACGCGATCCTTCTCATCGCCGAAGAACTTGGCGGAGCTATCCTTTTTCGCCGCCTTCTCCGGGTCAGTCAGCCCCACCGAGACAAACGCGACGTGCTTGGCAGACCCCTGTGAGATGAGCGCCTTATCCAGCTTCCGGGCGACGCGTGCGGCGTTTTCTGCCCCGAGGAGCTTCACCCCGTAGACTGGTCCCACGAATATCAGTGGAGCTTCCTCTACCAGGCCCTCGCTCGACAGCTCCACGTCGGTGATATCCACCGCTTCTCGCCCCAGCTGCTTTGCGATTTCTTCGGCGTAGGCCTGTGATGATCCGTACACCGAGGAGTAGAAAACCCGTTTTTCTGCCGGCATCGTGGTCCCTGTCACCCTCTCATCGATTGTGGTCGCACCCCGTACGTGCAATGGTTGTAACCCGAACGCACCTTACCAGGCCCCCACTGCCACACCAATGCGTGTGCCTTTCTCTCCACAGAAAGCGGGCGTTCCAGCCGGGGCTCTCCCAGGGCGACTGGCACGATCCTGCGGGTGTTATTTTCCAAAGCGCCGGTTGCGGGAGGAAAAGTCGCGCAGCGCACGTAGGAAGTCGATCCTGCGGAACGCCGGCCAGTAGGTGTCTGTGAACCAGATTTCGGAATACGCTGCTTGCCACAGGAGGAACCCAGAGAGCCGCTGTTCCCCGGAGGTTCTAATGACGAGATCCGGATCGGGCTGGTCGCGGGTGTACAGGTGCCGCGACAGGGACTCGATGGTGAATGCATCGGCGATTTTATCGGCCGGGGTGTTCTTTTCTGCTTCCTCGTGAATGAGTGCTTGGACCGCATCGACGATTTCTTGCCGTCCGCCGTAGCCCACCGCGATGTTGACCTCAATACCGGTGTGGTCCTTGGTCTTTTCGGCTCCCCGTTCCATCCTGGTGGACACGTCCTCCGGGAGGAGATCCATGTGCCCCACGAGGCGCAGCCGGCAGTTGAGGTCTGAGGTGGAAAGCTCGTCGACGACATCGGCAATGATGTCAAAGAGCAGGCCGACTTCCTCCGCACTGCGCTTCAGGTTTTCCGTGCTGAGCAGGTAGACGGTGACGATTTCTACCTTCGTGTCCTCGCACCAGCGCACGAGTTCACCGATTTTCTTTGCCCCCACCCGGTGGCCGTGGGAAACGTCAGCGAAACCGGCCTCCCGTGCCCACCGTCTATTACCGTCGCACATGACCGCGACATGGCGCGGTTGCGGGCGTTCCTTGATGACGCGCCGTAGGTGATTTTCGTACAGCGGATACAGCAATGTGGGGAGCAAATTCACACTTCAAGTTTAGCCACGCAACGGGCAGTTTCACACATGGGCGCGCACCCGGTACTTCTGCCCGCACGCGCAACGCATGCAGTCAATCGACTTTCCACCAATTGACCATCAGCTACAAACTTTCCCCCGAAAAATTCTGCTGTGGTTTGGCAATCTCCGCCGTGTGCTAGATCAGCGGGCGACGCTTGGGAATATCCATCCCGGCTTCACGCATCGCTTTGTTCAGGGTCTCCTCATCAAAAACATCGATACCGTGCTCCTCAGCAAACGCGCGACGGCGGTTGAGGCGGGCGATGCGACGTGCCAGACGCCACCCCAAGAACAGGATCGCCAGCATCATGACGGCAACGACGAGCAGACCGATTGGGGAGGCTTGGCTACTGTCTGCATTTTCCGGCGACGGCCCACCCGATTGGGCTACCACGGCCACAGCTTGGTTAAAACCGGTCACTACCGACGCGTATGCCCCTTGAACAACCCCACTAGTAAGCATGTGCGCTTCCTTTCATCTTCCAAACCTGCGAACCTAGCCCGTTGCACCCGGGTCAACACCGGGAACCTGCTGCGGACAACCTCACCCGTTGGCGGGCTACTGGCAGGACAACCGCTGCGAGGGTCTTAGCTACATCGTAGTAGTCGCACCTCGCGTCTGTGCCGGTTGACCCCCCACCGCGTGAGCATCCCGTTGCACAGCCAGGCTGTTTCTGCCCACTTCGTCCATGCCGGAATGCTTCGCGCCGTGTCTCGGCCTTGTCTAGCTCAGCCCAGCGAGAAGATCGGTCTCCGGAATATCCGTGGACACCCGCGTTTTTGCCAGCTCAAACTCCTCTGTTGGCCAGAGTTGCTTCTGCATCTCAAGCGGCGCGGCAAAAAACATGCCGTCCGGATCGATCTGTGTGGCGTGGGACAACAAGGCTTGGTCACGGTTTTCAAAGTACTCAGAGCACGGCACCTGGGTGGTCACCCGGCGCATGAGATCCAAGTTGCGGCTGCGCATCCGCTCCACGTAGTCGGCCACGGGGCTCTCTTTTCCAGCGGCGAGGAATGCTTCGTGGAATTTCTCTATCCTCTGGCGAATGAACCCGTGCGTGTAATACAGCTTCTTCGGCTCGTAGGCCTCCCCCAGTTCCGGCTTGTAGCTGGGGTCCCCAGCACGGTCCCACGCGATCATGCTGATCTTATGCACCATGATGTGGTCCGGGTGTGGGTAACCACCGTTTTCATCGTAAGTAACGATGACGTCGGCCTTTTTCTCCCGGAGGGCCCTAATGAGGCTGTCGGCTGCTTCCTCCACATCCTGCAGCGCAAAGCATCCTTCTGGCAGTGGTGGGAGCGGATCACCTTCGGGCAACCCCGAGTCGACGTAGCCGAGCCACACGTGGTCGGCACCCAGTGCCTTAATGGAACCAGCCATCTCTTTGCGCCGAATCTCGTGCATATCGTCCGGCAGGCTATCGGTGTCCAGGTGCGGATTCAAGATGTCGCCTCGCTCGCCACCGGTGCACGTGACGATGCACGTCTGGTGTCCCTCGGTGGCGTATTTTGCCATGGTTGCGGCCCCCTTGCTTGCCTCGTCATCGGGGTGAGCATGAACGGCGACGATTGAATAACGCTTCATAGATCCTCTATAATCTTCCTTTTCCGTCCGGCTTGGGGTGCGGACCAACGGTACCAACGTTAGTTTAGTGGTGCACCATATACTACTGAGGCTTCTTGCACACGGCCCGTACCACCGCTCCCCGCAAGCATCGCGGTGACATCCCAGGCGCACTGCGTTAGTGCAGCGTGAACAACCCGCTAACGGGGCGGTTAAGCCACCTTCACACACTGCGGCCCACCTATGCACGTGCCTCATCCCGATTCGTGCCACGCACAGAGATTTGTCGCCCGGTGTCGGGCACGATGCCTCCCGTCGTACGCGTGGCGTACCTATCCTGCACCTCAACCACAGGAACCACAGGATGCAACCACAGGAAGCGGGGGATGGAACCACAGGACGCAACTACTGGAACCACGGGATGGCCTCAATTCCCACCCCACACAGAAGGCCACTAAGCTGTGAAAGTATGACTACGCAGAGCCGGCTTGATGCACGCTATAACCGACAGCGTGAGGACAACAACATCGCGGGAAAGATCATTGTGATTGGAGCAATCCTCTTCCTCATCGCCGGCGCTTACGTTGTCTGGCAGTATTCCCAGTACCAGGAGAAGGACAAAGTCACCGCGGAGAAAGTGGAATACACGCGCCTGCAGGACAACACGTTGAGGCTCACGTTTGATTCCATCCGCGACAACCCTGAATTGGATTCGTACTGCATTCTCCTCTCGTGGGACTACAACCACGCTGAACTCGGGCGCAGAGAAGTTTTGATACCGGCGGGAGGAGACAAGAAAACCCGACACACGGTGGACATCCCCAGCCGTGGTGTCCCGGTGCTCGGCGAGATTTACGGGTGCTCGACGAACATTCCTTCCTACCTCACCGAGGAGCCTGAAGAACTTTCGTCCGTCCCGATTGATCCGACCGCGCACGACTAATGCGCCACCCGGCCCGCGCCAGTGGTAGAATTCACTCGAATTGTGGCATAACCTGCCACGTGACCAGACTTAAACGCAGAAAACTTGTCATTTTCTTTGAATTTCGGTGTTGGGGCCCATAGTCCCAACACCACGGGAAGGATCTCAATGGCTGAGGCACAAAAGACATACATCACCCCGGAATCAAAGGCTGCTCTGGAGCGCGAGCTCAAAGCACTCATTGATAACCGCCCAGTAATCGCCGCTGAGATTAACGAGCGTCGTGAAGAGGGCGACCTCAAGGAGAACGCCGGTTACGATGCCGCTCGTGACCAGCAGGCGCAGGAAGAGTCCCGCATCCGCGAGATTGAGGAGATGCTGAAGAACTCCACCACCGAGCGCACCGCCCTCAAGGAGGGTGAAGCCCAGGTGGGATCCGTCGTTCACGTGTACTACAACAGCGACGAGGACGATAAGGAAACCTTCCTCATCGGTACTCGCGCTACCGCCTCCGACAACCCCGACCTGGAGACTTACTCCGAGCTGTCTCCTCTGGGCGCTGCGGTTCTCGGCGCTACTGAGGGAGAAACCCGCGAGTACACCGCGCCCAACGGTGCGAGTGTGTCCGTCACCCTCGTTTCCGCCGAGCCCTACGACTCCGCTAAGGCGGCTGCTCTGCGCGCCAAGCGTCTCGAAGAGAGCAAGTAACCACTCCACGCTCGTTTAATCCCGCCGGCCACCCCGGCGGGATTTTTCAACTCTTGAGGGTAACCGACAGGTCCCACTCTCTCCCCGATTTTCCGGCGCGAACGTGAAAAAGCCACCGCCGAGGACTAGTACAGCCTGACGATGGCTAGTTCTGTGACCGGACTACGCACACCCGCCTGAGCGAATGCGCGCCACACGGTCGCGGTTAGTTTCTATTGAAGTAGCTGAGGAAACGCAGAATCTCCGTGTACAGCCACACGATGGACACCGCAAGCCCCAGCGCAATGCCCCACGCGTACTCGGCGGGTACACCTGCTCGAACCATGTGGTCTGCGGAATCGAAATCCAGGAGCAGCGTGAACGCACCCAAGGCAATAACCGCAAGCGAGAAGATGATGGCGAGCATTCCGCCGTCGCGAAGCGGATTGAAACCGAAGAAGATGGAGCCGATGAGGTTCCCCAACACCAAGGCCAGGACGCCGAACAGCATCGCCGTGACAACCCGGCGCATCTTCGGGGTCACCTTCACCGCGCCGGACTTGTACACGTACAGCATGCCAGCAAACACACCGAAGGTACCAAGAATTGCCTGGCCGATGAGGACACCGCCGTTAGCGCCCGAGATTTGGAAGCCCGTGAAGATCCCCGAGAAGCCACCCAGGAACAGGCCCTCGAAGACCGCGTAGGCGATAGTGACGGCTGCCGACCCGTACTTCTTACCAAGAGTTGAAATGAGGACGGTTACAAGGCCACCGATCGCACCAACGAAGGTGAGGATCATCGTGGGCCCGCCCGTACCCAAAATGGGAACGAGGGCGAAGTTCGCGGCGGCGAACAGGACGATAATGCCGAGGGTGATGCCCGTCTTGGTGACGATGTCATCCACCGTCAGCGGCCGGCTTCCTCCCATTCCGTATCCCTGCTGCATGGGTTGACCATAGCTAGGCTGGCTGTACCCGTTCCGGGTTTCATCGCGTTCTAGGGAAGTGAGAACCGGGTTATTGCTTTGCACAGTAGAAGCTCTTCCTTTATTACGTCGTATTGTATCACAATATCTATTACGCGGTGGCAGCCACCGCCAACGCGCACCCATGCACGCGTCAGTATGCCTGTAGGGCTACCTACCGGTAACCACTACCACCTCGCCACTGCAGCTCGGGTGCGCTCCGAAACGGCACCAGCCATTCCCTTTTGACGCATTCGAACTTCAGCGACTCTCACTATTACCAACGCCCTGTGGCACAAAATAGTTCCATGCGCCACACGTTGTTGCTAAAAGTTTATGTTTTTGCTGTGCGCGGGCTCACAGTGGGTCTCCCCTACCATGGCACGAAAGCGGCACAGCGTTCTAAGGACGGCCTAGGTAGGAGGGCGCGGTCGCATCTGAGGCTAGCGTGTACGCGGCACCAGCATGTACGGACGGGCCTTTCTCGTGTACGGACGGGCCATTCTTCGGCACGCTACCGTCTGGCGCAGCCGTAATCTTTAGACATTTTTTAGACACTTTACGCAAAAAATCGACCAGCCACACCACTCAAAACGTGGTCTATCTGGCCGTATTGTCCCCCTGGTGGGACTCGAACCCACACTGAATCGATTTTAAGTCGACTGCCTCTGCCGATTGGGCTACAGGGGGACCACCGCTACGAGGCGGCACGCGTTAAACAATATCGAACAGTGGGGGCAAAGTGATAATTGCGAAGCTACTGCACTTCCTTGGCCAAGCCCGCGACGATTCCATCCAGGATGTCATGCTCAGAGATGGTGATCTGCGTGAGCCCGGCCTCGCGCGCCATGAAGTCGATGATCTCCTCCACTACGATGCACCCGCCACCGATCACGTCGGCTCTGCCTTGGTGCATGACCGGGAGCATGGCTCGCTGCGCACCGGTTTGCGCCAGCAGATCCTGGGTGACGAGCTTGAGGCCCTCGGTGCGCAGAGTGGACATATGGATTGCCTGTTCGTCGTAATGCTCCAGCCCCTGGGCGATGGCGGACAGCGTGGTGAACGTCCCCGCGCACCCCACGTACACGGTGGCCTGCCCCACGGGCACGGATTCCTTCACCTTGGCGAGCTCTCCGCGGACGTACTCACGGGCTTCGGCGATCTCGTCCGGTGTCGGCGGCTGGGTGTGGAGGAACCTCTCGGTCAGGCGCACGCACCCCATGCGGGTGGAGTACGCCCCGAGGATCTCCCCACTTTGCTTCCCGACGATAAATTCCGTCGAACCGCCTCCCAGGTCAATGACGAGGATGGGGTCATCCGTCGGCGGCAGGTCCTTGACCGCACCGATGAAGCTCAACTTGGCTTCCTCCGTGCCGTCGATGACCTCCGCACGCGCACCCGGCTGAACCTTGCTCAGCACATTCTCCGTCATGTCGAAGAATTCCTCGCGGTTTTCCGCGTCCCGTGAGGCGGACGTAGCAACCATGCGCACCGCACGCACGTTTTCGCGCGTCATGTGGTCGGTGTAGTTTTGCAGAACGACGCGCGCCCGCTCGATCGCCTCGGGGCTGATTCGTCCGGTCTCGTCTACTCCCTCACCTAGCCGGATGATTTCCATCGTCCGGGTTACCTGGCGGATGTCCCCGTCGCCGACATCGGAGACGAGGAGACGAAGCGAATTCGTTCCGCAATCAACGGCTGCAATACGTTTCATTGCTCGCTACGCCTCCGCGTTGGTGAAGTCGAACTGGGTGGGGTCTAGCTCCAGGTCCTCCACAGTGGGCCAGTCGGCGGGGAGCGCCGTGCCACTCAGCGCGGGATCGTGCCATGCCGCCAATGCAACCGCCTCGGTGCCCAAGCGCACACGCTCCGGCCCCTCGGCCAGAGCGTAGGCCATGAGGACGTGCAGGCACTTGACGCGGTCGGGCATCCCTCCTCCTGAGAACGTGGTTCCCAGATCCTCCATCGCGTTACGGGTGGCGAGGTAGTGCTCGTGTGCCGCACGGTAGTCGGCAGCCAGGTCCTCGTCGTGGGCAAGGCGCTCGGTCATCCAGCGCATCACGTGGGCCACCTCTAGCTTGCTTGCCTCCGCCGTCAATCGGGGATCGGTGAGGTAGTACAGCGTGGGGAAAGGTGTCCCATCTGGCAGCCGCGGGGCGGTCTTGATCACCGCTGGTTCTCCGTCTGGGGTGCGATAGGAAACCTCGACTACGCCGCGGGGCTCGCGCCTTAGCTGTTCAGCAACACGAGCCAGGTCTTTCGCGTCGGGTGAAAAAGTCATGGCACTATTGTGCCACAGCACCCCTATTCTTCCGGTTGTGCTGGTACCGTCACCGAGCGCCACAGCTCCTCGTACCACGGGTACTGGACAACCAGGTCTGATGCCTGGCTGGTGACTGAATCGTCGGCCGTCATCCGCGGATCATTGATGCGGTAGGCCTGCTCCCCCGGTTTCGTCACGCCAAAACGGTTACGAGCGAGCTCGTCCTTATAGGCGTTGTTCGAGTACTTATCCATCTCCGCGGCAATCTCCCGCTGCTGCTCCTCCTTTGCAGCAATAGAGGTTTGCAGACGCGCGATCTCTCCCCGTTGCTGAAAATAATTCCGCAGCGGGATGGCGATGGCGACGAGGACGATGATGACGGTGAGGATGACGATCACCCAGTGTCCGGGGGTTAAAACGATCCCCGTTGAGGCCCCGCGCCCACGCCTGCTACGCCCGGCGTGCGAATCTTCGTCAGCCAAGCGGCGGGTAACAGGTACGGAATTCTTGGGTTTCATCTACAGGCAACATCCATCTGGTCGGCATCGATCAATCGATACCCTCATGATAGCGTGCCCACGCCCCGGTCCCGGGGACCCGCGCTCGCCGTGGACGGATCAAACCCGTCCCACGACAAAACCGCGCCTCCTCCCTGGTGGGTGAACCACTTTAAGGAACAGAGACGCGGTTTGACGGGGCCATCCTGGGCCCCCACACGAATCACAGCGTGCCTACGCATTGTGGGCAGCGCCGTGGGCAGCGCGCTGATTTTCTGGCGAGCTCGCTCGCCAGCTACTCGCCAGCTAGCTCGCCGGCTCGCCGGTGCGCACGATTTACTTGTGGCGCGGGAAAGCCTCGGCGCCAGCGTAGTGAGCGGAGCTACCGAGCTGCTCTTCGATGCGGAGCAGGCGGTTGTACTTGGCAACGCGCTCGGAACGAGCGGGAGCACCGGTCTTGATCTGGCCGCAGCCGAGGGCCACAGCAAGGTCCGCGATGGTGGTGTCCTCGGTCTCGCCGGAACGGTGGCTCATCATGGTGTGGTAGCCAGCGCGGTGGGCCAGCTCGACGGCGTCGAAGGTCTCGGTGAGGGTACCGATCTGGTTTACCTTCACCAGGAGGGCGTTAGCTGCCTTCTTCTCAATGCCTTCCTTGAGGCGTGCCGGGTTGGTGACGAAGAAGTCGTCGCCGACGATCTGCACCTTGTCGCCGATGGCTGCGGTGAGAGCGGTGTAGCCCTCCCAGTCATCTTCCTGCAGCGGATCCTCGATGGAGACGATCGGGTAGTTCTCGATGAGCTCCTCGTACACCTTGGCCATCTCCTCGGCGGTGTGCTCGCCGCCCTCGAAGTGGTACTTGCCGTTGTCGTAGAACTCAGAGGAGGCAACGTCGAGGGCGAGGGCAATGTCCTTGCCAGGCTCGAAGCCGGCCTTCTTGATGGCCTCGACGATGAGGTCAAGGGCAGCCTTGGTGGAGTCGACGGACGGGGCGAAGCCACCCTCATCGCCGAGACCGGTGGACAGGCCCTTCTCCTTAATGACGGACTTGAGGGTGTGGTACACCTCAGAGCCTGCGCGCAGAGCCTCGCGGAAGGAATCGAAGCCGATCGGGGCAATCATGAATTCCTGAACATCGACGCCGGAATCGGCGTGTGCGCCACCGTTGAGGATGTTCATCATCGGGACGGGGAGGACGTTCGCGGTCGGGCCACCGATGTAGCGGTACAGCGGGAGCTCAGCGGAGTCGGCGGCTGCGCGGGCGACGGCCATGGACACACCGAGGATAGCGTTGGCACCGAGGTCCGACTTGTTGTCGGTTCCGTCGAGCTCGATCATCGTCGTGTCAACGAGGCGCTGGTCGGTAGCGTCGATGCCGATAATGGAATCGGAAATCTTCTCATCGACGTTGGCAACAGCCTGCTCCACGCCCTTGCCCAGGTAACGGTCGCCACCGTCGCGAAGCTCGTGAGCCTCGTGGACACCAGTGGATGCACCGGACGGAACGGCAGCGCGACCAACGGCGCCATCTGCAAGGATGACATCAACTTCGACGGTCGGGTTGCCACGGGAATCCAGAATTTCGCGTGCGGTCAGGTCCTCAATGAAAGTCATGTGACAGGCCTCCTAGCCATGTTCTTAAGGTTTCGTCGTATTTTCCAAGTAACTTTTATCACGGAAAACGCGGGTCTTGCTGTGCACCGTATGCCGATTCGCGCGGAACCACAGGGCAGCGTCACGTGGTGCCGGAAAGGTCACTTCCGGGGCGTTTCGGTCCGGATATGCAATCCGCCACCCATAGTACCTGACATTTTCCAAAAGAACGGACACAAACAAACATTTTTTGGTGGGATTGCTCACATATCAATCACCCGAAAACAGTTATGCAAGGTCACAGCACTTCCACACCAGACAGAATCGGACTTTCAGGTGCGCAAACTGAACCGAAAAATTTTTTGGGCTACTACAGAAATGGCGCGAGGGTGCCGGTTTTATACGCCGGCTGCCCCTGTGCATACGCTGCCGCGGCATCGCGCACGTCGCGGATGTACTCGCCGGACTGGTTATAGGACCGCACGGCTCGCGTCCACCCCTCCGGCGTGGACAAGTCCCCACCGTTGGTACACAGCATGACGGCGGTGGTGAGGGCCGCGTCATCGATCTGCTGGGGATTAGGCACCCCATCCCCGTCGGCGTCGCGGGAGAACCGTCGCCACGTTTCCGGAATGAACTGAAGTGGTCCGACGGCACGGTCGAGCTCCGCATCGCCGTCTATCTCACCGTCGTCGGTATCGTGCACATGGGCGAAGCCCGACGATCCGTCGAGGGCGGGGCCAAAGATCGGAGGGGTAACTACCCCGTCCTCTCCGATGCGGGCGCCGTCGAAAATGCGGCCCGTATAGGTGCCGTGTCGGGTTTCCACGAATCCGATCCCCGCGATCGTATTCCAGGAAAGGTGGCAATCAGGAAACGATTCGTTGGCAATAATCTCCGCGTCTGTCTCTTATACACATCT
>ERZ1031127.100-NODE-100-length-14896-cov-5.821171_pt1 | contig 14896 bp, 9 predicted proteins | sample MGYA00518224_ERZ1031127 | MGnify/ENA primary metagenome ERZ1031127 (study PRJEB33718, sample SAMN03159757) | human skin metagenome | collected 2014-05-20 | study: EMG produced TPA metagenomics assembly of the PRJNA266117 data set (Human skin bacterial metagenome... | reverse complement strand
TCTACACCTCTCTATTCGTCGGCAGCGTCAGATGTGTATAAGAGACAGACTAAGGCTCGCTTCACCGTGTGGTCAGGGACTGAAAAGTACAACCTCACGCTGGGTGCCAGATCTTATGGACTTATTAATTATGTGTGTTATCTTACCGCACCCCGAAGTGTTACCCTCCTGCCGGGTTGCCTGCTTCCCCCGCTTCAGAAAAGAGTGAATGAGCTGCATGAACCGTGAAGCTTCGAAAGCAGAGGGGTCCGTCGCGCAACGCAGGGAGGCGCTGTGCGTACAAGAGTGGTCATCGCCGTGCGGCGGGAGAGTCCTTATCTACCCGCGCGGCAGTGACCGCGCGCGATTGCGACCGCGCGACGGGTGTGGCCGCGCACGGCAGCAACCACCGGCGATGCGGTTGTGACCGCGCGCGGGGGTCACACAAGCACTGGTCGCGCGGTCAGTCTCCGGCCCCTGGAACGCACCGCCACCCGCCTCAGGGGAGGACTGTATATGCGCCGGTGGGAAAACACACGATGAGGTGCCATGAGTGCGGTGGCGCAAGCGGACACGGGATTGTGCTGGCAGTTTAGCAGTGGTGCTGCGGATATCTCGGTTGGAATGTGGCGCGGCGGGGACACGCCCTGCGCTAGGGAAGAAGCTAAATGGCCTGCCGTGGAGGTTGACATGTGTACATAAGCGCTTTGTTAGGTAGTTTAGAAAGTATGGTTGAATTGCTCAGTACTAATACGCTAATTGCGATATTCCTGGTCATCGCACTCGGGGCGTGGTTTGGGACCGTGAAATTCGGTCCCATTCGGTTCGGCGCGGCAGGTGCGCTATTCCTCGGGCTCCTGGTCGGTGCTTTCGTCATGCCGGAGTCCGCAGAACTCACGTTGCTGCAGAACCTGGGACTCGGGCTTTTCGTGTACCTCATCGGCCTCGAAGCCGGCGAGGAGTTCTTCAAAGATATCAAGGCCCAGTTCGGGCTCATGGCCGCGTCAGTGGTGGCCGTGACGGTGGGTGCCGTCGTCGCCGTGTTCGGCGGAATGGCCCTCGGGCTCACCCGCGAGTTCAGCGTCGGTGCTTTTGCCGGCTCACTGACCTCCACACCGTCCCTGTCGCTCGCGCAAGCGCAGACGGGTTCCGCAGACCCGGCCGTCGGTTACTCACTCGGCTACCCCACGGGCATCATCGTCGCCATCGTCCTGGTCCTTCTCACCATCAATAAGCAGTGGAAAGCAAAGAAGGACCAGGTGGAGAAGGGTATCGATGACCTTCGTGGCGTGCTCATCCGCGTGCACAACCCCATGACGAGGGAAGAACTCGAGGATAAGGTCGACGGTGATTTCATCCTCGCCTCCATCCGCAGGCGCGGCAAACTGCACTTCGCACGCGTCGATTACGCCCTTGAAAGGGGCGACGAGGCCTACTTCATGACCAACAAGGCCACCCACGCCGACCTTGTCGGCGTTCTCGGTGATCGCCTTCCCCTGCAGAGGCTGCGCAGCCCTCACGTGACGGTGCAGCGTTACACGGTCTCCAACTCCGATATCACCGGCAAGGAGATCGGGGAGCTTGGCATTTACAAGAACGGCAAGGCACAGATTCTGCGCATTATCCGCGGCGACGATACAATTCTCGCCACCCCGGACACCGCCTTGGATCCCGGCGACCAGGTGGAGGTCACGCACGAGACCATCGACCGCGACAGCATCGAGTCCTTCTTTGGTAACTCCGCCCAGATCTCCGCAGAGCTGGACTGGGTGCCCACCGCGTTGGGTCTCTTCGCGGGCTATGCCCTGGCGATTGTTCCCATCCCGCTGCCTGGCGGCAACGAGTTTGAGATGGGTGCCGCCGGCGGCCCGCTCATCGTGGGCCTCATCCTCGGCGCGCTGCGTCGCACGGGCAAGCTTTCGTGGAAACTGCCTGCCACAGCCAACTTCACCCTGCGCCAGTACGGCCTCATGCTGTTCCTCGCGGCCGTCGGTCTCGCCTCGGGTGACGCATTTGCCTCCGCCGTGTTCAGCCTCACCGGGCTCAAGCTCGTAGCGCTGTCTGCCATCGTGTGCCTGGCGGCCTGTGGCACCATGCTTGCCGCCGGCTACTTCATGGGTCGCGCGGAATCGCGCTCCAACGGTGCTGTCGCCGGTCTCCTTGGCCAGCCAGCTGTCCTCCAGTACGCGATGCAGAATACGACGGATTCGCGTGTTATGTCTGGTTATTCAGCCACGTTCGCCATCGCCCTCATCTACAAGATCCTCGTGATCCCGTTCATGCTCATGTAGGTGCGGCTCCGAAGAAACTACTGCCTGGGTTCTCCCGGGCAGTATTTTTTGGCTTGGAGGGGAATGGATTCTCAAGGCTCAAGGCGAATTCTCGCGCGCCGGGTGTGGCGTGAGCTGTCGAGTGCTTCTACTCCTGCAAACGGGCCAACAGGTGCAGTGATAAGGGCGTGGAGCGCGGCACGTAGGGGGTAATCCGTCGAATGTGGTCCGCGGTACATGCGGTGGTCGGTCCGTGCACTCCGTCTTTTGCACCGCGAGAAAAAACTGGCCGCTAGCCTCGGCCCCTGTGGGGCTTTGCGCTAGCAGCCAGTAAGGAATGTGGATACGCCACGCGTCACGCGCGTCCTACCACGCGTGTGGTGGGTTTAGGCGTTGTCGGCCTCGTAGCCGGCCTTGTCCTTCATCGGGCCAACCTCGGAAACCTGAACCTCGAAGATCCAGCCTTCGCCGTACGGGTCATTGTTGATGATCGCCGGATCGTCTTCCAGGGCCTCGTTAACGGCGGTGATGGTGCCGGAAACGGGGGAGAAGATGTCAGAGACGGACTTGGTGGACTCAACCTCGCCACACGGCTCGGAGTGAGTGACCTCGTCGCCTACGGACGGGAGATCAACGTAGACAATCTCGCCGAGGGCATCGGTTGCGACCTCGGTGATGCCAACCTTCACGGTCTTGCCCTCAGCCTCGGCTGCGGGGGCGTCGATCCACTCGTGCTCTGCGGAGTAAGAGTAGTTCTCAGGCAAATTAGCCATGTTTCAAACCTTTCGTATGAGTAGTTGCCGGGCGTGAGGACACGACCTCGTCCTCACTCATTATGCCCTATGTTTATTTATCGCGCTTGTAAAACGCGCCCTTGACCACAGTGTAGGGGTAGCGCTTGCCACGGATGTCGGCCTCCAGCTTGGCTCCCTCCTGAGCAGCCTCGCGCTTCACGTAGCCCATAGCGATGGGGTAGCCCAGCGTGGGGGAGAGCTGGCCGGAGGTGACGGTACCAACCTCGTTGCCGTCGGCGTCGAAAAGCTTCGCACCCTCGCGAGCAGCGCGGCGACCTTCACCCACCATGTTGGTGAGCTTGTTGGGGGAAACCGGAAGATCAAGGAGAACCTTGCCGTAGAAGTCGCCCTCCTTCTCCTTTCCAGCGATGCCGCGCATGCCAGCGTCGACGGTGGTGAGATCGTGGGTGAGCTCGTGCCCGTACAGAGGCATGCCAGCCTCCAAGCGCAGCGAATCGCGAGCGGCGAGGCCACACGGAAGCAGTCCGTGATCCTTACCGGCCTCGAGCAGGGCATCCCAGAGGGCGGGAGCGTGCTCGTTGTCGGTGTACAGCTCGAAGCCGTCCTCGCCGGTGTAGCCGGTGCGGGCAACAAGAACCTTCAAGCCGGCAACCGTGTGGTACTCGGCGGCGTAGTACTTGAGATTTTCAAGCTTCTCGTGCTCGTCCTCGGGGATGATCTCCTTGAGCACTGCCTCAGAATTGGGGCCCTGGCAGGCGATGTTGGAGATCTCGCGGTTCTTGTTCTCGAGCGTGACATCGAAGTCACCCTTGCGCTCGACCATGTTCTCCCACACGGTCTCGGCGTTGGAAGCATTGGGGACAACCCAGTAGATTCGCTCATCCACGTGGTAGATGATGAGATCGTCGATGATCCGACCGTCCTTCTCCACCATGTGGTTGTACTTTGCGCGGCCCACTGCCAGCTTGGAGTAGTCGGCGATGAAGGCGTAGTTGAGGTAGTCGGTTGCCTGCGGGCCAGAAACGATGATCTCTCCCATGTGAGAGAGGTCGAACAGACCGGCAGCCTCGCGCACGGCGCGGTGCTCATCGAGCTCGTTGCCGTACTTCAGTGGCATTTTCCAATCGCCGAACATGGTGAAGGAAGCGCCGAGTTCCTCGTGCTTGGAGTGAAGTGGGCTGTACAGAATTTCAGTCACAAAAGTCTCCTTTATGTAAAAAGTGAATGGAGTGAGGTATGTGTGGGGTGCCGTGGGTCCCGGGACCAGCCTCGGGGCTCACGGCACGGGCAGAGGGGATTACTCGAACGAGAAGCTCTCCGGCGACGGGCACTCGCAGAACAGGTGCCTATCGCCGTAGGCCTCATCGATGCGACGAACCGACGGGAAGTACTTATCCTGCAGCAGGCCGTCGACGGGGAAGACAGCTTCCTTGCGAGTGAACTTGTAGTCCCACTCGTCGGACATCGCGGAGGCCGCGGTGAACGGGCTGTGCTTCAACACGGAATCCTCGAGAGCGATCTTCTCGTCGATGATGTCCTGGATCTCCGCGCGGATGGTGCGCATGGCCTCGATGAAGCGGTCCAGCTCCTCCTTGGACTCGGACTCGGTGGGCTCAAACATGAGCGTGCCGGGAACAGGGAAGGCCAGGGTAGGCGCGTGGATGCCGAAGTCCATGAGGCGCTTGGCAATGTCGGTGGCGGAGACGCCGGACAGCTTCTCCACAGGACGGATGTCGAAGATCGTCTCGTGCCCGACGAGGCCGTTGGGGCCGTGGTAGAGCACAGGGAAGGTCTCGTCGAGTTCCTTGGCCACGTAGTTGGCGTTGAGCACTGCACACGCGGTGGCGCGCTGGAGACCTTCGGATCCCATCATCGCGAGGTACATCCATGTAATCGGGGTGACACCGGCGGAGCCGTAGAGGGTGCCAACCATCGGGATGCCCTGGCCCTCAGGCACAGGCGAGTGGGGATCTGTGGCCAACGGATCGGCGGGCAGGAACGGGATGAGGTGCTTGCGCACACCGATCGGGCCAACGCCCGGGCCGCCGCCACCGTGCGGAATGGCGAACGTCTTGTGCAGGTTGAGGTGGCTGACGTCGCCGCCGTACTGGCCGGGGCGCGACCAGCCACACTGGGCGTTCATGTTCGCGCCATCGATGTACACCTGGCCGCCCACTTCGTGCACCTTCTTGCACACCTCGCGAACCGTGGGCTCGTAGATACCGTGCGTGGAGGGGTAGGTGATCATGATGGCCGCCACGTGGTCGGCGTACTTGGCCAGCTTCTCGTCCAGATCGTCGACCGAGATGGAGCCGTCGTCGTTAGAGGCGATCACCACCACTCGCAGGCCGGCGAGGGCCGCGGACGCGGCGTTCGTGCCGTGGGCCGAGGCAGGAATGAGGCAGATGTCGCGCTCATGGTCGCCGTTGGCCACGTGGTAGCGGCGGATGGTGAGGAGGCCGGAGAGCTCGCCCATAGCGCCGGAGTTCGGCTGCAGGGAGACCTTGTCATAGCCGGTGATATCCTCCAGCCAGCCTTCGAGCTGCTCAAGCATGGCCCGCCAGCCCTTCGTCTGCTCCTCGGGAGCATAGGGGTGCAGGCCAGCGAACTTCGGCCACGTGATGGGCTCCATGGCGGCCGCTGGGTTGAGCTTCATGGTGCAGGAGCCCAGCGGAATCATGGCGCGGTCGAGAGCGAGGTCGCGATCCGAGAGCTTGCGGGTGTACCGCATCATCTGGGTCTCGGAGTGGACCGAACTGAAGATCGGGTGCGGAACCGGATCGTCGCTGCGCTGCAGAGACTCCGGGTATTCCGCGTACTCCGACTCCACCTCGCGGGAGACACCGAAGGCCTCCAGAAGGGCGGTGATGTCTTCGTCCTTGGCGGACTCGCCGAAGGCAACGGATACCTTGTCATCGCCGATCTTGCGGATGAGGTAGCCGGCATCGGCAGCGGCATCGACGATCTGCTGGGCGCGACCGGAAACCCCAACCGTGACGGTGTCGAAGAAGACATCGTGAAGGACGGAGAGATCGCCACCAGCCTTGCGGATGTTCGCGGCGAAGGTGGAAGCGTACGTGTGGATCCTGTCCGCAATGCGACGCAGGCCAGCCGGGCCGTGCCACACGGCGTACATGGAGGCCATGGTGGCAAGCAGCGCCTGGGCGGTGCAGATGTTACTGGTTGCACGCTCACGGCGGATGTGCTGCTCGCGGGTCTGCAAGGTGAGGCGGTAGGCAACGTTGCCATCGGCATCCTTGGACACACCTACGATGCGGCCCGGCATCTTGCGCACGAGCTTGTCGTGCACAGCCATGTAGGCGGCGTGCGGGCCACCGAAGAACAGCGGAACGCCGAACCTCTGGGTGGAACCGACGGCGATGTCGGCGCCGAGGGCACCCGGGGATTCGAGGTGCATGAGGGCCAGTGGGTCCGCCACAACGGTGACGTAGCCACCGACGGAGTGAACCTGCTCAATGACGGAGCGAAGGTCGGTGACATCGCCTTCCGTGCCCGGGTAGGCGAGGATGACGCCGGCCAAGCCCTCTTCGGCGATACCGGAGGTCACATCGGCGATCTCCACGTCGAAATCGAGGACGCGTGCGCGCTCCATCGCGACGGTGAGATCCTGCTGGTGCAGGCGCTCGTCAAAGACAACCTTGTTGGCCTTGCGAGCTGCGCGGACCATAAGCGCTGCAGCTTCCGCGACGGCGGTGGCTTCGTCCAGCAGCGATGCGTTTGCCAAGTCGAGGCCACTCAGGTCCTTAAACAAGGTCTGGAAGTTGAGCAGTGCTTCGAGTCGGCCCTGGGAGATCTCAGCTTGGTATGGCGTGTAGGCCGTGTACCAGGCCGGATTTTCAACTACGTTGCGGCGGATCACCGGAGGCGTGATCGTGTCGTTGAAGCCCTGTCCGTAGAAGGGCTTCAGGACGGTGTTTTGGCGAGCGTAGGTGCGAAGCAGCTCTTGCGCCCCGTGCTCACTCATGGGGTCGAGGAGTTTGGTGACAGCGTTGTCCTCGATGATCTCTTCAGGGATCGCTGCTCGGATGAGCTCTTCGAGGCTGGAAAAGCCCAGATCTTCGAGCATTTTCTTCTGATCGTCGGCATCTGGCCCAATGTGCCTGTTATAGAAAGGCAGGGGTGTGATGGGGTTCGTCATTAGTGGGTATTCCTCCTAATGGTTACAGGGTCCCGATTTGTTATTACCTATCTGATTCTACGTGGAGAAGTGCGAGAAGGGCCGGTAAAACGAGCCGCTGTGATTCCTGTCACTGGGTAATTATGCACGAGTATGAAAGGTGCGACTTTGGGCTGGGTATGACCACCAGTAACCACAGTATTCACGCATAAAACGTTTTGTGATCACCCTCAAAAGGAGGTGGTTTCGGCTGCTGGAGGGGGAGGGGGACTACAAAACGTGCCAGGCAATGAAAAAGTGGTTCCTCTCCTTGTGGGGAGAGGAACCACTAGGTAACGAGAAATTATTCGTTCGCTACCCCGAGGGGTGCTGGGCTAGTTACAGTCCGAGATCGGGGGCGAAGTCAATGTTCTCAAGACGGTCACGCACGGTGGTCATGAAGCGACCGGCATCGGCGCCGTCGACGACCTGGTGATCGTAGGTCATGGGCAGATACACCATCTGGCGAACGGCAATCGCGTCGACACCGTTTTCGGTGACAACCACCGGGCGCTTGGTGATAGCACCGGTGCCCACCATCGCTGCCTGCGGAGGAACCACGATGGGCGTATCAGAGAGAGCGCCCTCGGAACCAATGTTGGTGATGGTGAAGGTGGCTCCCGCCAGATCGTTGGGCTTCAGCTTACTGTTGCGTGCACGATCGGCGATATCCACGATGGCCTGGGCCAACTCGGGGAGGCTGAGAACCTGCGCGTCGTGGATAACCGGGGTCAAGAGGCCCTGTTTGGTGTCCACAGCGATGGCGAGATTGACGGAATCGTGGTACGTCATCTCGGCGGTCTCCGCGTTGTAGGACGCGTTGATGTTCGGGTGGGAGACGAGCGCCTCCACAATGGCCTTAGCAAAGAACGGCAGGTACGTCAGCTTCACGCCGTACTTGTCCTGGAACGCCTGCTTGTTGGCCTTACGCAGCTCAGCAACGCGTGTCATATCGACCTCATGCAGCTGGGTGAGCTGTGCAGCGGTCTGGAGCGCCTCGAGGGTCTTCTTCGCCGTGATCTGGCGAATGCGGTTGACCTTCTTGGTGGTGCCACGAAGCTCCGCCTTCTCAGGATCGACCGACTTCGAGGAGGTGCGGGGTGCCGCAGACGAGCCTTGCTCCGCCGTACCCTTGGTATCCTCCCCGTTCACAATGGCGAGGATGTCCTGCTTGCGCACGCGTCCGCCGATGCCAGAACCTTCAACCTTGTTGAGGTCAACGTTGTGCTTCTTGGCGAGCTTGCGCACCAGAGGCGTGACATACGGAACGTGATCATCGCCGGAGGCGGAAGCGTCAGCCTTCTCAGCCTTGTCTTCCTTCGGCTCGGGCTTATCAGCCGGCTCGGCCTTCTTCTCCTCTTGCTTAGGCTCCGGCTTGTCGGCCTTCTTCTCTTCCTTAGGCTCGGCCTTGTCGGCCTTTTCTTCTTCCTTAGGCTTGTCCTCGCTCTTGGGGGCGGGGGCTGCGCCCTTGTCGCCGATGCGGGCGATGACGTCGCCGACCTCGACGGTGTCATCCTCGTTGGCGAGGATTTCTACGAGGGTGCCTGCCACGGGGGAGGGGATCTCGGTGTCGACCTTGTCGGTGGAGACCTCGAGGAGTGGTTCGTCTACCTCGACCTCGTCGCCGACTTCCTTGAGCCAGGTGGTGATGGTGCCCTCGGTGACGGATTCACCGAGTTCCGGCATGGTGACATCGGAAGCGGAACCGGCGCTCTTGTCCTCCTTCGGCTCGGGCCTGTCAGCCCCCTCAGCCTTCTTCTCTTCCTTGGGCTTGGCCTTGTCGGCCTTTTCCTCTTCCTTGGGCTTGTCGTCGCTCTTGGGGGCGGGGGCTGCGCCCTTGTCGCCGATGCGGGCGATGACGTCGCCGACCTCGACGGTGTCATCCTCGTTGGCGAGGATTTCTACGAGGGTGCCTGCCACGGGGGAGGGGATCTCGGTGTCGACCTTGTCGGTGGAGACCTCGAGGAGTGGTTCGTCTACCTCGACCTCGTCGCCGACTTCCTTGAGCCAGGTGGTGATGGTGCCCTCGGTGACGGATTCACCGAGTTCCGGCATGGTGACATCGGAAGCGGAACCGGCGCTCTTGTCCTCCTGCTTGGGCTCCGACTTGTCAGCCTCCTCGGCCTTCTCCTCTTCCTGAGGTTCCTCAGCCTCGGCTTCACCCTCCTCATCGAAGGAGGCGGGTTTTTCGCCCTCTTCGCCGATCTCGCAAATAATATCGCCGACCTCGACGGTATCGTCTTCCTCAGCGAGCACCTTAATAAGGACACCTGCTACAGGCGACGGAATTTCGGTATCCACCTTGTCGGTAGAGACCTCGAGTAACGGCTCGTCAACCTCGACGGTGTCACCAACTTCCTTCAACCATGTGGTGATTGTGCCTTCGGTTACTGATTCGCCCAGCTCGGGCATCTCCACGGAAGTGGCCATTTAGTCATACTCCTTGAGCAGTAGTCCTACGCGTTTAATCCATTGTAAGCCTATAGCCTCACCCTGTGCACGCACCCCACGTTCGTGGAAAACACAGGTAACCCCCATTTATCACCCCTACCCGGGTGTAATCCCACTGGTTGGGACGTATTCGCCGATGGGGGAAAGTGGGGATTGCACGTTCCTCGGTGCCGTTCCGCCGTGAAACAGCGCATCGGATAGAGTCGTAGTGTGTTTGGCTTTCTAAAAAAGGGCAAGAAGAACGCGCGCCCCAAAGGTGTGAAGAGGGCTCCCGGCAGCACCATCCGGAGCAATGACCTCCAGACGCTGAAGCAGTGGGCCGCGCCACGGGGGTACGTCGAGGGGTTTGTGGAGCCGGAGACGTTTGTGAATGAGATGTCCATTGTGCTTGTCGACGAGTCAGGGGAGCATATCCGTCGGAAAATCGGCGGGCCTAAAGGGATTGACGTGGTGTCTAAGGAACTGGGGATTGGCATCTACGACGTGGAGGAGACCGGATATCCCCAGCGGATGCGCGATCGCATCGAGCAGGACCGGCTGATCAGAAAGCGGCTTGAGTACAAGGAACGCAAAGCGAAGCTGCAGGAAGAAGCACAACGCGAGGAGCGTGACTAACCTTTCGGCCAGCTACGCTCCTCGTGGTGAAAGCGACGGCGTGGCTACTTACTTTTTCTTCTTCTTTTGGGCGAGGATCTCCAGCCCTGCAAGGAGCGTGCGCACGGGGACGCCTGTTCCGCGCTTCGGGGTGTATCCCCAGCGGCTTCCGGTGTTGTACGAGGGCCCGGCGATGTCGATGTGGGCCCATTGCACCTTCGAGGACACAAAATGCTCGAGGTAAGCGGCGGCCGACAACATGCCACCCGGTCGCTCGCCCATGTTGCGAACATCGGCGACATCGGACTTCATGGTGTCGCGCACCTCTTCAGTAATCGGCATCGACCACGCATCTTCGCCGACGGACCGGCCGGTTTGTGCAAGAAGGTCGCGCAATTGCGGCGTGCCCATGATTCCTGAGGTGCGGTTGCCAAGCGCCACGATCTGAGCCCCGGTGAGAGTGGCTACATCGATGATGTAATCGTGCTTCTTTGTTGATGCGTAGGCGAGACCGTCAGCAAGGACGAGGCGGCCCTCCGCGTCGGTGTTGCGAATCTCGCTGGTGATGCCGCCGTAGTGGGTGATGACATCCCCCGGCCGGTAGGCAGCTCCGCCGGGCATATTCTCGGCCATGGGCAGGTAAGCGGTGACACTGATCGGGAGCTTGAGGCGCGCCGCCGCGACGGCAGTGGCGAGAACCGAGGCAGATCCTCCCATATCGGAGATCATGTCATCCATGCCACCTGCCGGCTTGATGGAAATACCGCCGGTATCGAAGGTGATTCCCTTGCCTACAAGCCCGACGCTCGTAGATCCCTTGCCTGCCTTGTAGGTGACAGAAACGAGGCGGGGGAGGCGGGCGGAACCGCCACCTACCGCAAGGATGCCACCGAAGCCCTGCTTCTTCAGCTCCTTGGGGCCGAGCACTTCGACCTCCAGCCCATACTCGTGAGCAATGCGCTCCGCTTCCAGTGCGTATGTCTCCGGGTAGAGGTGAGAGGATGGAGTGTTGACTAGGTCTCGGGTGAGAATGACGGCTTCCGCCCGAATCGAGGCTGCCTCGATGTCCTTTTTGCTTCCGCCAACCAGGGTGATCGTGCAATCGCCGTGCGGGGTGGGGTTGGTTTTCAGCCCATCGAATGCGTATGACCCGAGGATCAAACCTTCCGCTACTGCGGCGTTGTTTGACACTAGTGGTGCCTTCCCGGAAGCGTTAGCGGATACCTCAACGTTGCCCAACGTGGTTGCCACTCGGGATACTGGATGCAACCGGTTCAAGGCGATAGCGGCGGCCTGGCGTAGCTTGTCTTGAGTGAGCTCGGACTTCTTCCCCAGCCCAACCCCGAGTACCACGTGGTCACCGGTGCGGACAGTGCGGGCGCGCTTCCAATGGCCATCGTGGCCAACAGCGACGAGGGAACGAGTGATCTCGTCGGTTGACTTGCCGTCAGCTACATCGTCGGAGAACAGTCCGACGATGACCGCTTCGGTGTCCTTCGGAATTTTCTTTCCACCCGTGACGGTGACGGTGTGTCCTTGGGGAAAATCAACGCCTGACATCGCTTACTCCTTTGTTCTGTGGGATTTTCGTCAGTGGAATGGAGTCAGAACCTCCATGGCTCCAGTGACCTTGGTGATGACCAGTGTACGCAAACGGGGTTTCTGCCTGAGAGAACAAGGTTTTCTGCCCGAAAGGCGTCTCATTGTATGGCGCTTAGTGTCCATTAGGCGGGAAAGGTGTATTGTGTGGCTATGGCTACACTATCGTTCACTGTTCATAAGAATCCGCATCCCGCGACCGAGGAAGAGGTTGCAATGGTCCTTCAGAAGCCGGGATTCGGTAACTTTTTCACCGACCACATGGTCACCATCGACTGGTCCGAGGAGGAGGGCTGGCACGACGCTCAGGTCAGGCCCTACGAGGCTTTGGAGCTGTATCCAGCAGCCACTGTTTTCCACTACGGCCAGGCTATCTTCGAGGGCCTGAAGGCATACCGCCACGCAGACGGCGATGTCTACACGTTCCGTCCCGAACAAAACGCACGCCGATTCCAGCGTTCGGCTCGCCGCTTGGCAATGCCGGAGCTGCCTGAGGATGTCTTCCTGGAGTCGCTGCGCCAGTTGGTCGAGATTGACAAGCGCTGGGTCCCCGCAGCAAGCGGTGAGGAATCCCTGTACCTGCGCCCGTTCATGATCTCTACGCAGGTCTCCCTGGGAGTCCACCCCGCAAACGCATACCGCTACGTCCTCATCGCTTCACCCGCTGGCGCCTACTTCTCCGGTGGTGTCAAGCCAGTGTCCGTATGGCTGTGCGAGGACTACGTCCGTGCCGCTCCCGGTGGTACCGGCGCTGCCAAGTTCGCTGGTAACTACGCTGGCTCCCTGCTTGCTCAGGCGCAGGCAGAGGAGAAGGGATGCGACCAGGTTGTGTGGCTGGACGCCACGGAGCGCAACTACATCGAGGAGATGGGTGGCATGAACCTCATGTTCGTGTACGCCGACGGCGACAAGAAGTCGGTTGTCACCCCCGCCTTGTCCGGTTCCTTGCTTCCCGGTGTCACCCGCGATTCGTTGCTCCAGGTCGCCCGCGATCTGGGATACGACACCGACGAGTGCCGGATTTCCAAGAAGGATTGGGAACAGGATGTTGCTGACGGCAAGATGGTTGAGTCCTTCGCCTGTGGCACGGCCGCAGTTATCACCCCAGTTGGTGAGGTCAAGAGCGAGCACGGCTCCTTCACCGTCAACAACGGCGAGACTGGGGAAGTAACCATGCAGCTGCGCGAGCACCTGACGGGTATCCAACATGGTGATGTGGAGGATTCCCACGGCTGGATGCACAAGCTCGGTTAAGGTTTACGTTCCCTTTGCACACCGTGGCCATCGCCACGACAAGGCGTAAGTCTTACGGGTAACGGATAGCCCCTTAAGGCCCCAGGTCTGAAGGGGCTATCTTCATCCGTGCGGCCTGGTGAAAGGGGCCACCAGGCACGTGTGCTGTTGTACATGTGTTGTCTCTTGCCAGACGTTAATGTTCTCGGTCACGCCGGGCAGGGTGTTAGCCCCGCAGGTAGCGGCACGAGCGTGTAACGGCCGTGCGCTAGCGAATGATACGCCGATAAAACCTGAGGAACTGGGGCAGGTAGCTCGCGAACACAAGAATGGTCAGCAGCCTGATCACCTGCATGCTCACCACCACGGCACCGGCCCCGCTTTCAGAGGTAAGTGCGAGGACAGTGTCGATGGCTCCCGGGGTGGTTGCCAGGTAGCCCTCGAAGTACGAAATATCAAGCCATGCCGTCAGCGGCCAGGCGGCCAGCGCACACGTACCAATGAGGAAGGCCACAAAGGCCAAGGTGAGTGGGAGCAGCTTGGAAAACAGCTTCAGGGAGTCCTTGGACAGGCTGCCGCCGCAGAGCCAGCCGACGACGAGGAACGCCACCACACGCATGACCTTGGGAGGGTACAGCGCGATCGAATCCGGGACGATGTTAGCAACGATGAGCATGACCAGAATCGGCCCAATGATCGAGGGCGAGGGGATATGCACGAGCCGGGCGAGGCTCTCCGAGCCGAGCGCCACGGCGAAGATGATCACTAGACCCACCCAACCGGCGATGTCCTGTGCCGGTGCCTCGCTGGTGGGAGTGCTTCCGCTGGAGAGTAGCCAGCCGGACACCAGGGGGAGGGAGATCGACACCGCCAACAACCGCAGGTACTGGTTGAGGGCTACGTACCGGTAGTCAGCCCCCACTTCCTTGGCGATGAGCGGCATGACGGAGGCGCCTCCGGCGAGCATGGACATGATTCCTGTCTCCAGCCCAATCTCGCGGTGACTTCTGCCCAGAAACGTTCCGCCGATAATCGCCATGAGGATGGTGAATGCGGCAACGCAAAGACCGGGCAGCAGGTAGTGGGAAAGCTCGTGTATGCCCACAGCAACAAGTGGAAGAGCCGCGAGAACACCGATGGTGCCGCGGGAGTACCGGAATAAGTACCTGTTGATGGGCAGTTCTTTCCCCGTGATGAGAGCACACGCCGCAGATACCACAAGGGGGCCAATAATCCAGGCTGCCGGCACGTTCCACAGGTCCAGGAGGTATCCCAGGACAACGGATAAGGGTGCAACGACGAGCCATCTCATAGGGGATAGTGTACTGGGGAGTAGCACCTACTGATAACCGCGTGACCGGGCCATACACTCGCGAGTGGCGACGAAAACGCCCAGTTAGAGGCTGGAAAAGTGCGCACAGTGCAGTGGCAGGGCGTGAGTGAAATCGTCGCTGCCCGTGAGGTGTGAAAACACTCTCATATAGGCGGTCACAACGCTACCAGTGCGCAGCTCATGGCCGCGGTGATAACCGTCCCCAGAAGCACGCAGGCACCAACGCAGTCACCGTTTAGTCCATCAAACCGCGAGCTCATGTGCCTGCTCAGCACGTACACCGAGGCCAAAGAGAATGCGGAGGACACGGCGATCCACGGACCGCACACCGGGAGCGAGGCGGCACTGAGAACAGCCCACCAGACACCGATCCACCACCAGTGCACCGTACCGATGATCAACCCTCCGAACCCGGATTCGCTCAGCGGGTCAAAGGTTGTGGTTGCCGGGACAAGGCCCGCAACCCGTCCCGCCCACAGGGAGAAAAAGACGGTCCACTCGGCGG
>ERZ1031127.99-NODE-99-length-14964-cov-5.454759_pt1 | contig 14964 bp, 16 predicted proteins | sample MGYA00518224_ERZ1031127 | MGnify/ENA primary metagenome ERZ1031127 (study PRJEB33718, sample SAMN03159757) | human skin metagenome | collected 2014-05-20 | study: EMG produced TPA metagenomics assembly of the PRJNA266117 data set (Human skin bacterial metagenome and... | reverse complement strand
CGCTCACTGGCGAAGCTCCTCACCTACCCCCGGATGCTCCCCACCTTCGGCCCCCTGGCGTTCCGCACCCCGCTGCGGTCCCTCCTCATGCCTACCGTGGCTCGGGCCATGGGAAACCTCATCGAGGACAGTGACCGGGACCTCGCGGCGCGCGCATGGCATGCTGCAGGAAAGGCAGCCGATACTCTCAATACCGCACCTTTGTGGGGGTAATGAGATACACACAACCCGGCCCGCCTCCACTTTCATCAGGAGCGATGGAGAAAGGCCGGGCCGGGAAACGTTTGGTTTTAGGGTTTCACCGCTGAATGCATCGCGGTGATCCCAAAGGTGAGGTTCTGCCAACCACAATCGGTCCACCCGTTGGCGTTCACGATGGATGCGAGCTCTTCCTGGTCGGGCCATGCGCGAATGGATTCCGCGAGGTACTCGTAGGCCTCACCGTTAGAGGAGACCTGCTTGGCTACCAGCGGGAGAACCCGCATGAGGTACTCCTTGTACACGAAGGAGAACACCGGCAGGATCGGGGTGGAAAACTCGGCGATGGTGAGCCGACCACCGGGTTTTGTCACACGAGCCATTTCACGCAGCGCCTGGCCTGTGTCTTGGATGTTACGCAGACCGAACGAGATCGTCACAGCGTCGAAGGTCTCGTCCGCGAAGGGCAACTGCATCCCATCGCCCACCACCTTGGGCACATCCCTCTTAGCACCAGCAGCGAGCATTCCCTGGGAGAAGTCGCACGCCACACACCAGGCACCTGACTTGGCTAGCTCCTCCGTCGACACGGCGCTGCCGGCGGCGAGGTCAAGAACCTTTTCGCCCGGCTTCAAGGCGAGGCGTTCCCGCACGCGACGACGCCACATGCGGTCCTGCCCAAAGCTCAGGATGGTGTTGGTGATGTCGTAGTTCTTTCCCACATCATCAAACATTCGGGCGACATCTGACGGGTCTTTATCTAGGGTTGCTTTAGCCACAACGCCCTAGTCTAGCCGGAGCCTTTTAGACCCGGGCACCGAGCGCTTTCGCGGCCCACCGCGGGAGCTCCGGAATCGGGCCGAAGAAGGTCAGCGGCACGCGGTGGGATTGCTCGATGACGGCCGTGTAGTGTTTGACCAACTGGGTGCACAGGTTCTCCCACGTCTTCGGGCGCACGCCGTCGCGAGCAGCCTGGCACATGCGCGTGTAGTGCTGAGGGGAGGTCACCTGGTCAAGGGCATCCGATACGTGGTCCTCAAAGGTGTCTACCTCGAGCAGATAGCCATCGACTCCCTCGGTCACGAGATCGATGGGGCCACCTGCATGAGGCCCGATGACGGGAACCCCGGACGAGAGCGCCTCTTGGATTGTCTGGCAGAACGTCTCAAATTCCCCGGTGTGAACGAACACGTCAAAGCTGGCGTACGCCTCTGCGAGGTCCTCACCGGAAAGCGCACCGGTGAAAACAGCGTTGGGGAGGGCGTCGACAAGCGAATCCCGGTCCGGACCGTCACCGACGATAACAACCTGAACATCAGGGCGGGCGTCGAGGGAGGCCAGGCGACGGACGCCCTTCTCGGCAGCAAGCCGGCCCACAAACCCGACGATGATCTTGTCACCCTCGGGGTCCCACGTGAGGCGGAGGACATCGCTGCGTTTGGAGGGGTGGAACCGCACGGTGTCCACTCCCCGCCCCCAGTGGAAAATGTTGTGAACCCCGTGGGCTTCGAGCTCCGCGATCGACATGGAGCTGGGAGCCAAGGTGCGCTGGGCCATGTTGTGGATGTAGCGCGTCCACTCCCACACCGCAGTGGCCAGCAAGGTGAAGTGGTACTTGGTGGCAAAACCGGCCACATCGGTCTGGTAGATCGCGACGGCGGGGATGCGCAGCTGCCGGGCCGCAATCGCGCCCGCCGCCCCCAAAACGAAGGGGCTAGCCAGGTGCACAACGTCAGGCTTGAACTTGGCCAACGCCCGCATGACCGCCGTGGTGGGCACACCCACCGGCAGGGAATTGACACCGGGGAACATGATCGTGGGAACACGAACGATGGGGTAGCCCGCGTACTCGGCAGCTTCCTCCTCGTGCCCACGGGCACCCGGCGCGATGACGATCGCTTCATGGCCCTCTCGGCGGAGATGCTCGAGGACCCGGAGGACAGAGTTGGTCACCCCGTTGATGTTTGGCAAAAATGCTTCAGCCACAATCGCAACACGCATAACGGCTATTATGCACTAGCCACGTGACATTTTCGTTGAAGTTAGGTGAATTATCCGTTACTTCTCCGTGACACATAGGCCACAGCAGCAAGCCCTGCCGCAGCAACAAGGGACCCTATGAGCAGGATGGATAGGGCGGGCCGGAAAGCGAGCGTCCATTCCCGGCCGTCGACTTTGACCACATCTGGGCGCGACGAGTTGTACGTCACCCACACCCTCTGGCCCTCGTTGAGCCCGGTTGGGTAGAGCAAACCCGTCTCCGGGCTCTGCAGCGCCCCGTGGACATCTTGGAAATCAACCGAGGTGCGCAGCGTTCCCACCGAGGTCACCCGGGCCAGGGAGCGCACGGGTGCCTCAGCGATCAGCCGATCGTTGAGGTATGCCCCGCCAACCATGGCCACACACATGATCGCCACCAGGATCCAGGCCCCGATGATGGCCTGCTTCACTCTTCTCATTACACGTGCATTCTCGCGCGCATCTTCTCGTGCATGGCACGGAGGTTGTCACGATCCGTCACGGCTTCTATGAGGCGCACGCCCGTGGGCTCGCGGTCGAGTTCCTTTTGCAGCCCGGGCAGATCGACAACCTTGCAATAATCGATGCCGTAGGCATCTGCGATGCGTTCGATGGAGACGTCTGTGTGAGGCGTTCCAAAAAACGGCTCGAACATGGCCCGGTACTCCGGTGCACCTTGCTCCAGCGTTTCAAAAATCCCTCCGCCGTTGTCGTTGGCTACTACGATGGTGAGGTTTTCCGGCCGGGGGGAGCCGTCTACTGTGAGCAGCCCGCCAACATCGTGGAGGAACGTGACATCGCCTAGAAGGGCCACGGTGCGAGGCGCTGTGGGCGAGGTGGGGTCTTGTGCCTGGTGCGCCAGCGCCACACCGATCGCTTGGCTCACGCTGCCGTCGATGCCGGCAGCACCGCGCGGCGAATACGTATCAACCCCTTGGAACGGAAGTCCGGCGAAGTGGATGTCCCGCACGGGATTGGAGGCACCTACGAACAGGGCGTTTCCCTGGTACAGCGAGTCTGCCACAGCTGCAGCCACGGTGAGCCCAGTGAAGTTTTCCAGCTGCTCGCGCACCGCTTCGGCGGCTAGCTCGCTCGCTGCGTCGACAATCTTCACCCAGTCAGCACGCGGTGTACCGGTCACCTTCAGGCTCGTCACCACTTCCTGGGCTGTCCCCTCGGGATCCGTGACGTAGTGCTCACCCGGCTGGCGGACAATGATCTTGGGCACCTCGTTGGTGAGCTTCATCACGTCGCGGTGAAGCGTAGGGTGGCCCACCACGACGATCTGCTCTGGTTTTTCCAACTGGTCAAACATCGTCGCTGCAAGCGGATGGACGGGGTGATACGGGGCAGGGGCCGTCGGCTCTGCGAGCGTTGGCACATCCTCCAAACCAGGAATTTCCTTCGCCCCATCTCCGGCAATGACCAGGGTGTTCTTGGTGATGTCGAGTTCGATTTCTCGTTCGTCCACCTCAGGTGTGCCCCACTTCCCCGCAGTCTCCGCCGGTTGGATGTTGTCCCCCAACTCGCCTACCAGCGGCGTATCGAACGGTACGTTGATGTGTACCTGTTGGTAAGCAAGAGCCTCGCGCATCGAATGGACTGTGGGGGCATACGGCTCGAAGAGCTTGTCCTGCACAATCGTCTGGCTGGCGCCCGTGCCCACGTAGCGTTCCGGCCGATCCGCGGACAGGACGACGAACGGGACGGCGGCGTAGTAGGCCTCGATCATCGCGGGCAGGCAGTTGGCCACGGCAGTACCCGACGTGGTGACCACCGGTACCGGTCGCCCAGTCACGCGGGCCATACCGAGTGCGGTGAACGAGGCTGACCGCTCGTCGATACGCGAATGGATCCGCAACCCAGACGCAGCGAAGGCCAGGGCCAACGGCGCGTTGCGCGAGCCCGGGCAATAGACGATGTCGGTGACCCCCGCGTGCTCAAGGTCCGCGACGATTTTCTTGGCCAACTCCGGTGAACTAGTCATGACTTCGATTGTAAATAATCCACACAATCTTTCAGTCGCCGATACCAGAAGTCCTCGTTGGCACACGGGGGAAAGTTCGTGGGGGTCACCGGGGTGACCACCAGCTGACCGTCGACGATGCGACGAGGTTCTGCCACATCCTCGTAGAAGAAGCTGCCCGTTCCCAGCCCGGCGGCGGGTTGGACATCCTGGGCCGCAGCAGTAGCAAGGCACGCGTACATCCCCACTCCGGTCTCCAGAGCGCTCGACACCGTCACACGCAGCCCCAAATCACGCTCCACCTTCAGAACATTTGTCGGCCCGCCCATCGGCTGGCACTTCAAAATGGCGTAGTCCACCCGCCCGCGAACCTGCAGCGGATCGCTTGCTTTACGGATGCTCTCATCAGCGGCAACGGGCGCATAGGGGCGCACTTGCTCGAGCTCCTCGACAGTCTGGCACGGCTGCTCCATGTACTCCAGTGGCCCGAGCTTCTGCGCGGCCTCAATGGCCTGCTCAACGCTCCACCCCCTGTTTGCATCGACCCTGATGAGGGCCTTAGGCATGAGCCGACGGACCTCCGCTACTCGTTCAACGTCATCGGCCAGGGACTGGCCCTTTTCCGCCACCTTCACCTTGACCGTTTTTACCCCGGGAAAGCGGGCCACGATGTTTTCCACATCGCGGGCAGGTACCGCCGGAACGGTACCGTTGACTTCCACTTTGTCTCGCTTGGGCTTGGGAACGCCCTCGAACGCAACCTCCAGGGCGCACTTCAACCACGTGGCAGCCTCAGGCGTTTCGTACTCCAGAAACGGCGACCACTCGGCCCACCCCTTCGGCCCCTCGATGAGCATCGCCTCCCTGTGGGTGATGCCGCGAAACTTGATCATCGGCAGATCCACTACTCGGGCCCGCTGCGCTATCTCCTCAAACGAATGCATGCCTCAAGCGTATCCGTTGAGCCTCAATCACCGTGGCTCCAATGCCCGGGACTTTCCCGCCCCGTTCGGTAGCCCGAGCCAGCGATGAGGAACCGCGTGGAAGGATCTGCGATACCCTTCCAACACTCTCGAAATCTTCGCACAAGCAAGACGATGGAGCGAACCGTTTTAGCGGTTATTTCACCTGGTAGTGGTGCATGTTCGAATCGATAAAACGTACGTGTGACTGCCGTGTTCTATGGTCTGTTTCATACCAACCCAACGACCGCGCCGATGGCGCAGAAGGAAATCCCATGGAAGGTTCGTTTATCACCACGGAACAACTGAAGAATCAGGGGCTATCCCGCAGGCAGATAGCACAGAAGTTGGACAGCGGTGAACTGTTCCGCGTCCGCAGAGGATGGTATTGCACACACCAGCCAACCACCTTCGACCAGCTGCTCGTACTGCAAAAAATGCATCCCGAAATCGTGTTCACTGGCAAGACTGCCCTGGCACTGCATATGCACGAACTGCCGGAAGGCGAGATCGAAGCTCTTGTGCCTAAGAGCAAACGCGCCCCGGTGATCAAGGGTGTGAAAGTGACGAGGTCACGGTGCCTACGGTCTGAGAACGTGTTCGTGTTCCGGTGCGTTTCCATGATCGAAGCGGCGGCAACAGTCCCGGCGGAAGAACGTCCCCCGCAGTTGACCCGGCTGCTCAACGAGCACTACGCCAAGAAACAGGGTAAAGCGAAATGGAACAAGGACGTCAAGCACCTGCGCAAGCGTTGCATGGCGCCCATCATCAAGAAGGAGTTCCCGCTCGTCGTGCCAGGGTGTTACTCACAACAAGAGCTGCACGTGGCGCAGGGGCTCATCACGCGTGGGTACGAGGTGGAAATGTGTCACGTGGTAGGCGGATACATGTTCGACATCTGGGTCAAAGACACCGACGTTCTGGCGGAAGTGGATTCCTTCGCCTTCCACGACGGCCCCAGCCACCACTTTGAGTTTCGCAAGGACCGCTGGAAACAGAATGCGGCGACGATGGAAGGCTACCGAGTGTTGCGTTTCTCCACCGAGGACACCTTCCGCTATCTCCCCCTCGTGATAGAGGAGATCGTACGAGCGGTCCAATTCAAGTCCTCAACAACTCCTCCGCTGTGGACGTGGAGCGAGGGCGATGCCGCCTAACCGTATAGAGTTGCAACTATGACAGATAACCCGTTTGACCCGTCACAATGGAAGCCTGTGCCGGGATTTGAAGAGCTCACCGATATCACCTATCACCGCCACGTGGGTACCGAGCGGAAGGACGGAATCGTTCGCATTGCTTTCGACCGCCCAGAGGTGCGCAACGCCTTTCGGCCACACACCGTGGACGAGCTGTACAGGGCGCTGGACCACGCGCGGCAAACTCCAGACGTAGGCGTCATCCTCCTCACCGGCAACGGCCCGAGCCCGAAAGACGGTGGGTGGGGGTTCTGCTCCGGCGGCGACCAGCGCATCCGGGGCCGCTCCGGATATCAGTACGCCTCGGGTGACACCGCCGACACCGTGGATAAGGCGCGGGCGGGACGGCTTCATATTCTTGAAGTCCAACGCCTTATTAGGACCATGCCAAAGGTAGTTATCGCCCTTGTCAACGGGTGGGCCGCGGGCGGCGGACACTCGCTCCACGTAGTGTGCGACCTTACCTTGGCGAGCGAGGAAGAAGCACGGTTCAAGCAGACCGATGCGGACGTGGGATCGTTCGACGCCGGTTACGGATCCGCATACCTCGCAAAAATGGTCGGCCAAAAGCGGGCCCGCGAAATCTTCTTCCTTGGGCGCACGTACTCCGCCCAAGAGATGAAGGAGATGGGTGCCGTCAACAAGGTGGTTCCGCACAAGGACCTGGAAAAGGTAGGCATCGAGTGGGCACGCGAGATCAACGGCAAGTCCCCCACCGCCCAGCGCATGCTCAAGTTTGCGTTCAACCTCGTCGATGACGGGCTCATGGGGCAGCAGGTGTTCGCGGGAGAGGCAACTCGCCTGGCCTACATGACTGACGAGGCTGTTGAAGGCAGAGACAGCTTCTTGGAAAAGCGCGACCCTGACTGGTCCGAGTTCCCGTTCTACTACTGATGAAGAAGCTCAAAGAACTCCCCATTCCCAGCCCACACATGGTGGATGAGCTGGAGCGTGCCATCGCGGGTGAAGTAGCATACTGCCCCATTCCTGCCGGGAAGTCCGCAGGCGACACGGCGCGAGCCTCATCGTTGAGGGCTACCCAGAGGATCGGCGAGAGCATCGACGACGATGTTGCTCTGGTGGTGGCCACATCGGGATCCACTGGCGTGCCCAAGGGAGCGTTGCTCACGGCACACAACTTGGTGAGCGGTGCGGATGCCACGCACGCCCGGTTGGGTGGCCCCCGCCCCTGGCTGTGCGCGTTGCCGGCCCATAATATTGCCGGGCTGCAGATCCTCATCAGATCCCTCGTCGCTGGCTACGACCCCCTTGTAATGGATGTGTCGCAGGGCTTTGACGTAGCCGAATTCGCACAGTACACTGCGGAGCTCGGCGCAGGTGGCTACACCTCGCTGGTGCCAAACCAGCTGGCAAAACTGCTGCGCACCCTGCAAGGCGTGGAGGCACTGCAGCAATATGAGGCGATTCTCGTCGGCGGTGCGCCCATCACCGGCGATATGGCTCACCGTGCCGAGAGGCTTGGCATCAACATCGTCACCACCTACGGTTCCTCGGAGACCTCCGGTGGCTGCGTGTACGACGGCACTCCCATCCCCGGCGCGAAAGTACAACTCCATGGGGAAAGAATCTGGCTCGGAGGCCCGATGGTGGCCAAGGGATACCGCAACGTCCCGAGCGACGAGGCCTTCCCTCAGCCCGGCTGGTTCCGCACCAGCGATGCCGGCCACATTGTCGACGGTAAATTGCAGGTCATCGGCCGCCTCGACGCGATCATCGATTCGGGAGGGCTGAAGCTGCACCCCGAGGTGCTGGAAAAGGCCATCCTCCAGGTGCCTGGAGTAACCGAAGTTGTGGTGGTTGGGGTACCGGATCCCCGACTTGGGTCTGCTATCTCCGCCGTGTACGCAGGAACTCCGACACCTGCGCAAGTGATTGAAGGGCTAGCGGATTTGCCACGCTGGCAGCTTCCCAAGCACCTGAGTCACGTGGCGAACGTACCTCGAATGACGAGTGGAAAAGTGGACCGCAAGCAAGCGGAGAAACTAATCCTCGCTAGCACTGGCCTGCAGTAGCACCGCCACGTCCGCGGGCGTGTACGAGGCAGCGATCTGGCGATCATTAGCACCCGCCAGGTTCCGCTGCACGAGTGAATTGACCTGTGTGGAAGGGATGACTGCGAAGTTGCGTGGCTGGGCAAACACCTGGCGCACCTTGTGCCCTGAGCGAAGCTCCATGAGGTGCAGCCAGACATCGTCGGCGTGGGGCGCGTGGGCCGCAAAATCGCCACCGTGCTCCGCAACGTAATCGATGAAGCTCGCCGGGTACAGCACTCCGGAGACTCCGGTTGCGAAATGGAGGATGGATGCCGACGAGCTGATGGCCCGCGACCACTTGGCGTAGGGCCGGATGTGGCCGTCGCGCAACTCGATTCTGTGGGCCCGGTAGGCAACCACCGTGTCAAGCCGATACTGCCCCACCACCAGGAGTTTTTCCACCAACCACTCGGGGTAGATGATGTCATCATCAACGGTGATGACCCGGGTGCCGGTTCCGGCCACTTCGCGGAACTGATTCCAATACTTCGTATGCGGCCCGTAATGGCCGTCGGAACACCGTACCTGCACCCCGCGGTCGATAAGCCGCTGGAGAGACGCGGGATAGGGGGCGTAATAATCCTCCGGATCGAGCCACAGGAAAATAGGCACCTTGACGTAGCCACGCGCAAGGGATTCCAGTGTGAGATACACCTTCTTCAGGCGTTCACCATGCGTGGTGAGAGAAATGACAACGTCGCCGGTCTGCGGGATATGCCCGCGACCGAAGTGATTGAGAAGGTTGAGCGGCACGAGGCGGCCCAGGGTGAGGAAGATGCTCGCTACTTGCCCAAGCACATAGCTGACCCACATCCTGTACCTCCTTGTGACCCATCGTTATCGTTTTTCTTCAAAGCGTGGATAATAGACCACATGCACGCAACAGTTCACGATTGGATCCAAGCCGCCCGACCGCATACATGGCCCAATGCCTTTGCGCCAGTGATCGTCGGCTCCGGTGCCGCCGCCTTCCACTTTGGCTTTGACCTCGGGCACATGTTACTCGCGCTTCTTGTGGCGTGGTCACTCATTCTAGGTGTGAACTTTGCAAACGACTACTCGGATGGCATCCGCGGAACAGACGAGGATCGCTCCGGCCCACTGCGGATTACCGCATCGGGCAAGGTAAACCCGACAACCGTCAAACTCGCCGCTTTTGGATGCTTCGGCATTGCTGCCATTTTCGGCCTCATTCTCACAGTATCTTCCGGGCATGTGTGGATGATTCTCATAGGAATCCTTTGCATTTTGGGGGCCTGGTTCTACACCGGCGGCAAGCACCCCTATGGCTACATCGGCCTCGGTGAGGTCGCGGTGTTCATCTTCTTTGGCCTCATCGCGGTGCTGGGAACCGAGTACACACAAGCAGACCGAGTTTCCTGGGTCGGTGTGTGCAGCGCCATCGCCATCGGTTGCATTTCCGCGGGCGTCAATCTTGCTAACAACATCCGTGATATCCCCACCGATGAGGCATCCGGCAAGATGACCCTCGCCGTCCGTCTGGGGGATCAGCGTGCCCGCTTCCTTTTCCAGGTTCTTGTTGCCGTGCCGTTCATCATGTCGTTCTTCATCGCGGCGCAGACCATCTACGCGCTCATCGCGCTGGCCGCACTCCCCCTCGCGTTTATCGCCGCCATGCCGGTGCAGGAAGGCAAGACCGGCAAAGACCTCATCCCCGTGCTGGGGCTCACCGGTCGCTGCATGATCGCGTGGGCGGTCATCACAGCGTTGGTTCTCGCTCTCTCTTAGCGGTGCTCGCGCATCGGCAAGGCCAACCCCCTACCGTCGCGCCTAGCGCACTCGTTGTGGGCCCACCCCCGATGATGTCGCCCGCCTACCGTCTATGCGCCTGGCCAACTAGGGTCCGCTGTGCCGAGGTAGGGGAAAATTAGCGCTTGTCCAGCTCGTCGTCCATCCACTTCTTGCGGGCCTTGCGCTGGCGGTCCCATTCCGCCAGCTCCTCGGTCACGCGTTGGCGGAGCCCCTTGAACAGGAACATAGACAGCGGGAACGCGATGATGAGCGCGAGCAGCGCGGAAATCATCAGTGGGAATGTAATCCCCACGAGTACGGAGAGCCCCTGAATTACCGCGGTAAGGACGATGAAGAGCAGCAACCTCGCCAGCCCATACAGAACAACATCGAGCCACGCACGGGAGCGGAGTTTCTTATCTGGGGTAGGTACTATGTCGGTCACAAGGGCTAAGCATATTAAACTTAAACCTAAACCAACAATCCAAGGAGGAGTTTCGTGGGACGTGTCCTGATACTTGTCCTCATCGTCGTTGCCATTTACCTAGTGTGGAAAGCGTTTGGGCCACAATCGTGGAATCGCAGTCAGTCGGCCGAGACACCCATGATCAAGGGGCCGGATGATGATGAAGAATTCCTCTGGGAGCTAGAGAAGAAACACTTCAAGGAAATGCGGGCCCGCCAAAAGGCCGAAGAGGAACGGCGGCGCGAAGGCAAGCACGGCCCGGAGCCCACAGACAGCGGCGAAACTAACTAGTGAAACTCCCTCTCCACCACCGTTTTTAGATACGTTCCGTACCCCGATTTTTCCAGCTGGGAGGCCTGCGCGAGCAGCTCATCAGTGGTGATGTATCCCATCCGCCACGCGACTTCTTCCGGGGCACCAATCTTTAGCCCCTGGCGTTGCTCGATGGTGCGCACGAAATCACCGGCCGCCATGAGCAGCTCCACGGTTCCGGTATCCAGCCACGCGGTTCCCCGTGGCAGAACCTCCACGTGCAGTTTCCCCTCCGCAAGGTAGCGGTTGTTGATGTCGGTGATTTCTAGCTCGCCGCGCGCCGAAGGCTCGAGCGATTGGGCGATCTCCACCACGTGATTGTCGTAGTAGTACAGCCCTGGGACGGCGTAGTTGGATTTGGGGTGGGCCGGCTTTTCTTCCAGGGAGAGCGCCTGCCCCGCGGAGTCGAATTCCACCACGCCGTAGGCGGTGGGGTCTGCAACCCAGTACGCGAAGATGGCGCCACCATCGATGTCGTGGAATCGACGCAGCTGCGTTCCCAGCCCCGGGCCGTAAAAAATATTGTCGCCGAGGACGAGCGCAACGGAGTCATCGCCGATGTGGTCCTTCCCCACGATGAAGGCCTCCGCAAGACCCCCGGGTTTTTCCTGGTCAAGGTAGGTGAGGGTGATGCCAAACTGGGACCCATCGCCGAGCAGCCGGTGGAACTGTGAGGCGTCGTGTGGGGTGGTGATGATGGCGATGTCGGTGATCCCGCTCAGCATGAGGGTGGTGAGCGGGTAGTAGATCATCGGCTTATCAAAAACCGGGACGAGTTGCTTCGAGATGCCCTTGGTGATGGGGTACAGTCTGCTTCCGGTGCCCCCGGCGAGGATGATGCCCTTCATCTACGCGTCCGCCCACGTTGCGCGCACCACATCCTCGAACGCCTTGCATTCGTTGTAGTTGGGGAGCTGGACTTCTTTCAGGCCCGGCGCGGTGCGGTCCTTCTCGCTGAGGATGACGTCGGTGGTGGGCCACTCGATGCCAAGGTCCTCGTCAAAGGCGTTGATTCCGTGCTCGTGGGACGGGTTGTAGCCCTCGCTGCACAGGTAGGCAACGGTGGAATCCTCGAGCGCAACAAAGCCGTGGGCGAAGCCGACGGGCAGGTAGAGGCTGTGACGGTTGTCCTCCGTGAGTTCCACGCCGATGTATTTGCCAAAGCTTGCGCTTCCCTTGCGGATGTCCACCGCAACATCCCAAATCCGGCCACTCATGCACGTGACAAACTTCGCTTGTCCCGGGGGGACGTCGGCGTAATGGAGACCTCTGAGTACTCCGCTTTTCGACGTCGACACGTTGGCTTGCTGTAGGTCGAGTGGGAATCCTACGGCTTCCTCAAAGTCTTCGGCCTTGAACCATTCGTGGAACGTTCCCCGGTCATCGGGGTGGATTTCTGGGACACTCAACAAAACACCGGAGAGGCTCGTTTCCTGCAGCATGTGTCTCAGTGTAGCGCCGGTTGCAGCAATTATGGCCCACCGTGGCCTGCCCGTGCGGACGTGCGTCGCGCGCATAACAGCACCCGCTTGGTCCATCACCGCCATCGTTTCCCGCGGCGGTACGCCACCTCACCAGCTAAGGGCCAATCTTTTTGCGCTCCGGTTAGTTTTCAATCGATTGAACTTGTATGCTCTAAAATATGAAGTTGATGAGAAGAGTTTCCCTTCTCGGCCCGGCGTTTGTGGCTGCGGTTGCCTACGTCGACCCCGGAAACGTGGCGGCAAACATTACGGCAGGAGCCCGGTACGGCTTCCTGTTGATCTGGGTCCTGGTTCTTGCAAACGCCATGGCGGTGGTAGTGCAGTACCACTCGGCAAAGCTCGGAATCGTCACAGGGCAGTCGCTTCCAGCACTCCTCGGCGACACGATGCCCAAGTTCCCCCGACTGTTGTACTGGGCACAGGCGGAAATAGTCGCCGCCGCCACTGACATTGCCGAGGTGGTGGGCGGTGCCATCGCGCTTAATCTGCTCTTCGACCTCCCGCTGGTGTGGGGTGCCATCATTACCGGCTTCATCTCGCTCATCTTGCTGGCTGTTCAGGGAAGGGGCCGCCAGCACGTTTTCGAACGTGTGGTCATCGGACTGCTCCTCATCATCGCCGTAGGATTCTTGGCCGGGTTGTTCTTCGATCCGCCGAACCCCGTCGACGTAGCCTCCGGGCTCGTGCCCCGTTTCCAAGGCCCAGATACCGTCATGCTCGCCGCGAGTATGCTCGGCGCGACGGTCATGCCTCACGCCATCTACCTGCACTCCACCCTCGTGGTGGACAGGTTCGGTGAGAAGAAGCACAGCAAGGACGAACTTATCCACTCTACAAAAATTGATGTGGTGGGCGCCCTCATCCTCGCCGGATTGGTCAACATCGGGCTCCTCGTTGTGGCTGCAAATTCCCTGTTCGGGGTGGAAGGCACCGATTCCATCGAGGGGGCACACCAGGCCATCGTGGACAACCTCGGCAGTGGCATCGGACTCATCTTCGCCATCGGGCTGTTGGCCTCCGGGCTCGCTTCCACTTCCGTCGGCGCCTACGCCGGCTCGGAGATCATGCGCGGACTCCTCCACATCAACGTGCCTATTCTTGTGCGCAGGTTGGTCACTCTCGTTCCCGCCATCATCATCATTGCGCTCGGCGCAAACCCGACGATGAGCCTCGTGTGGAGCCAGGTGCTGCTGTCGGTTGGCATTCCGTTCGCCGTCATCCCGCTGTTTTGGGCCACCGGCTCAAAGAAAGTCATGGGTAAATACGCAGCCGGGCCGAAAACGAACGCGATGAACATTGGGATCTCCGTTATCGTCATCGCGCTCAACCTGGCGCTCGTTGTGGTCGGCGCTTAGAGCTGTTGCTCGCGCGTGCGGTAAATCTCCTCGGAGCGCCTCCGGGCATCGCGCCACCAGTCCTCGTTGGCCCGGTACCACTCGATGGTGGCTGCCAACCCGTCGCTGAATGAGGTGTACCGCGGTGTCCATCCCAAGGCCTCGGTGAAGGACGGGTCGATGGCGTAGCGCCGATCATGGCCCGGCCTATCGGTCACGTGAATGACCTCCCCCTCCGGATAGTGCCGGAGGAGCTCGTCCACCACATCCTTATTGGACAGCTCGCCGTGGGCACCGATGAGGTAGGTGGACCCAATTTCCCCGCGCTCCACTATGGCCCACACAGCGCTATTGTGATCATCCACGTGGATCCAGTCACGCACGTTGAGCCCATCGCCGTAGAGGCGCACGGGTTCCCCCTTCTCCAGCGCCAGGATCTGGCGGGGAATAAATTTCTCGGGGTGCTGGCGTGGGCCGTAGTTGTTGGAGCAGTTGGAAATCGTCGCACGCAACCCGAAGGAACGGACGAAGGCCCGCACGATGTGATCGGCGGAGGCCTTCGAGGCCGAGTACGGGGACGACGGATTGTACGGGGTGGACACGGTGAACCGCTCGTCAGTGCCGAGCGGGAGATCGCCGTACACCTCGTCGGTGGAAATGTGATGGAGGCGCACATCGTGCCGCGCACACGCCGCCGCCACCACAGTCGTGCCCTCAACGTTGGTCTTCACAAACGTGAGCGGGTCACGCAGGGAATTATCGTTGTGTGACTCGGCGGCGAAATGGACGACGAGGTCGGATTGCTTCACCAAAGCGTCGACAAGCCCCTCATTACACACCGACCCCTCCACGAGACGGCAACCAGCGGGGACAGAGGCTGGGTTGCCCGCGTAGGTGAGGGCGTCGAGGACGGTGACCTCGTGGTTGTAGTGGGCCAAGGTGTAGTGGCAGAAACCGGAACCGATGAAGCCCGCGCCACCTGTGACAAGAATTTTCATACCAGCTTTAATCCTACGATGCCCCCGACGATCATCAGCGCAAACACCACCTTGAGCACGGTGATGGGCTCAGCGCCGGTAGCAAACGAGTAGATGAGGGCACCAACCGCGCCGACCCCGGCCCACGTTGCGTACGAGGTGCCCACGGGCAGGGTCCGCATGGCGTACGCCCTGTCTCTTATACACATCTGACGCTGCCGACGAATAGAGAGGTGGAGATCTC
>ERZ1031127.98-NODE-98-length-15037-cov-5.752970_pt1 | contig 15037 bp, 15 predicted proteins | sample MGYA00518224_ERZ1031127 | MGnify/ENA primary metagenome ERZ1031127 (study PRJEB33718, sample SAMN03159757) | human skin metagenome | collected 2014-05-20 | study: EMG produced TPA metagenomics assembly of the PRJNA266117 data set (Human skin bacterial metagenome and... | reverse complement strand
CGTCGCCACATCAAAAACTTTCCGCAGTTTGGCCCGGCTTACGGGTGCTGCACCATCGTCTGCCGGACCGAGGGTAAAAAGGACCCTCACTGCGGCCGGGTTGCGGCAGGTCATCGCGTTTATTTCGCGTATGACGGCGGCGGACCGCGCGGAGCTGGAGGGGATCTCCCAGGATCGTTCCCACCAAATCGTTGCCGGTGCGCTCGTGGCAGAAGCTTCAATGCGTGCTTTAGGATTAGAGCAGATGGAAATTTGTCCCTGGGCTTTGCGAGAAGGTGTTATCCTCCGGCGCATCGATAGTGGATTGGAATCGGAAGAAGAAAAATGAGCGAAGAACAACTGACTGTAGCTGAGCTGCTAGCCAGGTCCGGGAAATCTCAGAATGGTTCCCGGAGACGGCGTCGTCGCAGCCTTGACGAGGGTGGCATCTCCGTTGCTGAGCTCACCGGATCCATTCCAAAGGTGACGGAAAAGCCGGAGGATGCCCGGCACACTACGCACCCCATCGATGCCGACGATTCCGAGCAAACGGCACCGCAGGCTGAACCTGCAACAACTGGCCCGGAAGTTGCGGCAGTCACCCACACGGATGACGCAGAGACTGGGGATGGCGGCTCGCGGGTGTACGCCACGGAGGCGAAGCGTGCCGAACCCGGCCCGGTCGTGTCCAGCGACGTGCCCGATGAAGAAACCCGGGCCGATGACGGCGCCGAGGAGGAGGCAGGCGAATTCCTGGCCGCCGATTCGGCTGTCGCAGATGCCGATGACACGATGGTGCTGCGAGTATTCACCGATGGCGAGTCCGCGCCACTGACCACCGGCTCGTTCCCCGTGGTGGACCAGCACACGGAGGCGCCAAAGGCGACCAAGTCCACGGCTGCCCCGGTTCACACCGCGGAGCCCTCGCCGGATAACACCTCCGTTTTGCCCAAGGTAGTGGTGGATGAGGAAACCACGCCCGCCCGCCTCGAGCAAGACGATGACGACGATGACTTCTTCCCGGATGATTCCGAGGACGCGGAGGATTACGCGGATGCGGACTTCGCCGAGCGCGAGTCCAACGACGACGCGGATGTAGCGGATGGCGACAAGTCCGACGAGAAGCCATCCATCGCGGGGATCGTTGTCACGGCCCTCGTGGCGTTCATCGTGGGAGTCCTCGTGTTCTACGCCTTCATGTCCCTGTGGGCTTCGTCGCTTATGCCACTCATCGTCATTGTCCTGGCGCTTGTTGTGACAGTGGCGATCGGTGTTGCTGTGCACTCGCTCAAGACCGGAAAGGACACGCTCACCACCGTGCTGGCCACAATCACCGGCCTTGTGCTCACATTCGGCCCGGCACTGGTGACAGGGCTGTAAACGATGATCGCAGTGTACGGCGGTGGAAACATCGGCGAGGCGCTCGTGGCGGGCCTGGTTTCCTCCGGGCGCACCGATATCACCGTGATCAACCGGAGGCCCGAGCGCTCGGCGTATTTCCGCCAAACCTACGGGGTGGCATCCTCGGAGGATCCGGCCGATGCCGCCTGTGAGGTGGTGTTCCTTGCCGTTAAGCCGTACGCCATCGTCGATGTACTCACCCCGCTTGCCCCGCTCCTGCCGGAGGGGGCCACAGTGGTCTCGCTTGCTGCGGGCGTGACGCTCGCGGAGCTGACGGAGGCTGCACCCCACGCCAACGTCATTCGGGTGATGCCCAACACGCCGATGCTCAAGCGGGCCGGGATGTGTGCGATCGCCCCCGCGCCGGGTGTGGAGACCGCTGAGGTGGAGTCCTTGTTGCAGTCGGTGGGGGAGACGATCGTCGTGTCCGAGAAGGACATGGACGCGGTGACTGCTCTGTCCGGTTCCTCACCCGCCTACGTCTACCTGTTTGCTGAGGCGCTTATCGACGCCGGGGTCGCCCACGGCTTGACCCGCGAGGTGAGTGCCCGGCTGGCCATCCAATCGATCAGGGGAGCCGGTGAGATGCTCGCCAGCGACAAGTCCGCGGCCCAGTTGCGCTACGACGTTTCGTCCCCGGGCGGGACCACGGTCGCCGCGGTGAGGGCCCTGGAAGATGGCGGTTTGAGGAGTGCTATCTACGCTGCAGTTGATGCCTGTGCGGAGCGAAATAGGGAACTGACTAACCCCCGATGAGGTGGGGAAACAAAAGTTTTTCTCCATTTAAGTCGCATGAGTAACACTGTTAACGGTAAGCTGTTTAAAGCACATGCGTGACTGTTATCTGCAGGAGGGGAAGCCTGCGGCGCGCACGTGCGACGAAGGGTTAATAACTATGGCACAAGAAGATAAGGGAACGTTCCTCACCGTGGCGGAAGTCGCGGAGATCATGCGCGTTTCTAAGATGACTGTGTACCGTCTCGTCCACGCAGGCGAGCTGCCGGCGGTCCGAGTGGGACGTTCTTTCCGTGTAAACGAGAAGGTCGTGTCCGAATATTTGGAGGCATCCGCCTACGAAGTCGGTTAGAACACAACCGATTTTGGTGTACTCCAGTAGCTAGCGCTATGATGTTGCCGTTCGTGTCTTGAACTTTTTATTGACGCGGTTGGCTATCAGGCAGCCGCGACTGTGTGAGACACTAGAAAGCTACAACAAGCCAACATAAATAAGTGAGGTTGAAAGCCCTATGGGTTCCGTAATCAAGAAGCGTCGTAAGCGCATGTCCAAGAAGAAGCACCGCAAGATGCTCCGCCGTACCCGCGTTCAGCGCAGGAAGCTCGGCAAGTAAAAACTTGGAACGTGGGCTTTCAGCTCACTTGTTCTTAAGGCCACCGGACTTAGTCCTGGTGGCCTTTTGCATGCGCGGCGCTGCCCACGAGGGTCACCAGGGCCACCACGGCGGCGGGCAGGCCGATCCGGAAGGCAAGCTTGCGGATCGAGCGGTAATCCCGCACCTCCCAGCCTCGCTTCTTGGCCTCGGAGCGCAGAGCCCGGTCGGGGTTGATCGCCACCGCCGTGCCGACCATGGAGAGCATGGGGATATCGTTGATGGAATCCGAGTACGCGGTGCACCGCTCGAGGTCGAGGTTCTCGATGGTGGACAGGGCTGCAACGGCGTGGCTTTTGCCTGGGCCGTGGAGAATATCGCCGACGAGCCTGCCGGTGAATTTGCCGTCTTTCACCTCGGCGACGGTGCCCAAGGCGCCCGTCATGCCGTAGCGCCTGGCTATGATCTGCGCGAGCTGCACGGGCGTGGATGTCACGAGCCACACCTGGTGGCCGGCTGCGAGGTGCATGGCGGCCAGCTCGGAGGTTTCGGGCCAGATTTTGTCCGGGATGTTCTCGTCCACAATCTCCTCGCACAGCGCGACGAGCTCGTCCACATCGCGGCCCTTGATAAAGTCCAACGCCTGTTCGCGGCCCTTGGCCATATCCGTGGCGCTTTCCGAGCCCCCGACGCGGAACTTCACCTGCTTCCAGGCAAACGGGATGAGCTCCCGGGTGCGGAAGTAGTGGCGCTTGGCCAGCCCCACGGCGAACATGATGAGCGAGGCACCCTGAATGAGGGTATTGTCCACGTCAAAGAACGCGGCCACTCCCTCCTCTTGGGGGATGTCCGGATCTGGGGTGGACAGGTGGTGCGCGCCGGCGGCCTCGTAGGCCCCCGTCACCGCGTCAACGCCACCCGCGTAGGCATCGATGCCAAGACCAAAGGTGGTTTTGATGGCCTCCTCGGCTGCTGCTTCGCCGGCCTCCTCCTGTGCTTTGGGGCCCAGCGGGGGGAGTGCCGTCTCCTCCAAAAAACGGCGGAGGTTGCCGTGGGAAATGGTCCACGCAGTGAGGAGATCGTTGGTTGATTGAGACGGTGCCACGGGTGGTTCGTTTAGGCCTTTCTATGCTTTGCCGGTATGTTACATCGTAGGCATCTTTGGCTTATAGTGCATGATAAGAACAGATATTTAGGACTATCGAAGGACCCGGAGGAAGTGCAACGACCGTGGCTCATGAAGTAACCCTGATGGTGCGGGCTACCTGTGGCTCGTGCGCACGGGTGGAAAGTCAGATCAAGCCCGTCGTTCTCGCCCACGGATCCACGTTTGCTACCTGTGACGTGGACACTGACAAAGAATTGGCTATGGAATACGGAGACCGGGTACCGGTTATTCTTATTGACGGTGATGAGTTCGCGTGCTGGGAAGTGGATAACGACGAACTCATCGAGGCGCTAGGAAAATGACGAAGTCCCTAAGGCATGAGGTGAATAATTCGTGAGCGTACTAGTTGTGGGCATGTCCCACCGCGTGGCGCCGGTGACGGTGCTCGAGAGGGTCTCCATGGACCCCGAAAAGCGCGACCGCACGGCCACGCGTCTGGTGAACTGCCCGTCGCTGTCGGAAGTGATCCTGCTTTCCACCTGTAACCGTGTCGAAGTGTATTCGGTGACAATCAGCTTCCACTCGGGGGTAAACGAGATTGTCGAGTGCCTCGCCGATGTCTCGGGGCTCGATGCGGAGGAGCTGCGGGAGCACCTCTACGTCCGCTACGCCGACGCGGCAGCGGAGCACATGCTCGCCGTGGCTAGCGGGCTGGACTCCATGGTGCTGGGTGAACAGCAGATCATCGGCCAGGTGCGCACCGCCTACCAGGCCGCGAGCGAAAACGGCACGGTGGGCCCAACTCTGCACGCCCTGGCGCAGGCAGCGCTCCACACCGGAAAACGGGTGCATACCGAAACCGGCATCGACGCGACCGGTGCCTCCATGGTCACCTTCGCCCTCGACCAGGTGGCCGAGACGCTGCACTCCGAGAGCTTTGAGGGCCACCGGGCGCTCGTGCTCGGCGCGGGCGCGATGAGTTCGCTTGCCGCCACCCACCTGGGCAAGCGTGGCATCGACGAGCTTGTCATTGCCAACCGCACGTTTGACCGCGCCCAGCGGCTCGCGCAGCACTCCCGCGAGGCCGGTGTGCCGGCCCACGCCGTGGAGTTCAACGAGCGGCAAAAGACCTACGGGGATGTGGACATCATCGTCTCCGCCACCGGCGCCCACGATTACACCGTCAAGGCCCCGGATATCACCACCAACTCGCCCGTGTTTGTGGATCTGTCCATGCCCCGCGATATCGATCCCGAGGTCCCCGGCACGCTCATTAACATCGAGTCGCTCAAGCAGTCCGAGCGCGAGGAATCGAAAGAGGTAGAGGAGATAGCCAAGCGGATCATCCGCGAGGAGCTCGATGCCTTTTCCTCGGCCCAGCGTGTTCGCGATGTGGCCCCGGCGCTGTCCGCGCTGCGCAGCATGGCTGCCGGGATTGTGAAGAAGGAGATGGAGCGCTTTGATAACCGGGTGGACACCGACCCCGAGGTTCACAGTGAGGTAGCAAAAACCGTACAACGGGTCGTCGACAAGCTTCTTCACCAGCCAACGGTGCAGGTCAAAGCCCTGGCCGCCAACTCGGGGACGATTAGCTACGATAACGCGCTGCAGCAGCTGTTTGGCCTCCAACCGCCGTCTGTATCGACGCAGGCAGCCAAGCTGCCCACCAGTGCCACCATGAACAAGGCAATAAAGGAGAACAAGTGACACTTCGCATCGGTACACGCGGTTCCAAGCTTGCCACCACGCAGGCGGGCCATGTTCGAGACGCCCTCATTCGCGCAGGCTACGACGCAGAACTGAAGATCATCACCACCCCGGGCGACCGCAACCTGTCCCCGGTGCAAAAGATCGGCGTGGGCGTGTTCACCCAGGCGCTGCGCGAGGCTATGGACCGCGGCGAGATCGATGTTGCCGTCCACTCCTGCAAGGACCTTCCCACCGGTCAGCCCGAGGGCCTCACTACCATCTACCCGGTCCGCGAGACCCCGTGCGAGGCGCTCATCGCCCGCGACGGCCTCACCCTTGACCAGTTGCCCGAGGGGGCCAAGGTAGGTACCGGCGCGCCCAGGCGCATTTCTCAACTCCGCGCGCTGCGCCCCGACCTCGATATTCGCCCCCTGCGCGGCAACGTGGATACGCGCATGGGCAAGGTCGCCTCCGATGAGCTCGATGCCGTTATCCTGGCCCACGCCGGGCTCACCCGCATTGGCCGCGGCGACGAGGCCACCCAGGTGTTCGACCCCACCTACCTCATGCCGGCCCCCGCGCAGGGCATCCTTGCGGTGGAGTCCCGCACTGCGGTGGAGGCCATCTCCACGCTTATCGACGCCTCCGCCACCGCTTCTGCCCACGCCGAGCGTGCGGTCCTGGCAACCCTCCAGGCCGGTTGCACGGCCCCGCTGGCGGCGTACTCCACCGTTGACGGCTCTAAGATCACGCTCACTGCCGGTGCCTTCGCCATCGATGGCTCCAAGCAGATCGTGGAGACCGCCACTGGCACCGACCCCGACGAACTTGGCCGCCAGGTGGCCGAGAAGCTGCGCGCCCGGGGTGCCGAGGAGATCATCCGCTGATTCTCTTCTTCCTGGAGCCGGGCCTGGTTGTAGTCCGCGGCAACTATTATTGTGCCGTGTGAGTGCTGCGGGAGACGGTGCGCGCCGTGGGGTGCGCAATGCCCAGCCGTTTTCCTGGCTCGCCACACTGCCCGCGCTGAGTCTTTGGGGTGACCGGGGCCAACAACAGCTTCAGCTGCGGCGCGGAGCGCGGAATAGTGCCCGGTGTGAGATACGAGGATCCGGACGCTGTGGGCCTACATATTCTTAGTGGTTTTCTATTTTCGTGGGTTTTGAATTATCCTTTATTACCACATGCCCTCCTGAGAGGTTTGCAGCGGGTGCGGTTTTTTATACCGGGCCGGGAAAAGCAGCGCGCAGGCAGGGCGTTTCCCTAGTTTGGGGCCGGTGAAGGCCCCGGGCCGGGAAACACAAGAAAGCGTAGGACGAAGAGAAAGCTAGAAAGCGTTTATGGCAGGCGAAACAGGCTCTACGGCTGAGAAGAAGGCGGAGCCGGTCCAGGAAAAGGGCCGGATTACCTTCGTCGGTGCCGGGCCGGGAAACCCCGATCTGCTCACGGTCACCGCACGCAACGTGCTGGCTAACACCGCCTATGCGCTCGTCGAACCACAGGTTTCTGACGGTGTGAGCGCAGTCATCGGCGCGGAGCTTCCAGTTCCACCGCAGAAGAAAAAGGAAGCCGAGGAAGCGTACGAGAAGTTGTGCGCCGAGGCGAAGGCTGGCGGCGCGCGTCGTCGCCCACCACGGCCCGCACCGCCGACCGCAGCCGAGATCACCGTCATGGCAGCTCAGGATCCGGACAGGTCGGCCGATTGGCTGAAGCAGAAATCGGACGAGGGCATCGACGTCGTCCGCGTTGTCAGCGGCAACCCGCTGTCCAACCCCGCGGTTTTGGCAGAGATAAACACCGTCACTGAGCGGGGCCTTGATTTTCACATCGTCCCCGGCATGAGTCTGCCGGCCACCGTGCCCATGTTCGCCGGGATCACGCTCGACTCGAACTACACCAAGGTCGACCTCACCCGCGACGAGGACATCAACTGGAAGGGGCTGGCATCCGCGCCACAGCCGCTGGTGATCCAGGCGGAGGCTGAGCACCTCGCCACCATCTCAACCAAGCTGCTTGAGGAGGGGCTGTCCAACCTCACGCCCGCGACGGTGACCGTCAACGGCACAACGCGCCTGCAGCGCACCCACGATACAACCCTGGCCAACCTGGGCAAGCTCGACGGGGAGCTGCCGGGCACGCTCGTGGTCACGCTGGGCAAGGGCGTGGATGATCGCACCAAGTACTCGTGGTGGGAATCCCGCCCGCTGTACGGCTGGCGCGTCCTCGTGCCACGCTCGAAGGAGCAGGCCGGGCCGATGTCGGCACGGCTGGCCTCCCACGGCGCGATCCCGCAGGAGGTGCCCACCATCTCGGTGGAGCCGCCACGCAACCCGGCCCAGATGGATCGAGCCATCAAGGGCATCGTCGAGGGCCGCTACGAGTGGGTCGTGCTCACCAGCGTCAACGCCGTCAAGGCGCTGTGGCGCAAGGTGACCGCCTTCGGCCTGGATGCGCGCAGTTTCGCCGGCGTGAAGTTCGCGGCGGTGGGTGCCAAGACGGCAGAGAAGATCTCGTCGCTCGGCATCACCCCGGAGCTCATGCCACCGGCCCGAAAGCAGAACGCGCACGGTTTGGTTGAGGTATTCCCGGAGTACGACGAGGATATCGACCCGGTGGGTCGCGTGTTCATGCCCCGGGCTGACATCGCCACCAACGTGGTCGCCGATGGCCTGCGCGATCTTGGCTGGGAAGTGGATGACATCACCGCCTACCGCACGGTCCGCGCGGCGCCGCCGAGCGTGGAAATCCGGGACATGATCAAGTCCGGTGGCTTCGATGCCGTCTGTTTCACCAGCTCGTCCACGGTGAAGAACCTCGTAGGCATCGCCGGCAAGCCGCATGCGCGCACCATCATCGCCTGCATCGGGCCCGCCACCGCAGAGACCGCCAGGGAGCTGGGCCTGCGTGTCGACGTTGTGCCGGAGGTGGCCTCTATTGTCACGCTTGTCGACGCGCTAGCCGACCACGTGGCTGGTCTTCGTGCGGCCGGGACGCTCCCCGCTCCACGGAAGAAGCGTCGTAGTCGCAAGAAGAGCGCGCAATAGTAGGGTAGGGGACATGACTAAGCTAACTTTCCGTCCCCGTCGCCTTCGTGTGAACCCCGCCATGCGGGAGCTCACTGCGGAGACGCATCTGCATCGCTCCGATTTCATTTACCCGATGTTCGTGGCCGAGGGGATTGACGCTCCGCAGGAGATTTCCTCCATGCCGGGCCAGTACCAGCACACGCTGGATTCCCTGGTGAAAGCCGTCGAGGAGGCCGCCAACGCTGGCGTGCTGTGCGTCGACCTGTTCGGTGTCCCGGTGTCGAAGGATGCCGTCGGCTCCCAGGCCTGGGCCGAGGACGGCATCCTCAACAAGGGCATCGCGCGCCTGCGCAAGGAGTTCGGTGACGATGTCCTCGTCATGGCGGATACGTGCCTCGACGAGTTCACCGATCACGGCCACTGCGGTGTCGTGACCGAGGACGGCCGGGTGGATAACGATCCCACCGTCGCACTGTACCAGAAGATGGCCGTGTCCCAGGCCCGCTCCGGAGCACACATGGTTAGCCCCTCGGGCATGATGGACGGCCAGATCGGCGCGATCCGTGACGCGCTCGACGATGAGGGCTTTGAGGACGTCGCCATCATGGCCTACTCAGCCAAGTACGCTTCGGCCTTCTACGGCCCGTTCCGCGAGGCCGTCGATTGCTCGCTCAAGGGCGACCGCAAGACCTACCAGCAGGATCCGCGCAATTTCCGCGAGTCCATCAAGGAAGTGGAGCTGGATATCGCCGAGGGAGCGGACATGGTCATGGTGAAGCCGGGCCTGCCGTACCTCGATGTGCTCGCCGCCGTTGCCGAGGAGTCCACCGTGCCGGTGGCCAGCTACCAGGTATCGGGCGAGTACGCGATGATCGAGGCAGCCGCACGAAACGGCTGGATTGACCGCGACCGCATCATGATGGAGTCGCTCACCTCCATCAAGCGCGCGGGCGCTGACCAGATCCTCACGTACTACGCGGTAGAGGCAGCCAAGAAGCTGTGACACAAACCGAAGAGCAGACCATCCCCACCACCGTAAGCTACGCGCTGCGGTGCTGGCTTGTGCTCGCCATCTTCAAGGCGCTCGGGCTCATCCTCCAAGGCGTAGCGGGGACATATCCGCAGTCCGCGGCCCGCGAGGCGCTGGGAGAGGCCAAGGTTCCTGAGGGGATCGATCCCGGCACGTACGTCACCCTGGCGGGATATATGGGCCTGGTTTTTAACGTCGCTTTCGGTCTGCTCTTCGCCGGCCTCATCCTGTTTTTTGCCTACCGCGTCAAGCAGGGCAAGAAGCAAGCATTTTCGGCTAACTTCACGCTCCAACTGTTCAGCGGCATCCTCATCATCGATGCCGTGATGGGTGTGTCGGTGGCCGGGGCGCTGGGCGTCCCCACGTGGCTCACACTCGTCATTGGTTGGGCCCACATCGTGGTCATCGTAGCGGCCGCCACCGGCATATACTTCAGCTCCCGCCAGGAAACGCGGAGCTACGTGGAAAAAAATCGAGTGAAGGAGGATTAGCCATGCCGGAGATGTTCCCCTCGATGTACCGTCCGGAGATGCAGAACAACAGTCCGAAGTCTGCGGGGCACCCCATCTCACTGACGGTGAGTTTTTTCCTCTTCATCGGCACAGCCATCCTCATGATGTTTGCGGGCCTGGTTCTGGCAACCTCTGGCTACCAGGGAGAACTAGATGTGGACCCGAGTTTCCGGGCCGCGGTGGTGCGCAACCAGCGCATCGTCGCCGTCTTCAACATTGTCATCGCGCTTGTTGTCGCCGTCTTGGCCTCGCAGTTACGTCGCGGTTCGACTATGTCCCGCAGGTGGCTCGCAGTGGTGGTGCTTGTGGCCGTGATCGGTAACCTGTTGGCGTTTGTAGTGAAGGCGGGTGGATTCGTGTTGGGGATTATCCCCGTGTTGCTGGCCTTCGCTGCCCTTCTTATGTACACGCAGGAATCCAACGCGTACGTCGAACGGATTCGGGGTGGACATGTCTGAGCTGAACTCTGTGGGCCAGTCGATTGCCGAGGCTAAGCAGGCGGCGGCAAAGATCGGGATTAACTACGATCGCCCCCGCAGTCACCAGATTCAGGTGACGGACTCGGATCAGCCCTGGCGTGGCAACGATCTGTCCAGTTACGGGCTGGAAATTGAGGGCCTCAATAACGCCGCGGATGTGTCGCAGGTGATTGGGATCCTCGAGCAGTCCCCGGGCGTGCAGGTCAGCCTCAACTTCCTCACCTCCGTGGCGTGGGTGACGGCTCCCGATGTGGTTTCGCCATCGTTCCTCATTGAGAAGCTCAAGGAGCACGGCTTTGAGGCCCAGCTCACCGCGGGGTCGCTGCAGCGTCGCGCGCGTCACCGTGACAAGCCCGACCACTCGCGGTTCCTGCGCGAGCACCGTCCCGTCGGGGCTTCTCGACGCTACGGTCGTCTCCCTCGCTCGGAAGAGTTACGGTTGCAGCGCCTGAAGTCCGCTACCGCGCCCGAACGTTCCTCTGGATTCCTTCACTCCGGTCGCCCGATCTCGCACCGCGACGAGTCAACCGGCTACGAGGTGCTGTTTACGGCCCGGGAGCTGATCACCAAGTGGCGGCTCATCGTGAGCTTCATCTTTACGCTTCCTGTTCTGCTCATGAGCTACAACGAGAACTTCCAGTTTGATTACTGGCAGTACGTGTGCCTGGCGCTCGCCACACCCGTGGTGACTTATTGCGCCTGGCCGTTCCACCGGGCCGCGCTCGGTGGGTTCCGGCGTGGCATGAGTGCGCTCGATGCGGCGAGCTCGCTGGCGATCATCGCCGCTTATTGCTGGAGTATTTTCCTGCTCGTCTGCACGCCAGCGGGCAGCCTCGGCTGGGAATCAACCCCAAGCCTGTTCGCCTACGATTACCGTCGCATCACCGACGGCGAACTGTTCCTCGACGTGGCCTGCGGCACCACGGTGTTCCTCCTGTTCGGCCGGATACTGTCCCGCCGCACCCGGTCGAACCTGCTGGAGGACTGGTCTGAGCGCGATATCAACCCCAACGACACCGTGACCGTGGTCCGTCGCGACCACAAGACGGGCAAGCCCACCCGCGTTGTGCTCCCGGTTTCCGAGGTGCGAAACGGCGATGACATCATCGTTCCCACCGGGGCGATGATCTCCGTCGACGGGTTCGTCATCGGCGGTGCCGGTGAGGTGGAGCACACCTTTATCCACAATGGGACGCGCCATAACGTGAAGGTGAACTCTAAGGTATTCGCCGGATCGCTAAACCGGGGCGGGCCACTCAAGGTCCGCGTGACTAAGACGGGCTCGCAGACCCGGCTGGCGGGGATTCGCCGCTGGCTGTCTAAGGCCACGCAGTACTCCAACCGGTCGACCTACGTTGCCACCAAGTCGGCCTCCCTGCTCGTTCCCGCAGCCCTGACCATTGCCGTGATCGATTTCGGTCTGTGGTGGCTCATTTCCAACAACCTGAACTCGGCGTTTGCCTCCGCGCTCGCGGTGCTCGCCTCCGTCGGCCCCGTGGCGATGGCCCTGTCCACGTCACTGGCCATGCGGTTGGGCCTGGAAAACTGCGCCCGCAAGGGCATCCTCGTGCGCAACACGGAAATGATGCGCAACCTCGATGACGTGGACACGGTGGTGTTCAACCGCGTTGGCACCCTGGCGACGGGTGAATCAACGGTGGAGTCCGTCACGGCCGCCCGCGGCGAAGATTCCGAGCTCGTCCTCCGCGTTGCGGGTGCGCTGGCGATGGAATCCACCCACCCGGCCTCACGGGCCATCGTCCGCGCCGCGCGCGAAGCCCGCGACGCGGGAACCGGCGGGGATGACATTCCGCACTGGATTGACGTGGATGACCTCACCGTGACAAACACGGGCTCTTTCGTCGGTATGGTCACCATCCCCAACAAGGACGGCGACATGGTCACCGTCCAGGCGGAACTGTGGCGCCCGCGGGAACTGTCCGAACTTTCCGGACACTTGGGCACGGTAGCGATCTCCGGTGGCGCCCCGCTCATTGTTGACTGGGACGGGAAAACCCGTGGCGTCATCCTCCTCCACGACACGCTGAAGGAAGATGCTGAAGAGTCCATCGAGGATCTGGAATCCATGGGGCTTGAAACAATCATGATCTCCCGCGACATCTACCCTGTGGCTCGCAAGTTTGCGGACCTCATCGGCGTGTCCAAGGTGCTTGCAGGCATTGCGCCAGGAAAGAAAGATCTTGCTGTGCGCAGCGTCCACACTGCGGGCGCGAACGTGGCCATGATCGGCGATTCCTCGGTGCTGCCGTGCCTTAAGGTAGCGGACGTGGGTGTGCTCTTTGGCAAGGGAGAGTCCCTGCAAACCAAGGAAGCAGACGTGGTGCTCTTCCGCGATGACGTGAAGTCCATCCCCGAGATGATGGCCCTTGCGCGCCGGGTGTCGGCGGTAGCGGACCGGAACATCGTATTTGCCTGGGCCTACAACATCGCCGCGATGGTCGCCTCCATCGCGGGCATCCTCCACCCGATGATCGCCACCCTGCTCATGGTTGGCTCGTCGCTCGTCATTGAGGGGTTATCGTCCCGAGTGCGTAACTTCTAGGGCACAATAGGGGCTATGAACCGCAGACAGCTTACTAACGCACCCCTATTACAGGCCGCCCGCGGCGAAACCCCCGACCACACCCCGGTGTGGTTCATGCGTCAGGCCGGTCGCAGCCTCCCCGAGTACCGCAAGCTGCGGGAGGGGGTGGGCATGCTTGAATCATGCTTCAACCCAGACATGCTGGCCGAGATCACCCTCCAGCCCGTCCGTCGCCACGGCGTCGATGCCGCCATCTTGTTCTCGGACATTGTTGTCCCCCTCAAGGCTGCGGGGGTGAACCTCGACATCGTCCCGGGGCGTGGCCCCGTGTTGGAACACCCCATCCGCACGCTTTCTGATGTCCAGGCGCTGCCCACCTTGGAGCACGAGATTACCGAGGTGGCCGAGGGAATCGACACGATTCTTTCCGAGCTCACCGAAACCCAGGCACTCATCGGCTTCGTCGGCGCACCGTTCACCCTGGCCAGCTACCTCGTCGAGGGTGGGCCATCGAAGAACCACATCCACACCAAGGCACTCATGCACAATGAGCCAAAGACGTGGGCGCTCCTCATGGAGAAGATCACAGCCACTGTCACCGCCTTCCTTGCTACGCAGATGCATGCGGGGATCGATGCTATGCAGCTCTTCGATTCCTGGGCCGGGTTCCTCACCGAGCACGATTACCGTGAGCTGGTGCAGCCCTATTCGGCCCAGATCCTGGAGACAGCGCGTGACATCCCGCGCATTCACTTCGGGGTGGGTACCGGCGAGCTTCTGCCGGACATGGCCGCCGCAGGACCGGACGTTGTCGGCGTGGATTGGCGCGTCCCCCTTGACCGGGCTGCGGAGCGTATCCACCGTGTGTCCGGGAGAGTAACCGGCTTGCAGGGCAACCTGGATCCGGCGATGCTGTTCGCCAGCGAGTCGGCCATCGCGCGCGAGGTCGCGCGGATCAAGGGCGAGGCGCGCGCCGCGATCGAGGCGGGCAATGCCACGGGCCACATCTTTAACCTGGGCCACGGTGTCCTGCCGGAAACAGACCCGGAGGTCATCACCCGCACAGTGAGGTTGATCCAGGAGGACTAGCGCGGTCTTTGCAGGCCACGCCTCGGGGGTTCGGCGCGGCCGCGCCTCCGCTCAAAGGCGCCTTTCCTCATGCCAATGGCGTGTTTTTCAGGTCACCCATTACCCTGGATAAGGAAACGAAAGGAATGATGTCAGTGCGTTTTGCAGTAGTAGGGGCGGGGCTTGCAGGCCTCACCGCCGCGTATGAGCTGAAGAAGAACCACAAGGATGCGGAGGTCGACGTCTTCGAGGCGACCGACCGCATCGGGGGCAAGCTCCTCACCATCGATGCCGAGCACGGGCCGACGGATATGGGGGCCGAGGCCTTTATTAACTTCCGCAAGGACGCACACGCGTTCTTTGAGGAGCTGGGCATTGAGGAGCGCGTTGTGTACCCGGCGGGCCGACATTCGCGCATGTACGCGGGTGGCACCCTCGTGGAGCTGCCGCGCGGCGGCGTGATGGGTATCCCCGCCAGTTCCAAGGGCCTGGAAGAAGTTATCTCTCAGGAGTCGCGGGACAGGATCGACGGCGAGAAGGATGCTGACCCGATCGATTGGACCATCGGCGAGGACCGTAGCCTCGGTGCGCTCGTGCGTGAGCGCTACGGGGACGATGTTGTCGATCGTCTCGTGGATTCCATGCTCGGCGGTGTGTACTCGTGCAACGCCGATGACCTCGGCATCCGCGCGACGGTGCCGCAGCTGGCGCAGGAATTCGACGCCATGGTCACCGAGGGGGAGAAGGTCACCCTGTCCGGCGCGGTGCAACGGATCGGCGAGAAGCGTGCGGGCCGCACGCAGGCGCCGAACTCCAAGCCGATGCCGGTGTTTCTGTCTCTTATACACATCTGACGCTGCCGACGAATAGAGAGG
>ERZ1031127.97-NODE-97-length-15195-cov-5.159379_pt1 | contig 15195 bp, 12 predicted proteins | sample MGYA00518224_ERZ1031127 | MGnify/ENA primary metagenome ERZ1031127 (study PRJEB33718, sample SAMN03159757) | human skin metagenome | collected 2014-05-20 | study: EMG produced TPA metagenomics assembly of the PRJNA266117 data set (Human skin bacterial metagenome and... | reverse complement strand
ACAGATGCATCGGTGCTCGAGGAGGAGCTGGACACGCCGGTGGCGAAGAACCTCGTCGTGCCGTCGTCGGGCTACATCACCCCGGAGACGGCGGCGGCGCTGCCGCAGGGCACGGGCGCCATCACCGGCGACGGACTCACGGCGCAGCTCGCCACGCTCGGCGAGCACCCGGAGACGGTGGGCTACACGGATCCGCTCACGCGGTTTAGGTACGCGGTGGATTCGCCCGCGGCGCGTCGCCAGTCGGTGGCGGCGGCGATCCAGTTCGCCCGGCAGACCGCTGATCCCACAACCACGCCTCCGCCCGTGGTTGTGCCCCCGCGCCTGTTGGAGGCCGCCGACGCGGCGATGCTCGCCCAGGAGGTGCCGGACCCCGCGCAGCTCACGGTGCCGCCGTACGAGCCCGCCACGCCGCAGGTAGATCCCACGGGGCTGACCGACGTCGAGATCACCACCGCGGCCCAGCAGCTGCGCTACGCGGCGGATCTTAAAAACCTCATGGTGAAAGACCCGAACATCGCGGTCACCCCGGAGGGGTTCACCGCCCCGCTGCGCCGCTCCATCGTCGAGTCGCTGAGTCTCTATCGGCGGCGCTCCATCGACCTGCATGAGCAGGCGACGTCCGCCACCCGGGTGAAGCTCGACGCAGGCCGGGACGTGCTGCAACAACTGCGCAGGTCGGTGACGTTGCTGCCACCCGGAAACGTGTACACCCGAACGTCGAATAGCTCACCGGTGGTCATCGTGGCGCAAACCGGCCTGCCGCTACCGGTGGAAGCGACCATCCACGCGGAGTCGGAGGATGCGACGGTGGCGCTGCCGGGGACGCTGTGGATTCCCGCGCAGGGGTCGATCACCACGCAGCTGACGGCGGATGTGCCGAAGCAGAAAGAGCAGGCGAGCATTAAGTTGTGGCTGGCCAACGACGCGGGCGCGGCGATCAGCGAGCCGGTGACCATCACTGTGCAGACGAAGGGTTCTAACTGGTGGGTGTGGCTCGTGGCGATCGTCACGGCGTTGTTCTTCGTCGTTCGCCTGGCGCTGCGGCGGAGGCGCCACTAGGACTTTTAAGTCCCACCTTTTAGAATGGGCACCGTGTCTGATACCCAAGGAGCAAGAAGACGGATCGTCGAGCCGGCACCCCCGGCCCCGGTTCCGAGCGCGGCTACCACCCCCGCGGCCGCCCAGGCGACTACCGCGGACGCGGGCCAGCAGGCCTCCGACGCGGACGTGGTGCGCTCCACGGGGTCGATGGCGATTGCCACGCTCATCAGCCGCATCACGGGGTTCCTGCGCAACCTCGCCATCTCGGCCACGCTGGGCGCGGCGATCGCGTCCACGTTCAACGCGGCCAACGTGCTGCCCAACCTCATCACGGAGATCGTCCTCGGCGCGGTGCTCACGGCGCTGGTCGTGCCGGTGCTCGTGCGCGCGCAGCAGGAGGACGAGGATCACGGCGCGGCGTTCATCCGGCGCCTGGCCACCTTGACGTTTACGCTGCTCGGCGTGGTGACGGTGATCGCGGTGGCGGGCGCCCCGGTGCTCACGTACCTCTTGCTTGGCGACGGCGAAGTGAACACCGGCCAGGCCACATCGTTTGCCTACCTGCTCCTCCCGCAGATCTTCTTCTACGGCGTGTTCGCCCTGTTCATGGCCATTTGTAACACGCGGGGGGTGTTCAAACCGGGGGCGTGGGCGCCGGTCATCAACAACGTCGTGTGCCTTGCCACGTTTGCGCTGTATTGGATTATCCCCGGCCACCTCGCCCCGGAGGAGGTGGGGATCTTCAACCCGCGGATCGCCCTCCTCGGCCTTGGCACCACCCTCGGCGTCGTCGTGCAAACGGTGGTCATGCTGCCAGCCCTAAAAAAGTTGGGCGTGGATCTGCGCCCCCTGTGGGGGATCGACGATCGCCTCAAGCAGTTCGGCGGCATGGCCATGGCGATCATCGTCTACGTGGCCATTTCCCAGGCCGGCTACTTCGTCACTATTAATATTGCGGCCTCGGCCGATGCGGCGGCACCGAACATTTATATGCAGGCGTGGCTCCTCCTCCAGATGCCCTACGGCATCATCGGCGTCACGCTCCTCACTGCCATCATGCCGCGCCTGTCGCGCAACGCGGCCGACGGCGACGACGAGGCCGTCGTCGGCGATCTGACGCTGGCGATGCGGCTCACGTTCATGGCGCTCATCCCGGTCGTCGTGTTCATGACGTGCTTCGGCCCCCACATGGGCCGCGGCCTGTTCGGCTACCTCAATATGGATCCCGGCACGGCGAACCTCATCGGCGTGACGCTGGCGGCATCGGCGTTTACCCTGTTGCCGTACGCGGCGGTCCTCCTTCACCTGCGTGTTTTCTACGCCCGCGAGGAGGCGTGGACGCCCACGTGGATCATCGCGGGCATCACGCTGACTAAGGTCCTGCTGTCGATGCTGGCGCCGCTCGTGGCCACCTCCACCCGCAACGTCGTGGTCCTCCTCGGGGCGGCCAACGGCTTCGGATTCGTGGCCGGCGCGGTGATCGGCACGGTGCTTCTGCGCCGCAAGCTCGGCCACCTGGGCAACAAGAAGATCATCAAGGCGTCGGTCATCGCCCTCCTCGCCTCGCTCGTCGGCGTCGCGGTGGCCCTGGCGCTCGATTTCGGCCTGGCGCACACGATCGCCACCCGCGCGTCGCTGTGGTACCTCGTCCGCACGGGCATCGGCGGCGTCGTCTTTCTCGCGGTCACGGGCGTAATCATGTACAGGGCGGATCCGTCGTTCATCAAGCGCCTCGTGCGCCGTGGCTCGAACGAGGATATCGTCTCCACCTTGGCCACGCTGCCGCCGATGAGCGCGGGCGAGGTGCGCCGCCCGCGGCTGGTCCCGGGCGCCCCGATCCTTTCCGGTCGCTTCCGCCTGTTGCGCTCGCACGGTGGCTGGCCTGGGGTGACGCTGTGGATGGCGATGGATACGGAGCACAACGCGCCCGTCGCCCTCACGTTCACGGATCGTCCGACGTCGGCCCCGGGCAAGGTGGTCGACTACCGTTCGGGCTCGCTCGTCATCAACAATTGGGTGGAGGGCAAGTCCCTCGATGCGGTCACCTTCGACCCAGCTCAGGCGGCCCGCGCGGCTGCCGAGGTCGCCACGCTCACGGGTGTCCACTCCCCGGATCAGCTCCGCATCGGCACGGACGGCGCGGTCCACAACGCCTTCCCGGTCGCCGGTTTTTCCTCCGACCCCCGACGCCTCGTCGCCGCCACCCTCGACAGGCTTATCGACGTCCATTCGCCCTCGGTTCCCTCCTGGCTTACGGCTCTGCGCGCAGAGTTGGACGCCCCCGACGGGCGTCCAATCGGCGAGATCGTCGAGGACCTCGCCGCCGCCAGCGAAAACTACGACGTCACCGACGAGTTCATCCCGCACCCCACCCCGCACACCGGCTTTGGTGCCCGCGATTACACCACCACCGGCAAGGTCGTCATGGTGGCGGCCATCATCGGCATCCTCGTGCTCATCGCCACGCTGACGATGTTCCTGGTCTCCGTCATGACTTAAGCGCACAACGCGTTGTGCACGGGGGCGCTGCGCGTCCGCTCACCCGCTACCATAATGAGGGGCACGGGGGAGACGCCCCCGTGTATTCAAGGGGGATCATTATGGGGGATGACGAGCTCATTCGTCTGTACTTGGCCGGCGATTCGCGGGCCTTCACGCACCTGGCGCAGCGCCACTTGCCGCGGCTTCTCACCATTGCGCGCAGCCGCGCCCGCAACGTCGCGGACGCGTGGGATATCGCCCAGGACGCGCTCCTGCGCGCCAGCCAGCGCCTGCACGCCTTCCGTTTCGAGTGCTCCTTTGGCACCTGGCTGTTCCGCCTCGTCGTCAACGCCAGCTACGATTACTACCGCCCCAAGGTCAACGCCGAGCTCCCGCTTGTCGACGCCGACCTCGGCATCGCCGACACCCTTTCCTATTTCCACGTCGACCGCTTCGAGGGCATCCTGTGGATTGCCGACGCCCTCTCCCAGCTCCCTCCCGAGCAGCGCGACGCCGTCCTCCTCACCGACGTCATGGGCTTCTCAGTTGCCGAGGCCGCCTCCCAGCTCCACTGCGCCCCCGGCACCATCAAATCCCGCCGCGCCCGCGCCCGCGACCAGCTCAAAGGCCTCCTCTCAGTCGACGCCGCCGCATAGCCACCACCCACCGCACACTACTTTCCACCCCCAAACTAGTGCGCGGCCGCGCACTCACGGTGCCCGAGTGCTTCTGTTTTTGCGCAACGGCACACTCCACCAAGCCCGTGACCTGCGTGCGCGGAATCATCCGACAAAGCGTTCCGTGCCCGATCCCACTGCTACGCCCGATTGCGCTTCAAAGTGCGCCACCGCGCACTAGTTTCCACCCCGAACCGAAAAAAGCGACACCAAGATTTTGTAGCAAATTTGCCCATCAGGGAAAACGCCGAAGCGCCCCAAACTTGGTGCCGAAATTTTCGGCACCTAAATCCGAACGCCCCGCAAGCACACCCTTTCGCACTACTAACTAGTGCGCGGCTGCGCACCCAGAGATGCCCGAAAGTTTCCGCTTTTGCGCAACGGCGCACAGTGCAAAGGCTGTGACCTGCGTGCGCGGGAATTCCAGAAGAAGTGTTCCGTGCCCAATCCCACGGTCATGTCCGAACGTGTCTGAACCTGCGCAGCGAAGGAGCAGTGCGCCACCGCGCACTACTTTCCACCACCGAACTAGTGCGCGGCCGCGCACCCATCGTGCCCGAGTGTGATCGTTTTTGCGCAACGGCGCACCGCACAAACCCTGTGACCTGAGCGCGCGGGACCATCTGACAAAGCGTTCCGTGCCCGAATCCACACCCGTGCCCGGACGTGTCCGAACAGGCGCAGCGGGAGAGCAGTGCGCCGCCGCGCACTCCTTTTGCACCACTAACTAGTGCGCGGCCGCGCAGTCATCGTGTCCGAGTGTGATCGTTTTTGCGCAACGGCACACCACGCACATCTTGTGACCTGAGCGCGCGGAATCATCCGACAAAGCGTTCCGTGCCCGATCCCACTGCTACGCCCGATTGCGCTTGAAAGTGCGCCACCGCGCACTAGTTTGCAACCCGAACCGAAAAAAGCGACACCAAGATTTTTTAGCACACTTTCCCATCAGGGAAAACGCCGAAGCGCCCCACACTTCGTGCCGAAATTTTCGGCACCTAAATCCCCTCGCTCCGAAAGCACACCCTTTTGCACTACTAACTAGTGCGCGGCCGCGCACCGCGTAAATCCCGTGACCAACACGCAGCCGAAACTCCGACGGACCACTTGGTACCCGATCCCACAACCAGCCCCAGCCACAGCGGCGGGGGACACGGGAGCAAAACGCGGGATGGACGGCGTCGACAAGCCAAAACCCGAGCCAGGACCGAATGCCCTGGTCTACGCGGTGGCATAAATGGACAGGTTAGACTGTTGGAAGTTAGGAATAGGACTGAACCGATCGCTAAAGGAGCACACAGCCACCGTGGCCGAGAAAGAAAACACCCAGAACCCCACCGCAGCCCCCGATTTCGGCCTCACCGTCTCGGGCCTCGGCGGAAATGTCAACCTCGTGCAACCGCAGGAGCCACAGGAGGAAACCGTGCACGAAGAGATCCATGATGTGATCATTATCGGCTCGGGCCCGGCGGGGTACACGGCGGCGCTGTATACCGCGAGGGCGGAGCTGAAGCCGCTGGTGTTTGAGGGTATCGATGCCGGCGGCCTTTTGACAACCACCACAGAGGTGGAGAATTTCCCGGGGTTCCCCGAGGGCGTGGATGGCCCGGATCTCATGGATAAGATGCGGGATCAGGCGGAGAAGTTCGGCGCGGACCTCAGGATGGAGTATGTGGACAGCGTCGAGCTTAACCATAAGATTAAGCGCGTCCACGTCGGCCGCGACGTGTACCAGGCAAAATCCGTCATTCTCGCAACGGGTGCCGCCCCGCGTTACCTGGGAGTTCCCGGCGAGGAGCGCCTCAAGGGCCATGGCGTGTCGGCGTGTGCCACCTGCGATGGCTTCTTCTTTAAGGATAAGAGGATTGCCGTGGTCGGCGGCGGTGATTCGGCGATGGAGGAGGCGACGTTCCTCACGCGGTTTGGGCGCGAGGTGACGATTATTCACCGGCGCGATGAGTTTAGGGCGTCGGCGATTATGTTGGAGCGCGCGAAGAGCAACGAGAAGATCACGTTCATCACTAATGCCCAGGTGACGGAGGTCAAGGGCGAGGAGAAGGTGGAAAGCCTCGTGCTCAACGTCAACGGGGAAACCAGGGAAATCCCGATGGACGCCATGTTCCTCGCCATCGGCCACCAGCCCAATTCCGGCTTCTTGGATGGCCAGGTGGAGCTCAACGCCAAGGGCTACGTCCAGGTCGCCCACCCCTCCACCAAGACCAACGTCGAGGGCGTGTTTGCCGCCGGTGACCTGGTGGATGACCATTACCAGCAGGCCGTGACGGCGGCGGGGTCGGGTTGCCGCGCGGCGCTTGATGCTGAGCACTACCTGCAGGCCCTCCAGTAGGATTGTGGCTATGAAGGAACTGACGGAAGCCACTTTTGATGAGGTGACCCTCACCTCCGACGTGCCGGTGCTGGTCGATTTTTGGGCGAGCTGGTGTGGCCCGTGCAAGAAGTTGACCCCCATCCTCGAGGACATCGCGGAGGAGCTCGGCGATTCCGCGATTGTCGCGTCGGTGAACGTGGACGAGGAGCGCGGGCTTGCGATGCAGCACCAGATCATGGCTGTTCCCACGGTCATGCTGTTCGCGGGCGGCCGCAAGGTGGAGGAGTTTTCGGGCGTGCGCCCGGCGCCGCAGATTTTGGCGTTGGTGGAAAATTACGCCAACTAGGCGCGCGCCGGCCGGCCCACTACAATGGTGCGGGTACTGAGAAAGAAGGGACGTGTAGGTGCTTAAGAAGCTCTCGGTCGGGGACCGCAGTCCTCGGGTGGCTGAGGTTCGCGCGACTCTCGCTCGCCTCGGGCGTAACGACGCCTTTGAGGCACCGTTGGGCGACAACTTCCGCGTCGAGGAGACGCTTTTCGACGATCAGTTGTCGGACCTGCTGCGTGCATTCCAGCAGTCGCGAGGGATCCTTGCCACCGGCATGATCGACGAGCCCACCCTGCGTGCGCTGCGGGAGGCGTCGTACACGCTCGGCACCCGCGTGCTCAATTTCATCCCCGGTCGCGAGATGGTCGGCGATGACGTTGTCCAGCTCCAGACGCAGCTGCAGGAGCTCGGTTTTTACGCCGACAAGGTCGATGGCCACTACGACGATCTCACCTACGAGGCCGTGAAGAGCTACCAGCTCAACTCGGGCATCACCGAGGATGGCATCTGCGGCCCGGAGACGGTCCGCGCCTTGAGTCTCCTCGGCCGCCACATCACCGGCGGCAACCCGCTGGCGATCCGCGAGCGCGAGGTGGTGCGCAACGCCGGCCCGCTGCTGTCCGGCAAGCGCGTCGTCATCGATCCGGGCCTTGGCGGCGAGAACAAGGGCCTATCCACGGAGGGCAAGTTCGGCCGCATCACGGAGGAGGAGATCCTGTGGGATCTCGCCACCCGCATCGAGGGCCGGATGATTTCCGCCGGCATGGAGACGATCCTGTCCCGCCCGCGTGTCGATGACCCCACGGAGTCCGGCCGCGCCGACGTGGCCAACGCCTTCAACGCGGACGTCATGATCAGCCTGCGGCTCGACCGGTACCACAACGACAAGGCGCACGGCTGCGCCACGTTCTACTTCGGTTCCCCCCACGGCGCGAGCTCGCTGACGGGCGAGATGTTGTCGGGCTACATTCAGCGCGAGATCGTGGCCCGCACGGACCTCGGCAATTGCCGCAACCATGCCCGCACGTGGGAGCTCCTGCGCCTGACTAAGATGCCCACCGTCCAGGTCATGGCGGGGTATGTCACCAACTCCACGGACATGCAGATCCTCACGGATCCGGTGCAGCGCAACAAGATCGCTGAGGCCGTCGTCGTCGCCGTCAAGCGCCTGTACCTTCTCGATAACGACGATCAGCCGACGGGCACATTCACTTTCTCCAAGCTCCTGGAGCAGGAGGGTATTCGCTAGCGCTGGCGCAGCGACCCTAGATGGATGCCACCATATCCGCCAGCGCCCCAATGGATAACACGCGGTCGCGCGGCGGCAGGTCGATGCGGTAGCGGGACACGTTCTCGCCGCGTTTGATGAGCTTGAAGCCGCACGATTCGAGGAACTGCGCGCTAAAGAACCCGGAGACGGCCTCCACCTCGGTGGGTTCGGCCATGCAGCCGAACGCCTCGAGGGCGGGGGAGCCGCCGAGGGTGACCTCCATGATGACGGAGTCCATGAGCACTGCCTCGATGCCGATGTCGGTGAACCCGGGGTCCACAAACATGCTGGTGACAAGTTGCGCATCGGCGGAAACGGGGGCCGCGTTCAGCCGCGTCGCCCCGGGCGCCATATCGGGGTGGCAGTAGAAGATTGCCGAGGGCCCAAAGGTGAACCCGCAGTTGCCCACCGTCGCCACCCAGGCTTCCTTCTCAAATTCGCGCTCCCCGGAGGTCAGGTCCTTGGCGGTCGCCGGGTCGAGCTCCCAGTACGTCGAGAGCCGCGCGTACACCGGCAGGGTGCGGAAGTTTTCCGAGTCGATGGGCGCGAGCCTCATTTAGTGTCCTTCCAATAGCCCCACGATGCGTTCGAAGTCCTCGCGGCCGGAGAATTCCACCACGATCTTGCCCTTCTTCTTGCCCACGTTGACGGTGACCTTGGTGTCCAGGCCGTCGGCAAGCCGGTGCGCGGCCTGCTCGGCGTAGGCGGGAAGCGGCACGGGTTCCCGTTTCCTCTTCGCGGGACCCTCGTCGGCACCACCGCGGTTGGCCAAGGTGACGGCCTCTTCGGTGGCGCGCACGGAGAGCCCCTCGGCGATGATCCGGGTGCACAGCGCCTCCGCGAGCGAGCGATCCTTGAGCCCCAGCAGAGCCCTAGCGTGCCCGGAGCTGATGACCCGTGCGGCCACCTTGCGTTGCACGCCGACGGGGAGCTGCAGCAGCCGGATCGTGTTGGTGATGACGGGCCGGGAGCGGCCGAGCTTTTCGGCGAGCTCCGCCTGTGTTACGTCGAATTCTTCCAACAGCTGCTGGTAGGCGGCCGCTTCTTCGAGCGGGTTGAGCTCCACGCGGTGGATGTTTTCCAGCAGCGCGTCGCGCAGCATGGACGAGTCTTCAGTCTCGCGGACGATCGCCGGGATGGTGTCGAGCCCGGCCTTCCTAGCCGCCCGCCAGCGCCGCTCACCCATGATGATCTCAAAGTGCGCTCCCAGCCGCTTCGCCGGCTCGGCAATGGGCCGCACCACGATGGGCTGCAACAGCCCGAATTCCTTGATGGAATGCGCGAGCTCGTTGAGTGCATCCTCGTCAAAGTCGCTGCGTGGCTGCTTGGCGTTGGGGACGATGTCCTTAACGGAGATCTCCTGGTAGCTGGCGCCCAGCTGCTCCGCCGAAGCCGAGCCCGAATCCGCAGCCGAGACCACACCAGCAGCGGCCTTCCGCGCCGCCTGCCGCGCCTCTTGCTTGGCCCGTCCGTCGGCAAACCCGCGCTGCCGGCCGGAAGAGCCGCCGCCACCGAGCAGGATATCCGCGGCCGAGTCCCCGAGGTGCGGGTTCTCCTCACGCCGCTCGGGGATGAGTGCGGCCAGGCCCTTGCCCAGCCCGCCTTTCTTCGAGTTCTTTCCTGTCATTACCGCTCGTCCTTCGGGTTTGGTTCGTAGCCGTCCATCGTGCCGCGGGTCGCCAGCTCGGTGGCGGCCTCCATGTAGGCACCGGCGCCAGGGGAGCCGGGGTCGTATTCGAGGACGGTCTGCGCGTAGCCGGGGGCCTCGCTCACCTTCACGGAGCGGGGGATGATGTTGTGGAGTACGAGTTCCCCAAAGTGGCCGCGAACCTCGTTTTCCACCTGTGCCGAAAGCTTGGTGCGCCCGTCGAACATTGTCAGCACGATGGCGGAGATGTGGAGCCGGTAGTTGAGGTTGTCGCGGATCATCGTGATGTTGTTGAGCAGCTGCCCCACGCCCTCGAGCGCGTAGTATTCGCACTGGATGGGTAGCAGTACCTCGGTGGCGGCGGTCATCGCGTTGATGGTGAGCAGCCCGAGCGACGGCGGGCAGTCGATGAAGATGTAGTCGTAGCCGTCGATTTTCGCTAGCGCGTCTGCCAGCCGGTATTCGCGCCGCACGATGGAGACGAGTTCGATTTCCGCGCCGGCGAGGTCAAGCGTGGCGGGGATGCAGTAGAGGTTGTCGGTGAAGCTCGAGGGGTACGTGGCCTCGCTGGGTTCGCACTGGCCAATGAGCATTTCGTAGCTGGACAGCGTCCCGGAGTAGTGTTCCACGCCGAGCGCGGTGGAGGCGTTGCCCTGCGGGTCGAGGTCGATGACGAGGACCTTGAGCCCGGCGAGCGAAAGCGCTGCGGCGAGGTTGACGGCGGTCGTGGTTTTGCCCACGCCCCCCTTTTGGTTGGCGACGGCGATGATCCGCGTCTCCTCGGGCGCCGGCAGTTTTTCGGCGTTCAAGCTGCGGATTTGCGCTGCCCTCCGGGCGGCTTCGGCTATCGGCGTGTCGCCAAACACATTATCCTCCATAGGTTCCTATGCTACCCGGACGAGTCGAACGATGATGGTCGGGTGGCTGAGCGCCTCGTTTTCCAAGGTGACAATCTCCGGCTTCTGCGTGCCCTTGATTTTCCCCCGGTCACGCACGATTTCCTCGGCCGCGCTATCGCCCTTCATGGCCAGCACCTCGCCGCCGTCTTTCCGCACGAGCGGCAGCGACCACTTCGCCAGCTTCGCCAGTGGCGCCACCGCCCGCGATGTCGCGTAGTCCTGTTTCCCCACCGGTTTGTCCTCGGCTCGCCCCCGCGCCACCCACACGTTGTCTAGCCCTAGCTTGTCGACGACCTCCCGGAGGTAGTTGCTCCTCTTCAGCAAAGGCTCGAGCAAGGTTACCTCGAGGTCCGGCCGCGCGATCGCCAGGGGAATACCCGGAAGGCCAGCTCCCGACCCCACATCGACCACGCTGGCCCCCTCCCTGTACAGAGATTGCGTCAGCGCGCACGGCAGGATGTGCCGGTCCCACAGCCGGTCCTTCTCCCGCGGCCCCATAAATCCCCTGGTCAGCCCGTCAGTGGCGAGGGAATCGTGGTACGCCCGCGCGAGATCGGCTCGTTCCCCAAACAGCTTGTCGATAAGCTCCTCAATACTTGTCATAGCGCAACAAATTCTACTACACCCCACCCACGCCGGCCCCTTCCGCAAATCGGAAGCCCTGCTCCGCCGCCGCGCACTAGTTTTCAACCCAAACCGAAAACCGTCCCCAAATTTTTGTAGCACACCTACTTCCCAGGGGGAAACTCAAAACGGAACCAAACTTGGGTCCGAAACTTTCGGACCCTAGCCTTCACCCCCGGTTAGTTCACACAACCTAACTAGTGCGCGGCCGCGCAGTCATCGTGCCCGATTGTGATTGTTTTTGTGCAACGGCGCACTCCAGAAAGCCTGTGACCTGCGTGCGCGGCCAACCCGGCAGAATCGTTCCGTGTCCGTTCCCACAGATATGCCCGACCGTGTCCGAAACTGGGGAACACCTCCGCGCACTACTTTTGTACCACTAACTAGTGCGCGGCCGCGCAGTCATCGTGTCCGACTGTGATCGTTTTTGCGCAACGGCGCACCGCACAAAGTCTGTGACCTGCGTGCGCGGAAAAATCCGACCGACCACTCCGTGTCCGAACCCACGGTCATGTCCGAACCGGCGCAGCGGGCAACCAGTGCGCCACCGCACACTCCTTTCCACCACGGAACTAGTGCGCGGCCGCGCACTCACCAGCGCCCGAGTGCTTCTGTTTTTGCGCAACGGCGCACTCCAGAAAGCCTGTGACCTGTGTGCGCGGGACCATCTGACAAAGCGTTCGGTACCCGATCCCACACCCGTGCCCGAGCATGTCCGAACCGGCGCAGCGGGGGACCAGTGCGCCACCGCGCACTACTTTCCCCCACCGAACTAGTGCGCGGCCGCGCAGTCATCGTGCCCGAGTGCTTCTGTTTTTGCGCAACGGCGCACCGTGCCCGAACCCACAGCAATGTCCGCCCCGGTGGAGGACTGCGCCACCGCGCACTAGTTTCCACCCCAAACCGAAAAAAGCGACACCAAGATTTTGTAGCAAACCTGACCAACACGGAAAAAACAAAATCAACCCAAACTTGGTGCCGAAATTTTCGGCGCCTCAATCCGCTGTACCGTCAGACCGCCATGAACGCGGGCAGCAAAAAACCGGCCACACGTTGGTGACCGGTTGTGGGAGCGTGAACCTAGTTGTTCTTGCGCTTCTTTTGCTTCTTCGGGTTGTTCGGCTTGACGCCCACCTTTGGAGCGGTGGCCTGGGCCTTCGCCTGGCGCTCTTGCTCCTCGGCTTCTTCTTCGGCGTCCATCTTGTTAAACACGTAACGCTGCTGGAAGAAGGTCCAGATATTGTTGCCCGCCATGTAGCACAGGAGGCCGATGTGCCAGACGGCGCCGGTGAACAGGATGGTGAGCGGCATGAAGTAGAGCATCATGTTGTTCATCATGTTCATGGACATCTGCGCCTGATCGTTCTCCGGGGCCTTCTGCTTGCCGGAGGCCTGGCGCTCCTTTTGGCGGTTGACGGAGAACCTGCCGTTGAGGTGCGTTGCCACGGCGATGAGCAGAATGAACGGGGCGGCCACCATGATGACGTTGGTGCGGGTGAAGTCCCCTTCGCCAAACGCGTGGTACATGTCCTCCGGCATGGAGATGTAGGCGGACAGCGGCACGCCAAAGAGGCGGGCCTCGAGGAAGGAGCGAACATCGTCCACGCCGAAGATGTAGTTTGGCGTGTTGTAGTTCTGCTCAATGGACATGCCCAGCTGGCCACGCCCGGTGCCGGTGCGGTTGAAGGAGCGCAGCACGTGGAACAGGCCGATGAACACCGGCATCTGCACGAGCATGGGCAGACAGCCCTTTATTGGGGAGGCGCCCACCTCTTTTTGCACGCGGCGGGTTTCCTCCATCATCTTCTCAGGGTTGTTCTTGTACTTTTCCTGAATGGCCTGCATCTGCGGCTGCAGGATCTGCATTTTCCGCATGGAGCGCATGGAGTTCATGGTGGGCTTGAGCAGGAGTGCGCGCACCGTGAAGGTGAGCATCACGATGGACAGGGCCCACGTGATGCCCCAGTCCGGGTTCATGATGAGCCCGAACGCCTTGTGCCAAAACCACAGCACGGCGGAAATTGGCCAGTAAATAAAGTTAAGCACTATCTATTCCTTCGAGGGTCTTAGGTAGCTTCATTTAACAGGATCGTAGCCACCTGGGTGCCAGGGGCCACACTTGGCAATCCTCACTATCGCCATGATTATGCCCACCACAGTACCCTTTTTGCCAATCGCCTCGAGTGCGTATTGGCTGCACACTGGGTCAAACCGGCAGGTGGAGTACGGCTTGAGGCCGGAGAGGTGATCCTGATAGAAGAGGATTGCCCGTTGGGCGAGGTTAGGCCTGGTGTTCGTCGAGTCGTTTGTGCGCTTTGGCGAGTGCTCTGTCGAACTCACGGGCCACCTCCTTGGGTTCGGCGGTGGCGATGGCGGGGAGCGCCCGGATGACGTAGTCGCAGGTACGCCTCATCGTCCCGCCCTGCATCGCCGTGTAGGCCAGATGACGAAGCCGCCGGGAGGTGCGGTGGCGTACCACAGCATTCCCGACGGCTTTCGAAACAACCAGGCCTGTTCGTGGCCCACCCTCACGGGCGATGTCCGTGGAGCGGTCGTAGGCGTGCACTACGAGGACGTGACTCCCCGCGCGCACCCCATTTTTTACCGCTTTCCGGAAGTCGTCGCTCCGGGTGAGCTTGTTAGGCCGAGGTAACACTTAAGCACTCAGGCGAGCACGGCCCTTTTTCCGGCGTGCGGACACGATTGCGCGACCAGCGCGGGTACGCATACGGGTACGGAAGCCATGAACACGGGCACGACGACGGTTGTTCGGCTGGAACGTCCGCTTTCCTTTTGCCACGGTGAACACTCCTTTACAAGTTTTTACATACGTTCAATTTCACGTGGTTCTGGCTCTCGTCAGTGCCAAGAGGATGGCCCTTACCTGGCGGGATGAGATGCCGGAGAATCCACACGCACACGCAGCGTAGACGCGAAAAACGCGACCGGTGCGTATGACAGACCGTTATAGCCTACGCGAATACCCCCCAAACACCAAATCACAAATCACCACCTTAACGGCGGAAAAAAGATTACCCCCTAATTACAAAAGGGTAATTACATCTGTGGCACTCCTACCTCAGCGCCATCGCCCCAGGGTGCGCGTCGCACTTTTGAGGCCTGTCGCACCCCACCGGAGAGCGGGCTCCGCAGCCTCTTGAGATGTCGGGGGGTTGAGCCGAAGTTGAGCCTTTTAGACATAACCCCCTACCTGCATGTAAATCTAGAAGTACACAACTTTTCACACCCCTGTGTGCGCCCGGCTTGTGAATAACTTCCAACTTCAGGTTGAAGCTTTCACACAAACCAGCAAGTCAGGCAGCAAAGGAGGGGTGTTAAAAGTTATCCACAGCCCTGTTGATAGATTGTGAATAACACAGTCCGTCACCGGCCCCAGGCTGCCCAAACACGAGCAACAAGGGCCATCAGTCAGCGCTGTGTGCTTACTGTCCGCCGATGTAGAAAGACCGTCCGCCGCCGTGAATTACAGTTCATCTTCCCCGGTCGATACCTGGCGGCAGGTTACCGAGGCGCTCGTATCGCGCGCCAGCGACCCGGACTTTCCTCTCGACGGCCTCACCGCCTCCCAGCGCAGCTACCTGCGCATCACCAAGCCGATTGCGATTGTTCAGGGCCATGCGGTCCTCGCCACCCCGAACCAGATCGCCAAGCGGGTCATCGAAAACGATCTCGGCGAGGCGATTTCGCTCGTGTGGGAGGAGCTCACCGGCGCCCCGATCCACCTGGCCGTCAGCGTCGATACGTCGCTTGTCGAGGACTCCCTACCGCCCACGTCGATCCCGGAGCCGGACACCCCGGAACAAAACCCGTACGCCCCAGCAAGTAAACCAGCCGCGCACCCCACCACCTTCAACCCGGCAACCCCGAGCTACCC
>ERZ1031127.96-NODE-96-length-15282-cov-5.410192_pt1 | contig 15282 bp, 7 predicted proteins | sample MGYA00518224_ERZ1031127 | MGnify/ENA primary metagenome ERZ1031127 (study PRJEB33718, sample SAMN03159757) | human skin metagenome | collected 2014-05-20 | study: EMG produced TPA metagenomics assembly of the PRJNA266117 data set (Human skin bacterial metagenome and... | reverse complement strand
TGCCCTACAAAGGGCACTAACATCAGTTGATTATCGGAAGAGCAGACACACCACTTCCCAGGACTTGACCGCACCGCTGCGACGACCAGCGTCATGAAACGGTGACCGAACCAGCAAACGGTGATCGAACCAGCAAACGGTCACCAGCACTAAGAAGCAGTGCTCACAACTCTCCTAAATCAGGACTCGCGCCCCACGCAGGTGAACTGCAATCGCGCCGGCGGTCCTGCTTCCATGTAACAGAAAAGGATGAAGGACCCCGGTATGAAGAAAGCCAGTGGCAAGGATTCACCGATGTGCTTTCCGCGCGTCGTCGTTCCGGGGTGCTCGTGCGTGGGTGTTGATGTGGTTTTTGTCCCGGACTTTGCGCAGCAGCTAGCTAGCCCAGGAACGCATTTCGCTCGCGTTTTTACACCCTATGAGCAGCGCTGTGTTCACCGGCGGGCGGCGGTGACTGGATGCCCCGAGCAGCATTTTGCTGTGCGATGGGCAGCAAAAGAAGCCTTCATCAAGGCGTGGAGTGCCTTTATTGCCCCGGCTCCGCCACCTCTTGCACCTGAAGAGGTCTGTTGGTCCGAGATTGAGGTGCGAAACGATGCTCATGGGCGGCCGAGCCTGCACCTTCGGGGTGACATTGCCCGGCTCGCGCCGTCCGATGTGTCGTGGGATGTCTCGTTGAGCCACGATGGCGATTATGCGGTGGCAGTTGTTGTGGCGCAGAGGGAAGTGGGCGACGGAATTCCCACGTAAACGAGTTCCCTGCGGAGTGCCGCAGGCTGCATGCTGATTTAGCGGGAACCGTGGGGCTGCAGGACTAGTAGAGACTTCGGACATTAGCTGGTGCGAAGCGGTCCCGGGACTAAGCGTTAGTCAAAGCGACGGCTGCAATTGTGATCGATATTGGCAGCCGGGGAAAGGCGAAGGTCACAGTGGATCGAATACGACCACTGTGGCCTTTGTTGAATGATTCGGTGTGGCTCGAAGCTACCGGTAATGGTGCACCGATTCTTGGCTTCACACGGGTGCTGCTCTTACCCCGAGGCGGGGCGCTGAACAGCTACCGGCATCTAATGGTTTAGGCGGGCACTGCCATGATGAGAACAGACTGGAACAGCACGCCAGCCGCCATGAGACCACCGAGAATAAGCGATATGCGACTCATTTCTCCTCTTCCCTCTACAAGCTAACTGATGGTGTTGCACGGTTGTTGCTCAAATAGTTGAACAATCTTTCCGGGCCGGATGATTACAATACACTATTTTGTGCCGTTGTCCAGCCCGTCTCGCACTTTTTGCCAAAGAAAAAATACACCAATACTGAGCGTCCCTAAAAAGTGATTATGGTTGCTGGTGAAGGGTGTCCGTTGTGCGGTCACTGTGGGCGCATTCCAATGTGGGAAAGGCGGTAACCTGTGAAAAATGTGCGGCTGGGACAGCGGTTATGAGGCGGGTGAAGCGGGTCGGACGGGACGCGAAATTGCCCTTGGGTGAACGGATACGGGCGGGGGAGGGAGAGGATTGCCAATTAGGAGAGTGAAGCAGACTAGAATAGCCACGGAAGATTAGCCAAATTTAATGCAAGGAAGGCCCTCCCCCTCATGGATGCACGCTTCGCAGTCCGACGCAAACCACAATTCCGCGACGAGGAGCGAGCACTGCTCTCAACGCTGAACAACCTCGCCGGAGTTCACCTGGATTCGGTGCAGATCATCAACGTGTACGACGTTTTCGGCGCGACCGACGCGGATCTGCAAGCCCTGAGCTCCTCCGTTGTATCGGATGATCGCGTCGATGATGAGCTCACGGAGCAACAGCTGACTGAGCTCCTCAACGAAGCACCGAGCTTCCTCGCTGTGGAGCCGCTTCCTGGCCAGTACGATCAGCGTGCTGACGCGGCTAACCAGGCCCTGCGGCTAGTCCAGCCTGAAACGGATGCCACGATCTACTCGGCAGTTCTCTACGTTTTCGCACCGGCACCGTCCGATGAGGCGCGTGCGGCGATTCGCAGCTTCCTCATCAACCCCGTGGAGTCTGGTGAAAAGAACGTGCAGGTTCTCCAAGCTCCGGCCACGGGTGCGGTGGAACCCTTGCGTCAGTATCCGGGCTTTAACGAGCTTGAGGAGGACGGGCTTGAGGCGCTCATTAAGGAGCGCGGGATGGCGATGAGCTTGGCTGATCTGGAGACAATCCAGGCCTACTTCCGTGAGGAAGGTCGCACGCCGACCGATGTTGAGCTCTCGGTATTGGATACGTACTGGTCGGATCACTGCAGGCACACCACGTTCAACACGCAACTTACGAACATCGCTAATGAGGGCGGACGGTTCAGCGAGCAACTCGATCGTGCTCTTCGCCGTTACGAGGAGCTGCGCGAAGCCAATGGACGCACCGCAAAGCCCCGCACACTCATGGACCTTGGCACGATCATGGGGCGTGAGCTTCGTCGCACCGGTGTCATGGATGACCAAGAGGTTTCCGAAGAGATCAACGCTTGCTCCGTGTATGTCAACGCGAGGAAGCCCGTGGATTCACGTGCTTCCGAGGTAGTTGAGGGTGAGCGTGCTTCCGAGGCGGTTGTGGGTGAGCGTGCTTCCGAGGCGGTTGTGGGTGAGCATGCTTCCGAGCCGGTTGAGGGTGAGCGTGCTTCCGAGCGAAGCGAGGAAGCACCCTGGCTCTTGATGTTCAAGAACGAGACGCACAATCATCCGACGGAGATTGAGCCGTTCGGTGGGGCTTCGACGTGCCTGGGCGGAGCGATCCGTGATCCCCTTTCCGGGCGTTCGTGGGTGTACCAGGCTCTGCGCCTGTCCGGCGCAGGTGACATCAACACGCCGCGGGAGAACACCCTGGAAGGCAAGCTCCCGCAGGCGGATATTTCCGCCCGAGCTACTGCCGGCTACTCCAGCTACGGCAACCAGATCGGGCTTGCGACGACGAATGTGCGCGAGTTCGTTCACCCGGGCTACGTGGCCAAACGAATGGAGCTGGGCGCGGTTGTTGCCGCAGCCCCGGTGGAAAACGTCAAGCGTCTGGATCCTCAGGCCGGTGACGTGGTCATCATCCTCGGTGGTCGCACGGGCCGCGACGGTATCGGCGGTGCCACGGGTTCGTCCAAGGCACACGATGATCACTCGCTGAGAACCTCCGGCGCCGAGGTGCAAAAGGGTAACCCCGTCAACGAGCGGAAGATTCAGCGTTTGTTCCGCAACCCCGAGGTAGCGCAGATGATCGTGCGTTGCAACGACTTCGGTGCCGGCGGCGTTGCGGTGGCGGTTGGTGAACTTGCCGATAGCCTCGATATTCACCTGGAGCGCGTGCCGCTGAAGTACGCGGGACTAAATGCTCGTGAGATCGCCATCTCTGAATCCCAGGAGAGGATGGCCGTTGTCGTGCGGCCGGACGACGCATCCCGGTTTGTCGAACTTGCACAGATCGAGAACCTCGAGGCGACTCAACTTGCAGAAGTCACCGACACGGGCCGCCTGCGGATGTTCCTGGGAGACGAGAAGGTTCTCGATCTTTCACGCTCCTTCATTGATACCAACGGTGCCGACCGTGAGCAGGATGTTGCCATGGTGGACGTGCCGATGGAAACGGCCAGCCCGCGCCCGGCGAGTGTCGCCGAGGCTCTGGCAACACCTGCTGGAGCATCGCAGGAAGGCATGGTTGAGCAGTTCGACTCCACCGTGGGCAGGTCCACTGTGCTCATGCCGTTCGGCGGAGCCACGCAAAAGACTTTTGAGATGGCCTCTATTCAGGCCCTCCCGGTGCCCGGTGGCACGTCCACCTCATCGGTGATGACGTACGGGTTCAGCCCGCAGCTCGCCAGTGACTCGCCGTTCCTCATGGGCGCGTACTCCGTGGTGGAGGCCCTCGCCCGTCTCACCGCCGCCGGTGCCGATCCCACTACCGCGTGGCTGACCGTACAGGAATACTTCGAGCGGCTGGACCAGGTTCCGGAGCGCTGGGGCCAGGTCACGCAGGCCCTCCTTGGCCTTCTCGAGGCCCAGGATGCTTTCCAGGTTGCGGCCATCGGTGGCAAGGACTCTATGAGCGGAACCTACGGCGAGGACCTCCACGTTCCGCCGACTCTTGTCACCTTCGCCGTCGCGACGATGGACGATAGCGACGCGATCAGCGCCGCGATCCCCGCACCCGGAATGGACGTGTACCTCATCGCTCACAACCCGCTGGACTCCGGTGAGCCGGATTACGGCGCATTGCAGGATAACTTTGCTGCGTTCACCGAGTTCGCTCGCAGTGGGGCTGTCCAGGCGGCCTCCGCCGTCACCCAGGCCGGTCTCGGCGCAACTATCGTCAACATGGCTGCTGGTAACGGTGTGGGCTTTGAGTCCGCGCCGAACGCGGACGTCCACTGGGCTGAAGGAGCCCTCGGTGGCATCGTGTTCGCCGTGGAGAAGGGTGCGTCCGTCCCCCGCAACGCGCAGCTCCTCGGCCACACCACAGAGGGCGGGAAGCTCATCTTCGGCAGTGAGTCGCTCACCCTCGATGAGGCTGCCGAGGTCAGCGAGGCCTGGTACCGCACCGTGTACCCGCTCAACAACGCGCAGGGTGAAGCACTGCCGGAGTTTGCCACGGCGCTACCTGAATCGCCGTCCGCACACGAAGGGGCAGCCAAGGAGGCCGGTGCAACGTCGAACGTTTCTGCTCACAGCACCACCAGCGATCCGGCACCCCACGTGCTGCTGCCCGTGTTCCCGGGCACCAACTCGGAATACGATATGGCCGAGGCATTCCGTGCGGCAGGTGCGACGACGGAATTCCTTGTCATCCGCAACCTCACGCCCGCCATGCTGGAGGAAGACACAAGGGCATTTGTGGAGAAGCTCTCCGATGCGCAGATTCTCGCCTTCTCGGGCGGGTTCTCGCTCGGCGACGAGCCCGACGGCTCCGCCAAGTTCATGGCTGCCTTCCTTCGCACGCCCGAGATAGCCCGCGCCGTGGCCGATTTTGTTGCCGGTGACGGCCTCGTCCTCGGCATCTGCAACGGCTTCCAGGCGCTGGTGAAGAGTGGCTTCCTACCCTACGGTGATCCGGCAAAGCTCACCGAGACCTCGCCCACGCTGGCCCATAACCGCCAGCTGCGGCACGTGTCTCGGATTGCTACAACTCGCGTCGCCTCGGTGGATTCCCCGTGGCTGTCCAGTTTCACCCCGGGCCAGACTCACCTCATCCCGGTGTCCCACGGTGAAGGACGGTTCGTGGTGAGCGAGGATGAGGCGAGAACACTGTTCGCCTCGCACCAGGTGGCGTTCCAGTACGTTGATGAGAGCGGGACGCCAACGATGGATGCGCCCGCGAACCCGAACGGTTCGAGCTACGCCATCGAGGGCATCGTGTCTCCCGATGGTCGCATCCTGGGCAAGATGGGGCACCCGGAGCGCTTCCGCGAGGGGCTCATGAAGAATATCCCCGGAATCTACTCGCAGGATATCTTCCTCAACGCCGTGAACTACTGCGAGGCTCAGCAGAAGTAGGTCGGACGCGTCGTAGACTCGCCGGCGCGCTGTTGCCGCGCCAGCGGGTGGGTGCCGCGCCGGCGCGTTGATGTCGCGCCAGCGGGTTGTTGGCACCGGCGCGTCTTTCGGCGAGTGCGGCCCATTTTCCAGCCCTCGCGGGCACCACTATCCTCGTCTGTATGACGCAACGGCATTACTTTGACCACGCGGCAACCACCCGGATGCGCCGCAGCGCGATAGATGCGTGGGTGGAACACGCAGACGTGCTCAACCCGGGTGGAACCTACGCCTCGGGGCGGCGGGCACAATCTGTTCTCGCCCAGGCTAGGGAGATTGTCGCCGAGGCGCTGGGATGCGAACCCATCGAGGTCATCTTCACAGGTTCCGGCACCGAGGCCGATAACCTCGCCGTGCGTGGGTTTGTCAACGCGGCAGTAGCCAAGGGCGAGACCCCGCGGGTGGTGACCACCCCGATCGAACACCCCGCGGTGCGCGAAACGGTGCAGGCGCTGAGCAGAAGCATCGGCGGACTCGTGGTGGACTACCTCCCGGTTTCGTCCTCCGGCCACGTGGGGGATCTCTCGGCGCTCAACGCGCCGGCAACAGTTGCCGCAGTGATGTGGGCAAATAATGAAACCGGTGCCATCCAACCGATCGAGGACGTGGCGGCCCAGTGCCAGACGACGGGAACGCCACTGCACGTGGATGCGGTCCAAGTGGTTGGCCATCTGCCCGTCGATTTCTCTACGCTCGGTGCAACCACCCTCGCCGCCAGCGCCCACAAGTTCGGCGGTCCGCGCGGAGTGGGATTACTGCTAACCAAGCGGTCACCGGTACCCGCGCCGGTTCTCACCGGCGGCGGACAACAGCGAGGCATCCGCCCGGGCACGCAGGACGTGGCCGGGGCCATCGCAACGGCCGTCGCTCTCAAGGAAGCGGTGGGAGAGATCGACGAAGAGAAACAGCGTCTCACCGAACTCACCGCACGGTTGAGGCAGGGGCTGGAGGGGAGTGTGGACAAGCTAGAGATTTATACGCACAGCCCGCACCTTCCGGGCCACCTCTTTGTCAGCTTCCCCGGCGCGGAGGCCGACTCACTCATCATGCTGTTCGATTCCCTGGGGATCGAGGTTGCCGCGGGCTCAGCATGCTCCTCGGGCGTCAACCGGGCGTCGCATGTGCTGGAGGCAATGGGTGTGGAGGAGAAGACCTCCCGCGGTGCCATCCGCTTCACGCTCGGCCGGACCACCACCGACGAGGACGTGGATTACCTCCTTGCGCAGGCCCCAGGCGTGGTGGAACGCGCGCGTAGAGCCGGGATGGCGTAGGCAGCCACCGGCAACCTGTGCCGCACTGGTATGAGGGGAATACGCGCGTCTTTGATCCCCGGAGCCTTCACGTGGCGGCATCTCAGTCCTATACTGACAAGCCGGTAAAGCCCCAAGGGAATAACGCGGGAACAAAGAATGTTGAGGTAGACCGTGAGAGTTCTAGCAGCAATGAGCGGGGGAGTGGACAGCGCGGTGGCCGCCGCCCGCGCGGTGGAGGCAGGTCACGAGGTTGTCGGCGTCCACCTGGCGCTGTCGCGTGACCCGCAATCCGTCCGTGAGTCCTCCCGTGGCTGCTGCTCCCTGGAGGATTCCGCCGACGCGCGCCGGGTATGTGACAAGCTGGGAATTCCCTTTTACGTGTGGGACTTTTCTGATCGCTTCAAGGAAGAAGTTATCGATGACTTCATTGACTCCTACGCGATGGGGGAGACCCCCAACCCGTGCCTGCGCTGCAACGAGAAGATTAAGTTCCGGGCGCTGTTGGAGCGGGGCCTGGCGCTCGGCTTCGATGCCGTTGCCACCGGCCACTACGCCACCATCGACGAGAATGGCTACCTCCGCCGCTCCGTCGATCCCAACAAGGACCAGTCCTATGTCCTCGGCGTGCTCACCGCCGACGAGCTAGCGCACTGTTACTTCCCCGTGGGCAATACGGAGAAGCCGCAGATCCGCGAGGAAGCCGCCCGGCACGGTTTTTCCGTGGCAAAGAAGCCGGATAGCTACGATATTTGTTTCATCCCAGATGGCAACACCAAGGCGTTTTTAGGGAAGAACATCGGCATGCGCCCGGGTGCCATCGTGGATGAGGAGGGCCGCAAGCTGCAGGATCACGACGGCGTGTACGGGTACACCATTGGCCAGCGCAAGGGGCTCAACATCCGCGTCCCCGCCAAGGACGGACGGCCCCGCTACGTCACGGACATCGATGCCGCTACCGGCACCGTTGTCGTGGGGCCGAGGGAACACCTCGCCGTCCATACCATCATCGCGGATCGTCTGAAGAAGCTGCACCCGGCATTCGACGGCGAGTTTGAGGCCGAGGTGCAGGTACGCGCCCACGGCGAGGTGGTGCCGTGCCAGGCAGCCATCTCCGGCGACACCATGACGCTGACGTTGTCCACGCCCCTTTCTGGCGTTGCCCGTGGTCAGGCAGCTGTGATCTACCTACCAGATCCGGACGGTGACATCGTGCTCGGCTCCGGCACGATCTGCGGGACGGTGCACTAGTGGTCGCGTTCGGGGTCGGTGAGGTCACCGCCGCTACGTTTGCGGAGGCCTGTGACATTGTCATCAGCGAGACGGGCGACCTCCCACACATCCCCCAAGTTTCCACCCGGGGTCCGTGGTCCGATTCGGTGGGACGAACGACTTCGCTTCTCGACGGCCTGTACGCGGACGTTCGCTCCCGGGGCTGGGTAGTCACCGCACGGGGGAGCAAAGCGGGAACGAGGGCGCGGGACCTCCTGCGCCGTGACGTGGACATGTGCGAGGAGTTGTGGCCCTCGAGAATTGGCGCTGTCAAGGTCCAGTTTCTGGGCCCGTGGTCGATGGCCACAGCCATGGAGATGAGCAACGGGCACCGGGTGCTCAGCGACGCGGGCGCTGTCCGCGATGTGGCGGAAGCGCTCACCGCAGGGGTCATCGCCCACGCACGCGACGTGCAGCGCAGGTTCTCAGCGGACACCGTGGTGGTGCAGGTTGATGAGCCACGCCTCGACGCTGTGCGCCGCGGCGGAATCGAGGGAACGAGCGACTTTGACACGCTTCCTCCCGTGCACATAGATGAGCTACAAAAGATTCTCTTTCCGTTCTACGAGGCATGCGCAGACCAGGGGTTCACCACGATGATCAACCAGCGTGGATACGCGCCCCTGTGGGATCTCGTGCCCGCTGGCGGGGCCCTCATTGATGTGGCAACAATTACCTCGTCGCGGGACTTGGATGCCGCGGGCGTGGCACTGGAATCTCGGTTTAGCGGCGAGAACCGGTGCGCGGTGTCCACCGACCGAGTAAACCTCGAGCGGGTGTGCAGCGAACTGGGCCAGGACCGGGGGATCTTCGATGTGTACGCAATCGGGGGTGCCAAGGAGTACGCCGAGGCGTACGAGCTGGACCGGTTTATCCACTAGTTTCCCGCACCACAGGCCCGTCGGCACGCCCGTGATATATCCCGGTGTTTTAAAATGTCATTAACTAAGGAAAAATTATCTTACCGTGCGGGATGCGCACGGTAGAAGTTGTGCTTACAGTTTTCTCAGTAACGTCCCGTGGAGCTCGCGAAGCGCAGTTCACCAGGACGACTTGCCAATCCGTACGACACTCTAGTCACATGGCATAACCCTGTTTCACCTGTGTAACGATATGTTTAGTCAAAAAATCGAATAGTGACTGGAATCACTGTCTGAGAATTTTATTAAATTCTCCGCTTGAACAGCGGGTGATAATAGGGGGTCTATCTGTGCGGGTAATATCTGTTTAAATGTGACCAATAGTGGTGATTGCGGGGGTGGAAGGTGGGCGGTCTGGGGGTAAGAATGATAAAAACATGCACATAAAGTGAAAGCTGAGACAATTGTGAGAAGTTGTTAATGTGGTATTCGGGTGCGTCCGTACGGTTGCTGTTGCGCGTACAGGCAGTTCATGAGGTCCGCGTGAGTGGTTGCTCAGGGGGCGGAAGGTGTTTGCAACCTCTATGAACCTGTGTTTTAATTAAGTACGCAATGTATAAAGGCTTAACGTCTTGTAAGTTTTGTTTTTAACTCAATACTTTCAAGGTGTTTATTGGAGGTCATCATGACAACAACCCCTAAGGGGAAGCAGGGCCTGTTGAAGCGCCCCGGCTTTCGCCTTGCCGTAGCTACGGCTACGTCTCTTTCGGTTGTCGCTGGCGTCACCGTAGCGCCGCACAGCCCCATCGTTTCAGTCTCGGAGGCGGCTCCTCGGCTGGATCAGAATGTACCGGCAGGTTACGACAAAGAAACCTTCGTGTACTACGTTAACGCCTCCCGGAATCACGGCCCCATCCGCGTGCTTCCGGGTGAGCGTTACGGCATTCCGATCGATCTCAACCAGAAGATGCCGGAGCAGCCCAACGGCTTTGTGAGCCCCACAACCAGTAACTGGCAGATGTGGAGCCCGAAGGACGTACCACTCACTGAGACGTGGGGTCCTACTCCCGCTGACGGCGGTCAGCCCACGTGGGGTGATATCGAGCCTGAGCGCAAGATCGCGGCGCGCAACCTTCTGGCGATGTTGCTGGATGACTACGTTAACGGTTACTTTGATGCCGCCGTTGAGAAGGAATCGATGCTCGGAATCCTTCTCGGTATCACCACGAACCATCAGCGCGAGTGGGTCAGTGGCTACATGTCGAGTTCCCAATTCAAACAGCGCTTTGAAGCGTGGACGGGCTACCGTCTCTCTAACGTCGGCGACGACAAGGTGACCTACACGCTCGTTAAACCAGTGGAGCTTCGCAAGGATGCCCCCGAACTGCGGGTGATCAACCCCAAGGGGTCCGATCCTCAGAACTACAACGCGATGTCAAGGTACACGACTAAGAACTCTCGCGTGCTTGTTCTCGATCTGTACAATGCCCTGAAAAAAAAGAAGGACGAAGAAAACAATCCTTCCGATCCTACTGAGCCCACAAAGCCTTCAGATGATGCCAACAAGGATTCTGATGGTGACGGTCTGACCGATGCCCAGGAAAAGATCCTTCATACCGATCCGAATAACCCGGATACCGATGGTGACGGCCTCAAGGACGGCGAGGAAGTTTTCACCACCCGCACCGATCCGAATAAACCGGATACCGATGGTGACGGCCTTAAGGATGGCGAAGAGGTCAACAAGTACGGCACCGATCCGAATGATGCGGATACCGATGGTGATGGGCTCAACGATGGCGACGAGGTCAACAAGACCAAGACGAATCCGAATGATGCGGATACCGATGGTGACGGGCTCAACGACGGCGACGAGGTCAACAACCACAAGACGAATCCGAATGATGCGGATACCGATGGTGACGGGCTCAACGATGGCGACGAGGTCAACAAGACCAAGACGAATCCGAAGAACCCGGACACCGATGGTGACGGCCTGAACGACGGTGACGAGGTCAACAAGCACAGCACCGATCCGAATGACAAAGACACCGACGGTGATGGCCTCACAGACGGCGACGAGGTGAACGGCACCTCGAATACGTTCAAGCAGAACAAATACGATCCGGAAGGTAAGCCCGGCAACACCAACCCGCTCAATCCGGATACCGATGGCGACGGGCTCAAGGACGGCGCGGAGGTTTACAAGCACCACACCGATCCGAACGATCCCGATACTGATGACGGTGGCGTTAATGACGGCGACGAGGTGAACAAGGATCAGACCGACCCGACGAAGCCTAGCGATGACAAGAAGCCGTCTGATGACGCCAACAAGGATTCGGACAACGACGGCCTGACCGACCAAGAGGAAAAGGCGCTCGGCACCGATCCTCACAACCCGGACACCGATGGTGATGGCCTCAAGGACGGCCCGGAGGTCAAGACCCACGGCACCGATCCGAAGAATCCGGATACCGACGGTGATGGTCTCAAGGATGGCCCCGAGGTCAACGAGCACAAGACCAACCCGAAGAACCCGGATACCGACGGTGATGGCCTCAAGGATGGCCCTGAGGTCAACGATTACAAGACGGATCCGAAGAATCCGGATACCGACAGCGACGGCCTGAACGACGGCGACGAGGCTACCAAGCACTTCACTAACCCGAAGAACCCGGATACCGATGGTGACGGTCTCAAGGATGGCCCCGAGGTCAACGAGCACAAGACCAACCCGAAGAACCCGGATACCGATGGTGACGGCCTCAACGACGGCGACGAGGTCAACGAGCACCACACTGATCCGAATGATCCTGATACGGATGACGGTGGCGTCAACGACGGCGACGAGGTCAACAGGGATAAGACGAATCCGCTCGATCGCTCCGATGACAAGAAGCCTGGCGATGCGGGCAAGAAGGATTCGGACAACGACGGCCTGACCGACGATGAAGAAGAGAAGATCGGCACCAATCCCAACGATTCCGACACCGACGGCGACGGCATTAAGGACGGCGACGAGGTCAACAAGACCAAGACGAATCCGAAGAACCCGGACACCGATGGTGACGGTCTCAAGGATGGCGATGAGGTCAACAACCACAAGACCGATCCGAAGGACAAAGACACCGACGGTGATGGCCTGACCGATGGTGACGAGGTCCACAAGACCAAGACCGATCCGAACAACCCCGACACTGATGGCGACAAGCTGAGAGATGGCGACGAGGTCAACGAACACCATACGGATCCGACAGATCCGGACACCGATGGTGACGGTCTCAAGGATGGCGACGAGGTCAACAAGACCAAGACGAATCCGAAGAACCCGGACACCGATGGTGACGGTCTCAAGGATGGCGATGAGGTCAACAACCACAAGACCGATCCGAAGGACCCTGACACCGATGGTGACGGCCTGAAGGATGGCGATGAGGTCAACAAGACCCAGACCGATCCGAAGAAGCCCGACACGGACAAGGGTGGCGTCAACGACGGCGACGAGGTGAAGAACGGAACGAATCCGCTGGATCCGTCCGACGACCACAAGAAGCCTGCCGACGAAGGCAACAAGGACTCCGATAACGACGGTTTGACCGACGATGAGGAGGAGAAACACGGTACCGAGCCGAACAACCCTGACACCGATGGCGACGGCCTCAAGGACGGCGACGAGGTCAACAAGACCAAGACCGACCCGACCAAGCCCGATACCGATGGTGACGGCATCAACGATGGTGACGAGGTCAACGGCACCAAGAATCCGAACAAGGATAATAAGTTCGATCCCAGCGGCAAGCCGGGTAACACGAACCCGAACGATCCTGACACGGATAAGGGTGGCGTCAAGGACGGCGTTGAGGTGAACAATGGCACGGACCCGAATGATCCTGCTGATGACACCAAGAAGCCTGCTGACGAGGGTAACAAGGACTCCGATAACGACGGTTTGACCGACGAGGAGGAGGAAAAGCTCGGTACTAATCCGAAGAACCCTGACTCTGATAATGACGGTCTCACCGACGGCGACGAGGTCAACAACCACAAGACGAATCCGAAGAACCCGGATACTGATGGTGACGGCATCAACGATGGTGACGAGGTCAACGGCACCAGCAACCCTTACAAGGGCGACCGCTTCGATCCCAAGGGCAAGCCGGGCAACACCGACCCGAAGAACCCTGACACCGACGGCGACGGCCTGAAGGACGGCGACGAGGTCAATCCTGCAGAAGGCAGCGATAAGATCACGAACCCGAACCAGAAGGACACAGACAAGGGCGGCGTGAACGACGGCACCGAGGTTGAAAACGGCACCGATCCCACCAATGGTAAGGACGACAACTCCAAACCCGGTGAGAACCCGTCCTACGACGGCACCGCCGATCCCGATAACGATGGCCTGACCAACGACGAGGAGAAGGCTCTCGGCACCGACCCGAACAAGGCCGACACCGATGGTGATGGCCTCAACGATGGTGACGAGGTCAACGGAACCCAGAACCCGTTCAAGGATAAGAAGTACAATCCTGCTGGTAAGCCTGGTAACACCAACCCGTTAGACCCGGACACCGATCACGATGGTCGTACTGATGGCGCGGAGCTCAACCCCACGGATGGCTCCAAGCAGACAGACCCGAACAAGTCTGACATCAACCCAGGCGAGATCGGCAAGGGCGAAAATGGGACTGATCCTGCGGACAACACCAACGCTGGTAGTGCGGAAGGCTCCAGCGCCGGCAAGTGCTTCCAGCTGGCCACCAACTCCTGGTCCAACCCGCTTTTGTGGGGCTTCCCGCTCGCAGCGATCGGCGCTCTCACCCAGATTGAGATCCCGGCTCTGCCGGCTTCCGTCCAAGATGAGCTTCGCCGCCTGAACCCGTTCGGTAACAACGGCTACGAGCAGCCGCAGTGGGTCCGTGACGGTAACGCGTGGCTCGCTTCCATCGGTGCGCAGATCAACATCCCGGGTATTCTCTCGCTGCTGGGTGCTGCCGCTTTCATCGCGGCTACGGGTGCGTACTACGCCTCCAAGTGCACCACCGGCGTGGGCTGGGACTTCTCCAAGGTCTCCGATGCGGAGAACGCCAATCTGTCCTCCGAGGACAAGATGGTTCCCGTCAATGGTTCGTCCGTCGAGCCCACCGACGAGAACACCGCAGAAGGTACTAACGAGAACAAGGAAGAAAAGTAACCTCTTCCCGTTCAACTAGGCGGACCGCCCCCGGCAACACTGTTGCTGGGGGCGGTTTGTCGTGTCTGGAAAAAACGGAGACACATGCGTTGCTGTATATCCACGCCCGCACTCACCGTGTAGCGCGCGGAACGGAACAGGGTGCAGCCGGCGGGCCTCAGGCGTAGTGGTGGGGTAGACAGTGGTTGTTTGACGCGTGTTCGGCGCTTGTTCGGTGCTTCTCCTTAACGCACCTGCAGGGGCCAGACAAGGTTGACATTAACGTCCTTGCCCTGACCCTTAAAGTACTTGGCCAGATCGGACTGCATCTCGTAGTACCACACGGCCTGGTTCTCCATGAGGGCATCGCCATCCATGGAAGTGATCTCTGGCCACTTGCGGGCCTGTTTCCAGGCGATACGCGCGGCGGCGAGGGAGTCGGCGCTGGAATTGTGGGCGTTATCCAACCGAATCTCGTAATACTCGGACAACGCTGTCAGCGTCCGCCGTCCCGAGCGGTAGTGGTCCTTCTTCTTGTCAATGACGTACGGGTCAAGTACAAGACCGTCGATAGTGAATGAAGGATCAAAGCAGTGCAAGATGGTGAGGTCGAAGCAGCCGTTAAACACGATGAGCGTGCACTCGTCCTCCCAGCCTTTCCGGATGAGATCTATTGTTTTCTTAATAACCGAGTCATGCGGCTCACCGTTTTGTTTGGCGTATTCGTTGGAAATACCGTGCACTTTTTCCGCCTCAGGCGTGATGGGCACGCCGGGATCAGCAAGGAGATAGGTCTCTTCCACATTCGACCCCTCGATGCGGATCACCGAAGATGTCACCACATGGGCCTTGAACGGGTCATTCGTGGTCGTTTCGAGGTCGAAAGTTACCATCTTCGATGGATTAAAGGAATACACGCGTCAATCCTCCACAAAACGCTGCGGGCCGGTGAAAAGTATAAAATCAGGCTACCACCTGGAACCCACGTCGAAGCCGCCACAGGGAGATGAGCACGTTACTTCTCCGCCACGGAGACAGTTACCTCGGCCGTAGGGGCGGTGCTTGGGTAGCTAAGAAAAGAAGCGTGAATGTGTGGAGTACTGGCGACAAGTTAGACCGCTAATGGGTGTGCCCGGCGTGGGTACACTCTGTCTCTTATACACATCTGACGCTGCCGACGAATAGAGA
>ERZ1031127.94-NODE-94-length-15629-cov-4.926608_pt1 | contig 15629 bp, 10 predicted proteins | sample MGYA00518224_ERZ1031127 | MGnify/ENA primary metagenome ERZ1031127 (study PRJEB33718, sample SAMN03159757) | human skin metagenome | collected 2014-05-20 | study: EMG produced TPA metagenomics assembly of the PRJNA266117 data set (Human skin bacterial metagenome and... | reverse complement strand
TGGAATTGGGGCTGGACCGTCCACGGAGACGGCAAACGCATTGAGCCAGGCGGCGTGGTAGCGCCGGAAGAACGGCTGTCATGGCCGAGGACAATTGGGATCGGGATGCAGCACGTCATCGCCATGTTCGGCGCGACCCTGCTAGTACCCACTCTGACGGGTTTCCCCGTTAACACCACACTCTTGTTCTCTGGCCTGGGAACAATCATCTTCCTCCTCATTACTCGCAACAGGCTCCCCAGCTACCTGGGGAGCTCTTTCGCGTTCATCGCGCCGCTGACTGCGACGGCAGGGGAGACGATGTCCGCCCGCTTGGGAGGCGTAGTCGTCACAGGTGCCCTACTCATCGTCGTGGGCTTCGTAGTCAAGGCAGCAGGGAAGAAGGTCCTCGATGCCGTCATGCCTCCTACGGTCACCGGCGCCATCGTGGCCCTCATCGGGCTCAACCTGGCTCCCACGGCGGCGACGAACTTCTCCAGCTCGCCCCTTGTAGCCACAGTGACGCTCTTCTCCATCCTCATCTGCACCGTAGCGGGGCGCGGGATGGTGTCCAGGCTGGGCATCCTCATCGGCGTAATCATCGGGTGGGTCTTCGCTGCTGCCACCGGCAACCTTTCCGAGGGCGCAGAGCAGGCGATTGCAGAAGCCCCGTGGATCGGCTTGCCTACCTTCCACACGCCCTCGTTTGAACCCTCCGTCATCTTTGTCACCCTGCCCGTCATCATCGTGCTCATTGCCGAAAACGTGGGGCACGTCAAGGCGGTCTCAGCAATGACGGGCCGCAACATGGATGATCTGGCCGGTGACGCCTTGCTCGCCGACGGCGTAGCAACCACCTTCGCCGGCTGCTTCGGTGGCTCGGGCACCACCACGTACGCGGAGAACGTTGGTGTCATGGCCGCCACCAAGGTCTACTCCACGGCGGCCTACTGGGTTGCCGCGGCCACGGCCATCGCCCTGGCGTTCATTCCCAAGTTTGGTGCGCTTATCTTCACCATCCCCACCGGCGTGCTAGGAGGCGCAACACTGGTCCTCTACGGTCTCATCGGCATGTTGGGCATTCGGATCTGGCAGGATAACAACGTCAACTTCAACAACCCCGTCAACCTCACCGCGGCGGCGGTGGCGCTCGTTGCCGGCATCGGCAACCTCACCCTCACCGTGTTTGGGATTGAGCTGCAGGGAATCGCCTGGGGCTCGGCGGGCATCATTGTCTTGTTCCCCGTGATGCGGTGGCTGTACTCCCACGTGGGCGAGGGGGCCAACATCTACAACCTAGGAGACTAGGTCTCCTGTGTAAGCAGAAAAAAGCACCAGCGGTTGTCGCTGGTGCTTTTCTTCGTCTTGAGGGGAGTTACTCCGCGTCGAGATCCTTCTCAATGAGAGCGGCGATTGCCTCCACGGCCTCCGCGTTATCGGAGGTCACGGTCACCTCGTCGCCGTGCTCTGCACCCATCGCCATGATGGACAGGCTCGAGGCGGCATCGGCCTCGTCGTCCTCATCGGCGCCCACGACGAGAAGCTCAATGTCTTCGTCGTAGTTGCTGGCAGCCTCAGCAATGAGGGTTGCGGGGCGGGCGTGGAGTCCCACGGAGGAGCCGACCTTGACAGTCTTGGAAGCCATAACTGGATCCTTTCAGAAGTAAAGTTTACTGTTGTGCGGTCTCGCCTGAATCCTCGATCCACCGACATCGTCCAGACACTGTGGCTGTGACGGCGTGGATTCCAGCTCAACCTCGTTGTGAAATTATTACCGTCAATCGTACCCGACTTGTTGCCGGCGGGGAGCCTGATGTGTGAAACCGGGCACCAGTGTGAGGCATATCCCACAAATAGAAACGCGCCCCGCGGTGAGCGGGGCGCGTGGGGTGGTTCCGGGGAGTTCCCGCAACCGTTAGCTACCGTTTACGCGTTTGCTTCTTGCTTCTCGGCCGCCTCAGCCTGCTTTTCGACGATCTTCTGAGGCCACACGGTCTTGAGAAGAACGACGACGGCTGCGGAGACGATGACGCCGGCGATGATGGACACGAGCCAGCCGATCTTCGGCTCAATAGCGAACAGCACGAACACACCACCGTGCGGGGCGCGCGAGCCAGCGCCGAACAGCATGGACAGCGCGCCAGTGACGGCACCACCGGCCATCATCGAGGGGATGACGCGCAGCGGGTCAGCAGCGGCAAAGGGGATCGCGCCCTCGGACACGAAGGAGAGGCCCAAAAGCCACGAGGACTTGCCGTTCTCCTGCTCGGCGGGGGTGAACACGCGCGGGCGAATGAGCGTGGCAAGCGACAGCGCGATGGGCGGAACCATACCGGCGGCCATGACAGCTGCCATGATCTTGAGGGAGCCCTCGTCGCCAGCCGACAGGCCGGCGGTACCGAAGAGGTAGGCCGCCTTGTTCACGGGGCCACCGAGGTCGAAGCACATCATGAGGCCGAGGATGATACCCAGCACCACAGCAGAGGTGCCCGTCATGGAGTTCAGCCAGTTGGTCAGCCCGGTCATGATTCCGGCCAGCGGAGCGCCGAGGAGGAAGAACATGGCCAGACCAACGATGAGCGAGGTGAGCAGCGGGATGATGACCACAGGCATGAGGGAGGCCACGATGCGGTGTACCTTCCACGAGCCGATCCACCAGGCGATGAAGCCGGCGAGAACACCGGTGACGAGGCCGCCGATGAAGCCTGCGCCGAGCAGGACAGAGATCGCACCGCCGACGAAGCCGGGGGCGATGCCCGGGCGGCCTGCGATGGCGAAAGCGGTGTAACCGGACAGTGCGGCGACGATGAAGCCCATGGCCATCTGGCCTGTAGCGAACAACACCGCACCCAGGTAGAGCATGAACCCGGACTTGGTGAGCGTCATGACCTCGCCGTCGACGGTGATGTCATGGCCCGGCAGGTTCGTGAGGGAGTAGTCCGTCACAATGGTCTGCCAGGCGTTGGCCATATCGTAGCCACCGAACAGGAAGCCGAGGGCGAGGAGCAAACCACCGGCTGCCACGAACGGCACCATGTAGCTCACGCCCGTCATGATGGCCTGCTGAATGCGCTTGGGCCAGGAGAGGGAGGAGCTGGAATCGGCGGACTCGCTCGAGGCAGCGGCCGCGGTGCCGGCAACGCGGTGCGCGTTGGGGTCCTTGCTGGCGGCGATAGCCTCTTCGATCATGACGCGTGGCTCGTTAATGGCCCGCTTGACACCGGATTCGATGACGGGCTTCCCAGCAAAGCGCTCGCGGTCCTTCACTCCCACGTCGGTGGCGAAGATGACGGCATCTGCTGCCTCAATGACCGCGGGATCCATCGGGGTCACGGCGCTAGAGCCCTGCGTCTCAACGGTGAGCTCTACGCCGTCCATCTCGTCGGCCGTGTTGGTCAGCGAGTCGGCGGCCATGTACGTGTGCGCGATGCCGGTGGGGCAGGCGGTAATGGCCACGATACGGGTGACATCGCCGGCCAGCGTGGACACCGCCTCGAGCTGAGCTGCGGGTGCATCCGCGGTGGTGGCGGTAGCAGCCGCAGTACCAGCAGCTGCGCCAGAAGCGGCCTCGGCAGACTTCTTCTTCTTTTTCTTCGGCGGGTTGTTGAGCACATCGGTGATGAGGCTGACGACCTCTTCATCCGACTGTGCGGAGCGCAGGCTCTGCACGAATTCCTTGTTCACCAGCGCACGAGCAAGTGTGGACAGAATCTTGAGGTGTTCGCGTCCGCCACCCTCAGGAGCTGCAATAAGGAAGGTGAGATCGGCGGGGCCGTCCGGAGCACCGAAGTCCACCGGGTTCTTGAGGCGGGCGAATCCCAAGGTGGGCTCGGTCACCGCCGCACAGCGGCAGTGGGGGATAGCCACGCCACCGGGGACACCGGTGTGGGACTTCGCCTCACGTGCGTGAGCCGCAGCTGCGAGCTCGGCTTCGCTTATGGAGCGACCGGCCTCGGTGACGATTGCGGCCAGGCTCGTGATCACTTCCTCGGGGGTCGAGCCGAGTTCGGCATCGAGCCTCACCAAAGAGGGATTGATAATCTTTGTCTCCATTGTTATTTCAGTCGATTCCTTCGATCGTGTGATGGTTATGAAGCCTGAAAAGTCTATAGTTCGCGAACAGCAGTCTGCTCGAGATTAATCTGGTCCGGCGCGGGGATGGTCGTGCCAGGAAGCCCCGTGGCTGCGGAGCCGTAGGCCACTGCCATGGCTGCACAGTCAAGCATGGAGGAACCCATGTGACGGCCGCGGAGGAAACCAGCCAGCGAGCTATCTCCGGCCCCCACCGTGGACACCGGGTCTGTGGGTGGTGGCGTGGCGATGAACGAGCCCTCCGGGGAAACGAGGAGCGCACCCGCAGCACCGAGCGTGATGAGCGCAGCCTTCACGCCCTTCGCCTGTAGCTCCTGGGCGGCGTCAATGACGGGTTCGTATGAACCGCTCTTGCCCGCGGTCTCTAGCGCGTTGCCGTCGATGCCAAGGATCTGACCAAGCTCAAAGGCGTTCGGCTTGATGAGGTCCGGGGCAGTCTCTGGGAACGACGCCGCAAGATCCTGCAGCGGTTTATCGGAGGTGTCCACGCAGATGAACACGTCCGGTGCCTCGGCGCGAAGGCGTCGAACCATGAGCGCGTACCAATCGGAGGGGAGTCCTGGGGGCAGCGAACCGGCAAACACCACCGTGGTGGCGCGCTGGGCTTCCTCGATGATGGCATCCTCGAAGGCCTGTCGCTCGCTCTCGGACAGGTGGGCACCACTCTCGTTCAACTTGGTGGTGGTACCGTCTGGTTCGCACAGCGTCACGTTGGTGCGCACCTGGCCTTCGATATCTACCCTGCGCTGATCCACGCCGACCTTTGACAAGAGGCTGACGAACAGATCATCGCTGCGGGCTGGAAATACCGCGCGGGTGGGAACACCCGCCTTGTGAAGGGCTACGGAAACGTTGATCCCCTTGCCGCCAGCCACGGACTCATGTCCGGTCAGCCGGTGGACGGAGTCCCGTTCAAGGTAACCCGGTAGGTAGAGGGTTTGGTCGATGGACGGATTAGCCGTCACTGTAACAATCATGCTGTAACAACCTTTATGTTGTATTGGAAACACGTGTCAAGAAAATCACTCGGGGCGTGAGCATCAGTCACGATGGCATCCACTGTAGTAAGTTGTGCGAAAGTAACGAGGAAATCCCTGCCTATCTTGGAAGAATCGACCAGGGCAACCGTTTTCTTTGCCGATCGTGCGATCGCACTCTTCACCGCCGCCTCCGTAGGATCCGGGGTGGAAAACCCGTGTGAGGGAGTCACGCCGTTGGCTGCGATGAACGCAATATCTGCCCGCAACGAGTAAAAGTGGCGAGCCGCCGATTCTCCCACGATGGCCCGCGTGTATGGGCGGAGGTTGCCTCCAACGAGATTCACGCCCGTGAGGCCTCCACCGGAGAGGATCTCGGCCACCGGCATGGAATTGGTGACGTACGTTGCGCCCTTGTTTGGAGAGGACTGCCGTAGCGCCGCGGCAAGTGCCGCCGTGGTCGTCCCGGAGTCAATCGTGATGGAGCACGGTCCCGGTGGGATGAGCTCCATGGCGGCGCGTGCAATAGCGGACTTTTCGTGCACGTGCAGGTGCGCTTTGTCGGAATACGCTGCTTCTTCCCGAAACGCTGGCCCGACTACCTCTGAGATGTTGGCGGTGTAACCCGTGGTATCATCGGAGTTGTGTACCGGCGGGATTGCACCACCGTGGACTCGGCGGACGAGTCCCATCTTTTCTAACTTGGCTAAATCGCGACGGGCGGTCTCCGGAGCCACCTCGCAGGCTTTAGCAAGAGCAGGAACACTCACGTGACCGTCCCTAGCGAGGGACGATTCAATGAACGCCTGACGTTCAGAGAAATTCACGCTATTCCTCCTTCCTTTGGGCAATCTCAGACCGCCGTGACAGTTTTGCTTCTCGGTGGGCCGAGCGTCGCAACCGTTTAAAGTTAGCTTCTTTGCGGCTGCGACCGGTATGACTCTTAATCTCGTGATTGAGAGTGGGTGTTACCAACCGTAGGTGGGAAAACAAACATCCTTTCTGAGGTCACGCCTAGCGGATGATCGAGTTTTTTACCCTCGGTAAATTGGCTGTCAACCTGTGACTACACCTTAGTAGCGAAGAGTGGGGATTGAAGAGGTGAAAATCCCGTTTGAGACATAGGCCACCCCAAATCTGCCCGAAACCGGGCATGGAATGCCGGTTGAGTGTGACGGTGTCTACCGCCGTGCGGGCGAGCGCGGAGAGGGATGCTTTTTTACTGGTCAGCGATGATGACGTTGATAGAACGCTCGCGCATGGCATCGACGAAGCTTTGGGGTGCCCCGGCATCAGTAATGACAACATCGATATCATCGAGGGAGGCGAAGCTGACGAGGTAATCCGAACCCATCTTTGTAGAATCGCACAACGCGACGACGGTGCGAGCGTTGGTAATCATTGCTCGTTTTACAGCCGCTTCCTGGCTATCAGCGGTGGACAACCCATGATCGAGGGTGAGGGCGTTGGTGCCGATGAACGCGACATCAGCGCGCATGAGCGCCAGTGCGCGGAGGGCTGAATCGCCTACCACGGCTTGAGTAATCGCACGGACGCTGCCTCCCAGCAGCTGGACCTCATCCAGACCACTGGATGCAAGATCAAGAGCGATGGAGAGGCAGTTGGTCACGATAGACCACTTTTTTGCGTCGGGCTCTTCCGCAATCATGTGAGCAAGCTGCATGACCGTGGTGCCCGCGTCGAGGAACATGCCACCTTGCGGTTCGGGGAGGAACTGGAGAGCGGCCTTTGCAATTTCATGCTTGGCCCCCGAGGCGCTGCGAGCCCGAATATCGATGCTGCGCTCTGTAGTCTGGTAATTCTGGCTGGCCACCGCACCTCCGTGGACGCGGTGGACTGCCCCCTCTTGGTTGAGAACCGCGAGGTCTCGTCGGATGGTTTCAGCGGTAACGTTGAATCGATCAGCGAGCTCGGTTACATTGACACGTCCTTCCACTGCGGTGAGGGAAGTAATCTGTCGCCTGCGTTCCTCTGCATACATTCTCGTTCACTCCAATCGTCGCTGCGAAACTCAATAGCCCTCGTACGCAAAGCAATGGCAGGCAAACAGTGGGCCTGTCAGGCCGGGCGCGGTGGCTGTAATCCAACACCATTTTTACATGGATTCTGTGGGAATGCTTGTGTTCGGACATTTACGAGCGACGTGTCGGACCGCTTCAATATTCCGCGATCTGCGATGTCATTCAACATAACGCGTGGTCACAAAGGTAAAGAAGTGACGTGACGTTCGGAAGCTGGAACGGAAACGCGGACAAATAAAATTTCTGGACGGGCATAAAACGTACCCCAATGTGGGGTTGAGTGTGGTTTTTATTCCGGTTGGAGGGCGTGAGAAATGTTCTCGTTGCCGGTGCTCGGTGAGTACAGCCCCGGGATAGGCGTGGGAGGGATCAAGGGCTAGCGACGAGGAGACCCGCCCCTGGGCACCACCTGGGTGGGCACGGGGCGGCGTGGCGGGTGTTAGTAACTGCGGAAGACAGCAGTGACAATGCCGAGAATTTCTGCATTATTGCCCGGGATCGGATCGAACGTCTCGTTGTAGGGCAGAAGCCATACGCCAGTGGAATCCTTATGGAATTCCTTGACGGTAGCTTCGCCGTCGATAAGCGCGGCGACAAAATCGCCCTTCTCTGCGATGGATTGGCGTTTACAAACAACCCAGTCGCCGTCCAAAATGCCGGCATCCTTCATGGATAGGCCGTTAACCTCGAGCATGAAGAGCTCGCCATCGCCGACGAGATCCGATGGAAGCGGCATGTATTCCTCAATAGTTTCCTCAGCTAGGACAGGCAGGCCGGCGGAAATTGTTCCAACAACGGGAATGTAGGTGGCGGAGACGAAGCCTTCCTTAAGCACGCCATCCTCGTCTACCGTGACCTTTGGCTCTTCTGGTGCGGTTTCACGGAGGTGGCGCACATCGACGGCGCGGGGCTTATTTGGATCGCGTTTGAGAAATCCCTTCTTTTCCAGCTCTTTCAGCTGGTAAGCGACGGAAGATGTTGACTGAAGGCCGGTCGCGTCACCGATTTCTCGGATGCTCGGCGGATAGCCACGAAGGGCCACTGAGTCCCGGATCACTTCCATGATTCGTTTCTGTCGGTCACTGAGCAGCCGTTGGTCCAGGTGTTGTTTACCCTTGTTGTGCTCGGAGTGCTTCTTACGCGTTGGCATTGTCTATCCTTACCCTGTAGAGCAGGCAAAACCTGCCAAGGGCAAGGGCCTGCGCTGTAACTGTCGCTTCTAAAAAGATAGCTTAGCAAAGCTACAACAAGTGTTCGAGAAAATGCGGATGAGTGTTGACTGTAGCTGCGGATCCTTCTTCTTTACTAAATCGCCCACATGTTCTAATGTGGGGTCTATATTCGAAAAAGGAACGTGTCGCGTTCCCTGTGCATTGTAGTGTGTGAGGCGTAAAGAAAGAGAGTGGAAAGGGGTCATATCATGGCTATAGTTACAGAGAATAACAATAGTAAATACGTGGGAGAATTTAGTAGAGATCTGAGGGTCCCGCCGGCTGCGGTGTGGGATGGCGGAGTACCCGCCGGGGTCACGCGGAAGGGTCGCACTGTTCGAAACGTGAGGGTCGAACATCGAACGGATGAACACCTACTTCGTTCTCGAGCGCCAAAGTCAAATCTTTCGAACGCGGTTACGGCGTCCGCGGGGCGACCAGAAGAAGCTGCGGGCGCCCTTGAAAGCGCAATAGTTAGCCCAACTCCGCTCAGCCGTGTGCGCGATCTGGGGGTGGGTCTCATCTTCGGTCTTCTCATATTCGGGTCTTTCCTCGGCGGCACGGCAAACGATTATTCGCAGGGGGATGTCGCACACTTCTCTTCGGTAGCTGCAGCACGCTAGGCTTTCTCGGGAGAATTTTCCCGTCCGCATTGAACGGTAAGATGCGAGAGGGGAGACGGATCCATATCGAGAGTGCCATCTCCTCGAAAGTGACAAGACCAAAGCCGCGTACCGGCGAAGTGGATCGTAGTGGTGGAGAAAGGCGTCGAAATGCACTGTCCGTTTTGTAAATGCGAAAACAGTCGAGTGATCGATTCTCGCGTGGTGGACCAAGGCAGCGCTATTCGCAGGCGTCGTGAGTGCCCTGAATGTAAGGGCAGATTCACCACTATGGAACAAGCAGTGCTCCTTGTGCTCAAGCGAAACGGGTTGACGGAGCCATTTAGCCGGGAAAAGGTCATCCGGGGTGTTCGGCGCGCGTGCCAAGGGCGCTCGGTTTCGGAAGACTCTTTAAAGAAGCTGGCTCAAGAGGTGGAGCTAGCCGTCCGTCAGAAGGGATCGTCGCAGATTCCAGCAAATGAGATTGGCAAAGCGATTCTGCGGCCGCTCAGGGATCTCGACGAGGTTGCCTACCTACGATTCGCCTCGGTGTACAAGTCTTTCGACTCGGCTGACGATTTTGAAAAGGAAATACGGCAGCTTAGACGTGACGAGAGGCGAGAAAACCGCCTGTAATACGTCATCAACGGGGAGGCCGAGCGGGGTTGGTTTCCCCGGACAGGCCTGCGTCAGTGCTCGCTTACAGGGCGGAGATCATCTTCGAGATCTTCTTCTCGGAAACCTTGTGAGCGGTGCCGAGCTTTTGTGCAAATAGGCTGACCCGCAATTCCTGCATCATCCAGATGAGATCTTTGTATTGTTTGCTATGGCGGATGGAAGCGGGCTTTGTGGCGAGCTTTGAAGTCAACTGCCCGTTCAACCTGTCCATCACGTCTTGCCTATCGGCATCTCTATCCGGTGAGGTCTCAAGATCGGTCAACCGAAGCCTCGCCGCCTGAACGTAGCGTCGCAGGTGTTTTAACCTCTCGATTCCGAAAGTAGAGAGTGCGTTAGGGGGAAGAATTGCGTCCAACTGTTTCTTTATGTCATCGATTGCTGGGCCATCCCACAACTTCAGCTCCTCTCGCAGAGACTCGTACTCGTACAAGGCTGGGGCGAGGACTGTGACGGTGCGTCGAACGGAGCCGGGGGTTTCTTCAGTCACGTTCTTCTTCAGCTCGGCGAATTGATCCGGATTACGCACTGGGCCACCGTGGGCAAACATGAGGTCGCGAATACTTGCAACTCGCGCGTCGTTGACCAACCCCTCGGCACCGCCGTGGGGATAATTCTCCACAGCTACCTGCTGTTGAATAGGCAGCCCTTTGAGCATTCCCTTCGTGCCCACCGATATTGCATTGAGGAGCATCGTCAAAGTGGACTTGACCATGGCAGCGTCCGCTGCGGCTTTGGTGGGCATGGCTTGCATGGACAAGCCATCGTTACCAGCTACGAGTGCCGGGTAAGCCTTTACCTCCTGGCCATCGACTTTCGTATCCACGGTCTCGGGGATCTCTCCGAGAGTTTCCTGAGTCCACGAGCGTACCGTCTTTGACTTGGAATTCTTTGCGGCCTTGCGGATGGAGGAGCGAATTTGGCCTGACCGTCGGGCTTGCAAAGCCTCCAGGTCCTTGTCCGAGTCAGTGATTTTGCCCCGCCTGTCTACGGCGGCAAACGTCAGCCGCACGTGGGGAGATAGTGATTCGGGATGGAAGTCCTGCGTCTCCAGATCGTGGAGCCCCATGGTCTGGAACACCGCAGCGAGCTGCTCGACGAGCGTTCCCTCGTATGGAATGAGACGAGGCAGCACCTTGTCGGCGTAATCCGGCGCGGGCACGAGCAGGCGGCGGTAATGCTTGGGCAAGCTGCGGATGAGCTCAGTTACCAGTTCCTTGCGCAAGCCCGGGACCTGCCACGTGAAAGCGGCGGGGTCTGCCGTAGCGAGGAGCGGAAGCGGTACGCGCACCGTCACACCGTCGAAAGGGGAACCCGGTTCAAAGTGGTAGGACAGCTCGAACTCCAACGTCCCCTGGCGCCAGACATCAGGAAACTGGTCCTCTTCAACCGTTGCCGCGTCCGGGTTAATGAGCTTGTCGGGGTCGAAATCGAGGAGATGTGGATCCTTTTGCCTTCGGCGTTTCCACCAATGGTCGAAACGAATCCCAGAGGTAATGTGCGTCGGGAGGATGCGATCATAAAACGTAAATAGCGTGTCATCGTCAACGGTGATATCACGCCTGCGCGCCTTTTCCTCCAGGTCACGAACCTGCAACAGCTTCTCTTGGTTCTCGTGGAAGAAGCTGTGGTGGGTCGTCCAATCACCCTCAACCAAGGCGTGACGGATGAACATGTCGCGGGCGGCTTCCTCGTCGACTGATCCATATTGAATGAGGCGATCGGCTACAACCGGAACACCATAGACCAACACTTTCTCATGCACCATGGCGGCGCAGCGCTTACTTGACCAGTGTGGCTCGAAGTACGTCTTTTTCACCAGGTGGGGTGCTAATTCTTCCACCCAGGCAGGGTCAATCGAGGCAACCCCACGTGCCCACAGCCGAGAGGTATCAACCAGCTCAGCCGCCATGATGAATTCCGGCGGCTTCTTTGTTAGTGCCGAACCGGGGAAAATGAGGAAGCTTGTGCCACGGGAACCGGCGTACTCCTTGGAATCGCCTTTCCGCGCTCCAATGTGAGACAAAAGACCACTGAGGAGAGCCTTGTGGATGGAATCGGAGTCAGAGAAGTAGGAATGGGCTGCCGAAACCGGGGTGATTTGGGTACGGGAGTCTTTTCCTTTGTGGGATGACGCTTCCCCGTCACCGAGGTTCGGCGGGGCCGTGAGATCCGGAATATCTTCGCACCACAGCAGCGAGGTGTCGACGTTCCAATACAGCCCCTCGTAGATGGAAACTAGCTGGCGAACCAGGTCCCTCCATTCTCGTGCGCGCATGAAGTGGAGGAATTCCCTCTGCAGGCGCTTTCTGTATTGGTTTCCGGAGAGCCGGTCCTTGAGCGAACACAGGTATGCCCACAGCGCGAGGTAACCCATGAGGTCAGACGAACGATCCTTGAACCGCGCGTGAATCTGATCGGCCTGCTGCTGCTTCTCCAGTGGACGCTCTCGGACGTCCTGTAAGCTCAGTGCCGCGACGATGATGGTGACGGGCGCCAATACGTGAAGGCGCTGCGCCTCGATGATCATGCGCGCTAGGCGCGGATCGACGGGTATGCTGGCGATGTCTCGGCCGATGTCGGTCAGACGGGGAGTGGAATCGGCCGCATTGTGCTCCGTGATAGCGCCGAGTTCTTGGAGTAGCTGAAGGCCGTCACGGATTGATCGCTCCTCGGGGGGCTGAATGAATGGGAAATTACGAATATCTCCCAGTTTCAGCAGTGCCATTTGGAGGATCACGCTAGCCAAGTTCGTGCGTTGGATTTCAGGGTCGGTGAATTCCGGGCGGGCTTGGAAATCTTCCTCCGAATAGAGTCGGATCGCGATTCCGTTTGCGACACGGCCGCAGCGTCCGGACCTCTGGTTTGCCGATGCCTGACTGATCGGCTCAATGGGTAGACGCTGGACCTTTGTGCGGTTAGAGTAACGGGAAATTCGGGCGAGGCCCGTATCCACAACGTAGTGAATCCCCGGCACAGTGAGAGACGTCTCTGCGATGTTGGTGGCAAGGACGATTCGACGTCCCTTGTGAGGTGCAAATACACGGTGCTGCTCGGCGTTCGAAAGTCTGCCGAACAGGGGCGTCACCTCTACTCGGGGCAAATTGGCCTTGTTAAGGGTCTCCATTGCATCGCGGATATCACGCTCGCCTGCGAAGAAGCAGAGGATATCGCCGGGTCCCTCGGCCATGAGCTCCTGGATCGCTGAGATCAGCCCTTCGTCCACGTCAATATCGATGTCTTTGCCGTCGACCGTGTCTACCAGGGGGCGATACCGAATTTCCACTGGGTACGTGCGCCCTGAAACCTCAATAATAGGGGCCGGTTTGCCCCGTTTATCCGCAAAGTGATGGGCGAACCGCTCGGGATCAATGGTTGCGGAGGTAATGATGATTTTGAGATCCGGTCGCTTGGGGAGCAACCTCTTGAGGTAACCGAGGATGAAATCGATGTTCAAGGAACGCTCGTGGGCCTCGTCGATAATGATCGTGTCGTACGCGTTGAGGAACCGGTCCCGTTGCATTTCGGCGAGCAGGATGCCGTCTGTCATGATTTTGACAGCGGTATGAGGCCCGACCTTGTCGTCGAACCTGATGGCGTACCCGATGGAGTCGCCCACGTGCTGTCCTACTTCATCGGCGATGCGCTCCGCGACGGTGCGGGCCGCAATCCTGCGTGGTTGCGTGTGACCGATCATCCCACGTCTCCCGCGCCCGAGTTCGAGGCAGATTTTTGGAATCTGTGTTGTCTTGCCCGACCCTGTTTCGCCCGCGATGATGACTACCTGGTTATTCGCGATCGCTTCGGCGATGTCATCAACCCGCTGGCTAACGGGGAGGGCATCGGGGTAGCTGATTGCGGGAATGTGCTCCGCGATGGACTGAGCCCGTTTCTCTGCGTGGAGAAGATCCTTTTCAATCGCGGTAAGAGCCTTGTCCGTCCGGGCCTTCTTGAGGCGCGCGCGGAATCGCCTCTCGTCCAGCAACGTGAGTGCGCCGAGTCTGTCGTAGAGGGATTTCTTTGTGGGGGCGGAGTTAGTCATGACGTCCACATTCTATGTGTACTTCACGTGGTGCTCCAAGTAGCGTGGAACAGGCGCGCAGGGGAGAACCAGAGGCCACTTGGGGTAGCTGGAATACCGGGAGATAAGTGGACCCAAGCGATGAGCCCGCCACCGTGTTGAGAAGCGCGGCGACGGGCTGAAAGAAAATAGGGACTTTAGATGTCCTTGGATATAGTTAGATGTCTTTTTCAGGCACCGACTCGTAGGCGGCCTTGAACACTGCCCCCAGTTGCTCGATTTCCGCGGTTCGGGAGCTGGAAGAACGGTGAACGAGACCGATGGTGCGACGAGCGCCGGCTGCCGGTTCAAACGTGGCGAACGCGAGCCCTGGCCGGTGGATTTCGGAGTGCAAGGCGGATACGGGGAGCAACGTTGAGCCCATCCCGTTGGCAACGCATTGGACAACCGTCGTGAGGCTGGCGGCGCGGGTTACGCGGCTGTACACCCCAGGCTTGACGTCGGCTGCGCGGCACAGATCGATAACCTGGTCGCGGAGGCAGTGGCCGTCGTCGAGTAGCAAAAGCTCGGTGTCGTTGAGCGCCGAGACCTTGAGGTTCTTTTGTCCAGCAAGCTTGCTATCCGCCGGCACGACGAGCACGAAAGGCTCCTCGTAGAGGGGGATATCGATGAGGCCGGAAGTATGAGAGGGGAGGGCCATGAGGTTGACGTCGATGTGCCCATCCCGGAGAGCTTCGACGAGATGGTTGGTCTGATCCTCGACGATACGCGGCTTGAGTTCCGGGTACTCTTCCTTCAAGGCGGTCAGGGCGTTGGGAAGGACATACGGGGCAACGGTGGGAATAATGCCGATGGTGAGCGGCCCAGTAAGGGAGCCGTCAGCGCCTCGGGCGTGGTTGTAAAAAGCATCCGCTGCTTCAAGCGTCTGCTTGGCGTAGGGGAGAAGTGCCTCGCCGACGGGTGTAACAAGAACGCGCCGTGTGGAGCGCTCAATCAGCTGGATTCCGAGCCCGGTCTCCAACGCCACCAGCGCCTGGCTAAGAGAGGGCTGGGAGATGTTGAGCTTGTTCGCAGCGGCGCCAAAATGCTTATTTTCAGCGATCGTGACAAAGGTGCGAATCTGCGCAAGCGTTGGTTTGTAGTCTTTGTTACTCATACTCATACAATAACCTATCTTTGGTTACCCTCAGTAGAACAGTCACCACCCAAAAATAAATGGAGCATTATGAAAGCATGTTAGGGCTGGATAATGTGGGTAAAAAATAATTTATGAGTTGTGTCACATTCTTGCAAGTATGGCATTTTTGGGGTGGGGTTTGGACTTAATCGAGAAAGTTATCGTCGGGAAACAATAGATCATATCAGTTATAAAGCCACGTGAACGGGGTGGGAAAGGCGGTATCAGAATGTGAGGAAAAATGCGAGGGCGGATTAGTGGCACCAATAAGGGGTGGGATTCTCGACGGGTACAACTATAGGAAAACTCTTTTAGCAGTAATGGTAACTATTGATTAAAGGGAAATTTTGGGGCGGAATTGATTACGTGAGGTGATGATGGATCACTTCGGGGCGTTGTAAAACAAATATTAGTCAATGGGAAAACCATTTAATTGGTGGCGTTGAGTGGCTCTTAGACGAGAGCGGATCGAGACGACGGAAGTGCAATTCCTCGCTACGCCACCAAGCTGTAAAGCAGATGGAGAATTGGGCGCTGAGTAAGGGGGTTACCGCGCTACGCAGTACATCTGCACCAGATCACGGGGTGCGTGCTCTGCATGCGAGCTTACTTCGGTCACATCAATTGGACTACGCGGGTTGCTGCTTCAAACAGGAAAGTCACGCCTACTCCGGCAAAAATGATGCCCGAGCCAATGTCGATGAAGGCACCTGCTTTTAGCAAACGCTGTTGGATAGCAGGCGTTGAAACCACGATAGCGAGGAAAGAGAAGAAGGCGAGGGTGGAAAGCGCCATCACCGCAACGATGGAAGCCGACACGAAAAACGACGGTTCCGGGGGCACGAGTGGCGCA
>ERZ1031127.93-NODE-93-length-15722-cov-11.998277_pt1 | contig 15722 bp, 11 predicted proteins | sample MGYA00518224_ERZ1031127 | MGnify/ENA primary metagenome ERZ1031127 (study PRJEB33718, sample SAMN03159757) | human skin metagenome | collected 2014-05-20 | study: EMG produced TPA metagenomics assembly of the PRJNA266117 data set (Human skin bacterial metagenome... | reverse complement strand
ATACCCTCACCCCTTATCCCCGAGATGGCCCCTAAACCACCGCCATGAAACTAACTCCAGATTCGAAAAACAGATACACCACTACCCAGGACTTGACCGCTGGTGGGAACTGGAGAAACGGTACGAAACGCGCCCACGCATCACGCCAGACCTTGACTGAGCGTGGATACTTTTCTCCCAATTCAGAAGCTTCAAATTCGTCTAAGGCAGCACGGGCTGTAGACTCGTCTGCGGCGGTGTAAATCTTTTTCAACGCGGCCGATACACCCCGGCGATCCCCGTAGGCTACCCACCGGTTAGCGGCACGAATCAGGTGCACGATACAGGTTTGCACCATAGAGTTCGGCCACGTTGCCTCAACTGCTTCTGGTAGGCCTTTAAGCCCGTCACAGCAGACAATAAAGACGTCTTTGACCCCACGATTGGAAAGATTGGCGCATACCTGCGCCCAAAATGAAGCGCCTTCTTCTTTGGCAATCCACAATCCCAAAATGTGCTTGATACCGTCGAGATCCACCCCGATTGCCATGTACGCGGACTTGTTGACTACTCGGCCGCCGTCGCGGGGACCTGACCCCTGTTAGGTAGACACCTGATATCCAGCCCGGTTGGGTTGGGAAAGCTAATTTACCACCATGTCTAGGTATTCCGAACAGTTCGAACGTGATGCTATGGACGCTACGAAATCAACGAAACCTCACTTCACGCGGCCTCACCTGAGCACCGGACCTAGTCGCTTCTAGAGGCTGCAGAGGCGTTTCCTAAAATCAAGAGTTCGGCAGCCACCAGCGGATCTTTGAGGTCTAGCTCGAGGATCTCTGCGATTTCTTCCATGCGGCGCCGCACAGTATGCCGGTGGGTTTCCAGTTCTTCGGCAGTATGAGAAATATTGCCGCCATTGCGCAGGAAAGCCTCTAGAGTGCAGGCGAAATCGGTATGGCTGCCGGCATCAATTTCCTGCAACCTTCCCCATGTCTCTTTTACGCGGTAGTCAATAGCACTGCGTACTTGAACATCGCCAAGCCAATTCAGAGATTTGGCTTCGGGACCGACCAGCGTTCCCGCCTGAAGCCCAAAGACTACGCGTTGTAGTTCTTCCACCACAGTTTCGTTCAGATCAGACCACAAGAGTGGAACTCCCACGGCGATGCGCTGGGTGGTGCGCATTCCTAGAAATAGCTCTCGGATATTTTTCACACTGCGGGTACCTCGGAAGATGAGGAAGGACGTGGTGGCGTCGATAGGCAGGGCAAAAAGCATGCGCCCGTAGCTGGCGAGTCGCTGATCTAAATTGCGCATAAACCGGTGGTGCCCTTGAGGCGATTTTGATTTCACCAGTACTGGCCGCACCCGTCCATCCGCATCGCCTACGTGGTGAAAGATCCGCTGCATTGAGTCTTGGTCCTTCGAAAGCCCAATTTGGATAGCAATAGCAAGGGAATTGAGCTCCTGCTGCATCGTGCGCAATTCCCGCGGGCGGGTGACGATGAGCTCTGCCAAGCCAGCAGCATGTTTGAGCGCGGTGCGATCATGCGAGCTGAAAAGATGTGGAGCAGCCGCAATCAAGCCATAGATGCGGCCTCCTTGGGGCTGCAGCCGCTGGGCAATGACATTGAATGAGCCATACTGGGCGGCGATGCCAAATTTTCTTTTACTCGTTTCTTCCACAATGGGGCGAAAATCCAGCTCCTCAGCCCCTGGTATCCCAGCTTGGGCAGCGATTCGCCCATCCAGATCGACGAGGCACATATGGGCCTGCAGAGCTTGCGCCGTGCGCGATATTAGTTCTGGCAATCCCTGGGCAGCGGCCTCATTGAGTAACTGTTGCCGTTCTAAAAGCTCCGCATGGGCTAGGTCGCGCTGACGTATCACTTCACGGTGTAGCGCTGCCTGCAAAGAGATAAAGGGGGTCTCCAGCGGGACAATGAATAGGGATATCTCTGCTTCCTTGGCGGCATCGACCATGGCTGAAGGTACCTCATCAAAAGCAATGCCTAGGCCGAAGCCAATGCCGGCTACACCGGCCTCGGCAAGCTTGCGTGCATAAAGAGGTAGCTCTTGTGGCGTGTGCGCGAAGGCAATACCCGTAAGTAAGACCACGGAACCTGCGCCGATGAATTCGCGCGGGTCAACGAGCTCACAAGGGTGAATAGCAGAGAATTTCCGCCCAGAATCGTGAACCTTTTCCAGGTTTAGCCCTTTTTGGGCCAATAGCCACGACAAGGACAGATCAATGTCTGGCCTAGTGAGATCAGCCGCACCACGCACATCTGCATCGGTGCCTACTACGTTGAGTGAAACCATAGCCCGCCCCTCCACATCCGTACTGTCTAAGTTTTTCTCCTCAATTCACCACACTGTCTATATCGCATATTACATCGTTCGGTACACAATGATTCACATCACATTCTCAATAAGTGCCGAAGGAGTGACATGCAAGATTTCAACCACCGGCTTCCGCAGCAGCGGAACGTGCGCACCGCTATCCCCGGGCCGCGTAGCCAACAATTGGAGCAGCAGCGAGAGGCTGAACTCGCCCGCGGACTAGTGCCGGGCCTGCCGGCTTATATCGTCGATGGCGATGGCGGCGTTTTAGTCGATGTCGACGGAAATAGCTTCGTAGATTTCGCCTCCGGTATCGCCGTGACCACGGTAGGCGCCTCCAATGAACGAGTAACCACCGCTGTCTCCGAGGCAGCATCGCACCTGCTTCATACGTGCTTTTTAAATGCGCCCTATGAAGGGTTTGTTGCCGTCGCCCGCAAGCTCAATGAGCTCACCCCTGGAGAGCATAAGAAGAAGAGTGCACTCTTTTCCACGGGTGCCGAAGCGATAGAAAACGCGGTAAAGATTGCCCGCAACTACACCGGTAAAAACCGCGTGGTCGTCTTTGATTCCGCCTTCCACGGTCGCACCAATCTGACGATGACCATGACCGCGAAGAATAAACCCTATAAGGCAGGATTCGGCACTCTCGCTGCAGATATTTACCGTGTGCCCGGCTCGTATCCCCTGCACGATGGCTTAGATGGCCAACAAGCAATCGAGCGCACCATACGCGTCATCGAGCAAACAGTAGGCACCGAAGAACTCGCCGCAGTAGTCATCGAGCCCATTCAAGGCGAAGGTGGCTTTGTCGAACCCGCGGAAGGATTCCTTCCCGGGCTACAGAAGTGGTGCAAGGAGAACGGCGTCGTCTTTGTTGCCGATGAAATTCAAGCTGGAATGTGCCGCACCGGTTCCTGGTTTGCCTGCGATAAAGAAGGGGTTGTACCGGATCTGATTACAACCGCCAAGGGCGTTGGCGGCGGCATGCCGCTTTCGGCTGTAACCGGACGAGCAGAGATCATGGACTCACCCGGCCCAGGTTCTTTGGGCGGCACCTATGCCGGCAATCCGGTGGCTTGCGCGGCCTCCCTTGCTGCCATCGAAGAGATGGAAGAAAAGAACCTCGGTGCCCGCGCGCTTGAGATTGAGGCCATCATCCGCGAGGAGCTAGAACCACTGCTGGAGCTGCCCAACGTGGCAGAGGTTCGCGGACGTGGAGCAATGATTGCCATTGAATTCGCAGACGAAAAGGGCCGTCCGGATGCTGAGCTTACCGCCCAGGTAGCCGCCGCCTGCAAGACCCAAGGGGTGCTTGTCCTTACTTGCGGGCTCGACGGCAACGTCATCCGCTTGCTTCCGCCCCTAGTCATCAACGAGGAAACTCTGCGTGATGGATTGCAGGTCCTCGCCGCAGAAATCCGCAAGAAACAATCCCCCACTCACCTCTAACCCCTAGATACCGGCTAAAGCAGCCACTGTCACCACCAAAGAAGGAGTACACCTCATGTCTAACCCACACATTTACGATTGCATCATCCTCGGCACCGGCTACGGCGGCATTGGTATGGGAGCCCAGCTGACCAAGGATGGAACCGAAAACTACCTCATCCTGGAAGCTGCCGATGAAGTAGGCGGAGTATGGCGCGATAATACCTATCCGGGTGCTGCCTGCGATACCCAGGCACTTATCTACTGCTACTCCTATTTCCTCAACCTCGGTGTCTCGCGCATGTTTGCCGGCCAAGCCGAAATGTTGGACTACCTCAAGGCCATGGCAAAAGAGTTCAACCTCTACGAGCACATCAAGTTCAACCACCGCATCACCCGCTCCGAGTGGCTGGAGGATATGAAGGCATGGGAGGTAGAAACCGCTACCGGTGAAACCTTCTACGGGCGTGTCTTTGTGGGAGCTTGGGGCCAGCTTTCCAAGCCAAAGATTCCTAATTTCCCAGGTCGAGAGGGCTTCAGGGGAGTACAGTTCCATTCCGCTGAATGGGATCATTCCACTGATTTGAGCAATAAGAAAGTAGCGACCATTGGCAACGCTGCTTCTGCCGTCCAGCTCGTGCCCGAGGTAGCTAAGGTGGCCGGTCACCTCGCCGTATTCCAGCGCTCAGCCAATTACATTCTGCCGCGCAACCAGATCATCTTTAGTGAGGAAGAACTGCAGGAATTCCAAGAGAACCCGGATTCCTACCGCGCTATCCGCCAAGAAATTCACGATACCCGCGAGGCAGGATTCGAACGCACCCGCACAGGCACAGACTCTGCTGCGGAGGGCGTCGAGCAGGCGATGGAACACCTGCGCTCCCAAGTCAATGATCCCGCACTGGTAGAAAAGCTAACGCCTACCTTCGCCTTTGGCTGCAAGCGCATTCTGCGTTCGGATGACTTCTACCCCACCTTCAACCGAGAGAATGTCTCCCTAATCACCGAGGGCATTGCGGAGATTACTGAAAACGGCATCCGCACTGCCGACGGCGTGGAGCACGAGTTTGATGTCATCATCTATGCCACCGGCTTCTACTCCCAAGAATTCCAGGGCGACCTCAAAGTCATTGGCCGTGGTGGTCTAGACCTGCGCGAGCGCTGGGGTAACTCACCTGAGGCCTACCTGGGTATGGCTGTCGATGGCTTCCCCAACTTCTTTATGCTCTACGGCCCCAATACCAACCTGAACCATCACTCCGTAGTAGCAATGCTGGAAGAACAGGATAAATACATCAGCCAGGCGGTAGATTTCCTACGCGATAATCCCGACAAGGTGTTGGACGTAGACCCGCAGGTACTGCGCGAGTTTAATGACCGCATCCAAGCTGAACTGCAAGATTCCGCCTTCTCCGCAGATTGTTCGTCTTGGTACAAGAACGAAGACGGCAAGGTCATCAATAACTGGTCCGGCAACGTGGCCGAGTACCAGGACCTCACCCGCGAGCTGCACGTAGATGACTATCGAGTGGCGTAATTCCCCATCTGCCTTCGTTCTTTTATGAGCCGAATCGTTTCCAGAAAGGAACGCTTTATGTACACACAATCCGATGAATACTCCGGCCGCCCTGTGGCCGAGGATGCGTGGAAAGCGCTCGCTCCTTTCCGTGATGCTGGAGCACAGTCTTTCCATCACTTCCCCATTGCGGAAGTCCGCGAAAGCTATATCAACTCCACCGGCGCCAATCCCCTGCACGAAACCACCCCGCCGGAGAGCACTGACTATCCCGTGCACGATTTCCAAGTACGCGTCTATGAACCGCGAGAAGCTGCAGCACACGAGGATGCAACCCCAGCCATCCTCTTTATGCACGGCGGCGGGTGGCTGATGGGGAACCTGGAAACCCACGATTCAGTGGCGCGCAGATTAGCAGTGCTTACCGGTTTCCCTGTCATTGCGGTGGATTATCGCCTCGCACCCGAGCACCCGTACCCCGCCGCCATCGATGATTGCCGCGCCGCGTACCGCTGGGTATCAGATTCTTCAGCAGAACATGGTCTCAACGTCGATTCCATTGCGGTCGTGGGCGATTCTGCTGGTGGCCAATTGGCGGCCGTGATGGCCAATGAGTTTAGCGGCGTGGAAGGCGTTGCCCCGCTAAGCAGCCAAGTGTTGCTCTACCCTATTACGGATTGTTCCCAACAGCGCACCGAAAACGGTGCCTCCTACCAGCGCCTAGAAGCCGGCTTTCCTTTAGTGGCCGATACCATGCGGTGGTTTATCAATACTTTCATCACCGAGGAATCCCAGCGCACTGCGAAAGATCTATCACCGCTGCTGCACGAGCTTCCAGAAAACCTGCCCCCAGCACTGGTCATCACGGTAGATAACGATCCATTGGCGGATGAAGGCGGGGAATACGCGCTCAAGCTCGCCCGAGCGGGCGTGGATGTTACTTATAAGCACCTGGTGGGCTATCACCACGGGCTTTTTACCTCCGCAGGCATTATCCAGCGCGGCGAGCAAGAGCTTGCCGACGTCGCTTCTTTCCTCCGCCGCACCGCCCGCGGCTCATCCCCAAGCTAAGCCGCTTCTCCTTTGCCCCTATCACTTTCCTAGTAAGGAATCACTGACATGTTTAAACGTTCATTTGGCATCGCGATGGCCTTCATCGGCGTGCTTGCCGGTGCCTCCTTTGCCTCTGGCCGCGAGGCGCTGCAGTACTTCGTGGCCTTTGGCAATTGGGGCATAGTCGGTGCGGTTTGTACCGCGATTGCCATGATGGTCTCTGGCATCACCATCTTGCAGATGGGTTCTTATCACCGCGCTGAACACACTTCAGTCTTTGAAGCAGTCTCCACGCCTATTGTGTCCAAACTGCTAGATTTCGGCACGCTTACCTGCCTGTTCTGCATTGGCTTTGCCATGTTTGCTGGTGCGGGTACCAACCTAAACCAGCAGTGGGGCTGGCCAGTATGGATCGGTGCGATCATCATGTTGATTTTGACCTTGCTCACCGGTCTTTTGGACGTTGATAAAGTCACCATAGCCATCGGCGCTATTACCCCACTGATTATCGCTTTATTGACCATCGGTACTTTGTACACGGTCTTTACCGCCTCCCCAGACTGGAGCCACCTCAACGAGCAGGCACAACAGATTCCCACCACTTTGCCCAATTGGTGGATCTCGGCGCTAAATAACATGGGCCTGAACGTCATTGTGGCGGTATCCATGACCATCGTCATCGGCGGCAATTTCCTTGATTCCAAAGAAGTAGGCTACGGCGGCATCATGGGCGGGCTATGCTTCCTCTTCCTCTTAGCCGTACTCGTTGGTGGCTTGTATATCTCCATCGGTCCGGTCACCGAGGCCGAAATGCCCACCCTAGAGATGATCACGCAAATTCACCCGTGGCTGGGTATCCCGATGGCCATAGCCATCTACGGCATGATTTACAACACCTCGATCGGCATGTTCTATGCCTTTGCCAAGCGCTTGACCCGCAGCAAACCTCAGAACTTCTACAAGGTCTATTGCATTTCGGTGCTTATCGGCTTCGTCCTGTCCTTCATCGGCTTTGGCAACCTCATCGGTTGGGTCTATCCCATCTTGGGCTATATGGGCATCGCCATGATGTGCATCATCGGCTATGCCTGGGTCAAAAACCGCAAGGAACTAGAAAGCGAAAGCGAGCTGCGCCGCCGCGCAAGAGAGCTTCTACAAAAGCGCTTCGAAGGCGAAGAAACCCTATCCGAGGCAGAAATGCGCGAATTGGTTTCCATCGCCCGAAACTCATCGATTCCAGAATCTGAATTCATCGCGGAAATCATGACCGAGGTAGATGCCGAGGATCCGCACTTACAAATCCATGACGGTAAATTGCACTCGCTCATTACCGGCAAACCCCGCCCGAAAAAGCGGCGAACAACCGGCGGTGACCACACACCGCCTCGTCCCCCACACGAGTCGCACCAAGAAACTACAACCCCAAAGCTAGAAAAGGAGCTGTAATCCATCATGACTGAATCCCTGCAGATCAAAGGCGCCGTTCTCGAACGCTCTGATGCCCCACGCCCCTATGCAGACTCGCAGCCGCTGACAATCAGCGATCTCGAGCTCACCGCCCCTGGCGAGGGCGAAATCCTCGTAAAAATCACCGCCGCCGGCTTGTGCCATTCCGATCTATCGGTGGTCAACAACAACCGTCCACGCCCACTGCCCATGCTGCTAGGCCACGAATCCGCCGGCGTGGTTGAGGCAGTTGGGCCCAATGTCACCACCGTCAGTGAAGGCGACCACGTGGTCATGACTTTCCTGCCACGCTGCGGCGAGTGTGCGGGGTGCAAAACCAATGGCAAGATGCCCTGTGAGGTAGGCTCCAAATCCAATGGCGAGGGCACACTTATCCGCGGCACCCGCCACCTCACCCGCAATGGCGAGGTAGTCCAACATCATCTGGGCGTTTCCGGCTTTGCCACCCACGCGGTGGTATCCGAGCTTTCCGTAGTACCCATTGGCAAGGATGTCCCGGCCGATATTGCTGCCATCTTTGGTTGCGCCATCCTCACCGGTGGTGGAGCGGTGCTCAACGAGGTTAAGCCAGGTCCGGAGGACACCATTGCCGTAGTGGGCCTTGGCGGCGTAGGCATGTCCGCTGTAATTACCGCTGCGGCCCTGGGCGTCAAGGAAATCGTGGGCATCGATATGCAGCCGGATAAGCTAGAAAAAGCCCTCGAACTAGGTGCTACCTCTGCCATGTCCGCGGAAGAAGCAGAAGCCTCCGGGAAACGATTTAGCGCCGTAGTTGAAGCAGCCGGCCATCCCAAGGCTTTAGAGACGGCCTATAAGATCACCGCTCCTGGTGGCCTGACCGTTACTGTTGGCCTGCCGGCTCCAGATTCTGTAACCAAAATCGATCCGCTGGTGATGACCAGTGAGGCCCGCCGACTACACGGCTGCTATCTCGGTTCTTCTGTGCCAGCTACCGATATTCCGAAATACGAGCAGCTCTGGCGCGAAGGAAAGCTCAACGCCGAGGGTCTCATTTCCTCCCATATCAAGCTCGAAGATATCAATGCGGCGATGGATAATCTCAGCGATGGGCTAGCACTGCGCCAAATCATCGAATTTGACTAGACCCTTGGTTCCTGACTCCTCCCGCGCCCCGCGCCAGTTCATTCTCGGCGCGGGGCGCATCTCTACCTAGTCATGTAGCTGCCCAAGCTCGTGGACTCTACTCGCCCGCTACAGAAAGAAGCGTCCCATGTCTGAAGAAATGAAGACTTCTCAAGGCCACGCCTCACCCACATCTCAATCCACCAATGGAATCGGCACTCCTTCTCCGCACTGGAAAGCGGGACCATTTGAGGTCCGCCTACCATTTATTCATTACCGCTTGGAATTGCCGGACTTTGGCCAAGGCCTTTTCATGTGCGTAGTCGATCTCGGTGCCATCCCACTGATGACAGAGGCGCTAGGCATGCCCTATCAAGTGGCTCTGGCAGTGGTAATACTTAATGGTCTGCTTTACCTGACTCACCACCTACTTGGTGATCCTGTCGTACCCGGTTGGATCACACCTGCTATTCCGCTGCTGACACTCTATGTGCAATCTTTCCCAGAAGGCACAGAGCGCATTTGGGCACTAATCAGTTTCCAGCTCTTGCTCGGAGTATTTTCTTTAACGCTAGGAATTACCGGCTGGGCAGCAAAGGTAGTGCGCTTAATCCCCTCGGGTATGCGCTCCGGCATCGTACTTGGTGCAGGCATTGCGGCCATCATTTCCGTATTCGAGGAAGGCGGGAAGTCCAAGTCGTCCCTCCATTAGTTCTTGCTGTTCGCGAAATCCAATTGCCCGACTCTCGACCACTTTGACCACATGCATCTAACTTGAGAGTTTGGTTAATAGAATTCATCAAGCTGCATTTGACTACCTTAATAGGGTTCTCCGTCATCCAACCTTACTTTTAGTCCAAACGACCCAACTTTTTAATCCTTAACTTTAATGCCAATACCTCCGACCGCCAGATATCCACAGGTTCAGCGGAAGAATTTTTATACATAAACAAGATGAAAATGTCGACTGGTGTTTCCAAGGGAAGCAGGCAAGCCTAATATATTCTCCCACGGCTCCTACACAGCCTAGGTGCAAAGGTCTTCCAAATTCCCTAGCGATAGCACCTTGTCGACCATCTTCAAAAGCCCTTATCCGTTACCTCTAAGTCGATCTTGGGCCCTACACAAAAGGACGGCATTGAGACCAATCATTTCACTGTTGTCAGCTAATAATCAGGCCCCTACGCCCATTAGATATTGTTTCTATTGATCTTATCGTTGAACAACTCGACTAGAAACTTGGTCAATTCAAGTGATAATTGAGAGTTCTCGAGTGCTTTCGACACAGTCATATTTTCACTAACTCCATGGGCAATACTATTCCGAGATTTTACCATCGCGTTCAGCGTTGATTTTCTTGGTGGGTTTCCCTCTTCTAAGAACTGACGAAGTTGCTCTTTCAGCGAACTATCAAATACTCCAAGTCTTTCGATGAGCGTATCGGCTTTTACGTTTCGTCCCTTAAATAGCCCCTGCTCGATGAAATTAACAACCGATGGAGAGGCTTGAGCCCTAGCAAACTCCCGAATTACAGTTTCTACCACCAACTCAATATGCCCAGTAGCACGTAAAGAAAGGTAGCGAGATAAATAGCCTTCCACAAGATCGCTATCGCTAAGTGAATCGGATGGGTAAGAAGGTAGATTTACCAGATGCTCCCGTTGTTCCTTTAACCAATCTCGACTTTGCTTGAGTTCGTGAGTTGGCCAACTATGCTTCCAAGGCATCACAATTGCCCATCAATGCTTCTTGAGCTCTAGAGAGTCGCTTTCGCACTTGTTCTTCATCAGCCGTAGACCGTGAGATTGCCTCTTGGAATTCCCGATCCTCTTTCAGGGTGTGGATCCTAGATGCGACCACTTCACCATCGACCTCTGGATACCTGTTTAGCAACCTCATTACTGCAACGACCAAAGCTTCTGTCAATGCTTGGTTAACCTGGCCAGAAGGACGAATAACGTCTGAACCTACTGTATCGGCCAAAAACATAGTTGCCTCACAAAAAAGTCCTTGAGCATTGTGTAATTCTTCACTTTGAGCATCTTGAAACTCATCCATAAATTTATTCAAGAAAGACTTTAGTGGCCGCCGATAGTTGCCATTTCGAAGATAAAAGGCGAGTATGCGCAGAACCAATTCTTGGTCACGCAACCGTTTCGCGGGCGCACCGAAAAGTCTTCTCCATCCTGAACTTTGGTTCAGGCTTTCGAGAAGCTCGACAAGTGGGCCAGCGTAAAGTGCGACCCTTATCTCGTGTGCTGCTAACTGCGTTCCTCCCGAGTTTAGCCGCTCGAAAATATTATAAATCGCCTGCATAGAACTGGACGGTGAACTTGCATCAAGGATTGTGGCTTGGATAGGGGTATCGTCGAGTTGACGACACGCAGATCCGTCAAGCGAACGGTAAGATTCCCCTTTAAATTGTTTTGCAACATTTTGAAGCTTAAATTCTCGCCCATTATGGATCCCTTCGTAGAATCGTTTTAACGTGACAAGCCTCTGTTGGCCGTCCAAAACCAACATCCGACGATCTCTTTGCCGAACCAAAAATATTCCAGGCACTGGGTAACCGAGCAATAGAGATTCAATAAAACGGTCCATCTGCGCCTTAGACCATACAAAATTTCTTTGAAAACCCGCAGAGTCTACATCGGGATCATTATTTCCAAAATTCGGAATCTTGATGCTTCCCTTTTGAAAACGTCGTACCAAACCATCAACGTCAAAATCTTGACCATAATAAGAGATCTCATCAATGGAATCAGCCGACTCCAATGTGTCTCTGATTTCGCTCTCGTTGAGGGAGTTGTTTGCAAACTCGTTCTCCATATATTCCATATATTTGAGGATAGTATTTACTGTTCGCGTTCGCTCCCCGTCCTGTCACGAATTTTCATCCTGAACATTTCCACTTTTGCCAATTTTCCGAGGAAAGAGCAGAGCCTAACCCTCTTTTCCATCTCTACTCCAATGAACTCCCCTAAAATTTCTCATTGCTTTGCATGACAGCGAATGAAGGAAAATACTTCTCAGGCACTTATACAACAACTCGAAACCTGTCTGCTTCTTCTAAAGTGTCGGTATGGCCTTTCACACTTCCGCCATTCCTGAAGCCCGCGATATAGGTGCCGCTGGCGAGGCATTCTTTGAATCAGTTGTCCAAACGTGGGGCTGGAAAATTCTCAGACCAACTGTAGATTACGGTCTCGACCGGTTTATCGTTCCCCCTAAACCGGACGGAACGATCGATAACGCGACTTTTTGTGCACAGGTTAAAACAGGATCCTCTTGGTTCAAGGAGCCAGTAAAACGCAAGAACACAGCGCATTCTGACGGTTGGTGGTTTAGACCGGACCAGGATCAACTTAACGAATGGCTTGAAAGTCGACTTCCCGTAGCTGTAATCCTAGTAGACCTAGAAAACGCAATCTGGTACTGGCAGGAGATCTGTGCTGAGAACGTCCAAAAAGCAGGGAAGAATTCGAAAATCTTCGTACCTAGGTGCCAAAGCTCGAGGGACACTGTCCCAACCCAGGAAGCTTTGATCCGCCTTTCAGAAAAGAGCAGTTCAAAGCTACGAAACTTTGCTGAAATCTGGTCAACTCCATACTTAACAGGCGACGCCCTCATCCGGCAGACAGTTCTCTTGCCGAAGTTGTCATACACTCAAATCACTCATGCGAGCGAAGAAATAGGCATCCAAGAAGCGCTTGCCTACCTGCTTTCAGGACAAGCTCGATGGCTATCCTCGTTCTACCTCAGTTCTCTTGATCAGTTTACAAGCAGCGAGAAACGAAGGAGATTCATAGCTTGGCCACAAGAAGCTAGACTATTTAGAAAAGTCCTTGACTACCTTGGCGTCGATTTGGACACGTCCCGAATAGAGCTCTTGGAAGGACCTGTAGCACCTAAAGCAAATGACGCAAATGCTCTTGAAATTCTTGTTGACTGTTTATTACTCACAACGAGTGAACAGCGAATCGCTAAACTGCAATCAATTCTAGAATTCGATTTTCCCAGCTTGGATAAAATTGACCGTGCATGGATACGGCTAATATTAGCTATCGAGCTCGCTGACGCAGGAGACGTCAATAGGGCCCAAGAAATAGCAGTTGAATTATACTTGCGAACTCCAGAACTTCAGCACGACTTATCGGGAAAGGTAATTCTACTAGGGGCAAGAAACCTTTCGCTAACCACAGGTATAGCAGCGTTTCGTAATGACGCTCAAAAGAGGGCAGACTTGCTAAACTCCGTTACACTTTGGACCAATCCCCCTTCGGAATTTCTAGCTCAAAGGCTCTTCGAAAAGTCCTTCCACAAGTGGTCTATGTCAGAGTCCTTTACAATTGGCGCTGATAGCGCGAAATTTCAGCTTCGCATCAGCACCGGCGCTGCCCGATTGGCTGGAGATATTGCCAAATTCAAGGAAGCCGCAGAGGCAGGAGGAAAGTACCTCTTGCAAACAGCGGAAACCACCGCGGACGCCACCGAAGGTCTATCCCTATTGACAGCCTCGGGAGCAAATCTTTCTGCTTCAAACGCAGCCAAGAGGCTAATACTGGATGGATGGATTTCTCCTCTGACAGAGCTCATTTCAACTTTTGATTTCTCTAATATCTCAAGAATCAGTTTCCAGGCTGAATTGTCAGTCTTGCGAGTGGCTGGAGAATTTCTTCCGGTGAGCATAGCCGATCGCTTGCTCAGCCAACTATTAGACAAGCTGAACGCACCTGGCAGCTGGCGGAGTTACCCAATGCGAAATTACAAGGAGGAGATCCTACGCACGCTATGCTCAGTCTATCTTTCGGGATCGTCTCAGATCCGTTCTGAAATCAGAGCTAAGGTCATCACCATCACCCCTGGTGAGGAGGATTTACAAAACACCTATAGCCTATTTTCAGAGCTTATCCCAAGTGCCGAATGGACAGAAAATGAGTTGAAAGAACTTCAGTCGGTAGCGAGCGACAAAGGAATCAGTATGCCGCAGTCTCTGCAGATCTTGTTTGCTCGGCGTTGTGAGGAGGAGCGACGGAATCTACTGGAGAAATTGCCAACAGAATTCACGTGGGCGCTAAAAGGCTTTCCTGATTGGAGCGAAATTCCAATAGAAATCGCAGCCGAAATTGTCAACCAGTGCTGGGTTGAATTGAAGAAGATCATTTTAGACCTGAAGAAAGGTGTCTCATCCTCTGGTGGGTTTCCCTATCTAACGTGTTTAATCAACTTCAATCTCTTGTACCCAGCCATCTCCAAGTGGGAAATAGTTTTGGACTATTTTTCACTGGGCCCTCTAACATCTCAGAATCTTTCACCAGCTTTGTCTCTCATTGCAGACCACAGCCACCAACTAGACCCGTATACGCGCAAGGTATTGAGGGAGTCGTTAGATAAGCTACGCCGCAAAGAAGGGACTATTTTCCTTTTTCCGAGTTCAAAGAGAGAAAAAGAATCAGCTTTTGCAGCCGTAGAATATGCTTACTGGCTGCTCTCTGATGAGAATCCCACTCCAGCCGAACGCGCCATACTTTCTGGATATTCGCCTGAACTGGCTTTGGCGATGCTCAAGCTTAAGGCTCTCAACGATCCTGATGAAATCGTCGAAGGCATATCCGGCTATATTGCCGCTTCAGATCTGACCCTCAATGCGGGGGTAGTTGAACTATTAGCTTTATCTCTCAGAACAAAGCCCAAATCCACCGCAATTAAGGGCCTACTTTCGACAATTATTCAGAATTCCGGTGAAGGGGCATTAGCAATTTTATCTCGAGTGCTGAACACTCAGATTTTCAAAGACTTTCATGCCGAAGACCAAAACTGGCTCTTACAAACGTTGAGCAACAGTCAGTCAGCAATCACCAAATGGAAATCACAACAGCTCCGCGCGAACGCTTCAAAAATGACGTAGTAGACTACTTTTCGTCTCTTCAACGTGGAGTACTTGCAGGCGTCTAGGCGCCGGAGTTTCTTGAGGCCACATGCATGAATGTGCCCATCACGAGCATCGTTCACGTCAGCTTCTCATTCTGGGAGTACAAGCTCGATGATGGCCGGCTCTGACAACTACCAGACCAATAGCTGTCGCGTGAATCAAGGCCGTTAACTCTATACAGTGAATATTCGCGCTTTCTTTTTATGGTTTGCCAACTAGAAAAGTGCAACTTCACACTTAACTGCGAAGCGCACGTCAGTTCCATAACAGCCTCTGTACTGATAGAAACTACTTCGAGCACGACTTTTGTTTCCACTCATGTAACAAGAGCAACGGGCATTGAAGTACTAGAATTGTCTTGGCACCATCGATAAATTCTTCCCGTAGAGTCTTCCTTAATTTGAACTTGAGTTTCGTACTAGGAGAGTTCCCAGTAAACGAGCAGCTTTACCCCTAGGCCAATTGAGAGGTACTCTACCCCGTCTCACCCCGATACTTCTCCAGACGGGCCTCCAGGTCAGCGAACAGAGCCGGGCCGTACTTCGAGTGGTGGGGGCCGAACTCGACGCTGGCGGGAATGAAGCCGGCGGGATTGCCGAGGTCGTGGCGGATGCCATCATGGACTACCACATGGACAGGGTGGCCCTGAAACGAGGAGCGCAACGGCGTCAATAAGCTGCAGCGCCCCACCTTTGCCGAGAGTAATACGGCGGAGAGCGCCAAAAATCGCGCAGTCCGAAAGGTAGCGCCCCGTGGCCGCTAAATTCAACGGCGCATCCTCAACCGCAGGCTTTCCACCATGCCCACAACTCTCTTCACCCGATCATCATCGGTAGTCTCTGGGGTTGCCCGCAAATCGACAAATCGTGGACACGTAGTGGAGCTACCTAGTGGTTAGGCAGCTATTTCTTTTCT
>ERZ1031127.90-NODE-90-length-17228-cov-4.847086_pt1 | contig 17228 bp, 11 predicted proteins | sample MGYA00518224_ERZ1031127 | MGnify/ENA primary metagenome ERZ1031127 (study PRJEB33718, sample SAMN03159757) | human skin metagenome | collected 2014-05-20 | study: EMG produced TPA metagenomics assembly of the PRJNA266117 data set (Human skin bacterial metagenome and... | reverse complement strand
CGGTTGGCCCGTGGCAGGAAACGCCTCCTTCGCCTTCCCACCGGACGTGACCTCCGACGCAACGGGCGTGGCCTGTCCATTTCTAGGAAGGACGGGGCACGTTCCGGTGGCGGAATCTACCACCGGCCGTACTCGTGGATGACTATCGGTCTCATCGTGTTGATGGTGGCCAGTGCATTCGATCAGACCGCCGTCACCGCGATCATGCCACGCATCGTGGCCGATCTCGGCTCCGTCAACGCCTACTCACTGACGTTCGTCGCCACCTACGCCACCTCCATTGTCGGCATGGTTCTCGGCGGGATCGTTACCGATAAGCTTGGCGCGCGGGCCTCCATCATCGGCTCGGCCATCATCCTCATCGCGGGCCTGATCCTGGCCATCTTCGCGCCCAACATGGCTGTATTCCTGTTCTCCCGCGCCGTGCAGGGGATCGGTGTCGGCGGACTCATAGTGGCCATCTACGCGATCATCGCCGTCGTCTACCCACCCCGGCTTCGTCCAGCGGTCTTTTCCGCGTTTGCGGGTGCCTACGTCGTCCCCTCCCTCATCGGACCAGGTCTCGCAGGCCTGCTCACCGTGTGGTTCACGTGGCATGCAGTGTTTGCATTCATCGCCATTTTGCTCATCGGGTCCCTGTTCATCGTGGTGAAGGCCACTGCCGGCATGGAGGCTCAGCGGGGTGAATCCTCCGGCAAGAGCGCAAAAATGCTCATCGCCGCGTTGTGCCTGGCAACAGGCACATCGATCTTCAACGCATCCTCCCAGGTCTCGCCGGCCCTCTGCGCCATCCTCGTCGTCGTGGGCCTCGCGATCATGTTCTTCTCGTTGCTGCCCCTCGTTCCGCAGGGCACCATCCGCGCCCGCCATGGCATTCCGCGGCTCATCGTCACCCGCGGTCTCATGGATACTTTCTTCACCGTGGAGATCTACATCCCGTTGCTCCTCGCCCAGGTGTACGGGCTGGGGCCCACGCTGACTGGTCTGGCGCTCACGGCCTCCGGCTTGCTGTGGTTCGCGGGCTCTGAAACGCAATCTCGCTTCGGTGAATCCATCCCCACCCCGCAGGTTTTCCGCACCGGGTTCACCATCATGGTAATCGGCGTTCTCCTGTGCTTTGGCGCCGCCATATTCCAGTGGCACTGGCTGGTGACCGTTCTGGGTTGGGGCACCGCATCCGGTGGCATGGGCTTCATCTACCCGCGCCTCAACTCCGTCACCCTCGGCCTCGCCTCGGCACAGCAGACCGGGTTTGTCGCCTCGGCGCTGCAGGTCATGGGTGTTGTGGGCACCACAACCATGGTGTCCTTTGCAGCGCTCGTGCAGGTGTTCGGAGCGAGCTGGTCTCCCGCTGCAAACTTCGGAACGATTTTCTTCGTTGTCATCCTCGTGACAATCCCCTTGTGGGTGCTGTGGCATCGCGGCGTCGGTGATCCCCAGAGGTGGATGAAAGTGTCGGACAGTTCCGGTAACGCATAGCAACCGAGTAAGAAAGCGGGCACCCACGCCCGCTCTCTATTTTCTACTCTCCACTCGACGGAGCTGGCCTCTACGCCGTGGTCCGCCCGCTGTAGCGGTCGATGAAGGAGTCCACGTCAAGGTGCTCCTCCACCGCATCAGCGAGGAGATCCACCTGCTTTAACCGCTCTCCGGCAGACGAAGCGGAGGACCGAGGAAGTTCGAATACCTCTTCCAGGAAGTCCTTCCTGCGCTCGTCGTTATCCATGATGCCGTGGCGGTGCGTCCCCCACACGTTACCGACATGGGATCCCTCGCCGTCAAGCCAGGTGGGATCGCCGCTGCGGGTAACCCGACCGTGGTGGATCTCATAGGTTCCATCCGTCCACCGCTTCAGCGTCTTCTCCGGGTGGAAGCGGATATCCATATCAAACAGGCCCAGGCCGTTAACCACCCCGCTGTGGGACTCCACATCGTCGCTGATCGTCGTGCCGAGCATCTGGTACCCGCCACAGATGGCAAGGATAGGACTTGTGCGGTGCGAAAGCGCCTCAGCAATGCCGTTGCTGCGCATCCATTCCAGATCAGACACCGTTGCCTTGGATCCGGGCACCACGACGAGGTCAGCAGAGCGCACGAGCCCCGGGTCACTCGTCCACTGCACGGTGGTGGCCGGCTCGACTGCGAGCGCCTCCACATCGGTGGCATTGCTCACCCGGGGCAGCCGAACGGCTGCCACGCTGAGCGCACGTTCCCCTGGCGCCACTGTGGCCGCGTTGCCGACAATGCGCCCTTCTGCAGATTGCAGCGAATCTTCCGCGTCGATCCACAGGCCGTGGATGAACGGCAGGATGCCGATGGTGGGCACGCCGGTGCGGGCCTCCAGATCGTCGAGCCCCGGTTTCAGAATATCGGGATCGCCCCGAAACTTGTTGATGATGAAACCCTTAATGCGCTGCTGATCTGCCTTGTCCACAATATGGTACGTACCAAACAGGTGCGCGAGCACTCCTCCCCTGTCGATATCCCCAACCACGTACACATCAAGGTCACAGGCCTCAGCGAGGCCGAAGTTGGCCACGTCGGTGGCACGAAGATTCGTCTCCGCAGGCGACCCTGCCCCCTCGCACACGATGATGTCATACTTCTTTTCCAGGTTTTTCAGCGATGCGGCTGCGATCTCGCGCATGCGCGTCCGATGGCCAAAGTAGTCCTTCGCCCCCACGTCGCCTTCGGCGTGGCCGAGCACCACGACCTGCGAGCGCCGGTCAGAGCCCGGTTTGAGCAGGATAGGGTTGAATTCCACGCTTGGCTCCAGCCCACTGGCGAAGGCCTGGAGGGCTTGCGCACGCCCAATCTCCCCACCTGTGGGACACACGGCGGAGTTGTTGGACATGTTTTGCGCCTTGAACGGGGCCACCGAGATACCCCGGCGCGCGATCGCTCGGCACAGCCCCGCGACCAGCACGGATTTCCCGGCATCGGAGGTGGTTCCACAGATCAGTACGGCGCTCACTTGTCGTCCTTTCTTGCTTGTTGGTACCCCCGGCCCGCCGTTATTTCCGGCTCGGGTTCACTGCCGGTTTTTAGTCCGGGATGGTGAGGATCTCGTTGCCGTCCTCGGTAATGACAAGGGTGTGCTCGAACTGTGCCGAGTAGCTGAGGTCGGTGTTCTGCACCGTCCATCCGTCGTCCCAGATGCGGTAGTCAAGCCCACCGAGGTTGAGCATCGGCTCAATGGTAAGCGTCATGCCGGGCTCGAGGATGTCGCGGTACACCTGCGAATCGTAGTGGAGAACAACGAGGCCGTTGTGAAAGGTGGGGCCAACGCCGTGGCCGGTGAAGTCGGTGACGACGGAGTAGCCGAAGCGTTTTGCGTAGGTCTCAATGACGCGGCCGATGACGTTGACCTCACGGCCTGGCTTGGCCACCTTGATGCCACGCATCATAGCTTCCTTGGTGCGCTCAACAAGGTCTTTCACCTCGGGGGCTACCTCTCCGACGAGGAAGGTGGCGTTGGTGTCGCCGTGGACGCCGTTTTTGAAGGCAGTGACGTCGATGTTACAAATGTCGCCTTCCTGCAAAACGGTGGAGTCCGGAATGCCGTGGCAGACGATCTCGTTGACCGAGGTGCACACGGACTTTTTAAAGCCGCGGTAGCCAAGACAGCTGGGGTAGGCACCGTGATCGCACATATACTCGTGGGCGATGCGGTCCAGCTCGTCGGTGGTGACACCGGGCTTGACCGCTTCGCCGGCGACCTTGAGGGCGTTGGCGGCGATCTTGGAGGATTCCCTCATCGCCTCGATGACTTCCGGTGTCTGCACGTAGGGCTCGCCGATGGCCTCTTGAACCTCGTCCTTCCACACGTACTCTGGGCGCTCAATGTCCTTCGGGACTTTCCGGATGGGACCGATTTTTCCTGGTTTTTGTGCGCGTTTTTCCATGTGCTTCATGGTACGCGGTCGCGTCGAATGTTGATACTTGCAGGTCTTCTTAAAGTTCATGTTCTGCTCCCCTGCCGGTCATACGTACGTAACTCGATGGAAACGTTCCGGCCAGCTTCGTTTCCTGCCCTTTCGAAAGGCACGGTGCTGCCATGGGCCAGAACGCAAGCACCGGCGCACACATCATGAGGCAAAATTGGAGGTCATAAGTATGCGCAACCGCGTCTTCACCCGCGTTGCATCCGCGGTCACGGTGTCGGCTCTCACCCTGGCTCTCGTTCCCTGTGCCCAGGCAGACGACGCACTCGGGTCCCGCTTTACGCTCGCGATCCTTCCGGATACGCAGTTCTACTCACGGTACGACGCGCCCTCGGGCGGCTCGATGTTTGCCGATAGGTACGGTTCCAACCCGTTTGAATTCCAGACACACTTTGTTGTGGACAACGCCAAGGCACTCAATATCCCGTTCACCTCGCACTTGGGCGATGTGGTCGATGAGTCCGACGTTGCCGATCAATGGGATGTGGCGGACAAGGCGATGAAGGTTCTTGAAGACGGCAAGATGGACTACTCCATTCTGCCGGGCAACCACGATCTGAGAATGGACGGTGCGACGAGCGCGTTCACTCAGCACTTTGGCGAGGACCGGGCGAAGGAGAACTCCACCTTCGGCGGACGGACTGTGGGCCAGGTGGACGGCCAGGACGTAGAAAGTGAATACCACATCTTTGAGGCCGAGGGCCAACGCTACCTCCTCTTCGCGCTCGGGTTCCGCGCCCCCGATGAAACCCTCGCGTGGGCGCAGAAGGTTATCGACGAGAACCCCACGCTGCCGGTTATCGTCACCTCGCATGAGATCTCCAACATCGATGGAGAAGGCAACATCGGGCTGACGCCGGAGTACGGCCAGCACCTGTGGGATAGCTTCATCGCCCGCAATGACCAGATCTTCCTTACCATCGCGGGCCACCACCACAGCGCAGGTTACTCGGTGCTGAAGAACAACTACGGCCACGATGTGGTCACCATCTTGCAGGATTACCAGATGGCCTACCTCGGCGGCAATGGCCTCATGGGGCTCCTCCAGTTTGACCTCACGGGCAACGAGCTGGATATGACGGCGCTTTCCCCGTGGGTGCAAAAGAAGGACCAGGTGAAACTCACCCAATTTGATCACCTGTTGCCTGAGGGTGCCGGTGATTCCTACACCGTGCCGCTCAACTTCTCCGAGCGGTTCGCGGGCTTTGCCCCGAAGTGGAAGGAGGGCGACAAGAATGACCCCGACTACGCAGCCACGGCCCGCGCCATCGTCTCGGCAGGCTACACGCCCTACATCATCACGGAGGCCGACAAGCCGAAGAACGATAACGACTACGTCCATGTTGAGGGGACCGTGGTTCACTGGCGGCCGGGCAAGGCCACCTACCGTGGCACCCAGCTTGCCGACGGTGCGGTGGCGCCGGTTGGCACCGTCATTCCCGACATCGCCGGCTCCAACGACATGACCCGGGCACCCCTGCAGGGCGGAGTGACGGACGATATCACTTTCAGCTCGGACAAGCACCCGCTTTCCAGCGACTCCGGTTCACTGGCGTGGAAGAAACCCATTGGCAAGCTGGATGTTAACTTCTTCGAGACAGCCACCGGGGCAACTATCAACTCTGAGCACTTCCCCGAGGGCTACACGCTGGAGGCCTTTGTCAAGCTCGACGGGGCCTTCAACGGCGACGATAACGGTTGGTCCAACGCGCTCATGCGCCGCGGGCGCGTCACGGACGCGGATCCTTCCAACGGCGACACTGACCCGGCCCAGATGCTCGGCGTGTCCAACCTGCGGGAGATCCGTTACTGGTCGCACGGCGCCAACAACGAGGGCTTTTCCAACTGGTCGCACGAGGTTCCCACAGGCCAGTGGATGCACGTGGCGATAGTTAACGATCCGAAGACCGCCTCCGTCAACATGTACATTGACGGTGCCCCCATCCTCCGCGATGGCTACGGGCCCATTGGTTTGGGCGGTGAATCGACGTGGATCATGGGTACATCCATGGATGACGGCAAGCCCGTCGATCCTTGGTTCGGCTCCATCGGCGAGGTCCGCATCGTCGATCACCCGCTCGGTCCCGACCAGTGGCTCACCGCCCGCGCCTCCGACAACGGTGACGGCAAGGGCACCGATACGGGTGAAGAAAACGGCGAGGGCCAGACGTCGACAAGCTCACAGACTGACACCGGGGCCATCGTCGGCGGGGTGATCGGAGGCTTCATCGCCGGCGTGCTGGCGACCCTTGGCGGCATCGCTGCGCTGCTCGGCACGGCTGCCGATGCTGTGGTCACCTGGGTGAGGGACACCCTCCACATCAACCTCGTCTAAAGAGCCGTCGCTATCGACGCCCCACATGCGCAGTCAGCGGAGCCGACCAAGCACAAGCGGTCGGTGCAAGAGCACCGACTGCGCAGTGAGGGGCTACGAGGGGCGGTCGAGTTCCGTGAAGAACGCGTCGGTGACCGCGGTGGCTGATTCAGACCCACCGCCACCGACGATGAGGGTGGCGAAGGCGAGGTCATCACGGTACCCGGTGAACCAGGCGTGCGAGCCTCCGGCGAACTCGGCCTCACCGGTCTTGGCGTGAATCTCCCCACCGGCCTGCATTCCGCGTGCCGTGCCCTGCGTGACCACCGCCCGCATGAGGCCCTGGAGAGCGGCGATCTGCTCCGGGGAGGGAGGCTCCGCCGGGTTTTTCACCTCTGTTTCTAGCCCACCGATAAGCCACGGGACGGGTGTGGAGCCGTGTGCGGCCGTGGAGGACACGAGTGCCATGCCAAACGGGCTGACCAAATCATCTCCCTGGCCGTAACCGGCATCGATGCGGTCGAGCGGCTCCTCACCCTCCGGTACCGAACCTGTCACCGTTTGGAGGCCCGGAACTATGTAGTCCACCCCCAGCCCGAACCGCTGCCCCATCTGCTTCAACTCGCCGGGGGCAAGGCGGTAGGAGATATCCGCAAAGGTCGTGTTGCATGAGGAGGCAAACGCGTCGGTGAGGCTCGTCATGCCGCGCGAAAACGAGTTGTAGTTGGTGACAATGCGCGTGCCTAACTCCATCGTTCCGGGGCACGGGACGGTTGACCCGGGAACGAGCCCCTGGCTATTCATTCCCGTCATCGCGGTGATGATCTTGAACGACGATCCCGGAGGGAACAGTCCCATGAGGGCCAGGTTGCCATCCTCATCGGCCTTCTTGGTCTGCGCAATGCCGAGGATCGCCCCGTCCGACGGCCGCATGGCAACGAGCATGACCTTCATCTCGGGCCGCCTGTCCACGGCGGCCTGGGCCGCCTCCTGAACCTTGTGGTCAAGGGAGACGCTCACCGCGGCTTGGAGCTGCGGGTCGTGCGAATCGAGCGTGTCGATGACGGCACCGTCATTGTTCGCCGTCACCACTTTCCAGCCGTTGGTCCCCTCGACCTTCTCGGTTACCTCTTTCTCCACGGCGCTGACGAGCTCGGGCGCGAAATCCGGCAGGGGGCGCACAAGTGCAGCCTCATCGTTAATTGTTACGCCAGACACCCCTGCCAGCTGCTGCTTGACCGCCTCGCCCACCTCTTGCGGGACCGTCGCGACGGAATACACTCCGTCAGTCTCCGCGATGTTGCGCGCCACCTCGGCCACGGCGAGAGGCGGCTGGCCGAGCTCGGTGAGGACGGTGGAAATCTTCGTCACCGTCCCGGGAATGCTCGTTGTCTCGGACTTATCCACCACAATCCGGTGCTTCACCCCCGGCACGAGGATCTCTACCCCATCCTGCGTGACAACAGAGGCCCGCTGAGCCTCGATGGGGCGCAGCTCCAGGTGCTGATTGGTACCCAAAGTGGGATGAATGGCAGCCGGGACCCACCGGATCACCCACTTCTTATTCACCTTGTTAAGGCTGACCTCTCCTTGGTAGGAAAACTCACGGTCGCGGGGCAATTCCCACGTCATTTCGAGATGCCCCGTGGCGAGCGTATCCGCATTGTCCACACCGGTCACTGACGCCTCGATGCCTTCCGCCTGCAACCCCTGGGCAGATTGCTGGAGCTGGGCCAGCGCAATTTCTGGCTGATCCGTGAGCTGTGCTGCAGCCTCGTAATCTTCGTCGCTAAGAGCTTGGGCGAATTCTTCCACGACAGGGTTTGCAGTGGACGGCTTGGGCGTGCAGCTGTACAGCCCCGCAGTTGTAACCAACAACACCGTGCACGTCGCAATGATCCGCCTGTTCATACCCCCGCAATGTAGTCGGTGACGCCCCCTTAGCGGGGTTCCCCCGCCGAGTACATGTGCCCCGACCCGTGAGACCGGCGCACCAGGTGCGGGCTACTCGCCAGCGCTAGCTCGTACCACGGTTGGCTACTCACATTGTCACTTCCGCCCGATGCCCGTACGCGGGACAGTGACCCAGATGCTTCCCAGTGAGAACAGTAGCTACCCCCGGATGGTCACGCCCACCGAGGTCACGACCGCTTAGTCTCCGCATATTCTCCCCGAAATGCGAAAACGTCTAATCGCCATACACTTAAGTTATGGATACAGAAAGGCTGCAGAGACCGGCCCAGTGGAGCATCACAATCGGTACCATCCTGATCATTCTTTCCCTCCTACTGCTGGAGGTGCCACACAACGATACCGATCCGATTGGGATTGCAATCGTCGTAATCGCGGTCCTCGGCGTGATCTGTTGCAACGTGGGTATCGTCATCCTTCTCACCAGGCGTATGGGGGTTTTCACCCGCAACCGCGAAAAAGGAACGTCACTCAATGATGCCAGTGAAACACTCGATGAGGTGATTGCGGCGTATGAGGAAGCCAACAAGAAATACCGCAAGCTCACGCCACCGCTTCTCACCGAAGCGGTGAAAAGCGAATGGAAGTCCTCCTTTTCCAAGCTCACGCAACTACAGCAGGAGCGCGACGATTTTACAAAGGCCGAACACCAACTGAAGTACGGGACGTGGGAACCTGTGTGGGAAAAGACATCCAGCACTGGGGAGACAACGTACTCACCCAACCACCCGTATCCACGCTGGCACAAGGCACTCGCCCACGCGCCAGAGTTTATTGCCCAGGTGGAGGGATGGAAAAACGCGGAGAAATCCATTACACAGCTCTACGGTTTTCAGCTCGGACTTGCCGGATCTCGCGGGGACACCATCGGTCTACTTGAAAGGGACCTGGAGGAATTCCTCACGGAGGATCAACGCGCCTCCACGCAAGCCCTGAAGCACCAACTCGCCGAGCTTTCCGCTGCCACCGAGTCGCCACGCTTTGTGCGACTCTACGTGGACTTTATCCACGGCTACAACAAGGCGATACGGTCCTATTGGCTCGCACCTGAGATGAACTTCCCGGGTGATCCGCCACGCCCGCCGTCCATCACCGAGACACAGTTTTTCCCCGGCTGCGGTATCTCCGGCTTCACCCCCGGTTACGCCTGGCTGCAGTACTACGCCTCCCATGCCAATCTCTCCCGTTAACCCACGCCCGGTGCTCGCAGGCCCGTGGCGGTTGCTCCGGGGGATTTAGCAAGCGCTGCCACCCCACCGCGAACCCGCGGGGTGACGGGCAAGCATCGCGTGGGGCTCTCACCACGGGCCCCGTAGCACTGCTTACTAGTTAAAGACCCACGTGTACTAACGATGATGGCCACAGAGTGTTCTCTGTGGCCATCATTGTTGTAAGCGCTCACGCTCGCTGCGCGGCGGTGTTACGCCTCGGCTTCCGCCTTCATCTTCGCGTCGAGCTTCTTTGCTTCCTCGATGAGGGTGTCCACAATCTCCTCCTCGGGCACGGTCTTAATCACTTCGCCCTTGATGAAGATCTGACCCTTCCCGTTGCCGGAGGCCACACCCAGATCGGCGTCGCGTGCCTCACCTGGGCCATTGACAACGCAGCCCATGACGGCGACGCGCAGCGGAATATCCATTCCGTGCAGCGAATCGGTGACCTCTTCTGCCAGCTTGTACACGTCCACCTGGGCCCGACCACAGGACGGGCAGGAGACGATGTCCAACTTCCGCGGGCGCAGGTTGAGCGACTGCAGAATTTGGTCACCCACCCGAATCTCCTCCACGGGCTCTGTAGACAGTGACACGCGGATGGTGTCACCGATGCCCTCGGCAAGCAGTGCGCCGAAGGCCACAGACGATTTGATCGTGCCCTGGAACGCGGGCCCGGCCTCGGTCACGCCGAGGTGCAGCGGGTAATCCGTCTTGGCTGCCAACTGGCGGTACGCCTCCACCATGACAACGGGATCGTGGTGTTTGACGGAAATGGCGATATCGCCGTATCCACAATCCTCAAACAGCCCGGCCTCCCAGATGGCGCTTTCAACGAGCGCTTCTGGAGTAGCCTTGCCGTACTTTTCCATAATGCGCTTGTCCAAGGACCCAGCGTTAACGCCAATGCGGATTGGGATACCCGCGTCACCGGCGGCCTTGGCAACCTCCTTGACGCGGCCGTCGAACTGACGGATGTTGCCGGGGTTCACGCGAACGGCGGCACAGCCGGCCTCGATGGCAGAGAAAATGTACTTGGGCTGGAAGTGAATGTCAGCGATGACCGGAATAGGGGATTTCTGCGCGATGGCCGGCAGAGCCTCGGCATCCACTGTCTTCGGGCAGGCAACGCGGACGATGTCACAACCGGACGCGGTGAGCTCAGCGATCTGCTGCAGCGTGGCGTTGATATCGTGCGTCTTGGTGTTGGTCATCGACTGCACGGAAACCGGGTAATCAGAACCAACTCCCACGTTTCCAACCATGAGTTGGCGGGTCTTCCGGCGCGGGTGAAGAACTGGTGGTACCTCAGGCATTCCAAGTCCAATGGGTGCTGACATTCGTAAACCTATTCTCTAGCTGGGAAAACTTTCGTTGCACCAGTTTACACTGCCACACTGGTGTCCGTTGGCCGTGGGCCCGGTGGCCCCCATCGCGCCTGCGTTTGGCTAAAACAGCTTGATGGGATTGACTACGTCGGCCACAATGACTAGCCCACCGATGAGGAGGAGCGCCAGGCTCGCGACATAGGTGACGGGCATGAGTTTGGTGTAGTCCGCGGGGCCCGCGGGGGCAAGTCCACGCAACCTGCGGATGGCGTCGCGAATCTTCTCATAGATGACCACGGCGATGTGCCCACCATCGAGCGGGGGCAGCGGGATGAGGTTGAACAGCGCCAGGAAGTAGTTGAGGTTGGACAACAGCATCCAGAACATAGCCCACAGGGACCGTTCCACGAGCTCGCCGCCGACTCGGGACGCTCCCACCACGCTCATGGGTGAGGACTGGTCTCGTTCGCCGCCGAAAATGGAGGCCACTACACTGGGAATCTTGCCGGGGAATGACTTGAGACCGTCCCACGTAGCCACGAACAGGTCACCCGCGTAGGAGGCCGTGGCACCAATCCCCTCGACCGGGCCGTACGTCAGGTACGCGTCCTTGATCGGGGCGCTCGACACGCCCATGACACCCACCGTCTTGGTGGTGTCATCGGGAAAGGTTGCCTCGGCGCTACCGATGGCAACCGGGAACGTCAGCGTCGTGTTATCGCGCTCGACCGTGACGTCCACGGTCTCGCCTGGGTGAAGGAACACCTCGTTGCGAACGTCCAGGAAGGATGGGGTGTCCACGCCTGCGACCGTGCGAATCGCGTCTCCGGGGCGGATACCCGCCTCGTAGGCGGGGCCGTTTCCGGAGCACCCCTCACCGATGCACTTTGTCTCCGCAACCACCGGGGTGACATCGGGGTTCGGGTTTGGCAGCCCGGTGGTCACCGCGAGCCCATACAAGATAACGGTGCCGACGAGAATATTCATCGCGATTCCGCCACTCATCACGGCGATCCGACGCCACGCCGGCTTCTTGTACATGGCGTGGGGCTCTTCCTCCGGGGTCATCTCATCAAGCGCCGTCATCCCCGCGATGTCGCAGAACCCGCCGAGCGGGATGGCTTTGAACCCGTAGTCCGTGTTGCCCCTCCGGAACTTCCACACCGTGGGCCCAAAACCCACGAAGAACCTCCGCACCCGCATGCCGGACAGACGCGCGATGGCGAAGTGCCCAAACTCGTGCAGCGCAATAGTCACCGCAATGCCGAGGGCGAAGAGGAATACTCCCACAAAGTAACTCATCCGGCGCCGGCCCTTCTTTCTCTCATCGTTATTTCGTTTCCCCACCACTTTTACTGCAGGGCTCGTGGCGCGCAGGCGTGGTGAGAAATCTCTACGAACTCTAACCCGTGTTTTACCAAGAATAAAGCCAGCGCGCCCGCTTGCACGGACGCGTTGGCCACACCGCTAAAAGTTAGCTTCTCATCGTGTTTAAGACATCGTGGGCGCACGTGCGGGCGGCATCTTGAGTTGCCATGACATCATCGAAATCGCGTGGCGTCCCCGCGAAATCAGCTGCCTTGTCTAGCACGGCCTCCACCACGTCGACAATATGGGGGAACCGAAGCCTGCCGGCGAGAAATTCGGCGGCGGCTTCCTCGTTGGCGGCGTTGAACACCGCAGGCCACGTGCCTCCGGCGGTGACTACCTGCCGCGCAAGCCGCACGGCGGGGAAATTGACCTCGTCGACAGGCTCAAACGTCCACGAATGCGCTTGGGAGAAGTCCAGGCTCGCTTCCGCATCGGGGACGCGATCTGGCCAGTTGAGGGCCAGGGAGATGGGCAGTTTCATCGAAGGCGGCGATGCCTGCGCGATGGTGGCACCATCGACGAACGTGATGGCTGAGTGGACGATGGACTGCGGATGAACGGTTACCTCGATCCGCTCAGCAGGAACACCGAACAGCAAACTGGCCTCAATGAGCTCCAGGCCCTTATTTACCAGGGTGGCCGAATTGAGCGTGTTCATCTGTCCCATGGACCAGGTGGGGTGCTGCGCCGCCTGTTCGGGCGTGACATCCATCATCTGCTCCCGCGTCCATCCCCTAAACGGGCCGCCCGAGGCGGTAAGCACCAGGGATTTGATCTCGGCGTGGGTGCCGGAACGAAGGCACTGGGCCATCGCGGAGTGCTCCGAATCGACGGGGACAATCTGCCCCGCCTGTGCCGTCTTCATCACGAGGTCTCCGCCCGCGACGAGGGATTCCTTGTTTGCCAGTGCGAGGGTTTCCCCCATCTCGAGCACTGCCAGCGTTGCTGCGAGCCCCATGGCACCCACGAGGCCGTTGAGCACGGTTTCCGCCGGGACCGCGCGTACCAGCTTCTCTGCCGCGTCCGGCCCGGATATCACTGTACCTCCCAGGGCATCCTCCACCACCTCGTGGTGGGAGGCGACCGCCACCCGGTCGGGTGACAAGCCCAGCTTTCTTGCCTGCTCAATGAGGAGGTCGGTGTGCGAACCACCTGCTGCGATGCCAACGACGGTGAACTTGTCCGGGTTCGCCGCTATCACCTCGAGTGCCTGCGTCCCGATCGACCCTGTCGATCCGAGAATCAAGACCGTACGTGCCATGTTCTCTCCTGTCTAGCTGTCACAACCTGTCTTCTCTTCCCATCGACCCACCAAATTCCCATAGCGCGCAGTGCCCGTGCGCACATTGCACATGCGCGCATTGCAGATGCGTCCATTGCATGGTGTGCATTGCCGATGCGCGCATGGGCGTGACCCGTTGGTACTAGCTGTACCGCGTGAAACGTGGCCGCACGGTGGCTGGTCGCGGGAAAAGAAGCAACCACGACAAATCTTACGTGGCTTTCCGCTCCGCTGGTGGCTCGGCTCGCGCCCCAGCTAGCGCTTCACCACACGTGTGTACAACGCCACACGTGTGCATATCGCGCCGCGTGCAACGCCTCGGAGGAAACGCGGCAGGCAACTCGACGTCCGGTGGAGTGCATGTAGTCCCTCTGCGGTGCTGTTGCGGTTCTGCTGCACCCCTACTTCACCCGAATGAAGCCCAATAGGGTACGTCGAAAGGCGGAGATTTGGGGGATACCCGCCCGGTTGTTCGACGAAGTGGGAAAAGTGTGGAAAGATTTAGCGTATCTAGAAAAAGTGCACATGCTGCGTTAGGCATGTCTGCTACTCCGGTTCCCAAAAAGATCGGCGAGCAGATGTAAAAGCGCTCATCAATACGTTTAAAAGGAGTTACCGTGGCTGGTTCCCACACTGTGAATGCCGATTCTGCCAAGCCAGGCAAGAAGGTACGAGTGAAGAAGGCTCGCAAGAACCGTAAGCCTGCCGTCCAGGCAGACCAGGGTGGTGAGATTTACAACGGCGTCAACACGCTCGATGAGCCCTCAGCCAAGTGGGGCTGGCACCGTATCGGCAATGGTGTCATCCAGATCTGTGGCTGGCTCGGCGTTGTCCTCCTGCTCGCGTTCAACTTCGGTAACCACCGTGGCCACGTGGAGACCATCTGGCTCATCGGTCTGGCCGTTGTCATCGCGCTCGGCCTCATCATCTTCGCCCTCAAACCGGATCTCAACCAGGTTCGTAAGGTCACCGCGAATAACCAGCCCCAGGGCTACGTGGAGCGTGACTGGAACTACGACCAGAAGCACCTCACCGGTGTTTACACCGAGCTTTCTGATTCCCAGCTCCGCAGCCTCAACTACGATCCTGAGCTCGTGCGTCGCACCCGCGAGCAGGAGCAGGCACGCCACATCGCGGCACCTGCAGCCACGACCACCGCTGTCATCGAAGAGCAGTAACGGCCACGCACCATCACTGACCTCCTTTTTGGAGTAGTAGGGATAAAGCCACCTTCCGCCTCACGCGGAAGGTGGCTTTTTGCTACTCAACCCGATCGCCACTTGGTGGTCCCGACCCAGTGCCTCCTCGTACGGGACTAGTGCGCGGGTGTTTCGTGGGAGCGGATCTCCTCCGTTGAACGAGCCGCCTCGCTCGTTCTCTTCGCTGCAAGCTCTGCGGCTGCGCCCGAGCGCTCCTCGGCCGCAAGCTGGCCACACGCCGCGGCGATCTCCTGCCCACGCGTGTCACGCACCGTGCACGTCACGCCACGGGCGATGACGCGGCGCTGGAACTCGTCTTGCACCCGCTTGGGGCTCGCGTCCCACTTCGAGCCAGGCGTGGGATTGAGCGGAATGAGATTGACATGCACTTTGGCACCCAACGCGCCGTGGAGCTTCTTGCCCAGAAGATCCGCCCGCCAGGGCTGGTCGTTAATGTCTTTGATGAGCGCGTACTCGATAGAAACACGGCGACCGGAGGCATCCGCGTACTCCTTGGCGGCATCGAGTACCTCCTCCACCGGCCAGCGATTGTTCGCGGGCACGAGGGAATCGCGAAGCTCGTCGTCAGGCGTATGGAGGCTCACCGCAAGACGACAGGACAACCCCTCTTTGGCAAAGCGTCGAATAGCCGGAGCCAACCCAACGGTAGACAGGGTGATACCCCGCTGCGAGATCCCAAACCCCTCCGGCGACGGCTGCGTGATCTGGTGGATGGCGCTGAGCACCCGGTTATAGTTCGCAAGTGGCTCCCCCATCCCCATGAACACGATGTTGGACAGCCGGCCACCTTTGGCCTGCATCGTCGCGGCCGCGGCCCGCACCTGGTCCACGATCTCACCAGTGGACAAGTTGCGGTCTAAGCCGCCCTGGCCCGTGGCGCAGAAGGGACAGGCCATGCCACACCCGGCCTGGGAGGAGATGCACAGCGTCGCCCGATCGGGGTACTCCATGAGGACCGATTCCAAAAGCGTGCCATCGTGCAGGCGCCACAACATCTTTTGGGTGTTGCCGTCGTCGGCGGAGGTCTCCCGGACGGGCTCCATCAGCGGCGGAAACAGGGTTTCCGCGATCTTCTCCCGCACGCTTTCCGGCAGATCCGTCATCTTTTTCGGGTCCGCCTGAAAACGCCCGTAGTACTGGCGGGCGATTTGGTTATCGCGGAATTTGGGCAGCCCCAGCTCCTTGAGGATCTCGATCCTCTCGGGCTTGGTGTAATCCGCAAAATGCTTCGGCGGCATGGAACGGCGAGCATGGTTGAAGTTCAAAACAACGGGTGTGGGCATAATAACCCTCATTGTGCCAGATTCCGCCCGCATTCCCCCAACTTAGTCGAACGCGCAGCGTAGGATCCCCGCTATGTACCGCGCGGCGGCTCTCCTACGTTTGCAGAATCGACAGGATAAGCCAGGTGACAACGCCGGCCGGCAGCATCCCGTCGAGCCGGTCCATCAGTCCGCCGTGGCCTGGAAGCATGCGCGACATGTCCTTGATCCCCAATTCGCGCTTGAACTGGCTTTCCACCAGATCGCCCAGGGTGGCTGCCACCACAAGCAGCGTCCCCAACAGCACACCGAAAAGCGGGTGGGCGTGAAGGAGGAAACGGACGGTTACCGCCCCCACTGCCATTCCGGCGACGAGCGAGCCGGCGAACCCCTCCCAGGATTTGTTCGGGCTCACTGCGGGAGCAAGCGGATGGGAGCCAAAGCCCACACCGGCGAGGAACCCACCCGTATCGCTGGCGATGACGCAGAGCATAAAGGTAAGGATGAACATCGGCCCCGGGATATCGTGGCGCGTGATGTTGGAAAGCATCGCGATGAAGGAGCCGAATAGCGCAATCCACGTGAGTACGAACGTGGACATGGACATGTCGCGCCAGTAGTTGCGCGGCGGGGTGTGGGCACCGTTGCGGAACAGGCGGGTGAACATGACCAGCAAAATACTGCTCACGTAGCCCGCCATGAGGCCCCACAGCCCCCACGGCCACGAGGCCCACACCATGATTTGGCCGCCGAACAGGAGAATGGACAGGCTCATGGCGTAGCCGCCCTCCGTCAGCCGCCGGTGAACCTCCCACGTGGCCAGGCCGATGGCGAGGGCTACGATGGGGTACCACGCCAGTGGGCCGACAAAGATTCCCACCAACACGATCGCGCCGAGGACAACGCCTGTGCCGATAGCGGCCGGCATGTTGCGTCCCGAGTCGTTCTTTGGCCGGGGCATCTTCATCTCAGATAGCTTGATCTGCGGAAACCCGGAAAACTGGTGATCTGACATTGTGATCGTGTGATTCCTTGGTGGTGACATGAAACGAGTGGGCTACGCACCAACACCCGCGAACCGGACGTGCCCGTACGGCACCGTGCGCCGGTTACTGAGGTTAGTGGCTCGCTGGGGATTGTTGGGCCCCCGCGCGAGCCACTGTGCACAGGGAGGGGTTAGACCTCCATGAGCTCCTTTTCCTTGGCCTCAACGAGCTCTTCCACGCGGGACTCGTTCTTCTTGGTGACCTTGTCCAGCTCCTTCTCGCCTGCCTGGACCTCATCCTCACCAGCGTCGCCGTCCTTTTGGATCTTCTTCAGCTGAT